>Ga0302180_10000522_pt1 | contig 31451 bp, 28 predicted proteins | sample I_Palsa_E3_2_FD_200575 | JGI IMG/M metagenome (GOLD analysis project Ga0302180, IMG submission 200575) | Peat permafrost microbial communities from Stordalen Mire near Abisko, Sweden - I_Palsa_E3_2 | ecosystem: Environmental > Terrestrial > Soil > Palsa > Peat permafrost | place: Sweden...
ACTCGACTCCTGTTCTCGCAGAGACTCGAGCATGCTCCAAACGACATATCCGAGGCCGCTGCGACGATCAGCGACGAGTGTCTCGACTGACCGGGGAATCCGGCTACGCACCCGATCCAGGGGTGCAATGAAACACACCGCCTCACACGGTCGAGCGTGCTCACACAACGCCGGTCGAGCCATATTGACGAAGATCATATCGCCGGGCCGGATCACAGCGCGGTGTCCGCCTTGCTCAAGCGTCACCTCGCCGCTGATCGGGACAACCAACTCATAGGTCTCGCGCGGATCACGACGCACCTCCGCCCCGCTGCGCACGAGCCGCTCGGCTGCCCCGACCCAACGGACGAGACGATAAGACGACGTGCCCTGCCAAGCGAGCCGCCCATGGTAGCTGCCTTCGTCGGGAGTTCCGATCCGGAAGGCACCATGCAAACGGGATACTTCCTCTTGCCAGCCCAGCGGCGCAGGCACGGCGCTCGAACTAACAAAGCGCCCGACATCGTACACGACCCCGATTCTGACACAACCCGTCGGAGCCGAATAGACCTCGGCCGGGTGATAGCTTGGCTGCCCGTCCCGCACGGCGCATCCAGCACAGTCCCGCCGGGCGCAAGCTGCCAGTACCCGATCCTCTGGCTCTTCACCGGCGTCAGGAGCAACGCCGGCCGGGGCGCATCGGATCAGGGCACCGAATGGTGCCCGCAGCACACCAAGCCTTGATCGAGCCAAGATCGTAGTCAAGGCCGCCCCCTCGGCGCGCGCACGCACAGCAGCACGACCGCTCGTCCGATTCGGGCAGAGCGGCGTAGGCTGACCGCTTTTGCGTGTCACGATGGGGACATGGAAGCGGTAAATCTGGACACGATGCTGGCGCGCTTTGCTGAGCACTGGTCGCCGAAGAAGATTGCCCAGATCAACGACTACGATGTCCGGATCGTGAAGGTCCAGGGCGAGTTCACCTGGCACCGGCACACCGACACCGACGAGTTCTTCCTGGTCCTCGACGGACAGCTCACCATCCAGATGCGAGACCGCAACATCGTGCTCGCGCCACGCGAACTCTTCGTCGTGCCCCGCGGCGTCGAGCACTGCCCCCGAGCCGACGTCGAGACTGCGGTACTCCTTCTCGAGCCGGGCAGGGTCGTCAACACCGGCGATGCCGGAGGAGAGTACGCCCGGCCACCATCTCGGTTATCGCCCGTGAGGGAACCTGTTCGGGAAACGCTCTACCTGCAGCGTGCCGCCTTGGAGTATTCCGATCTCAATCGCCACTGGAAAGGCGGTCACCGCTTCGAGCAATGGCGCCACGAACTGCTCGCCGCCGGAGCCAGTTAGACGGCTGAATCCGATCCGGAGGTGCGACATAGCGGCCTTTCATCCGACATCAGCGCTCCGACGGTGGGTGCGCTGTGGGCTCGGCGTCCTGGGTGCGAGATTCAGGATCAGCGGCGAGTGCCCGGGTACCACGGGGGATCGCGTCGATCAGCTCGCGGGTGTAGGCCGATTGCGGGTTCTTGAAGACCTCGGCTACCGGCCCCTCCTCGACGATGCGACCATTGCTCATCACCGAGACGGTGTGGGAAATCTGGGAAACCACCGCCAGATCGTGGGAGACAAACAGGAATGTCAACCCCAGCTCACGCTGCAGCTCACTGAGCAGGTCGAGAATCTGAGCCTGCACCGACACGTCGAGCGCGGACACCGGCTCGTCAAGCAGGAGCAAGTTCGGCTTGAGCGCTAGGGCACGGGCGATCGCGACGCGCTGACGCTGGCCGCCCGAGAGCTCGGTAGGCAGACGGTCGAGATAGGCGGTGGGCAGCGCGACCTGGTCAAGCAGCTCCTTGGCGCGGGCCGTGCGGGCCTTGCGGTCCCCGATCTTGAAGGAGACGAGCGGCTCGATGATGCTCTGCTTGATCGTGTACTTCGGGTCGAGGGATGCGAACGGATTTTGGTGCACGAGCTGTACCTGACGGCGCAGCGGTCGCTGCTTACCCCACGAGAGCCCGGAGATCTCGGTGTCCTCCAAGACCACCGAGCCAGCCGTCGGGTGCTCGAGGCCGAGCGCGATCCGGAGCGCTGTCGTCTTGCCGGAGCCCGACTCGCCGACGAGGGCGTGCGTCTGACCGCGCGGCACGTTCAGCGAGACCTCGGATAGCGCCTGGAAGTTGTGGTGGCCTCCCGTGGGGGACGTCACCCGGAAGGTCTTCGTCACGCCTTGGAGGGTAAGAATCGGTGCTGGCAGGGAACCTCGATCGACCACGTAACGAGGAGCGAGCTGCCCGCCGTGGGCGAGGCCGGGAGCGGCGGCGATCAGCTTCTTGGTGTACTGCTCCCGCGGCGCGACCAGGATGGTGCGCGGGTCGCCCTCCTCGACGACGCGGCCGGTCTGCATGACTACCACGCGATCCGCGCGGTCGGCGGCGACGGCGAGATCGTGGGTGATGATGATCAGCGAGATGCCGGTCTCGCGGACCAGACCGACGAGGTGGTCCAGAATGCGCTTCTGGACGGTCACGTCGAGGGCGCTGGTCGGCTCGTCGGCCACGATGACCTTGGGGCGCCCTGCCAGCGCGATAGCGATGAGCACGCGTTGCCGCAGGCCGCCGGAGAGCTCGTGCGGATACTGCCGGGCGCGCAGCTCCGGTTCGGGAACCCCGGCGTGCTCCAGTTCGGCGAGGACCTGCTGGTGGATCTCGTCACTACGCAGGCCGCGCAGCCGCAGCGCCTCGGCGATCTGGCTGCTGATCCGTTGCGTCGGGTTCAGGCCAACCATCGGATCCTGCGGGACGAGACCGACGACAGAGCCGCGCAGCGCGCGCAGCACCTTCTCCTTCGCGCCGACCGTCTCGACGCCGTCGACGAGGGCCGAGCCGGCGGTGATGCGACCGTTCTCGGGGAGCAGACCGATAATCGCATTGGCGATGGTCGTCTTGCCGGATCCGGATTCGCCAACGATGGCGACGATCTCACCGGCCGCGACCGACAGGTTCAGGCCGAGAACCGCCGGCCGGACCTTGCGGTGACGCCTATATCCGACGTCGAGTCCCGAGATCTCAACGATGGGGCCGGCGGCGCCGGGCTCCGCGCGGCTGGGCTCCAGAGTCGCGGTCATCGTTCGAGCTCCTGCAGGGTCTTGGAGATGTGATTGAGGGAGAGAACGAGCACGGCCACGAAGAGGCCGGGCAGGAGCGACAGCCACCAGGAGGTCACCAGGAAGTCGCGGCCATCGGAGATCAGCGTGCCCCACTCTGACGCCGGCGGCGGGGCGCCGAAGCCGAGGAAGGACAGCGACGCGATGGCGATGATCACGACGCCCGCGTCGAGGACGGCCAGCACGGCCACCGGCCCCCAGGAGTTCGGCAGGATGTGTCGCACCAGCACGCGCATCCAGGACGCGCCACTAGCCCGCGCGGCTTCGACGAACGGCTGCGTCTTGACGCGGAGCACTTCGGCCCGGGTCGTGCGGGCGAAGCCTGGGATGACACCGAGACCGACGGCGAGGGCCACCGGTATCGTGCCGTACCCGACCGACGTGATGATGGCGAGCGCAAACAGCAGGGCCGGGATCGCGAGCAGGGTGTCAACGATGCGCATGATCAGCGCGTCCACCCAGCCGCCGTAGAAGCCGGAAACGACACCGAAGCTCAGGCCCGCGACGAGGCCGATCGCGACCGCGGTGATGGTGGCTTTGATGGTCAGGGCTGAGCCGTAGAGCACCCGGGTCCAGAGGTCGCGCCCGATCTCGTCGGTCCCGAAAAGGTGATGGAGGCTGGGTGGCTGCATCACGTCGGTGGGAAACGTGGCGTAGGGCTGCCCGGTGCTGAACCAACTCGGGAAGATTGCCGAGACGATGACGAACAGCACGTAGAGCAGCGCGATGATAAAGATCGGCTTGCGGGCCAGCTGCGCGAGTCCCGCCCGCAGGTTGCCGTAGCGTCCCGATTCGACGTGGCGTGAGGCCCTCACCTCGTCCGGCCGCTGCAATGGTGGCAGTGCGCTCAGGACGGCGCTCTCGTCGCTGGCGCCAGAGATGTCGACGGTCATGGCTCAGGCTGCCTTTGGGTAGTGCGAGATGCGCGGGTCCAAAATCGGGTAGAGCAGGTCCACGATCAGATTGATCACGACGAAGAGGGTCGCGGCGAGCATGACGATGGCCAGCACGACCGGGATGTCCTGGGTGGAGACGGCTTGCTGGGTGAGGCTTCCGACGCCTTGCCTGGTGAACTCGGTCTCCACGACCACCGAGGAGGTGACGGTGAGCCCGGCGATGACGCCGAGGATGGTCATCGCCGGGAGCGCGGCGTTGCGCAGACCGTGTTTGAGCTGTACGGCGCCTCGGGAGAGCCCCTTGGCGCGCGCGGTGATGATGTAGGGCTGGCGCATGACCTCCTCGAAACTCCGCATGAGGACCTGCGCCAGCACGGAGCCGGTGATGAGCGAGATGGTGATAGCGGGCATCACGAGCGACTGCCAGCCCTGTTGTCCCGAGGCGGGTAGCCAGTCCAGTTTGAAGGAGAGGAACTGGATGAGGAGCAGGCCGGTGAGGAACGCCGGCAGCGACGCCCCGAACGCGGGGAGCCTGCTCAGGAACAGCCGCAGCGGTTTCACGCCGACGTAGGTGGCCAGGTACGCCAGCGTCGTGCCCGCGATGAGGGCGACGACGCCGGCGACCAGGCTGAGCAGGAGCGTGCTGCCGATGCGGTTACCGATGACCTGCGTGACCGGGATGTCCTGGGTGATCGACGTGCCGAGGTTGCCGTGCAGGAAGCCACCGAGGTGGTCGAAGTACTGCACGATGAGCGGCTGGTCGAGCCCGAACTTCGCTTCCTCGGCGTGGAGTTGCCCCGGCGGGAGGGAGCCGGGGTCCACTCCTGCCGCGGCCAGCTGCAGCTCGACCGGGTTGGACGGCAGCAGGTAGAGGACGGCGAAGGCGACGGTGTACGCGGCCCACAGGACGGCGATAGCCTGCAGGATGCGCCCGATCACGTAGCGGGTCACGGCAGTGGCTCCTTGTAGGTTTTACGTAGCGTCAGAGCGCCATGGCGCGCTCAATTGGAGATCCAGATCGAGTGGGCGTCCAGGAATGCCTCGTCGGTGAACTGGAAGCCGTGCACCTTGGGGCTGACGCCGGCGTACTGCACCCGCTCCAGGAGAGGGAAGGCCAGACCCTGGTTGATCAGCTCGTCCTGCAGCTGTCCGTAGGCGCTGGCTGAGACCGACGTGTTCGTCGTATTGGTCGCCTCTGTGAACAGCGCCTGGATCTGCGTGGCGGCGCTGGGGTCGCCCGCCGTGACCGCCTTGGCCAAGCCGGGCAGCGTCGCGTAGCCCGGCAGGATGATGCTGCGCAGCGCACCTGGGTCGGCCCGGGTCAGGTAGCTGCCGAACAGGTCCCACTTGGCTGGGTCGTCCAGGATGGCGAAGAGCTGGGAGGCCTGGATGATCGGCGTTTGCAGCTCGATGCCGGCCGCCAGCAACTCGGACTGCCACAGCTCGACACCCGGCGCGACGAAGCTCTCCTGCGGCGCGACCAGAACGAGTTTCTGACCGTTCTTGACGCGGATCCCGCCGGAACCCGCGGTCCACCCGTCGGCCTGAAGGATTTTCTCGGCGCCGGCCAGGTCGAAGCCGAGCTTGGACGACTGTGACTTGAAGTAGGGCGTGGTCGAGTCGAACACACTCTGCGGGACCGGGTAACCGCTGCCGTGGGTCGTCGTGGCGATCGCCTGGAGGTCGGTGGCCTGGTAGATCGCCTGGCGCAGCTGCGGGTCGGACAGCGGGCGTCCCGGGGTGGTGTTGGCGAAGTACGGGTAGGACACGCCTGGCAGCGATCGGGTTTCGATCACGTCGCCGTTCTGCTTGATCTGCGCCAGTTCCTGGATCGAGAACGGGTTGCGGGGCCAGGCGATTTGGGTTGTCCCGTTGAGCAGGTCGCCGGTGCGGACGCTGTCGTCCGCGATGTAGTGGAAGTCGATCTGGTTGAGGTAGGCCGGGCCCTGGTTCTTGTCGGTTGAGGGGGCCCAGTGGTAGCCGGGGCGCTTCGTCAGGATCAGCCCCACGTTCGGGGTGTAACTCTGGAGCACGAAGGGGCCGGTGGCGATGAGGCCCTTGCCGAGGCAGCGCTGGGCCGGTGAGACCTGGTACGCCGAGGGCGCGAGAATGGCCAGGTTTGTCGTCGCGGTCGCCTGCAGGAACGAGGCGTTCGGCGCACTGAGGTCGATCTGGACGGTGTTCGCGTCGATGGCCTTGGCGCCGACCAGGTTGGTGATGTAGGAGTCGCCGTAGGCGCCCGGCACTGCCTTCTTGGTGGCGAGCCAGCCGTTGACGTTCGCCACGACGGCGGCGGCGTTGAACGCCGTGCCGTTGCTGAAGGTCACGTCGGTGCGCAGCTTGAAGGTGTAGGTCTTACCGTCGGGCGAGATCGTCCAGCTCGTCGCCAGGTGCGGAATGATCTTGCCGGTGGCCGGGTCTTGGTAGGTCAGGGAGTCGGTGAAGTTATTGATCTCCGAGCGGTGCTCGATCCAGTAGGTCTGGAAGGGGTCGACGCAGAGCAGGCTGGCGTTGTCCATCCAGAACGAGACGTTGAGGGTGCCGCCTTCGACCGGCGTCCCGCTGTTACTGCTTGCCGCCGCCGAGCTGGCGGAACTATTCGAGCTGCAGGCCGCAAGAACGAAGCTGAGCGCGGCGGCGGCGGCCACGGCGGCGGACCACCGGAATCTTCGGCGACGGGCGATCACGCCCGCACGTCGAGTTACGTTCATGTCGTTTCCTTCGGTTGAGTGGATTGTGTGACGGTGGGTGGGGTGACAGTTGCCGTGCTGGTTGGTGCGGTGGGCTCGTTGCCGAGCACGCGGCGCCCGGCCGCGAGCAGGGCCGCGTCTTCCTGGGGCGGGTGGACCCGGATACACAGCGCGTTGCGCAGGTGCCGCTCCAGGGAGTTGTGGCGGGTCAGTCCCGGGTTGCCCAGGGCGGCGACCGCGGCCTGGGTCGCCCCGATCACCGCCCGCGCGATGGCGGCCTTGATCAGCGGAATCTGGGCAACGAAGGCGCTGTCGCCGTTCTCGACCCGCAGGATCGAACCGAAGAGCAACGTCTCCGCGGTCGCGATCTGCAGGTCGAGTTCGCCGGCCACGGTCTGGATGCGCGCGGTCTCGGCGATCGGCTTGCCGAGAGAGGTCGGCACGCGGCTGCGCGCGAACTCGCGGAACGCGGCCCGTGCGGCGCGGGCGACGCCGAGGTAGAGCGCGGTGTGGGCGAAGGTTCCCGGCGACAACGGCCGGGCGGCGGCGTTGAGGACGGTGCCGTCGGGCTGCCTGGGCAGTTCGGCGAAGGCGCCGAGCGGGAGTTCTACGTTCTCGTACACGACGTCGTGGGTGTTGGACGCGCGCAGGCCGATGTGGTCCCAGGTCTCCAGCACCGAGACACCCGGCAGGTCGGTGGGGACGGTGACGAACCCGACCCGCGGCTCCCGGCCCTCCTCGAGCGCGACGACGTGCGTGATGTGGTAAGTCAGGGCCGTGCCTCCGGTGCCCCAGCCCTTGCGGCCGTTGAGCACCCAGCCGTCACCGGAGCGGGTCAGGTTGGTGGCGGGAAGGCCACCGCGGGCCGACGCCCCGAGATCCGGCTCGGCGCCCAGGCCGTTGGCCAGGGCGATGCCCTGCGCCGACCGGGCCAGGAAGTCCTCGTAGTGCGGCTCGTACCATGTCAGCGGCACGGCGGCGATGGTGCCGTGGGTCAGCAGTGTGTTGGCCAGGATGATCGCGACCGACGGGTCGCCCTCGCCGATGGCCGCCACCACCCGGGCGGCATCGCGGGCAGTGATGCCGGGTCCGCCGTGCTCCGGGGCGATCGATGCCGTGATGAGGCCCGCGCGGTAGATGGCCTCAAGCCCCTCCCAGGGGATCTCGCCGGTACGGTCGTACTCCGCCGCGCTCTGGGCGACCTTGGCCGTCACCTTCGCGAGCCCGTCGTCGGAGAGGTCGGGTACGGGGAAGGAGTAGGTGGTCTTGGCTTTGGCGGTGGCGGTCATGGCGTCACTCCCAGCACGCGCTTGCCGGCGGCGAGCAGGGCGGCGTCCTCCTGGGGCGGGTGGACGCGGACGCACAGGGCATTGCGCAGATGGCGCTCCAGGCCGTTGTGGCGGGTCAGCCCGGGGTTGCCGAGCGCGGCAACGGCCGCCTGGGTCGCCGCGACAACGGCCCGCCCGATGGCCACCTTGATCACCGAAAGCTGCGGCAGGATCGACTGATCTCCTTGCTCGATACGCAGCAGCGCGCCATAGAGCAGTGTCTCGGCGGTCGCGATCTGCAGGTCGATCTCACCGGCGACGGTCTGGATACGGTCGGTCTCGGCGATCGGCTTGCCGAGCGACGTGGGCACCCGGGCCCGGGTGAAGTCGCGGAAGCCGGCCCGCGCGGCGCGCGCGACACCGACATAGAGCGCGACGTGAGCGAACCCCCCGGGCCCGGCGGTGCCGGCCGGATCACGGTAGGTTCCGTCCGGCTGACGTGGGATCTCCCGGAAGGCCGCGTACGGGAGCTCGACGTTGTCGTAGCTGACGTCGTGAGTGTTGGAAGCGCGCAGCCCGATGTGATCCCAGGTGTCGAGCCAGCTGATGCCCGGCAGGTCGTTGGGCGTCGTGATGTGACCGATACGGGGACGTTCCGGGTCACCGTCGGGTTCGACCGCGGTCACCCACACCGTCTGGTAGGCCAAGCCGCGGCCGCCGGTGCCAAAGGTCTTGCGGCCGTTGAGCAGCCAGCCATCCGAGGTGCGGGTGATCGTGGTCGCCGGGATGCCACCGCGCGCCGGGGCACCGAGCTCGGGCTCGGCGCGGATCGCGTTGACGAACGTCGGCCGTTCCAGCGAGCGGCGCAGCAGGTCGTCGTAGTGGACGTCGTACCAGCCGCCGACCGTGGCCTGGGCCGCGTGGGTCATCACCGTGTTGGCCAGTATCAACGCGACCGACGGGTCGCCCTGGCCGACGGCGCTGACTATGCGCGCGACGTCACGGGTACCAAGAGCCGGGCCGCCGTACTGCTTTGCGACGGTGGCGGTGGTCAGGCCGGCCCGATGGATAACCTCAAGGCTCCTCCAGGGGATCTCGCCGCTGCGGTCGTAGTCCGCGGCGTGTCGGGCGACCTCGGCGGTGACCTCGGCCAGCCCCCCGTCCGACAGGTCCGGCACTGGGAGGTCGTAGGTGTTGCGCGACTCGGCGGTGGCGGTCATGCCGCACGTCCTGCCTTGGCAGCGGCGTCGTGGGCCGCGAGGAAGTCGGGGTCGCCGTAACCAAGGTGCTCGCGCTGAAGGCGGCCTCGCCGGCCCGTGGCGCGACGGTGCTCGAGTTCCGCGCGGACGAGCGGCAGGACGAACTCGCCGTACTTCTCGATGTCCCGGATGCCCTCGTAGCCACGAATCGAGACGATGTTGGCACCGGCGTCGATGTAGTCCACGATGGCGGCGGCCACGGTCTCGTAGCTGCCGACGAGTGCGGTAGAGGCACCCGCTGCGTTCGTCGCGCTCGCCGTCGGCGTCCACAGCGCCCGGTCGTAGTGCTCAGACGCGGCGGCGAAGCCTAGCGCGCGCTGGGCGCCCTTGTTCTGCGGGGGGGTGGTGCCGTTCTTGAACCGGCCGGTGAGGACAGCGAGTACCTTGTAGGCCTGCTCCCAGGCCTGCGCATCGGTTTCCGCGGTGATCGGGCGGAAGGTTACCCAGATGTTCTGGCGGGGCCGGCCGGCCCGGTCGGCGATGGCGTGGACGCGGTCGATCTCCGTGCGTACCTCGGCCAGCGGCTCACCCCAGAAGGTGAACCAGTCGGCCTTGGTCCCGCCGACCTGGAAGGCAGCGTCGGATTGCCCCCCGATGGAGATCGGGATCGACTCGCCCGAATAGGTCCGGAAGCCCGGTCCGAAGTCATCGAACCGGTAGAAGTTGCTCTCGAAGCTGAACGGTTCCTTCTCGGTCCAGGCGCGGCGCAACAGGTCGATGTATTCGCTGGTGCGGGCGTAGCGGTCGTCCTTGGGCAGGTAGTCGCCCTGACGGGCCTGCTCGACGTCGCTGCCGCCGGAGATCAGGTGGACGACCGCGCGGCCCTCGGTGAGCTGGTCCAGGGTGGCGAGGGACTGGGCGGCGACCAGCGGGAACACGGTGTTAGGCCGCAGCGCCACGATCGGCTTGAGGCGCTGCGTGATCTGACCGGTCGCCGTCGCGACGATGAAAGAGTCGGCGGAGGCCGCGCTGTAGCCGTTGAGGGTGTAGTCGAATCCGGCGCTTTCGAGGGTGCGCACCCAGCTGCGGTAGGCCCCGAGGTCGACGTTCAGGGAGGCCGGCTGCAGCTCGGAGCCGCCGGCGTAGTTGGTGGCGCTGACGAACTCGACGGTGCTGGCGGCGGTGTCCGGGATGGTGTCGTCCGTGGTGGCGGCGGTCATGCGAGTACTCCGATCTACCGGGCTGCGGGGGCGGTTTCGGCCGCGTTGGGCCGCGGCGCTGGCGGCGTCGTGGGCCGCGAGGAAGTCGGCGCGGCCGAAGCCGGAGGCGTTGCGCTGGAGGTCGCCGCGCTGCCCGGTGGCCTTGCGGTGAGCGATCTCCTGGCGTACCAGCGGGAGAAGGTACCTGCGCAATCGACGACATCGTTGAGGGTGTCGAAGCCCCGGATCGACACGATGCTCGCGCCGGCGTCGACCTGGTCGAGGATCGCCGCAGCGACGGTCTCGTAGCTGCCCACAAGCGCCGTCGACGCGGCACCGGCACCGCCGGTGGCGCGGATGATCCCCGACCACGACGCCCGGTCGTAACTCTCGTGCGCCGTCGCGTACTCCTGCTGGCGCTGGGCGCCCGCGCTCTCCGCCGCAATGACCTTGGACTTGCCCAGGAACAGGGCGCGGAAGGCCTCGGCGGACTGGCCGGCCCGGGCCGCGTAGTCGAACGCCTTCTCCCAGGCCCGCTCGTCCGTCGGGGCGAAGCCGGGGCCGAAGTCCTCGAACTTATAGAACTCCCCCTCGTAGCTGAACGGCGCCGCCTCGGTCCAGGACTTACGCAGGACGTCGACGTACTCCGATGTCCGGGCGTAGCGGCGGTCCTTCGGCAGGTAATCGCCCTGCCGGGCCTGCTCGACGTCGCTGCCACCGGTGATCAGGTGGACCACGGCGCGGCCCTCGGTGAGCTGGTCGAGCGTGGCCAGCATGAACTCGACCTGCGGCGACGCACTTGGAGGCAGAGTGGAGTCGAAGGTGGGCGCCGAGGTCATGCGGAGGTCCTCTCGGGGAGCGGGGCCGTCGTAGCGGACGCCCCTGGGTAGTCGTGTTGCAGCGAGCCGCGTTGCCCGGAGGCCTCGCGTTGGGCCAGCTCCTGCCGCACGAGCGGCAGGATGTAGCGGCCGTAGTCGATGAGATCGTTGAGGTTGTCGTATTCCCGGATGGAGATCAGGCTGGCGCCGAGATCGATGTAGTCGAGAATCGCGGCGGCCACGGTCTCCGGCGTCCCGACCAGGGCCGTCGAGGCGCCGGCCGCTCCGGTGGCGGAGGCGGTGGGGTCCACAACGCGCGGTCGTGGACGTCCTGGCGAGCGGCGATCTCGAGCAGCCGCTGCGAGCCGACGTTCTGCGGAGCCTCGCCCCTCAGGTTGCGGCGCCACCACGCGCTCCGAGCGCGGCGATGCCCAAGGTGAGGATCCCGGCGTCGTGGACGGCCGCGATGGAGTCCCACGGGAACTCCGCGGTCCGGTCGTACCGGTCGGCGTTGGCGGCTAGCGCGCTGGTCAGCCGCTGCAGAGCCGCCTCGGAGGTGTCGGCGGGCGCGACGGCGGGCTCGGCCGCGACCGGGCCGGCCGTCATGATGCCTTCCTTGGTTCGGAACCGTTCCGGGCGGGCGTGATCGGCGGCTGCGGTACGACCGCGCCGCGCTGGCCGGTGGCCTCCCGGTGGGCGAGTTCCTGGCGGACCAGCGGGAGGACGAAACGGCCGTAGTCGATGGCGTCGTTCAGGTTGTCGTAACCGCGGATCGACACCAGGTCGGCGCCAAGGTCCACGTAGTCGAGGATCGCCGCGGCGACGGTCTCGTAGCTGCCGACCAGCGCCGTCGACGCGCCCATGGCCCCGGTGACCTGTGCGGGCAGCATCCACAAGGCCCGGTCGTGCACGTCGCCGCGGGCAGCGATCTCCAGCAGCCGCTGGGAGCCGACGTTCTGCGGCGCACCCTGCGACAGCGAAGCCTTGAGGAATCCGCCGCCACGATGGGTCTGCTCGACCGCGGCCAGCGTGCGATGTGCCTTTTCCCAGGCCAGGTCATCGGTGGCCGCGACGATCGGGCGGAACGTCACCCACGTGCGCGGCACATCCGTCCGGCCGGCCCGCCGGGCCTGCTCGGCCACCCGGTCCATCTGCTCCCGGGTTTCGGCCAGCGGCTCGCCCCACAGCCCGAAGATATCGCCGAGCGCGCCGCCGACCCGGTAGGCCTCGCTGCTCGATCCGCCGATGGACACCGGGATGGTGCCGTTGACCGGCCGGTATCCGGCCACGAAGTTCTCGAACCGGTAGAACGGGCCCTGGTGGTCCCACGGCGACGTCTCGGTCCAGGCCCGCCGCATGATCTGGACGTACTCCTCGGACCGGGCGTACCGCTCGTCCTTGTTGATGTAGTCGCCCTGCCGGGCCTGCTCGGTGTCGCTGCCGCCGGAGATGATGTGCACCACCGCGCGGCCGCCGGACAGGTGATCCAGCGTGGCTAGGCTCTGCGCCGCGACGGTCGGGTACATGGTGTTCGGCCGGAGCGCGACGATCGGCTTGATCCGCTCCGTGCACGCGGCGATCGTCGCGGACACGGTGAAGGGGTCGTAGCCGGCCGAGTAGTAGGCCACCAGGGTGTAGTCGAAGCCGCCGTCTTCGAGGTAACGGGCGTACTTCCTGATGTAGGCCGCGTCGGGGGCGCCACCCGGGCGGGGATGGACCTCGCTCGACTCCCACACGTTGATGAGGCTGATGAATTCGACGGTCATACGGCTGTTTCCCTCACGCTGCGCTCAGGCCGGGGGTCGTGGTGGATCCGGGAATCGTAAATTCCTACTATGCCGGTAAGATTAGTAGACATTAGGGTAAGGCGTCCAACGACGAATTCGAATCGAATCCGCCCGCGTTTGCTGATCAATCACGGGGTGCTGATTGATCACGCGACCCTGATCGGTCATGGTGCGCTGATCGGTCACGGGCTGCTGACTGATCACAGCGTGCTGATCGGTCACGGCTGCAGCTGCCGGTAGCGACTGCCGTGGAACACCAGGGGCGCCACGGCCGGGTCGGCGTCCAGTTCGTGGACCCGCAGCATGACCACGATGTGATCGCCGACGCTGACCTCCAGGTGGACGCTGCACTCCAGCCAGGCGCTCGAGCCCTCGATGAACACGGCACCGCCCGCGGTGACGCGCCATGGCAGGGCCGCGAACCGGTCGTTGCCCCGGGCCGCAAGCCGGCGGCTGACGTCTTCCTGGTGCGCGCCCAGGACGCTGATGCCCAGCCGCGGGATCTCCCGCAGCCGCGGCCAGCTCCGCGAGCGGTGCGCGATACACACCGACACGATCGGCGGATCAAGCGATACCGAGGTGAACGAACTGGCCGCCAGGCCGAGCGGGACGCCGCCGGCGAACGCGGCGACGGCGGTGACCCCGGTGGGGAAAGTGCCGAACACCCGCCGGAGCTCGGCCGGGTCGTGCACCTGGACGTTGCTCATGGCTGGTACCCGTGCCGTTCCGTATGTTGTGTTACGGTCATCCGCCGGCCGGGACGGGCTCCCGTGCCCCGAGCTGACGGGCCAGTTCCTGACGGACGAGCGGGAGCACGTAACGCGCGTAGTCAATCGCGTCGTTGAGCGGATCCCAGCCCCGGATCGAAAGCAGCTCGCAGCCGATGTCCACGTAATCGAGCAGCGCCTGGGCCACCGTCTCATAGCTGCCGACCAGCGCGGTGGTGCTGCCCCCGGCTCCGGTCGCGGTCACCAGCGGCGTCCAGAGCGCGCGGTCGTGCAGCTCGCCGCGCGCGGCCACGTCGAGCAGCCGCTGTGAGCCGACGTTCTGGGGCCGGCCGTTGACCGGCGGGCGATACCGGGACAGGGCACCCGCGGCCGCGTTTTCCTGAGTCTTCGCCAAGATGGCGTGGGCCTTCTCCCAGGCGAGTTCGTCGGTCGGCGCCACGATCGGCCGGAATGAGACCCAGATCCGCGGATGAGGGCGCCCAGCGGCGTCGGCGTAGGCGTTGACCGCCTCGATCTGCTGGGTGGTCTCGGCCAGCGGCTCACCCCACAGGCCGAAGATGTCGCCCTGCTCGCCGCCCACCCGGTAGGCGTCGGCGGAGGAGCCACCGACGGAGATCGGGATGGTCTCCTGGTAGGGGCGGATGTCGGCCTGGAATCCCTCGAACTTGTAGTACGCGCCCTCGTGGCTGATCGGCCCTTCCTCGCTCCAGACCCGGCGCATGATCTGGATGAACTCGTCCGACCGCTGGTAGCGCTGCTCCTTGGTCAGGTAGTCGCCCTCGCGCCGCTGCTCGATGTCGTTGCCGCCGGAGATGATGTGAATGCCGAGCCGGCCGCGGCCGATCTGGTCGATGGCGGCGAACCCCTTCGCGGCCAGCGTGGGAAAGACGAAGCCGGGACGGTGCGCGACCATCGGCTTGATGCGCTCGGAGTTATTGACGACGAACTGGGCGATCTGCGACGAGTCAGCGGTCGGCGACCCGTAGGCGACGAGGGTCCAGTCGAAGCCGCCGTCGTCGAGGGCGTGCACGAAACGGCGTGTGTACTCGACGTCGAATCCGGATCTCCGGCCACCCGCCGTTGCTTCCGTGGTCGGGGTCGTGTGGGTGGCACTGATAAACTCGACGGGCATCTTCTGGACCTTCCGATCGTGACGGGGGAGTGCGCTATCCGGGCTCCGGGTCATCCGGGTCATCCGGGGCATCGGGGTCCGGGCCGGTGGCGACGGGACGTTGCGGGTCGGCCGACCAGGCTGACCACGAGCCGGGGTACAGGGCGGCGTCGATACCCGCGATGCGCAGCGCGGCGATGGCGTGCGCCGCGGTGACGCCGGAACCGCAGTAGACGCCGACCGTGCCGCCGGGCACGGCGCCGGCCTCGGCGAACCTGGCCCGGAGCGTTTCCCGGGCGGCGAACGTGCCGTCCTCGGTCAGGTTCTCAGACGTGGGCGCGCTGACCGCGCCGGGGATGTGGCCGGCTTTGGCGTCGACCGGCTCAACCTCACCCCGGTACCGCTCGCCGGCCCGGGCGTCGAGCAGGACGCCCTCACGGGTTAGAGCCGCGGCATCATCGGCCGTGAGCACAGGCAGGTGGCCGGCCTCGAGGATGACGTCGCCCCGGGCCGCCTCGTGGTCGCCAGCTTCCAGGTCGAAGCCGGCCTGAGTCCAGGCGTTCAGCGCCCCGTCCAGGATGCGGACGCGATCGAGCCCGGCCCACCTCAGCAGCCACCAGGCGCGCGCCGCGGCCAGGCCGCCGCTGTCGTCGTAGACGACCACGGGCCGGCCGGTACGCAGGCCCCACTGGCGTGCGGCTTCTTGCAGCGTCGGCAGGTCAGGCAGTGGGTGCCTGCCGCCAGCCGGACTCGCAGGCGCGGCCAGCTGGGTGTCCAGGTCGACGTAGACCGCGGTCGGGATGTGGCCCGCCCGGTAGTGATCACGCCCGCGGGTGTCGCCGAGCGCCCACCGGACGTCGAGGACAGCGGGCGGGTCCGACTGGCTGAGGAGCTGGCGCAGGGCGACGGCGTCGATAAGGACTTCGGCGGGCGCGCCCTTATCCAGTTGCGGAAGCGTGGCCAGCAGGTCGTCTTCGCTCAGCGATCCCGGCGCCACGCCGTCCCGCCAGGCGGCGCGGGCACGCTCGGCCACGGCCTCGTTGGCGGGCGCTGTCTTCCCGAGCAGCCGGGCCGCGAGCACGATCTCGCCGTTGAGGAAGTCGGTTTCGAGCGGGCTGGACCGGCTGAAGCTCTGCCGGGTGGAGTTACCGCCGCGCTCCCGGCCTGCCATCGGCGCAGCGGCGAACCGGCTCACGTCAGCGGTGCTCTCCGTCGCGACATCAGCGATGCCGTAACCGGCCGCGACCAGGATCTCCCGTGCTTCGGTTCGCAGCACCTGCGCGGCCTGATCTCGCCGCTCGCCAGCCTGGTATAGCGCAGACAGGACGAACGTCACGCTTCCCAGCAGCTTGGCCGCCTTCCACCGCTTGATGTCCTCGACGAGCTGCACCTCGAACCCAGCCGCCCGCACATCGTCGGCTATGGCAGCCAGCCGCGGGTGCGAGCCGACGGGGTAGGCGCCGAGCCAGATCACCCCCGCCGCGGGTGCCCCCGCCGCGGGTGCCCCCGCCGAGATCACCTCGCCGGCCTGAACGTAGGTAGCGGGGATCCACAGCACCCCGGCGAGCACGGAGGCGAAGCGGCGGAGAGCGAGGCGCTCGGTTTCAAGACCGTTCTGGGTGGTCAGCAGGGGAATGCTGACGGCGGCCGGACGCCGGGTCCCGTCGGGGTCCCTGACCGGCCGCCAGGCCCAGTCGGCGACGGCGGTCTCGGCGTCCTGCGTCTTGGTCGCGAGCACCAGCACGTCATCGGGGGTGAGGTCGACCTCGGCCGGATCACCGATGACGGGCAGCTCGAGGTAGCGTGCCCCGTCCGGCCTGGTGTAGCGCATCTTCCCCGCCCGCAGGAATTCCAGCTGTGCGCCGCGGGCGACAACTACCACCTCGCGGCCCGCACGCTGCAGCTCGGCGGCGATGCTCACGCCAACACCGCCCGCGCCGATGACGATGTACCTGCTCACCGGTGCCGCCCCAGCTCAACGGGACGGCCCGGTCCAGCGGGAGGCTCGAGCGTCTCACGGATGGCGATACGCGGCAGGTCCGCTCCTAGCCGCAGCCGCTCGAGGAACACGACGATCGTCGCGGCCACCGTCCGGTGCGTGACGTCGTTCAGCGCGTCGTGCCTGCCGCCCGCGATACTGACCAGCTCAGCCGACGCAGCCGCCGCATAGCGGGCGCGGACCGCGGCGAGCGGGCTGACCGGGTCGTCGGTGCCGTGGATGCCGAGGATCGGCTGGGTCACCGCGCTCAGGTCGGCCCGCTCGGTCCAGCCCGCGGGGACCGGCTCGTACAGCGCGCCGCGGCGCAGGCCAGGACCGGACAGCCGTCCGCGGTGCGTGGGGCACGCGGTCCGGGTGTCGAGTTCGTCCTCCCATGAGCCCTGGCCGTGGCTGGCCTCGGTCGTGGGCAGGCCGGCCAGCACGAGCGCGTCCAGCCAGGGAACCTGGCCGGCCGCCGCCAGCCCCGCCGCGAACAATGCGCCGGTATCGGATCCGGCCAGGACGAGCGGTCTCGGTGTCCCCGGGCCGGTGAGCCGGTCCGATAGCTGGGACGCGGTAAGCGCGGCATCCAGCGTGGGATCCGTCACGGCGTGCACGCGATACCCGTCGGCGGCCACGCGGCGGCCGAACCGCTCGTAGTGCGCGGGCAGCTCACCGCGGCCCGGGATGACGACGAACGTGCCGCGGGTGGCGATACCTTCGGGCTCGGTCCAGGTGACGACAGGGACGTGCTGATCTACCAGGGTCATCAGAAGTTCCTCGGCTGGGCTGGGCGGATCGTCGGTACTGTCGGCCAGCAGGCGACGTGGTAGCTCCGTCCCTCGTGGAGGAGAGGCGAGCAGATAAATTCCTCTTATACCGATTAAAATAGTAGGATTTAGGCGTGCCCGTCCAACGACGATCGCGAATCGGCTTGATCGGGAATGCTTATCAATCTGGCTGCTCTGGGTGACATGACGAAGGTGCTGGACATAATTCCGCTACGGAGCCTGATCGCGGTGGCCGATACGGGCGGCTTCCATCGTGCCGCCGCGAGCCTCCAGCTGAGCCAGTCGGCGGTCAGCCAGCACGTTCGCCGACTCGAGCGCGTGCTCGGGAGGCCCCTCGTCGAACCGGACGGGCGCCGGACCCGGCTCACCCCGGCCGGGGTGGCTCTGCTCGCCGAGGCCCGTCTGATCATCGCGACCCACGATGATGCGCTGGGGCGGCTGGCCCTGGTCGAAGCCCCGGAGTTCGTCATCGGCGCGACCGACCACGCAGCTGACTACTTGCTGCCTCCGGTGGTCTCGGCGCTCGGCGAGGCATTCCCTGACCTGCAGGTCAGGTTCCGTTTCGACCGGACCACCCCGCTGAACGACGCGCTGGACCGGGGCAGTATCGATCTCGCGGTCTTTATTACCGAGGCAAGCTCGCAGCCGGGCAAGCTGGTCGGCTCACTCCGGCTGGCCTGGTGCGCGGCGCCCGGGTGGACACCTCCGCCCGCGGGCCAGCCCTGGCCGCTGATCGCGATCGAGGAACCCTGCGCGATCCGGGGGAGAGCCCTCACCGTCCTGGCCCAGCACGGTATCCGCGCCAAGGTGGTCGGCGACGCCGCTTATCTGGCTGGTGTCCTCAATGCCGCGCGCGCCGGACTCGGCGTCACCCTGCTCGCCCTGGCCGGGGGGCCGCCGGAAGGCCTGATCGAGCGGCACGACCTGCCTGCGGCCCCGCCGATCGGCCTCACGGCGCGATTCCGCCCCGGCGCCGACCTCCAGGTCGCCGGGACCGCGTTCCGCGTGCTGCGCAGCAGGCTGACGATTCCGCAGCCGCGAGAAGAGGCTCCGGGATCGCCGCTGAAACAGCCCCGCGAGGCGAGCTAAACGACCGTAAGCGGCGTCACGGACATCCGCCGGGGGCGCGGGGAAGCCGCCGCTGGCGCCGGCCACCAGGGCGATGGTGCGCCGGAAGCGCTCCTGGTCGGCCGCCGTGAGCTCAGCGGTGAGCGCGTCGAGTTCGGCGCACACTTGGTCGTGGACCGCGACCGCGACCCGCTGGCCGGCCGTGGTGAGCAGGACCCGCAGCGCCCGGCGGTCCCCGGGCACCGTTATCCGCTCCGCCAGGCCGCGGCGTTCTATCCGGTCGACAAGCCCGGTGACACCGGCCTTATCGATGCTGAGCAGCCCGGCTAGCTCGGCCATGCCCCTCGGCTGTTCCACCAGGATGCACAGCACCCTGGCCTGCGTGGCCGTGAGGTCGTGTTCGCCGGAAACCCGCGCGAACACGCCGTCCACCAGGCGAGCCAGGCGAACCAGTCCGGTCGCGAGGTCGGGGCCGGCGGCCTTCCCCGCGCTTCCAACCGTCATCGAACCTCCTCAGAGCCGGCCTGGTCTTCCATTAGTAAGCGATGTTAATAGTCAGTAAAGACAATAGTCAGTATTGTCAACACTGCGGGCACCGGGATAACACAGTGGGCGCGAGACAGGAGCGGACGATGAGCACGATCACAGGCCAGCGGGTCGGTTTCGGGATCATCTACGGTTTCCAGCCCTTCGAAGCTGACCGCCTGGTCGAGGAGGCGCAGCACGCCGAGGCGCTGGGCTTCGACCTGTTCTGCGTGGCTGACCACCTGCACGGCGCGGATCCGACGCCCGAGCCGTGGACGGTCCTCACCTGGATAGCCGCGGTGACTGAACGCATCACGGTGATGACCAACGTGCTCGGACTGCCCTACCGCGCCCCGGCGGTGACCGCGAAGATGTCCGAGACCCTCGACCGCCTTTCCGGCGGCCGTCTGGTCCTCGGCCTCGGGACGGGCGGTTACGACGGCGAGTTCGAGGCCTTCGGACTGGTCCGGCGCACCCCCGGCCAGAAGGTCACCGCCCTCGGCGAGGCGACCCAGATCATCCGCGGGCTGTGGCGGGAACCGAGCTTCTCCTTCAACGGCGAGCACTTCTGTACTCGTGAGGCCCGGATCGAGCCAACGCCGACCCACCCGATCCCGATCTGGCTCGGCACCTACGGTCCCCGCGCCCTTCGCATGACAGGCGCCCTCGCCGACGGCTGGGTGCCATCTCTGGGCCGGCTGGATCTCGATCAGGCGGTGGCCATGCGCGCCAGCGTCCGGGACGCGGCCACGGCCGCGGGCCGGAACCCCGACGACATCACCTGTGCCGCCAACCTCATCGTTGACTTCGTACCGAACGGCCGGTCGGACAGCCAGCGGATATCTGGCGACAGCACGGCCATCGCCGACCGGCTCATCGGCATCGGGCGCGCCGGGTTTACCTTCCTCAACGTGGCGCTGGCCAACGCTGACGCACGCCGCCGCTTCGCCGCCGAGGTCATGCCGCTTGTGCGCGGTGAGCTAGCCCACGGGCCAGAGCCAGCATGACTAGCTGCGGAGCGTCCTGGCTTCCGGACGGCCCGTACCGGTCACTGGTCCACCCGGTCGTTGACTACGTCCGGCACGACCGGTTGCTTGTGCGTAGCGCACGCGTCCGCGGCCAAGGCGATGGCTCCGCGCAGCGGGGCGTCCAGGACGAAGTGGGCCGGGACGAGGCCGGGAGGGAAGGGGACCGCCTGCTCGAGCCGACGGCCCAGCGCCGGCAGGATCATCTCCGCTGAGCCCATCATCCCGCCGCCCACGGCGATCCGGGCCGGATCGATCGCCATGGCCAGGTTTGCGATGTGGACGGCGAGCTCGTCGAGCGCCTTACTCACCAGCCTGGCTGCTCTGCTGTCGTTTTCGGCTACCTGGAAGAGCTCCGCCGCCGTGATGGGGTGGCCGAGCAGGGCACCGCCTCGAAGACTCAGCGCCCGGCCCGCGACGGATTTTTCCAGGGTAGACCCCGCGGCCCGCCCGCGGGCCTTGACCTTGAGCAGGTTGTAGCCGATCTCACCGGCGCCCCCGTGAGCGCCGGCGAGTACCCGGCCACCGATCACGAACGCCGCCGCGACTCCGGTGCCGAGGCTGACAAAGATGGCAGGATCGGCGCCCGCGAGACTGCCCCACCGCCACTCGGCCAGAGCCCCGGCTTTGGTGTCGGTGCCGACCACAACGGGCAGGCACCCCAGGCCGTCCGCAAGGAGCTCGGCCAGGTGCAAGTCGCCCCATCCTGGCACGTTGGGAGCCAGCAAGATCCGGTCGGGCAGCACGATGCCGGGGCTGACTGCGCCGACCGCCGCGCAGCGCCCGCCGCTCAGCAGCTCCCCCTCGCTGATCAGGGTGCCCGCTGCCACCATTACCCGCTGGACCACCTGCTCGGCGCCGCGTCGCGCATCCGTGGCCAGGCGGTCGCGAGCCAGGATCTCCCCTGTACGGCGGGCGACCGCCAGCGCCACCTTGGTGCCGCCGAAGTCGATGCCGAGCACGAAGTCCTCCCCGTCCGGGGGGCTCCCGCCACGGGGCAGCGCACTCGAGGAGTTCATTCCGGCTGGATCGGGGGACCGGCCGCTGCGAGCTGCTGTTTCTGCTGTTCCAGGTAGGCCTCCCGGACAAGCTTGGGTCCAAATGGCCAGGTCCGTACCACCCGGGCCCAGATCAGGTAGGCCGCCATACCAGCGGCCAGCCAGATACCCGACAGGATGATCGCGGTACGCCCGGCCGAGTGGTACACGTAGACCCAGCCCGCCAAAGCGACCAGGCTGGGCACCGGATACAGCCACTGCCGGTACGGGCGGATCAGGTCCGGCTGGCGGCGGCGCAGCACCGTCAGGGCCACCACCTGAGCGACCGCCTGAACGATAATGATCACGGCAGTCAGCATGTTGATCACCTCGCTCAGGGTGAAGAACGACCCGATCATCGTGATCGCGCCCAGCACTAGCAGCGAGACCGTCGGGAACCGGTATCGGGGGTGGAGCCGGGCGAAGGAGCGGAAGAACACGCCGTCCTCCGCGGCATGGACGGGCACCCGGGATCCGCCCAGAAGACCAGTGAAGACCGATGCGAACGCCGTGAGCACGACCAGCACGGTGATGCCATCGGCCACCGGCTGGCCCCAGCTGCGCTGAACCACCAGCGACGCCACCGAGCTGGACTTGGCCACCACGTGCCAGGGCACTGCGCCCACGACGCTAATGTTCAGAGCGAGGTAGAGCACCATCATGGCCAGGATGCTGTAGATGATCGAACGCGGCATCACCCGCCCTGGGTTACGGAGTTCGTCGCCCATGTACGCCGTGGTGTTATAACCCAGGTAGTCATAGATGGCCAGCACCAACGCCGCACCCAGCCCGATGAAGAACCCGTGCTTGATAGAGAACGCTCCGGCTGGGTAGTGGAACGCGAGCGAGACGGAGAAACGGCTCAGGCCTGCGGCGATGACCAGCACTATGGTCACCAGCATGATGATCCACAGCACGGTCGTGATCAGCGCCACCGACTCGATCCGCCGGTACAGGCCGATTACGACGACGACCACGACCACGATCGACAACAAGTGAATGTCGAGATAGCTCATGTGCGGCCACAAGAACCCGACGTAGTCGACCAGACCGATAACCCCGGTTGACATGATCAGCGGGATGAACAGGACCGCGGTCCACACGAACAGGAAGGGCATCAGCCGGCCCGTCCGGTACTGGAACGCCTCCCGCAGATAGATGTAGGTCCCGCCGGCGCCGGGCATGGCCGCGCCGAGCTCGGCCCAGATCAGGCCGTCCGCCAGTGCCAGCACAGCCCCGGCAACCCAGCCGACCACAGCCTGCGGACCGCCCATGGCCGTGACGACCAGCGGGATCGTGATGAACGGCCCGATCCCGCACATCTGCGTCATATTGACAGCCACGCCCGAGCGCACGCCTAGGTACCGGACGAATCCCGGACCACCCGCCGATGCGCTGGCCGGCGCCGAGCCGGTTCCGCCCGGCCTGCCCTCGACCTCAGCCATCGTGCTCACCTGGCTCGAATACCTCGAAGCAGAACCCGCCGATTGTGCGGGCGCCTTCAGCCGCATCGGAGAAGTCACCACCCGGCGTGCTGCCAGCCAGCGACCGCCTGCCCCGTCGCGGTCGGACGGCGACCCTGGTAGCGCTGCAGGCATGTCGCCCGCCCGTCTCGGCCAGCGGCTCCAGCCGCCGGGAAAGGCCGGGCGCTTTCCCCAGGCCATTGGGCAGGCCAACGCAATCTGATGTGTAGTTCACGCCGCGCCCTGGCGGCAACGTCCCGTGCATCTCTCGCCTCCGGTCGCATCAAGGTCTGCCACCGGGGTCTGGAGCGGTTTGATCGGTCACGGGAGGGCGTCAGGGACAAGCCGACCGATCCCGTTAATTTACGCAAGTGTAACGGTCGGTATGATCTAGGGCAACGGTCAGCCGGCGACTGCGACCTGGGTACGCGCTCCGGTTGTGCGGGACGCGCTGGGCGTCCCGGCACGCCGAATCGAACTCACTGAACCCCACGGATTCCATCGCGCGGCTTGGACGCGCGGCAGCCGTCAGGGTGATCGCTGCTACTCAGCGGCCTACGCAAAACCCATAGGCCATAGCATCGGCGGTGATGGTGAGTGCAGAACAGGACGGGAGAGGGTGCCGTGGTCGAGCGAAGCCGTGAGGCGGCCGCGTTCCTGACGACGATTGACAAGACAGCTCCGGAGGCGGTGAGCGCTTGCGACGGATGGACTACACACGAGATCGCCGCGCACGTCGCTGGCATCGCCGTCGAGGTCATCCGTCATCTCGAACCGTACCTGCAAGGCGATCCGGTGCCACGGACGCGAAGCTTCGAAGAACGCGAAGCTCCGCTGCAGGTGATCGAGCACCCAGCGCTGCTGAGCCGGCTCGATGCCGCAGAGGAACGGATGCGTCGGCTGGTCGGAGACGTGCTCGACCGCGAGCCCGACGCGGTCATCCTATGGACTGGCCGGCGAATGGCGGTCGCGAAGTTCATCCCCCACCTGCGCAACGAACATGCCCTGCATCGTTGGGACATCGCCGGCGACGACGAAACCAGCCTCCAGTTGCTCGGCGACATGGATCTTGTCGACCACTCGGTCGGTGAGCTCGGCCGGATCCTGCTCGTCGCCGGCCGCGCTCACGATCCTGACCCGGACTCCGAGTTCCACGTCCGGCTGCGATCCGATGGGCAGCCCGACCTTCGGGTCATCGTCGAGAACGGTGACGCCACCCTCGCCTGGGCCAGCGATGAGGCCGACGAACCCTCTGTTGATATCGAGGCCGGCGCGCGTCAGCTGTTCATCTGGGGACGACGTCCCGACCAACGCGGCCGACTCCGCAGCCACCTCACCCCATCCGACCTCGGCCGCCTCCAGGCGCTGCTCTCCGGTTACTGAACTGATGACTCCTTACTGAACTGATGACTCCTCGGGATGAGTGTGCGTTACAGAACCGCCTCGGCGAGCACCGCGGCCGTCGGCTCTAGGAACCGGCCGGATTCCACCGGGTGACGGTCAGGCGGGAGAACCCCGAGGTGGCGTCGATGTCGAACCGGGACGTCGCTGTGGTCCAGCCGGGCGCGGTCAGCACGGTCCCGCCGGCCACCCCGGTCAGGTCCTGGTTCCCCATCGACACGTAGGAAGCGCCTCCGCCCACCGTCACTTGGGCCGGCACGCCGCTGGGCAGGCTGATCAGGAACTGGCTCACGCCGCCCGCGAGCAGGAAGGGCAATGTCCCGGACGGCCGGGGCAGGCTGATGTCCAGGATGTCCGAGCCCGCCGTCACGGCGATCCCGCTCACCCGGCCGCCGCGCAGGTCAGCCTCGGTCCGCTGGGTCCCGGCGGCGAAATCCAGGCTCCACACGACAGACGAGCTGAGCACGACGGTGACCGCGTAGTCCGTGCTCCGGGCGGAGGTCGTGCCGCCGCCCGCGAGCGACAGCACGATCGGGGCCGATCCGGACAGCACCGGCCGGACCGGGGCACCGTCCGGGATCGAGGCCCGCAGCAGGGCGCCGTGAAGGTTGGCGACGCTGACGTCAAGGACCGAGGTCCCGCTGGTGACCTCGAGCGCCGCCTGGCTGCGTCCGGCCAAGGGCAGGGATGCGACGTGAGCGGAGGATGATGCGGAGAGGGCGTAGGCGGTGCCGCCGACCGCCACAGCCAGTACCGCGGCTGCGGCACCGATGACGACGGACCGCCTGGAAAACAAGCCGGACATACCGTGCACCTGCCCACCGTAGCGGCTGGCATGCGCCCCGGCCGGGCGCGATCGTCACGACACAGAATGTTCAGATATTGCCGCGGCACATCTCGATCAGGCGGTTCAGCACGGCCCCGTCGCTCATCCGCAGCCCGTCATGCTCGTACTCGCTGGTCACCCAGGTCCGCAAACCTCGGATCGCCTGGGCGGTCTGCATCGAGAACTCCCGGTCCACGTACATGTCGTTGTAGTAGACGGCAGCGGCCACCGGCACTTCGTTGGCTGCCAGCCGCGTGGGATCGTACAGCGGCGGCCAGTCGTCGCGTTCGGCCAGGATGCTGGCGGTCTCGCGCAGCGGGCGGAGCACCGGGTCGGCGTCGATCATCCACGGGTAAATCATCTCGCCGGTGAAGTACAGGGGAGCGGTCCCGGCGATGGCCGGGTCCTGATCGAACTCGCCGAACTCCGTCCTGATCCGCTGCGCGGCCCACCGGGTCGCGAAGCCCTGGGCGTAGGAGGGTTCATGCAGCAACGCGTACAGCGGCCCAGCGGCCAAGCTGAGCTCGTCCATAACGGCGTACAGGAAAGCGTCGGACAACAACGTCTCGTCGTCCGAGAACGGGTTCTCCAGCAGGTAGTGCAGCTCGTGGCTGCCGTCGCTGCGGCCGAGCATGGCCCCGATCGACTGGAAGGCCTCGACGGACAACGGCCCGCCATCGGGGCGCCGGACGTCATGTTCGGCCAGGTAAGAGGCCACCCGCTGCGCCTGTTCCACATCGCCGGGGTACCGCTCGTAGTGCGCGGCGTTCTTGCCGATGACGGTGCGATAGGTGTGCCGGTAGACGTCGTCGGCGGTCACGGTCAGCCCGGGCAGCCCGCCGGTGATGAACGCCTCCCGGATGCCGTGCGGAGCGAAGGACAGATAGGTAACCGTGCACATCCCGCCGAAGCTCTGCCCGAGCACGCTCCACGGCACGTCACCGGTCAGCTCGCGTCTGATCAACTCGGCGTCGAGCACGATACTGTCGGCCCGGAAGTGCGTCAGATAATCGGCCTGGGCCTTCGGTCCGAACCGCGCCAGTGTCTGCCGGTTCGCGGGCGAGGACCGGCCGGTGCCGCGCTGGTCGAGCAGCAGCACCCGGTAGTCGTTGAGGGCCCGGTTCAGCCAGCCTTCCCTGCCCGTCGGCCGCTGCGCCCCGAACCCGGGGCCACCCTGCAGGAACAGCAGCCAGGGCAGTTCCGCGTCGGCCTTATCGATGGCAACGACCTCACGGGCGTACACCTCGATCTGCTCGCCGTCCGGGCAACCGTGGTCGAGCGGGACGGCGAAGAGATGGTCGGTCAGCACGGTGCCGGGCTGGCGGAAGCTGATCACAATCCGACGTTACCGTGCTGGCCTCTTGAGTAGGGTCATCGCCATGAGCACCGGTATGCGGCTGGTCAGTCCGGCCGAACGGCAGGCCAGGCTTGCCGTCCGCCAACACCTGGCGCCTGCCGCGCGGACCGGCTCGGTGGCCAGCGCGGTGGCGGACATGATCGCGTTGCACGGCACCGATCCGGCGTCGGTCTACCTGGCCGCCTGGGCCCGTACCGGCTCAGCCGATAAAGCGGCCGTCGAGCACGCGCTGTACACCGAGCGCGCCCTGGTGCGCATGCTCGGCATGCGCCGGACCGTGTTCGTGGTGCCCGCCGCCCTGGTCCCGGTGATCCAGGCCGCCTGCACCGACCAGATCGCCGAGCGCCTGCGCCGGCAGCTCACCCAGGTCGTGCAGGGGGCGGGGATCGCGCCGGACGCGGCGACCTGGCTCAAGGACGTGGGCGAGGCCACGGTGCGCGCGCTCGCCGCGCGCGGCTCGGCGACCGGCGCGGAGCTGGCCAGGGAAGAGCCTCGGCTGCGCACCCAGATCCTGGACGCCGCGGACAACCCCTACGGCGGCGCGGTAAACCTCACCTCCCGGCTGCTTACGCTGCTGTCCGCCGAAGGGCTCATCGTGCGCGGCCGCCCGCGCGGGGGGTGGACCTCGACTCAGTTCACCTGGTCCGCCGTGGGAGCCCGGGCCGAACTGCCAGCGGCCGCGGCCCGGGTCGAGCTGGCCCGCAGGTGGCTGTTCGCCTTCGGTCCGGCCCCGGTCTCTGACCTGCGGTGGTGGACTGGCTGGACGGCTGGGCAGGTTAAGCAGGCGCTGGCCCAGCTGCGGGTCACCGAGGTGGACCTCGGCGGACCCACCGGCATCATGCTCACCGCCGACGAGCCGGCCCTGGACGAGCCGGCGGCGGTCCCGCCGTGGCCGGCCTTGCTGCCCGCCCTGGATCCCACCGCGATGGGCTGGCGGGACCGAGCCTGGTACGTCGGGGGGCACGCCCAGGCGCTATTCGACCGGTCCGGGAACATCGGCCCCACGGCCTGGTGGGACGGCAGGATCGTCGGCGGCTGGGCCCAGCGGAAAGACGGCGAGATCGTGGTCCGGCTACTTGAGGACACCGGGGCAGAAGCCGCCGCGGCGATCGCCGCCGAGGCCCAGCGGCTCCGCGCCTGGATCGGCTCCGACCGGGTCACCCCGCGCTTCCGCACGCCGCTGGAGCGCGAGCTCGCTGGTCAGTAGGCGTGATTATCACGATTGATGGTTGCTTTAGCTGACAACGCATATTTCGCGCGTGCTGGAAAGAATAAGGCCATGGTTACCTTCATCATTGTCCTGATCATCATCGGGCTGATCGCCGGCCTGATCGCCCGCTTGCTTCTCCCGGGCCGCGACTCCCTCGGCATACTCGGCACCATCGTGCTCGGCATCGTCGGGTCCTTCATCGGCGGATTCCTGCAGAACCTCATCGAGTACCACAATGTGAGCATCCACAGTTTCCACACCGTGGGCATTATCGGGTCGATCATCGGCGCCTTCGTGCTGCTGCTCCTGCTCCGGATCACCGGCCTGGAGCCGGGCCGCCGCCGCTAGCAGAATCCCGGATGCGCCCGCCTCGTCACCCGATAGGTTGAGCCGGTGCGACTAGGCGTGAATGTCCCGAACTTCGGGCCAGGGACCAATCCGGACACACTGGCCCGCTGGGCCCAGACGGCAGAGGGTCTCGGCTTCGACCTGCTGATGGTCTCCGATCACATCGCCGTGACCGCTGACGTCGCGGAACAGTACCCGGCACCGTTCTACGAGCCGTTCACCACGCTGGCCTGGCTGGCCGGGCTCACCCACCGGGTACGACTCGGCACCACGGTGCTCATCGTGCCCTACCGGCACCCGCTGCTGGTCGCCAGGATGGCGGCCAACCTCAACGACCTCAGCGGCGGCCGACTGGTGCTAGGCGTCGGCGTCGGCTGGGCGCGGCAGGAGTTCGACGCGCTCGGCGTGGCCTTCGCAGAGCGGGGGAGACTGACCGACGAGCATCTGCTCGCGATCCGCGCCGCCTGGCGGGACGACCAGGACTATCGCGGCGGGCAGATCCCGATCTGGATCGGCGGCAACAGCGACGCCGCGCTCCGCCGGGCCGTGCGCCTCGGCGACGCCTGGCACCCACTGCGGTTCACCCCCGGCTGGCTGGCCAGCGCGGTGGATCGTCTCAAGACCGCCGCCGACGACCAGCAGCGGCCCCGGCCCGCCCTGATGCCCCGCATCGCCCTGCAACTGACCGCTTCCCCGGTCACCGGCGAGGACCGGCTGGCCGGGCACGGCACGATCGGGCAGATAACCGAGGACCTGGAGCGGCTGCACCTGCTCGGCGCCGGCACCGTGGTGCTCGACCCGTTCAACGGCGATCCGCGCGAGACGGCCCGCCCGCAGGAGGCGTGGCACGCCCTGGCAGCAGTGGCCGACCGTTGGGCCCAGCAACAATCACAAAACATTGATACCGAACGGAGCTGTAGTGACACATGATGGTCAAGTGACAGCCCACCCCCCAGAAATCTCCCCGGAAGAACTGCCTCACCTGCGCCGTTGCGTGGAGCTGGCGGCCGAGGCGGTGGACGCAGGGGACTTCCCGTTCGGCTCGGTGCTGGTGGCGGCCGACGGGCGGGTTCTCGCCGAGGACCGCAACCGTGAGGTGAGCATGGATGACGCCACCCGCCACCCGGAGTTCGAGCTGGCCCGCTGGGCCGCGGAGAACATGATCGCCGGAGACCGGGCCGCCGCCACCGTCTTCACCTCGGGCGAGCACTGTCCGATGTGCTCCGCCGCGCACGCCTGGGTCGGGCTGGGCCGCATCGTCTATGTGAGCTCGACGGAACAGATGATCGGCTGGCTCGCCGAGCTCGGGGTTGGCTCCTCACCGGTGCGCCCGCTGGCGATCAGCGAGGTCGCCCCCGGCCTGGTGGTGCAGGGTCCAGTGCCCGGCCTCGACGAGCAAGTCCATGACCTGCACCGCCGCTTCCGCAGCTGACGGTCGCGGGAGCCCGAGTGGCGGGGGAGGGATGTCAGGCCGCACGGACGAGGTCGCCGGTGCAGATGCGGCCCGGGTTCAGCACCTCGGCGTAGACGCCGGCGCAGGGCTCAGGGTCGAGTGAGTCCAGCGGTTCCACCCGGTTGTGCTTTGCGAGAACCCTGAGGGCTTCGGCGTCGCGGGGCAGGTCGCCGTGCGCCAGGGTCGGCACGGCACAGCGGGGCGTCCGGGCGATCACGCGGAGCGTGAGCTCGTCGCCGATGCGCAGAATCCGCTCGAGCCAGTCGTTCTCGGTGAAGCCGGTGACGGCCGTACGGATGACGATGTTCGGCCGGTAGCGCTCGAGCCTGGCCGTTCGGTACGGGCTGAGCTCGGCAATGCGCCCGAGCGTCGAAGTGGTCAGCAGATGCAGCGGCGCGAAATCGACGAAGGTGCCCGGAGGGGAACCCGTGCCGATCTCGTTGACCTCGAAGGGCACTTGCACGTTGATGCCGACCCGGAGCACAGCCTCCGGAACGGCCCGGTCCAGGGACGCGGCGGGCGGCCGGGTGGCGGTCAGCGTGACCGGCTCGTCAAGCAGCTCAGACAGGACCGCGTCGATGTCAGCGTCAGTGCTCCGGACGGTCTTGCCCCCCGGCAGGGTGATCCTTACGTCGCGGTCAAGAGCCTGGGCAGAAAGGGTGAGCAGGTCGCGCCACAGCCGCGGATACTTCGCGCTCGCGACCTTGCCCGTCCTGCGGCTGATCACGGCCAGGCGCCGGTCCCTGGCCAGGCCGACCCGGGTCACCTCGCACGCGTCAACTTCCTCGCCGAGCATGGACTTGACCGGGTACCGGCGCAGTACGGCCACGGTTCCGAGCATGCTCTGATTATCTCAGGGTTATCCGGGGTGAAGGCGGTGGTCGTGGCTTTGCCTGCGGTCAGGAGGCCCGGCCTTCCTGCTGGCGGGCGATCTCGGTGAACGCTGCGAGGGCCTCGGTGTCGGAGTAGTGGCTGAGCACGTACTCGCGGGCCCACTCCCCGGCACGGGGATAACGGCTGGCCGCGATCACCTCGGCGGCTGCCGTGGTGTCGTACTCGGTGCGGCGCAGCATGACATCTGACCCCAGCACGGCCCAGTGCGCGCCGGGCGGGCCGTAAGGCATGCCGACACTGCCCGGGTTGATGACACGCCGCCCGGCGGCGAGCCGGTCGAACGGCATATGGGTATGCCCGCAGACCACGACCCCGACACCGGGACCGAGCCCGGACAACGCAGCCGCCCAGCGCCCCGGCGGGCTGTCGACCAGCAGCATCTCATCGTCGCGGCGCGGCGAGGCGTGACAGAACAGCGTCTGCCCAAGGCCGTCGATATCCAGTGTCATCGTCAGCGGCAGCCCATCCAGCCTGTCGCGGTGCGGCCGGCCGATCAGCGCGGCGCTGGCGGCAGCCTGCGGGCCATTCGGTCCTGGCACGTCCCCGCAGTCGAACGCGGTAACCATCTCCCGCTCACAGTTACCGTGCACCCAGACCGCCCGCCCGCCCAGCCCCGCCAGCGCGTCCAGGGTCTCGGCCGGCATCGGCCCCAGCGCGATATCACCCAGCAGCACGACGGCGTCGGCCGCCGCGACGTCGGATTCTGCGAGAACTGCGCTGAGCGCCGGAAGGTTGCCGTGGATGTCCGCAAGCACCGCCACCGAGGCTGCAGGCCGCTGAGTCATTCCTTCATTTTCTGCGCTGGCAGGCGGCGCCGCCTGGTTTCAGCGTCAGCCCTGGGTGAACAGGATCCCCTCAACCGTGAAGACTTCGGCCCTAGTGATCACAGGTATGCCACGCTGGCCTGCTCCCGCCTTCCCCGAAGCCGCGAGACAACAACCCTCGGTAACCGAGACCTAGGGGGCCGCAGGCCGTCGAGCGCGGTCCGGAGGATCGGCTCGAGATAGCCGGGATCGCCCTTGATTGTGGCGATGGCGGTGACCATGTCGAGGACCTGCTCGAGCGTGAGGTCGTCGCGGACCTCGTGAGCGCGCTGCGCGGCGGCGAGGAGCGGCCGGCCGGCGGCGAGCACCCGGGAGCGGCCCTGGCCGAATACGGGGTTGCCGCTGTCTGAGTCCTTGAGTAGCTCGACGCCGACGTGGCGCTTGCTGGTGAAGAAGGCGAA
>Ga0302180_10000523_pt1 | contig 31257 bp, 22 predicted proteins | sample I_Palsa_E3_2_FD_200575 | JGI IMG/M metagenome (GOLD analysis project Ga0302180, IMG submission 200575) | Peat permafrost microbial communities from Stordalen Mire near Abisko, Sweden - I_Palsa_E3_2 | ecosystem: Environmental > Terrestrial > Soil > Palsa > Peat permafrost | place: Sweden...
TAGAGCGCAGCGGCTACGGCGAGGCTGACCGGGGATCGACGCAGGCCGGAAATGCTCCGGCCCCGGCACTGCGGCGCAGATGCCGCCCGCTGCATGGTTCTTCTCATGGAATCCCCCGCGTCGCCTGCGTCTGTGTGAACTCTAGTCGGTCACTGGCTCAAGTCCGGCTCGGATGTTGTTCCCTGCGTCATCCTCGAAGCTCGCACTCCGAAGCGATCCTGTGTTGAAGGAGCAGACTCGTCGAGCGGCAGGTGCTCGCCTTCTCGACGCGCCCAGCAATCACAGAAGACCCCTGCGCTATGGTGCGATTTATGGTGCGATCATCCCGTGCGATCTCTGCCGCGTCAACTGATCGATCGTTCAAGAAGCGACGTACGATTCAGGCCAGGTGAGCGAAGCGCTCAAGGCAGTCCCCAAGACTTCTTCTTAAGGGCTCGAGTTCCTTGGCAAAATGTTTCCAGTAACCGACTCCCGAGGCGTACAGCGGCTGGCGCACCTGCTCGGAGCTCGCCGTGCGCACCGGCCGCTGGGTTTCATGGAAACTCAGGCATGCGCTCTCGAACGGCAGACCACAGTGCGCGAGCAGGCGGCGGATGAGCGCGTCCGGGTTGCGGATCAGGTCTTCGTACTGCAGGTGCAGGATTTTGCCGGGCAGCACCGTGTCCCAGTGATCCATGAGCTTAAGGTAGCAGCGGTAGTAACGCCCGAGATCGTCGAGGTCGTAGCTGAAGGACTGGCCTTCGGCAAAGTGCTGCTTGTAGGTGCTGAAGCACGCATCCATCGGATGGCGACGCACGTCGATGATTGTGGCCCGCGGCAGGATGGCGTGGATGAGGCCGACATGGCTGAAATTGTTGGGCATTTTGTCGATGAAATGCGGCCGGTCTGTGCGGATGGGCCGCGTTTCCTCAAGATAGCGCCGGCCTAAATCCGCAAGGCTCGCCGCCGAGAGCGTGCGGACGTTCTCGGGATAGCCGTCGCCGCGCGCGTCGCGGTGATCGAACTCGCGCACCATTGTCACGATATTGGGCAGTTCCATCGTCCCTTCGACGCGCGAGTGGCTGGCGAGGATCTGCTCGATGAGTGTCGAGCCGGATCGGGGCAGCCCGACGATGAAGATAGGCGCGGCATCGGGGCTGCCGGCGTCGAGCCGCTCGCGAAAGAATGCCGTGTCGAAGCAGGCAGCGACGCGCCGCGACTTGGCCTCGAATTTCGCGATATCGAAGGGAGATGCGATGCGGCGCAGCGCATTGCCGGCCGCGTAATGAACAAAGGCGTCCGCGTGCTCCTGCCGCTGCTCGAGCGCGCGCCCGAGCGCAAAGTGCAGATGGGCCTTGTTGCCCTCATCCGCGGATGAGCCGGCGAGCAGCCCGTGCATGGAGGCGATCTCGGCATCGGCAAATTTGTAGGTCTTGAGATCGGCAAGACACCAGTAGGCCTCACCACAGGCGGGATCCAACCGCAGGCATTCGTGGTAGGTTTGCTCGCACTCGGTTCGCTGTCCCAGAGTTTTATGAATATGCCCGATGGACAGACGCAGCCGCACCTGCGTCGGATTGAGCCGCGCCGCTTCTGAATAGGCCGCGAGGGCGTCTTTTTGCTGCAGCAGGCGCGTATACACCGCTCCCAATGCTACCCAGTTCTGCGGATTCTCAGGCTCCACTTTCAAAAGCCCGCGGATCGCGGCTTCAGCCTCAGGCAGGCGCCCGGCGGCGAGCAATGTGTGACCTAGGCCGCGGCACGCAAGCGGCGAGTGGGCCACTTGTTTCAGGGCGTGGCGCAGCAAGCGCTCCGAGTCATGCGTGTTGCCTGCGCCGAGCGCGAGGGCCGCAAGCCCGCACAGCGCGCCGACATGGCTTGCATCGCTCTTCAGGATGTCGCGGAAGATGCTCTCGGCCGATTGACGGTCTCCCGCGACGAACGCGGCGGTCGCCTTCTCGATGCGCTCGCAGTGCGGATCGAGGAGCCGCGCCTTCTCGTATGCGAATCTCGCGTCGGGGTACTTCTGCAGATCGACCAGCACGTCACCGTAGGCGAGCCAGGCGCCGTCGAGCGCAGGCGCCTGTTTCAATACGAGTTGCAGCTCCTTGCGCGCAGCATCCAGGCGCCCCGCCTTACGGTATGCGCGCGCAAGGTCGGTGCGCGCATGCGGGAAGCTGGGCGCGGCGGCAACGGCGCGTTCGAGAGCTTCGATGGCGCCGTCGAGCTTGCCCTGCGCGAGCAATGCGACCCCCAGCAGACGCAGGCTGTTGACCTCGCCGGGCGCGGCGGCCTGGATCGCGCGCAGCTGCCGCTCCGCGGCTTCGGGGCGCCCGGTGCGCAGTGCCGCCAGAGCCGCGCTGTACGCGGCGCGCATTTTCGCCTGTGACCGCTCCTCCACCGCATGCACCGCAAATAATGCCCGTCAAAAAATCGAGTATGCACGAACTTCGCGTAAAATCAGTGCCGGGGGTGCGCTCGGTGGTCCTGGACTGCCGCGGGCGCGGCATTCAAAGCTGCATCGACGTTGTCCACAGATCGAGGCTGGCATGGACTACAAACTCACTTATTCGACCATGTTCAATCCGCCGGCGGAGCTGCACGAGCGCTTCGAGGCGGCATTGACTCGCGTACGCGGCCAGCTCGTGCGGGTGCATGCGAACTTCATCGGCGGGGCGGACCAGCCGGCGAAGGTTACACAGGAGCTGCGCTCGCCCATCAATCGCAACGAAGTGCTCGGACGGTTCCCGGAGGCGACAGTTGACGAAGCGGGCCTCGCCATGACGGCTGCGCAGGCGGCCTTCCCTGCCTGGAGCCGCACCGCGGTCGCGGAGCGCAACCGCATTCTGCGCCGCGCGGCCGAGCTCATCGAAGAGCGTGTGTACGACATTGCCGCGGCGGTGGCGCTCGAAGTAGGCAAGAACCGCATGGAAGCCCTCGGCGAAGTGCAAGAGACCGCGGACTTCTTTACCGTCTATTGCGCCGACTACGAACGGCAGAATTTCGACCACGCACTGCCGGATGACCCGCTGCCGGACTACCGCAGCCACAACCGTTCAGTGATGAAACCCTACGGCGCGTGGGTGGTGATCACGCCTTTCAATTTCCCATTCGCGCTCGCGGGCGGGCCGGTCGCCGCGGCGCTCGTCACTGGCAACACGGTGGTATTGAAGGGCGCAACCGACACGCCCTGGGCAGGCCGGCTGCTCGCCGACTGTCTGCGCGACGCAGGGCTGCCGCCCGGCGTCTTCAACTACATCTGCGGCCGCGGCGAGGGGGCCGGCGCGGCGTTGGTGAATCATGCGGATACCGCGGGCATCACATTCACGGGCTCGTATGAAGTTGGCATGCAGATATACCGGCGCATGAGCGCAGGCGCGTGGCCGCGGCCATGCATAGCGGAGATGGGCGGCAAGAATCCGGTTATCGTCAGTGCGCGCGCGGACCTGGAGCGTGCTGCGGTCGGCATTCTGCGTTCGGCCTTTGGCCTGAGCGGCCAGAAGTGCTCAGCCGCATCGCGCATCTATGCGCAGGAGAGCGTCGCGGGAGAACTGATCGAGCGCCTGGTTGCAGCAATCGCACGACTGAGCATCGGTGATCCGACTCGCCGTGAGAACTGGATGGGACCCGTGGTCAACGAGCGCGCGTACATGAACTACGCACGCTACTGCGATGAGCTCAGGTCCGGCGGCGCCAGGATCCTAAGCGGCGGCAGGTCGCTCACCGACGGGGCGCTCGCCGACGGCTATTTCTGCGCGCCGACCCTCGCCGAGGCGCCGCCTGCACATCCCCTTTGGCGGCAGGAGATGTTCCTGCCGATCGCAATGATCACGCGTGTGCCCGATCTCGACGCGGCGATGTCGCTGGCGAATAAAACATCGCTCGGACTCACGGCCGGCTTTTACGGCGGACCCGAGGAGGTGCCGTGGTTCTTCGAACACATCGAGGCCGGTGTCGCCTACGCGAACCGCCCGCAGGGCGCCACCACCGGAGCGTGGCCAGGCTACCAGGCCTTTGGCGGCTGGAAAGGTTCGGGAAGCACAGGCAAGGGAATTGGTTCATCCTATTACCTGGCCCTTTACCAACGCGAGCAGTCGCAGACGCTCGTCGAATAACCTGGATATCCCGATGAACGACACCCACAGCAAGACCCGTCTACCTGGCCCGAAGGCGCGCGCACTGATTGAGCGCGACCGCGAGGTCGTCTCTCCCAGTTACGGTCGCGATTATCCATTCGTCATGAGCCATGGGCGTGGCGTCGAAGTATGGGACGTGGACGGCAATCGCTTCGTGGATTTCGCCGCGGGGATCGCCGTGTGCTCTACGGGGCACTGCCATCCGGCGGTCGTGAGCGCGATTCAGGAGGCGGCCACGCGCTTTCTGCACATCTCCTCCGACTACTGGCACGAAGGCCAGGTACAGCTTGCCGAGGTAATTCGCAAGCTCGACCCGGTGAGCGGACCGGCTGTTTCGTTCTTCGCGAATTCCGGCGCGGAGGCGGTGGAAGCGGCTCTCAAGCTTGCACGTTACGCGACAGGGCGCTCGCGCTTCATCGGCTTTCTGGGCGGCTTTCACGGCCGCACGATGGGCGCGCTTGCCTTCACCGCCAGCAAGTACACGCAGCAGGCGCGGTATTTTCCGGCCATGCCGGGCGTGACCCACGTGCCGTATCCCAATCCTTACCGGCCCTTGTTTGCCGGCGAAGATCAGGGCCGGGCCGTAATTGCGTATATCGAGCAGCTGATGGAACGCAATGTCCCGGCCGATGAGGTCGCGGCGATTCTGGTCGAGCCGATACAGGGCGAAGGCGGCTATGTCGTGCCCCCCGACGGATTTCTCGCCGGCTTGCGCGCGCTCTGCGACCGCCACGGCATTCTGCTGATATTTGATGAAGTGCAGGCGGGTGTCGGACGCACCGGGAAAATGTTCGCCTGGCAACACTCGGAAGTGCGGCCGGACGTGCTGACGCTTGCAAAAGGGCTCGCGTCCGGACTTCCCATCGGCGTGGCCGTAGCCCCGACGCATATCATGAAGAAATGGACCGCCGGCTCGCACGCCAATACATTCGGCGGCAATCCGCTGTGCTGCGCGGCCGCGCTCGCTACCCTTGAGCTTGTGAAGAACGGCTACGCGGACAATGCCGCCCGCATGGGTAAGCGCATTCTGGAGCGGCTCGCAGGATTTGCGAAGCGGTTCGAATTCATCGGTGACGTGCGCGGACGCGGACTCATGATCGGAATCGAGTTCGTCAGCGATCGCGCGACGAAAGCGCCCGCCAAGGCGCTCGCCTCGAAAATCGTGCACCGCGCATACCACAACGGGCTGTTGCTGCTCGAATGCGGCGCGAGCGGCATACGCCTGATACCGCCGCTGATGATAGACGCCAATCTTGTCGACGAAGGCCTCGACCTCCTTGAGCGGTCGATGCAGGAAGCGCAGGCGGAGGCGCACTAATGCCGGGGCTGCCGCGGCCGGCGCGCTCTGCGGCCGCGCAGCTTCTGGCTCTGGCAGGCGCGCTTGCGTGCACCGCGGCGGCGGCGCCTGCACAGGCGCAGCGTCAGCCTGTGCTGCAGCAAATCGACGTTCCGCATCCCTATTATTTCCGCGAGATGTATTTGCCGCAGCTGACGAGCGGGCCGAGCGCCGTTGCGTTTTCGCCGGATGGCCACACGCTCGTGTATTCGATGCAGGGGAGCCTCTGGCGGCAGGACATCAACTCGACCGAGGCCGAGGAGCTTGTCGCCGGGCCAGGCTACGACTTCCAGCCCGACTGGTCTGCCGATGGCAGGTACATTGCATTCGTTCGCTATCGCGACGATGCCCTGGAGCTTGCAGAGCTTGACGTGGCCTCGCATGAGGTGCGCGAGCTCACGCACAACAAAGCGGTCAACGTCGAGCCGCACTGGTCCCCCGACGGGCGCAGGATCGCCTGGGTGTCCACCTACGGAACGGGACACTTTCACATCTTTGCCGGCGATTTGAGCGCGGACGGATTGACCGGACAGGCGCTCTGGCCGGAGCGCAGAAGCAGCGTTACGCGCTACTACTACAGTCCCTTCGATCACGAGATAAGTCCCACATGGTCTCCGGATGGCCAGGAGCTCATCTACGTCGGCAATCCGGAAAACGTCTACGGCACCGGTGATATCTGGCGGCGCGCGCTCTCCCCGACCGCCGTGCCGCGCGCCATCAGGCGCGAAGAGACGACGTGGAAGGCGCGGCCCGCATGGTCGCCCGACGGAAAAAGGCTTCTCTATTCCTCATACGCCGGCCGCCAATGGCACCAGCTGTGGATCACGACGGCAGTCGGCGGCGGTGACCCGATACCGCTCTCGTTCGGCGAATTTGACGCGACCGGCGCGCGCTGGTCGCCCGACGGCTCGAGAATTGCCTTCATCTCCAATCAATCCGGAAGCACGCAGATCTGGCTGCAGGACACGATAGGCGGAGCCCGGCGCAGGCTTGAAATCCAGAACCGGCATTACCTTAAGCCAACCGGAGAGCTGCGGCTGCGCACGCTTGACGGCGCAGGCCGGCTGCAGGCCGCGCGCATCGCCATCCTCGGCTCGGACGGGCGCGCCTATGCTCCGGATGACGCGTGGGTGCACGCCGACGACGGATTCGACCGGCGCCTGAGCGCGTTCGAGATACACTACTTTCACAGCAGCGGCGATGCGTTGATCAGACTTCCTGCCGGCGCTGCATCGCTCACGGTGTGGCGCGGCCTAGAGCATCAGATCGAACATCGCGCCGTGCAGGTGTCGCCCGGCGGCACGATGAACCTCGACGTCACGCTGCAGCCGCTCGCGCTGCCGCCCGACTGGAGCGCTCAGTGGCGCAGCGCAGACGTGCACGTACACATGAATTACGGCGGCACCTATCGGAACACGCCCGCGCATCTGGTGCTGCAGGCCGATGCCGAAGATCTTGATGTCGTGTTCGATCTTGCAGTGAACAAGGAACAGCGCATACCGAACCTCGAATATTTCTCGCCGGCGCCGGATCAGGCCTCCACCGACTCGGTACTGGTGTCGCATGGCCAGGAATATCACACGAGTTACTGGGGTCATCTCGGCCTGCTCGGCCTGAATGATCACTATCTGATTCCCGGCTTTTCCGCCTACGCAAACACGGCGGCTGCCAGTCTTTATCCGACCAATGCGGCGATTGCTGATCTCGCGCACGCGCAGGGCGCGCTCGTGGGCTACGTGCATCCGTTCGATGACATGCCGGACCCGTTTGCAGCAGCCGCGCTCACCAACGAACTGCCCGTCGATGTGGCGCTCGGAAAAGTGGACTACTACGAGGTGCTGGGCTTCAGCGAGCACCGCACATCCGCGGCAATCTGGTACCGCCTGCTCAACTGCGGATTCCGGCCTGCGGCTGCCGCCGGAACGGACGCCATGGCGAACTTCGCATCCCTGCGCGGGCCCGTGGGAATGAATCGAGTCTATGTACTCGAAGAGCGCTCTGGCACGGCACCTGCCGCGGATACGACGGCAAGGACCCGGGACTGGCTCGCAGGCTTGCACGCAGGCCGTACGGTTGCCACCAACGGCCCGCTTCTCGGGCTTACGGTCGAAGGGCAACCGCCGGGTGCGGATATTCCCGTGCCGGCGGGCAAATCCGCACTCAAGTACCGGGGGTTCCTGCGCTCAATCGTGCCCATGGAACACCTCGAATTCGTGATGAACGGCAAGGTCGTGCGCACGATCCGCTTAACCGGCATGCGCAGGTCTGCGGACTTTGCGGGCACGCTGCCCGTGAGCGGCAGCGGCTGGCTCCTGCTGCGCGTTTGGAACGATGCGGCGAGCCCGGAAATCTTCGACCTGTATCCGTATGCCACGACCAATGCATTTTTCTTCCATGCGGGCGCTGCCGCCGCTCACTGCACTGGCGACGCAGACTTTTTCTTGAAGTGGATCGATCGGCTGGAAGAGGCGGCGGCGGCGAACGGGGACTACAACACCGCCCAGGAACGCGCGGCCACCCTCGGTGAAATCCGCGCGGCGCGCGCCATCATGGCCGCTCGCCGATGAGCCCAGCGGCGCCGAGCTCATCGCGGTAGATGCGCAGCGTATGCGCGAGGCCGTCGACAATTTCGTCGATGTCTGCGTCTGTGGCAATGAGGGGCGGCGTCACCATGATCCAGTCGCCGAACTTGCCGCCATGGCTGCGACGGCCGTAGATCAATAGCCCTGCGGCGCGCGCGATGGCCTGGATGCGGCCAATGACATCGAGCGATCTGGGCAACATCGCCTTCGTCGCCGGGTCGGCGACGATCTCGATGGCGTTCAGCAGCCCCAGGCCCCGGACATCGCCAACAATGCAGTTCCCCGCCTTAAGTGCAGCAAGACGCGCGCGCAGGGCTGCCCCGACCTCGTTCGCGCGCTCGATGAGCCTTTGATCCAAGGTCTCCTCGAGCACCGCAAGACCGACGGCGCAGGCGAGCGGATGGCCCTTGTGGGTGTGGCCGAAATGAAAACCGCCGTCGCGCACGACCACATCGACCAGCCGGTCCGGCGCCAGAAAAGCGGCCAGCGGAACGTAGCCGCCACCGATTCCTTTCGCCAGCGTAACGAGATCCGGATTGGCGTCCGGCCACCAGTGCGCCGCCAGAAACTTGCCCGTGCGGCCGGCGCCGCTGATCGTTTCGTCATAGACGAGCAGCACGCCGAATTCGTCGCAGATCTCGCGCACCCGGCGGTAGTAGGCGGCTGGCGCATGATCCGCGCCTCCACAGAATCCCATCACGGGCTCCATAATGAATGCCAGCACTTCGTCGCTGCCTTGTGCCTGAATCGTGGCGCGCAAAGCTTCGGCACACTCATCGGCATAGGCATCTGCACGCATGCCGGCGGCGGGCCGGTAGCTCCAGGGCGCCGGCACGTGGATTCCCGACTGCCCGGGAGGCAGGTACGCGGCGTACCCCGGATCTGCCGCAAGCGCCATGGTGGCGCGCGTGCTACCGTGGTACGAGGGATTGCGGCTGATCACTTTGTAGCGCGCCGTCTCGCCGCTCGCGAGCGCATAGCGCCTGGCGAACTGCAGACATTTCTCCACCGCCTCCGAGCCGCTGGAAACGAAGAACGCGTGCTCAAGACCCATGCGCGCCTGTTCTGCGAGGCGCTCACCGAGGCGTATGTTGCTCGCGCTGGCAAACGTGCTGGGATAAGCGAAGCACACGCGTGCTGACTGCTCCTGGATCGCCCGCAGCACGCGCTCGTTGCCATGGCCGAGATTTACGGCCACGGGCCCGGAGGTCACGTCGATGTAGCGCCGTCCAGCCGTATCCCACACGTGCACGCCCTGGGCACGGCTTACTCGCGGCAGCGGCGCATCGCCGGGGGGCGACCAGAAGCGCTGGATTGCGCCCGCACTGCGCGCATCCAAAGGAAAGTCGGGGTTATCGGCCACTTTCGTGCGAACTCGTCCGGCTTCAACGGGACCTGCTGCGAACCATACCACTTGCGAGCAGGCGTCTCCCGCTTCTGCTGCAAGGGTTCGTTACGAGAGTGTGGTTGACGCTGAGGCGGCAGCGTGCCTGAATGATCAACAACGACAGTCTTCTTCGCCGCATCGGCGCGACCGTCGCAGGCATTGGAATTGACGGGCGCCGTAGCGGCGGATAAACGCGCAGCTGAGCGTACGCACCGGACATTTATGTCGCACATCGTATCTCTACGGCAGGCGATCGCGGAAAACGTGCACGACGGCGACACGCTCGCGCTCGAGGGGTTTACGCATCTCATTCCGTTCGCGGCGGGTCATGAGGTGATCCGCCAGCAGCGCCGCAATCTGTCGCTGGTGCGCATGACTCCCGATCTCATCTACGATCAGATGATCGGCATGGGTTGCGCCACGCGGCTGACTTTCTCCTGGGGCGGCAATCCCGGCGTCGGGTCGCTGTACAGATTCCGCGACGCGATCGAAAACGACTGGCCGCATCCTCTGCAGATCGAGGAGCGCAGCCACGCCGACATTGCGAGCGCCTACGTCGCCGGAGCAGCAAATCTTCCCTTCAGCGTGATGCGCGGCTACACCGGATCCGATCTGCCCAAGTACAACGACCGCATCCGCTTCATCACCTGTCCGTTCACGCAGGAACGCCTCGCCGCCACACCGTCGATTCGGCCGGACGTGACCATCATTCATGCGCAGAAGGCCGATCGGCAGGGCAACGTGCTTTTATGGGGCATCCTCGGGGTACAGAAGGAGGCCGCGCTCGCGGCGCGGCGCGTGGTTGTGACGGTCGAGGAGATCGTCGATGAGCTGCGCGCGCCCGCCAACGCCTGCGTGCTCCCGCAGTGGGTGATCAGCGCGGTAGCTCTGGTGCCCGGAGGCGCCTTCCCGTCCTACGCGCTCGGCTACTACGAGCGTGACAATCGCTTCTACAAAGCATGGAACGGCATTGCCCGCGAGCGCGACACGTTCATGCAGTGGATGCAGCGCCACATCCTGCAGACGGCCGACTTCGCCGAATTCCGGCGAACGCTTGCGGGAAGTGCACCCGAGGAGCCGCATTCTTGATGGCAGATGCCTACTCGACGAGCGAAATGATGACCGTGGCGGCGGCGCGCCGGCTGCGCAACGGCGCCGCGTGCTTCGTGGGCATCGGGCTGCCGTCGACGGCCGCAAACCTCGCCCGTCTCACCCATGCGCCACGCGTCAGCCTCATCTATGAATCGGGCACCATAGGTGCGAAGCCCGCCGTGCTGCCATTGTCGATCGGCGACGGCGAGCTTGCGACGAGCGCCGACACCGTTGTCTCGACGCCGGAAATCTTCCGCTATTACCTGCAGGGCGGGCGCATCGATGTAGGGTTTCTCGGCGCCGCGCAGATCGATCGATTTGCCAACATCAATACCACGGTCATAGGCGCCTATCGGAAGCCGAAGACGCGCCTGCCCGGCGCCGGCGGTGCACCGGAGATCGCAGCGCTCGCAGGAGAGGTACTCATCATCATGCAGCAGAGCGCCCGCTCGCTCGTCGAAAAACTCGACTTCGTGACTTCCGCCGGTTTCCTCGACGGCGGCGATGCACGCGAGCGCGCCGGCCTGCCGGGCAAAGGTCCCGTAGCCGTCATTACGGATCTATGCATCTTTGAGCCCGATCCGAAGACGCGCGAGTTGACGGTGGCATCCATCCATCCGGGCGTCGAGCGCGCGGCGATCGAAGCGGCCACCGGCTGGCGCGTACGGTACGTTTCACGCGTCAGGACAACTGACCCGCCGAGCGCCGCCGAGCTCGGCACGCTGCGGGACCTCCTCTTGCGCACCGCAGCGGCGCACGGAACAGCTGGCGACGGGAAGCCTTCGAGTGATTAAACAGCCTTGGCGCGCGAACGGCACCCGCTAGCCGGCACCGGCACCGTGCTATTTGCGCTCGCGGTTCGCCGCTCGGCTGCGCGCCACTTGAGTCTGCAGCAGGTAGATCGCGACGCTTGCGCCGATGAGCGCCGCGAGGCCGATGATTTCTGCGCGTGAGCCCAGCGCTATCAACACAAGCATGCTGGTGATTCCAAGAATCGTTGCGATTCCCAACCCGCGGAAGTTCAGAGGCTCACCGCTCTGTGCGACGCCACGGCGGACAAGTTTCCAGGTCGCGGCGCATCCGGCGATGTAGAACGGGGCGGTCGTCAGTGCCGACAGTACGGCAAGCTCGATGAAGGTGCCGCTGAGCGCCAGGGCGACGGCGATTGCCGCGTAGCAAAGAATCGCCACGTGCGGCGCGTGGCTGCGCGCGTGCACCCTGCCCAACACCCTCGGCAGGAGCCCATCGCGTGCAAATGCAAATAGGACGCGTGGCGTGCCGAGTATGTCGCTGCTCAGGAAACCGAACATCGAGATTGCGGCTCCGGCCAGCATCAGCCAGCGCAGCGCCGGACTGATCTCACCCATCGCATCGGCGAGCGGCACCTTTGATTGAGCCAGCGCCGGACCCAGTATTCCCTGCGCGACGATCTGAATGCCCACGTACAGCAGGGTCACCGCCGCCATCCCCAATGCCAGCGCGCGCGGTATGGTGCGCTCCGGACGCGTGACCTCGCCGCTTGCGCTCAGCGCGGTTTCCATTCCCATGAAGGCAAACACCGCCAGGATCACGGCGCGTCCAAGTCCCGTGCTGCTGGCCGCTGCGGACTGCTGGAAATTCCCGATGTGGACGGCGCTTGCGCCAACTACGACGAAAATCACGAGCGGCGCGACCTTCAGCAAGGTTGTCGCATTGACGAGCCGTATGCCGCGCTTGACTCCACCGACGTTGACGACGGCAATGCCGCCGATGCTGCCCACGATGATGAGCACATGCACGGAAGCCTTGTACGGCTGGCTCACAAGGCTTGTCCCGACGTCCGCCAGTGCCGCAGCGATCCCGCCGGAGGCGAGCACGTCGCCGAACCACAGTAGTGTGCCGGCAACGTAACCGGCGAGCGGGCCAAACGCGGCTTCAATATAACCGTAGGCACCGCCGCTGCTGGGTATGCGGCTTCCGCCCTCGGCGAAGCAGATGGCCACTGCCCCGACCGCGAGCGCGCATACGAGAATGGCGAGCGGCGCATACACCCCAATGTTGGCCGCGAGTGCGGCCGGCACGACGAAGATCGAAGCGCCAACGACGATGCTGACGATGCTGGCGGCGAGGCCCCATGGCCCGACTGCGCGTATCAGTCCGGCGTCGCGTCCGCTTGAGTTCATGAGCTGCACCGTAGCATGGATGTGAGCAGATGCGGGCCGGAAAGTGGCAGCGCCGCTGCACGGCGCACATGGCGCGCATCGCGCCGCGCTGAATTATGTGATGACCTCTTTGTCCGCGCCGTTTTCACCTATAATTACAAAAACAACGCCACGGGGGGATCCTTCGCATGGTCAACATCGCCATTCCTGTGCGCGCCGCCCTGATCGTGCTGTCTGCACTGGCCTTCACGGCCTGCTCCGATGCGCAGGCGCCGCTCAAAGTGATCGACAACGCGAGCGGCGGAACGATCACGTATGGGCGCGTGGATGGACAGGCGACCGAAGCGGGAGCGATGGGTGCGATCCTGCAGACGCTCCACCGCCGCTACAACGACAAGCCGCAAGTGGGCCGGGTGTTTCAGGTTCGGGGTACGAACTCGGCCGCGGTATTTTTCACGCTGCGCAAGCGCACGCAGGACAATGCGCAACTCGCCGGTCTCGTGATTGCCTCGCAGACGGGACCCGCTCAGGTGGAGGCGGCCGTGCTGTCCGATGATGCGCAGCGCTTCGGTACCACGGTAAATCCGATGTTGAACTCGTTATTTGCCGTCTGGCATCCGGGCGCGCAGGAGTCCGGCAAGATGCGGCCTGCGGCCGCATCGCAGGCGCTTGCGAATTACGTGCTTCCGGATCGCTCGGCTTCCGTGTCCCTGCCGGCGGGCTGGAAAGTCGAGCCCACAAGCGGCGGCGGCACCATATTCGCCGACGGACCCAACGGTGAGTCGGTTGCGCTCGATTTCCCCCTGCATGCCATGAACTCGAACGACCCGCGCGTACGGCGAACCATGCAGTTTGCGCAAGGCGCGGGACGCAATACCTCCTACGCGCGAGTACTTTACTATCCGTACGGCGGCGACCTCGGCCGCACCTTCGTTGATCTCCTCAACATGCTGCGGCGCATGCGCAACCAACCGCCGGCCGCGATGCAGATCGAGAGTGAGTCGGCCGTTGCGGCGCCCGCAGGGTCACGCTGCGCGCATCTGCAGGGCCACGGGGATCCTCAGGACGGCAAAGGAGTGCGGGAGTTCAATACGGTGTTCTGTTCCGGCGCGCTGTCGCCCATGGGTCAGTACATGAACGTCGCCTTCCATACGGCCACCCCCGTGCGCATCGCGGCCGAAGAACGCGCGACGATGCAGGCGATTCTTGATAGCTTCAACGTCAACATGAGCGTCGTCAATCGCGAGTCAGCCGCGCTTGCGGCGCCTGCCATCGAGCGCATCCATGCAATCGGCCGCGCGGCCGCCGCACAGGCGCAGCAGGCTCATGAGATGAACGACCGCCACAATCAAAGCGTCGAAGCGCGCTGGGACGGTCAGGACAAGGGAAATCAGGCTTTCAGCAATTACCTTCTCGACCAGACCGTCATTGCAGACAGTGTCGGCGGCGGACATGCGACGGTTTGGAATCAGACCGCCGACGCGCTCGTCAAGAGCAATCCCTCCCGCTTCAATTATGTCGAGACACCGAATTTCTGGAAGGGCGTCGACTACTGACCAGGCGCGCCGGCAAGCCGTGTCTCATTTCAAAAGCGGGTGATCTGCGGGCAACTGTCGCGCGTACCAGATCGCGAGTTTGTGCCGCAATGCGGCTTCGCCGACCTGATCCTCCGGCAATGGCTGAATCAGCTTGTCGTGGACGAGGAGCCTGTATACATAGAGGAGCTTCAGGCTCGCGGAATCAGTTGGCTCGAACTCGACCGCACCGCGCCCTTCCGCATACTTCATCCCCGCCAGCAACGCGGCTTTGAACAATTCTGCTTCATGTTTCAGCTTCGTCATTGCATTTCACCATTCACGATCTGCGGCGCCGGATTTGTCGCACGGCTCACATCGACCATCCGAAATGCCTGAGTTGACTTGACGCTACCTGCGCTACCGGGCCACCTGGGTAACCTTTGCGTTGCCGGCTGCTCGCGTCAACGCCAAGAGGTCACGCAGCGCGAATTCGAACGGTCCGGCATACGGGAAGCTGCGCTCCTGCGCCTGCAGCAGGCCGCGCGCCTGATCCTTCTCGCCCATGCGCACATACGCCGCAGCGGTGATGGTGGTGAGATATGCGAGCTCTGGTGGCGTCTTCAACGATTGTTGCCCGAGCAGCGCCGTACCAAATCTCACGATCTGCGGCGCATCGCGCCGCGCAATTGCCGCGAACAGATCCGCCCACATTCTATGGTCGCCGCTTACATCGCGGTAGCAGGGGCTGGCGATGACTTTATTCCAGATTTCCTCAAGCTCGCCGGGACTCAGAAACGCCGCCGTATAGTCGCTGATGTTGCGCACCGCAATTTTCCAGGTGCTCTGCGCCTCCTCGGCGCAGCGCTCGCGGCTCATGTCGATGTGCGCCAGGTAGGCTGCGGTTTGCGGGTCCAGGTTGTCGAAGCTGTCACTGGATACGGCACGGCGGACTTCGAGAGCCCTGCGCACCAGGCGATCCCGAACCAGCACGCTGTTCGCGGCGGGCTCTGCCGTCGGCGCGCGCCGCGCGGCGCCATCGAGTAGCTCCAGGAACGGAAAAGGCAGCATAGTAAGCGCAGGCAGATCTAATGCGTTCTCCCGCATGTAGCGCAAGCGCGGTGCATTGAGATCCACGAAGGGGAAGAAGTCGGAATTAGCGGGAACCGCAATCGCCTGCAGCAACGGACCAATGGTCAGGTTATCGCCGATTTTTCGCGACTGAATGTCGGCGACCGATTGTACGCCGATCCGTTCGAGCTCTGCGCGCAGCGGCTGCGACTGCAGCAGGCGCTCATCCGGTATCCGCAGCGCTGCGCCGCGAGTCGCGATGATCAGGATGTCCAGATCGTCGGTATTGTATAGCGCGTACGCGCCGAAGTGCGGAGCAAGCGCCTTCATGACCGACGCCAGGATGCCTATGTTCGTTTCGTAGATCTGCATCCACTGCACGAAATAGCCGTCGGCCGTAAGGTAATGCGTGACGCGGCCGTAAAACTCGTCAGAAAACAGGCTCGCAACTCCGCTCACCCAGGGATTGGACGGCTCGGAAATAATGAGATCGTAGGGCTCGCGCGCGCTCGCAAAGAAGGTCTTTGCGTCCTCGTAGACGATGTGGCTGCGCGGATCCGCGAAGACATTGCTGATGCGCGGACCGAAGCCGGTGCGTGCAGCTTCCACCATGAATGGTTCGATCTCGATCGAGTCGAGCCGTTTGACGAGTCCGCTCGTCAAGAGAGTATGGGTCGTGAGCCCGGATCCGAATCCGATGTTGGCCACACGCGCCGGAGCGGGGTGCATGCTGAGCGGAATCGCGGCGGCCAGCACCATGGTCGCCTCGTCGACGGTTGCTTCGCCGGGCCCCATCTGGATGCCGGCGTCAGGCTTGCCGTTGGTGGCAATCGTCACCGTCCCGGCATTCTCAACCAGGCTGATCGTGGCAGTCTTGCCGTCACGCAGATAAATGACGTTCGTGTCGGCCGGCAACGTTGCGGAGCCGGTGCGGTATACACCGGACGCCATGCGCACGGGATCCAATTTCACGACGAACAGGGCGCAGCCGAATACCGCAATGCACGCTGCCAGCGCCACGGCTGCGGTGCGCGACGGGTAATGGCGGCTGGCAAGCAGGCGCGACAGGCCAAGTGTCATATGAATGGCGGCGCCGCCTAAAATGACGCCCTTGACGCCAATGAGTGGCATGAGCACGTGGATCGTCAGCAGCACCCCGGCGATTGCGCCCAGGGTGTTTGCCGAATAGATCGTACCTATGGCTCGCTCACCGGCGCCGCGGCGCATAAATTCCTGCGTCAGGAGCGGCAAGGTCATACCGGCACAGAAAGCCGCCGGTATCATGATCAGTGCGGCGATGAGCTGGCTTATCCCGTTGAACTGCGCATAGCCGCTGGCGGTGCGCGCCGACGACCGCAGAAACCATGCCATGAAATCGAACGTCAGGTTGTACGCCGGCAGGGTGAGCGCGGCCAAGGTCCCCATGGCGATCATGACGTACGCAAGGTATGCCACTGGGTCCTGAATTCTCTCTATGCGCCGGCGCACGTAGAGTCCGCCGAATGCCAGACCGAAGATGAACGCGCTCAGCATGAGTTCGAACGAATGCGTGGAGCTGCCGAGCACCAGGCTCAGCATGCGGATCCAGCCGAGCTCGTACATAAATGACGCCGCGCCCGTCAGGAACGCCGCGATCGTGAACCATCTGGCCAAGCGATCCTTGCCCCGGGACGCCGCGGAGCGGGGCGGCGACGCCGCTTCAGGCTCCGTCTGTCCGCGAACGCTCGCCCAGATCACCACAGCCAGCGCGATGTTGAGCACCCCGGCGGTCAGGATGGTGCCGGGGAGGCCGATCGCTTGAATGAGTAAAAACCCGCTGACGAGGACGCCGATCGCGGCGCCCAGGCTGTTGGTGAAATACAAGGTCGCCAGCGTCTCGCCCGGTCGCGCCGGCCAGCGTCGGATCAGGCCGCCGCTGATCAGGGGAAAAGTCATGCCCAGAAGTACCGACTGCGGCAGGATGAGTAGAGCAGCCAGCGACCATTTGTAGGCATGAATCAGCAATCCGGCCGGAAGCGCCGGTATCACCGAGGCAAACGAGAAATTGGTGGCGGCGACGAACAGCGGGTGAAACAGGATACCCAATACCCCGATCAGGCCCTCGACCAGCACGTATCCCCAAAGAAGCTGCCTGATGCGGGAGGAATAGTGCGCAACCGCCCAGGATCCGAGCGCCATTCCCCCCATGAAAATGGCGAGCACGAGAGTTTGCGCGTACGCGGCGTGGCCGAGAAAGAGCTTGAGGTAGTGCGACCAGATCGACTCGTAGATCAATCCGGTGAATCCGGATACGACAAATACCGCGAGCAGAAACCGGCGGCGCACCATGTCGAAGGTCTGCATGATTGAGCTGCGACCCGTCAAACGCCCGCAAGCATATGGTGCAGAGTAATCACGCTGGGATCGAACGCAGGCCTATTTATCACGTCAATCAACCGCACTCAATCAACCAAAGATCCGCATTATTCTGATCCCAACTCAACCACGAGGCGCCTGCGAACGAATCCGCATCCTGGACCATGAGTTCTCGTCGCGACGGTGCACGCTGGAGAGCGCCACGCAGTCGCAAGGCCTCTCTACTGTTCGTTTGCAGCGTGCACGTGCATGATACCAGCGCCAATGGCTGTTCACCGGATGGCGATGCGAGGAGAGCCGTGAAAACTGCTGTGGTTACGGGAGCCGCGCAAGGTGTGGGCCTTGTGACGGCATCCCATCTTGCGCGGCTCGGATATCGCGTGATACTCACGGATATTCAGCCGCTTGAATTGCAACTGGGTCATTTGCGCGCTACCGGGCTATGCGTCGATGGGGCGAGCGGCGATGTCTCCTCAGAGCCGTTCGTGCGACAGCTGGCAGAACTGGTCCATCGGGACTTCGGCGGCGCTGATGTCCTGGTGAACAACGCCGGAGTCAGTCTCATCGCGCCGGCAGAGGACACGACAGCCGCGCAGTGGCAACGCGTGATGGACATCAATCTGTTGGGGCCGTTTCTGCTGTGCAAATACCTGGGAGCCAAAATGTTGGAGCGCCGCAGCGGGAGCATCGTCAACGTCGCATCAGTAGCAGGTCTGGCAGGAATCAGTCATCGCAGCGCCTACAATGCCTCGAAGCACGCTCTGATCGGACTTACGCGCACTCTGGCTGGCGAGTGGGGCGGCCGCGGAGTACGCGTCAATGCTGTGTGTCCGGGCTGGATCAAGACGGAGATGGACGTCGCCGACCAAAGCAGCGGAGCCTACACAGATAACGACATCATTAACCGTGTTCCCATGGCGCGCTTCGCGCGACCGGAAGATGTCGCGGCGGCGATTGCCTTTCTCGCCGATAGCGACATGCAAGGATTCATCAACGGTGTCAGTCTGCCCGTCGACGGTGGTTGGGTAGCCGACGGCAGCTGGGACGCGCTGCGAATCAGAACGCGCGCGCTCTAAGTCTCCACCTGATCGCGGCGCGCTTTGAGCGCGCATTCCCGGTGCTACCAAGCCGGGCGGAGCGCGAGCTGCAATGCCAGCTCGTTCCGAAGGACATGGAACCGGCGCACGTCTGGTCGGTGCAGCACGGGTCGCGCAGTCTCTACTGCTGCTCGCGCAAGCCACGCCATCGCGTGGTTCAGATCTCGCCTTGGCTTGTGGCACGCTCCCGGGTTGCAGGTCGCGATCTTAAAATCCCTGCCATGAATTAGCATCAGCTCAGGCATTGCCTACGCGCAACCAATCGTTGTCAGCTCGCACTACATCTGCGGCAGCAGCCTCAAGAAATGACAAGGGTAGACACCTCGGATGAGCGGGAACGATTCTCCGGAACCGCAATCAATCAGATGCATTACACGCCTACCGCATTTTCCGCCGAACCCGGCATTCAGAAAAAGAGCTGCGAGTTGTTAACGCGAGTTAATAAATTTTGGGCACTGGCATCCAGGCTATCGCATGTGCGGCGATTCTGGGATGAGGAATACAACCTGACGGCTTTGCTCATAATGCTCGTCGTGACGCTCTTTGTAGTGACGCCGCTTGCAAGCAACGCGGTCATCGGGTCCGAGATCATGCTGTGCTTCGTCGCCGTATTGACGATTACCGGTGTCGCGGCAGTTTCGGGTAGCCGCAGCATGCTTGTCTTTGTCACAGTCCTTGCTGCCGCAGGCATTGGACTCGACTGGGCCGCGCACTTTGGGGTTCATAAATCGCTTTGGATGCTGGACAATTTGGTGCGGCTGGCGTTCGTACTGATGCTGGCAATCATCGTCACTGTGCAGGTTTTCCGTCCCGGCAACGTCACTCATCATCGTGTGCAGGGCGCCATCTGCGTGTATCTGCTGGCGGGCATGGCCTGGGCCTACTCATTCTCGATTCTGCTGGCTTGGGATCATTCCGCGCTGCACATACCCGAGAGCTACGAACTCGCTCCCGTTCGAACCGGACTCACCCGCTACTTCAGCTTCGTGACGCTAACGACCCTGGGGTACGGGGATATCGTGCCGATAAGCCCGATCGCGCGCTCACTGGCAACCTCGGAGGCTCTATTTGGGCAGCTGTATCCCGCGATCATGATCGCGCGGCTCATCAGCTTGGCAATGCTGGACCGTCGCGGACGCGACCGCTCGGCCTGACCCAAGCCGGTGACCGAGCACCCCAACTCGTAACCTTCCTGACTGCCTACATCACGAAAGTTAGCGTGGCCGGGGCCTGAACAGTGCTTATGGCCTTAAAATTCAGCGGCGCTCCTTTTATAAATCCCAATAATTGCAAATAAAGGTGGGGGCATCAGCGCTGCGCGCCCTGCTTAAGGAACCACCGGCGAATTGGCTCGTCAATAAGCTAGTCAATGTGTAAGTAACTGCCAGGCCGCGGGCCCGCAATGCGCGGACGATTACGATGCAGCGTCTGCTAGCTCCTGGCCGCCCTTTTAGGAGTGTTAATCATGAGAAGCGCTTTGCTGACGCGCACGAGAATATCCGAGGTCGGCGTGTTACCTCGACGCTCCACCTCTACGGAAGAGCGGGTCAAGCTGTCCGACCCTGCCGTCAATGTCATGAACGACTTCGCGCGCGAGTACCCCGTTACGGTGGACGAAGACCGGCAGATCGATTCGGCGCTCGCCGACATGATCCGGCTTGGCGTTCGCGCGCTGCTGGTGATGCGCGCGCGAAAAATAGTGGGGTTCATTACGTCGTACGACATCGAAGGTGAACGTCCGTTGCAGTCCATACAACGCTTGAGTTACTCCTACCGCAAGGATATCCAGGTCGGTGATGTCATGACTTCATGGGTCGATTTGCAGACCTTAAACTGGCGCGCCGTTAAGGACGCATCGGTTGCAGACCTGCTCGAGGTCTTTCGCGAGACCGACCTGATGCACCTTCTGGTGGTCGAAACTGCGATAGATGCGGCGACCTGCGTGCGCGGGCTTTTCTCCAGGACCCGGCTCGAGCGACAGGTGGGTGTGCTGCCCGCGATGACTGCCTAGGTCCAATCTGCTGCCGGCGATGATACGGCGACTGGCGGTGCAGATTGCTACCGTCATATAAAGGAGTGAATTCCTTGCATAGAAACGCCATCTTCGGCGTGGCACAGAGCGATCCTGCGAACGCGGCACGTGTAGAATTGACTGGAGACGCGCAAGCCACGCGTCGAATCGTCAAAGCAGAACAAAACAATGAAAACACTCACTGTCGTCGTCGCCTGCGCCCTTGGACTCCTGGTTTCGGCCGTGGCCTGCGCCGAGAACCCGCCGCCTGACCTGGTTTTCCTGCACGGCAGAATTCACACTGAAGATGCAAAGCGCAGCGTTGCGCAGGGCCTGGCGGTACGCGGCAATTCGATCATCGCAGTGGGCACGGATCAGGAGATCAGCGCACGGATAGGACCGGGGACCCGCACGATAGACCTGGCTGGCCGCATCGTACTGCCAGGCATCATCGACGCGCACACTCATCCGGCGGAAAGTGCGCAGGAATTTGGCAAGTGCAGTCTCGACGACAAGGTGATGGCGCCGGCGGCACTCAAGAGCGCGGTCGCCGCGTGCCTCAAGAGCAATCCCGGCGACAAGAACCTGTGGTTCGAAGTGGTCCAGGTCGACCCCTCGGGACTTACGCTAACGCGCCAGGACCTTGACTCGATACTGTCCGACCGGCCGATGATTCTCAGCGGCGCGGATGGTCATACCGTATGGGTCAACTCAGCCGCGCTGCGGGCCGCTCACATCAGCGCCGCCACCAAGGATCCGCTTGCGGGCCGCATCGAGCGCGACGCCGCCGGCAAGCCGACTGGCACGTTGCGCGACGAAGCGACGAATATCGCGCAGCGCGTCATGCCGGCGCCGAGTCTCGATTCTCAGGCATCGCAACTCGACAAAGCGTTTGACGCGATGCGGGCAACCGGCATTACGTCTGTGCAAGATGCTGCCGTCGACGAGCATGACATGCAGCTTTATAAGCGCCTCTATGATGCACGCCGGCTCAACATGCGGGTGCGTGGCTCATTTACCCTGACAAACCTGCACGAGCCGGCCAAGACGGCCATCGATCGGGCGATCCAGTTCCGTGCGAAATGGGCAATCGACCCGGAGTTTCTACGCGCCGACGCCGTCAAGATTTTCGCCGATGGGGTCATTGAGTACCCGTCGCAGACGGCGGCATTGCTTGAGCCCTATCTTGATGCCGAAGGCCGCCCCACGGGCAATCGCGGGCCATCCTACTTTACGCAGGACAACCTGAATCGCCTGGTGAGCGCCGCCGATGCCGCAGGCTTCACCGTCCATATCCACGCGATCGGCGACCGCGCCGTGCGCTCGGCACTGGATGCCTTCGCTTATTCGAGGCAGCACAACGGAAGCTCGGACAACCGTGACCAGATCGCCCACCTGCAGCTCATTGATCCGGCTGACTTTGCGCGATTCAGGACACTCAGCGTCATCGCCAACCTCCAGCTGCAATGGGCCGAGCGGGATGATTACATCGTCAAGGCCACACTGCCCTTCATCGGTCCGGAGCGCTCAAAGCATCTGTACGCGGCGCGCTCACTGCGCGACGCGGGCGCTCGCATCGCCGGCGGCAGCGACTGGAGCGTCAGCACTTTCAATGCGTTCGAGGCGATGGAGCACGCTGTCACCCGCGCGCACGCCCGGGGTGAGGAACCCCTTCTGCCCGAGCAGAGCATCACCGTCCAAGACGTCGTCGACGCCTACACAACCAATGCGGCCTATGCCCTGAAGCAGGAGCGCACGACCGGCAGCCTCGAGCCGGGCAAGCGTGGGGATTTCATCGTCCTCGACCGCGACATATTTGCCATCGACCCCTTCGATCTGCATCTCACGCGGGTAATGGCGACTTACCTCGATGGGCGCGAGGTCTACGCTGCCAAGGCGCCGTAACCAATCGAGCGTGCTCGAAGGCTCGAGCGCGCCAGGCGTTGCCGTCCGAGGCCTTCGCGGCGGCCGTGCCGAGTCAGGCAAGACGGCGGCGAAATTCCCGGCGAATCAGAAAAAGGCTGGTCAGCGCCTGCACGGCAACGGTAGTCACGGACAGGTACCACAAGTGGCGCATCTGAAACCATGGCTGCCGTGACAGCCAAATCGCCGGGCCGACGAAGGTAACCAGACGCGAGGCGCTGCTCGCAAGCGATGGCCAGGTGTTGCCGAGTCCCTGAAATGTGCTCGAGCAGGTGAAAATTATGCCGACCGCTACAAAATTCCAGGAAATGATGGTCAGAAACTGTGTGCCGAAGGCAACGACGTTCGGCTCCGTCGAGAACGGCCGAATCAGCCACGCACTTTGCAACTGACAGCTGAGTGTAAGCACCAGCATGACGCTGCACGTCATGAGCACCGCACTGCGAAAGGTCGCACGCACACGCTGTGGCTTTTGCGCGCCGAAATTCTGGCCCACGACCGGCGCCGTAGCAAATGCCACGGCCATCGCCGGCAGAAATATCGACTGCATCACGCGCGAGCCGACGCCGAAGCCCGCCTGAGCCGCGGCCCCAAAAGCGCGGATGATCCAGAATATGATCGCCATGTAGCCGAACATGAGCGCGAATTCCCCGCCGGCCGGCAATCCGATGTTGAATATGCGCAACCAGATGGTCAACCGTGGCGCCCACATCGCCGGGTGCAGATGCACGTACTTCTCGAGCTTGACGAAATACATTGCCAGCAGCACGACGCCGAAGAAGATTGCGATCGTGCTCGCAAGCCCTGCCCCGGCCACGCCGAGCGGATGTCCGCTGCCCCACCCTGCGATGAGCACCGGCGCAAGGACGATATTGAGGAGCACGGTGAGCCCCTGCACGACCATCGTCGGTTTCACAATGCCGGTTCCGCGCAACGCCGAGCCCATCGCGACCAACGCGAACTGCAGCGCGAGACCGGGTAGAAACCAATAAAGGTAGGTCGTGCCCAGCATCACTGTCCGCGCATCAGCGCCGAGCGTTGCCATGTACGCGCTCGTGCCGGCATAGCCGCACACCACCGTGAGTACGGCGCACAGCAGGGATAACAGCAGCGATTGATTGAAAACGAGATTGGCTTCGTCCGCATCCTTGCGGCCGACGGCCTGCGAAATGAGCGCCACAATGCCGACGCCCAGCATCTGCGTGAGAGCAAACACAATGAACGCGAGATTGCCCGCAGCACTCACGCCTGCGATTGCGGCATCACCGAGTCGCGAGACAAAATACAAATCGACGATGTAATAGAGCGTCTGCAACAGCATGCCGGCGAAAATCGGCAGCGCCAGGGCAACAATCTGTCGCGGGATGGATCCTTGTGTCAGGTCGCGCATAGGTATTAACGATTCTTAAGCGCCGCCGTGTCGTTCGCGAGCGGCAGCAGGTGCGTAGTTAATTGCGTGATTCTAGGTGATTGCCACTATTGATATCTGACATTTTGCGGGGATGAAACCGAGAATGGACTTGTTCGGCTCTGTCGGCGGCGTGGACTCAGCGAGCGGCTTGCCTCGCACCTACACAGCATTCGCCGTCGTGCGCATCAGCCGGGCCAGTAGCCGCAGGCGCTGCTCTTCAGTAGCATCGGCGCGGAACGGGAGAACCGATTGTCACAGCGCGATCCGCAGCAGGTTCCGACGGCGCAGAATGCGCTGGTACTGCTGCTGTCGGCGGTACTCTTTATAAACTACGTCGACCGCGGCAATCTTGCGACTGCGGCGCCTTTGATCCAGGCTGAGCTGCACCTTTCAAATACGCAGCTCGGTTTTTTGCTGTCTGCATTTTTTTACACCTACGTCGCGGCGATGACGCCGGTTAGCTGGCTCGGCGAGCGTTACGGGGCCCACCGCATCCTCGGCGCCGGAGTCGCGATCTGGTCCGTTGCTACGCTCTTGACTGGGTTCGCCGGCGGTTTTGTCGCGCTGCTGCTGTTGCGGCTGATGCTCGGTTTCGGCGAGAGCGCCGCGTTTCCGTGCAGCTCGAAACTCATCGCCGTCGCTATTGCGCCGCCTGGGATCGGCACTGCCAACGGCTGGATGGCATTCGCCTACCTGATGGGTCCCTCGATCGGCACCATCGGCGGCGGCGTGCTGATGAGCCACTTCGGCTGGCGCCCGGTTTTTATGCTGTTCGGCGCGCTGTCGCTGCTTTGGCTGTGGCCTTGGAGTCGAGTGACTGTGGCTACGCTGCCGCCGCGTGGAGCGCCGTCGGACGCCGGAAAACCGACTTTTACCCGCATTCTGCGCGAGCGCGGTCTGTGGGGCGCCTCGCTCGGTCATTTCTCATCAAACTACAACTTTTATTTCATCCTCGCGTGGCTGCCGGAATACCTCGTCAGCGTGCGCGGCTTTTCGATGCAGGTTATGGCCGGTGTTGCTGGGGTTGCTTATTTGATTAACGCAATTTCCGCGCTCGTAAGCGGTTGGGCGATCGATCGCTGGGTCCGCGCCGGGGGGTCGATCAGCAGGACCTATAAGGGCGTAATGGCGCTGAGTCACGTGATTTCGATCGCGGCCATGGCCGGCATGGTGCTGCTGCCGGTTAGGGGTTCGGTCGCCTGTCTTTTTGCTTATGAAGTCGTGTTGGGCTTGGCGTCACCCGGCGTGTTTGCGATTCCGCAGATCATGGCGGGACCGACGGCCGCCGGCCGCTGGGTCGGCGTCCAGAACACCTGTGGAAACGTCGCCGGGATCCTCGCGCCGCTGCTCACCGGAGTCCTCGTCGACGCGACCGGCAGCTTTGCAAGCGCCTTTGCGCTCGCAGCCCTCGTCAATGTGCTCGGTGTCGTAGGCTGGGTGCTCATCCTGCCGAGAATCGCGCCATTGCGCTGGGACACGGAGGGCGCAGTGCGCGTCGCCGCTTAGCGTGGAGAAAGAAGTGCGGCGGAGCCGCATGAAACCCATCCGCATCGTTCATCGTCGGCGGCCGCTTTTGCGCCATCGGATGCCGTACACCGTCGAAATGTGTGCGGCCTTTTTAGAGGCGGCCGCGCTCGAAGCGCATCAACAGTCCGGTGCCTATAGTGGTCAGACACCCGACGCCTACCAGGAGCAGTAGGACAGCATGCACACCAGAGGTCTGTTTCAGCCAGCCGATCACCGGTTCCTGGACGATTGGACCGACCGAGCCAAGTCCATTGATGATGCCGGCGGCGAGCGCCGCCTGCCGCCGGTTTCCTGCATCCATCGCGCACGCCCCGGATAGCAGCGAGTCGGGACCCATCGCCGTAAAGCCAATGAGGCCGAGCAGCACTACGAAGAGAGTCATCGAGGACAATCCGACGAGCCACATCAGAGTTGTGAATACGAGACAGCCGAGCGTCATCCAAAAGATCACGGGGGTGCGGCGTGCGCCCGCAATTCGATCCGACCACACGCCGCCAGCAATCACGCCAAGGAATCCAATCCAGTCGAATGCAGCGGACCAGTACCCTGCCCGGACCGAGGACATCCCGAATTGCTCTCCGAGTATGAGCGCCGACCAGCTGTCGAGCGCGTAGCGGAGAAACTTAAAGCCGAAATAGATGAGACCCATTGCGACGATTGAGCCGATCCAGCCTGCTGGCAGCGGCGTCGGTCGAGCGGTAGCCGCGCCAACCGCATTTGCCGCCGGCGCGTCGGGCTCCGCTTTGTCCTCGAGGGACAGTCCGACCGACTCCGGTCGCTCGCGCGCCCAGAATGCGAATAGCACCGTGATCGCCAGGAGTACGATGCTCGAACCAAAGTACGACCATGCCATGCCGAGCCAACCCAGGAGGAATGCGGCGAGCACTTTTCCTGCGATCGCTCCGAGCTGGTAACAGGTTCCCCAGATTCCGAACAGCGTCCCTCGTTCGCTGCGGCGCGTCCAATTCGCGAACAAGCCGACGTTATGCGGCCAGCCGGTGGCTTGCGCAAATCCGTGAATGCCCATCGTGACGCACATCCACATGTAGGCGCTTGCCTGGTGCGAGTCGACGAGCCATCCGAGCTCTATGTTGCAGGCCGCGGAGACGACCATGCCGTAGATCAATACGCGCCGACTCTGCATGCGTCTGCCGAGCCACGCAGCTAAGAACTGGCCCAGCATGTAGGTGATCAGATAGACGGTCCAGGGGTACGCGACGTGGACGTCGTCGAGACCGAAGCGCTCTTTCATTGGTAGCTTCAGAACCGCGTAGGTCTTGCGAGTGAGATAGAAGCCGAAATACGAGAGCCATGTCGCGGTGAAGAGCTGAGCCCGATAGCGGTGCAGCAGCGGCGAATGCACGGTCTTCATGTGAACGACTTACCGGTGAAATCCCCGGTTCCGGAAGCCAGCTCATCCCAGAACGCGGGCGGCAACGTGCCGTAATGGGTGAAGGCGGCAGTGGCAAGCGCGGCGTTTTCGGCGATGTCTGTCGCAACGAAGGTGATGAACATGGAGCGCATGCCGGCCGAGCGTGCCGCAAGCAAGCCTGCGCGGCTGTCCTCGAACACCAGCGCATCGTCAGGTTCGACTCCGAGCGCGCGCGCCGCCATCAGGAAGCCTTCCGGATCGGGTTTGCCGTTGCGAACATCGTCGCCGCCAACGCGCGCGCGCGGAGCGACCAGATGCGCTACCCCGAGTCTCTCGAGAATCCGCTCGATCACCGCACGCGGACTTGAGGACACGACGGCGAGCTTCAGGTTGCGCTCTGCAGCCGCCCGCAGCGCCTCGGGGGCGCCGGGAATCGGCTTCGCATCGGCGGTAGCGGCATTCCAGTAGTTGAGCAATTCTGCGGTCAATGCGGCCGTCGGAAGCTCAATCCGAGTGCGTGCACGGATGACCTCGGCTACGTGCGCCCAGGTGCGGCCGCGCGTTTCATTCGGGGGAAGCGTGAAACCCGTAACCCCGTGGCGGGCTACGACGGCTTCGATGGCCTGATCCGTGTGAGACTCGGTGTCGACCAGAGTACCGTCGAGATCAAAGAGGAAGGCACGCACGCGTCTGCAATCAGCCATTTAACTTCTTCGCCAGGTGCGATCGCGCGCGCTTGGTTGTTGTGCGGTCGCAAAGTAGCGTGATTGCCTGCTGCGACGTGCGTTTAGAAAGACTTGATTTACCAGACATGGGGCCGAGCGGCATGTTGCATCGAAATCGGCGCGCTGTCACGCGCCGGAGAGGGAGCGGCTCGAGTAATCAAAGGGCGCCATCGGCCCGCATTCCAAAATGCACGTCGGAGCATCATGCCCGGCTTTCTTGGGCAGGTGTGCATTTCGATGGTCATTTATAATTCGGGTGGGTGACTGCCGGCGCGACAACGGGACATTCTGGAAGGGCAAATCCTTCGCTCACAGGCGAACGGCTGTGGATATTTCTCCTGCCGAATGCATCATGCAAAGAGGAATTCGTACTACGACCGCAAACTCATACAGTCTGTCCGCTGGCAGCTCGGGGGCACTGAATGCAAGCAGTCGGCCGCGTTTAACTGCAGTCGCACGCCGCCGCCTGTATTACATGCGCCTTGCGGTGCTGGTAGCCGGCATCACCAGTGCAACACCTTTCGCGGCGGTGCCGGCTGGACCGTCGCCCGCCGATCGCACCGTCGGCCGGGAACTGTTGCGCTCGCTCGTTGAGATCGACACAACCGCCGCCAACGGAACCCGATTCGCCGCCCAGGCAATCGCCGACCGTCTCGCGACGGCGGGTTTTGCGGCGAACGACGTTCTCGTGCTCGCTCCCCCGGATCAGCCCAGCCGTGCCAATGTCGTGGCGCGGCTGCGCGGATCAGGACGCGCTAAACCGCTCCTGATCATCGGACACATCGATGTAGTCGAAGCGCCGCGAGCTGGCTGGTCGGTCGATCCCTTCAGGCTGACCGAGATGGGCGGCTTCTTCTACGGGCGGGGCGTCCTGGATCTGAAGGGCGAGGACACAGCGGTCTTAATGGCCATCATTCGCATGAAGCGTGAGCGCTTCAGGCCGGACCGCGACATCATCGTCGCATTTACCGCCGACGAGGAAGCCGGAACCGCGAACGGCGTGCAGTGGCTGCTGAAGACACATCCTGAGCTTGTCAACGCAGGCCTCGCAATCAATCCTGACGAAGGTGCCGCCGGGTTGAGAGCGAACAAGCGCATCTACTATGGCGTGCAGACCAGCACTAAGCGCTACCTCACATACAAGCTGGAAACCTCGGGTAAGAGCGGACACACTGCGATCCCGCAACCCGACAATGCAATCTATAAATTGGCCGCGGGTCTGACGCGCCTGGGCGCGTTTCAATTTCCGATCGAGCTCGGCGACACGACCAGAGCTTACTTCGCGCGCACCGCCGCAATGGAGACGGGTCAGACGCGCGCGGACATGATCGCAGTGTCGAACGTTCACCCGGACATGGCCGCAGCCGAGCGCCTAGCGGCCAATCCGGAGCGCAACGCCAATCTACGCACGACCTGTGTGGCGACTCTCCTAAAGGCTGGCACGGTCGAGAACGCGTTGGCGGACAACGCTCAGGCCACAGTTCAGTGTCGGGCTCTGCCCAACGACAGCCAGGACTTTGTGCGCAAGACCCTCATTCAAGTCCTGGCCGATCCCGCGATCGGCGTGACCGTAATCGAGTCTGGCGAAGCCAACCCCGCATCACCGCTTACTCCTGAAATCATGTCTCGCGTCGAGAGCGCTGTACATTCCATGTGGCCCGGCGTACTGGTCATCCCGTCGCTCAATATCGGCGCTTCGGACTCGACCTACACGCGCGCCGCCGGCATCCCCACTTACGGACTTTGCTCGATCTTCTACGATCTTGATGATGACCGTGCCCATGCGGACGACGAGCGCATCGGCGTCGAAAGTTTCTATGAGGGCGTCGAGTTCGCCTATCGCCTGCTTAAATTGATGAGCCAGAAAGGAGGAGCCCCGCCAAATACAATTCCAAACTGACGTCGATTTCTAAACGAAAAATCATCCCCGGCTCACTTATGTGCATGCGCGGAGAATTTCGCGCCTAATAGCGTCCCCGGCATCCTTGCAAAATATCCAGGTGCAGACATCCCGTTACGCGCAGCATCTCGACCGTATCCGCGATACACGGTTTGGAAATAGGCTCTGCTCGGCTTAGAGTTACCCAAACGATGCGCCGGCCTACGGCTGCACCAGGTCATCGACGCGGGGGAGGCACGCATGGCAGGCAATGTTGAGCACAAGATTGCCATCGAAAGCGATCTAGGGGCTCCCGTGGAGACGCAGCGCATGGCGGCGGCGCTCATACCACTCATGTATCAGGATTTGCGGCGCATCGCCCGACGCGAACGCCTAAGGGTAAGCGCCGGCGCCACGCTGCAGACCACCGCGCTCGTCCATGAGGCCTATCTGAAGCTTGAACACTCAGCGTCATTCAACGACGACGAGCACTTCATACGGGCCTGCGCTCTGGCCATGCGCCACATCCTGGTCAATCACGCCCGCGACCGCATGGCGCGCAAACGCGGCGGCGGCGCGGCGAATATTTCAGTGGACGATGCGCCGGAAATAAGCGCGGCGCCGGACGAAATGGTCGTCAAAATCAACGATGCCTTGCTGGAATTGGCTGAGCTCAGTCCGCGGCTCGCGCAGGTGGTCGAATGTCGTTTTTTCGCGGGTTACGACGACGCCGAAACCGCGCGTGCCCTGGGACTCACGGACCGCACCGTGCGCCGCGACTGGGTCAAGGCACGCGCATGGTTGCGTCGCGAGCTGGGGGCCGGCACGGACAGCGTTTTCGAAGAGGCACCGTGAGCGCCCGCTCGCAATGGGATCAGATCGAGGCGGCGCTCGACGAAATCCTGGCGCTGCCGGAGGCGCAGTGGCCCGATGCCTGCGCGCGCATCGCGGGCGATGACGTTGCGTTGCTGGCGGAGATCAAGTCGCTGCTCGCGTGTACCGGCGGCGTTGACCCCGTTCTCGACAGCCCGCTCACCGTCCCGAATTTCACAGCTCCTCGGGCTACGGGGCTCGCCACCGGGACCCGGGTCGGCGTCTATCGAGTCATCGATCTCATCGGGCGTGGCGGCATGGGGGAGGTCTATCGCGCCGAGCGCGCCGACGGCCAGTACGAGCAGCAGGTGGCGCTCAAGCTGATCCGTAGCGAGCTCGCCGACCAGCCCGAGCGTTTCCAGGCAGAACGGCAAATTCTGGCGCAGCTGGAACACCCCGGCATTGCGCGGCTACTGGACGGCGGCGTATTCAACGGCTTGCCATTCATGGCCATAGAGCTGGTGAACGGCCTGCCGCTCACCGAGTGGTGCACAAAGCACGGCAGCGATTTGACTGCCCGGCTGCGCCTGTTCATCGCCGTCTGCGATGCCGTTGCCCACGCGCACAGCAGCCTCGTCGTGCATCGCGACATAAAGCCCGGCAACGTACTCGTAACCGCGGAGGGCAACATCAAGCTGCTCGATTTCGGAGTCGCCAAGCTCCTTTCTGCAACACCGGGAGAAGTGACGCGAAACGCGCCGATGACGCCGGCATATTCCGCGCCGGAACAGCTCACGGGCGGCGCAATCACAACAGCCACTGACGTCTATGCACTGGGGGTGTTGTTGTTCGAGCTGCTGTGCGGCGAACTGCCATGGAAATCGGACGGCATGTCTTTCGGTGTTG
>Ga0302180_10000530_pt1 | contig 31075 bp, 27 predicted proteins | sample I_Palsa_E3_2_FD_200575 | JGI IMG/M metagenome (GOLD analysis project Ga0302180, IMG submission 200575) | Peat permafrost microbial communities from Stordalen Mire near Abisko, Sweden - I_Palsa_E3_2 | ecosystem: Environmental > Terrestrial > Soil > Palsa > Peat permafrost | place: Sweden...
GAAGGTCCGCGTTTTGAAAACGCGGGACTTCGGGATGACGCCGGCTGGGCGCAATCATTGAAGATTTCAAATTGAGCCACTACCGAACCACGCTTCACGTTTACAAAACTCTTCTCACCTTTTCAAATCTTCACTAATCTCTATACGACGTTTCTGCAACCCCGCAGTCTATGCGGCAGGGCGTGCACTTCAGCTCTTCAAGCGCCACCCGAGTTGAAGGCTTCGGCCTCCGAACGGACTTTCACAGGAGGTACCACATGTCTAACGATGGCTGTCTTCGCGCAGTATCGAACTTGGTCGCCTTCCTATCTCTGGCCAAGAAAAGAACCAAATGCGTACTCGTTTTCACCACTCTTCTGTGTGCTGCTGTGTCTTCGGTTGCGCAGTTACAGACTGCCTCGCAATGGGATTCGCAACCCACTCCACCCGACAGGCTCGCCTCGGCAAAGCCCGCGCCTGGAACCACCTCGGTCACGGTTCCCGCAGGGACCAGCATTGCTCTGGTGCTGACGCATCCGATCCAGAGCCGATACATTCATCGCGGAGACGACATCTACGCCCAGGTGATTTCTCCCATCGCTTCCGGAAACGAAGTCGTGATCCCAGCCGGCACGCTTGTTCAAGGGAAAGTCGATAGGCTTGGCCGGAATGGCGGGCGCGGAGAATTGCGCCTGCAATCCATGTCAATCTCTTATCCCGACGGTTACGTAGCGCCTGTATCCGGACCGATCACGCTCGAAAGCGATGAAGGCTACGCCATCAAAGATCCGGGGAACGGCCACATCGGCGCCGCCTTGGCGCTTCCGGCCGGTGGCGCGGGCGTCGGGGCTCTCATTGGACACTTCACTGCCAGTTCGCAGCCGAACACAATTACCAGCACTCTGCCGCCTGGCTGCATGGGGCAGCCGCCAGAGTGCCTCACCTCAAGCGTAACTGCCCCCGGCAGCACAGCGAAGAACACCATTATCGGCGCCATGGTGGGCGGAGCGGTTGGAGGCGTGGCCGCATTCGCGCTGCTCTTGCACACTCGCAACTTTTTCCTCGACGTAGGCTCTCCCGTCGAGATGGTCCTGGAACACCCACTCATTCTGCAGGGGGATCAGGTCTCCGACGCAGTCCGAGACTCCGAGCAACATCCGGTTCCCGAGCAGCCGATAGCCCAGCGCCCACAACCGCTGCCACCTTATACCGACCCAGGCATCTGCTACACACCCGGTACGCCGGGCACGCCCGGCGTAGACATTCCCGGAACGGGGGCTACCGCCAACTCGCCGGGAACTCCAGGCACACACATCCCCGGCATCCCACCAACGCCACCCACGCCATCCGTGATGGACATTCGTCTGAGTGGGACAGTGTTCTATTGGATTAGGCTCTGTTCAGGAGGGCGCGGTTTGCTCCGCGCCCTTTAGGGAGGAATTGAGTCTCCTGGCTAAATGGGAACCTTACTTCATTCCCAGGTCCGTGAGAATCTTGGGATTCTCTTCTTCCGCAGCCAGAACCTGGTGGCATGCCGAACAATCGTTAGTGATTGTCTGGCCATCGGCACTGGTATGACTGCCGTCGTGGCAACGGAAACAGCCCGGTGAATCATTGTGGCCAAGATTATTTGGGTGCGCCCCCCAGGTCAGGTGCATGTCCGGAAAGATGTTGCGCAGGTAAATCGCAGCAACCTCGTCGCCGGCTTGCTGCACAAGGGCGCGATGGGTCTGATAGATCTGCGGATAATTCGTGCGATAGAAACTGTTGAGCTCGCCGGTGATGTTCTGGCGGGCTACATCACGGGTGGGATAGTTCACCTTGAGAACCTCGACCGCCTTTTTCCGGATGTAGGGGAGCTCGGGGCTGATATGCCCGAGTGACATTTGCTTGTCCACGGCATTTTCGGGCAGGTCGAAGGCATGGGTGGGCCGATTGTGGCAATCCACGCAATCCATCGTGCGATGCTCGCCCTTGTCTAATTGTTCTTTGGTGGGCTTGACGTCCGTCGAGATAAATTCGGTGGTTTTTCCCCGGTCGTCGGTGTAATCCACAACCGGGATCGTCTGCCGCTCAGGGTCGGTGGAAATGTAGTGGATGCGGACCCCTTCGGCAAGGTGGTGGCCGTGGATGCCCACCGATCCCTGCCAGGTGCGTCCGCCCACTTTCAGCAGTAGTACGTCGGTCTGCGGCGTATTTTTTTCATCTTCCTTGTAGCTGGTATTCACCAGGAACTTGTCGCCGGTGAAGCGTTGCGGCCAATGACACTGCTCACAGGTCTCGCGCGCCGGACGAAGATTAGCTACCGGCGACGGGATTGGGCGCGGATAGTTGTGGAACGTTACCATGTAGACCTGCCGCAAGCCGGTAACCTTGGCTCGTACAAACCAACTCGCTCCGGGTCCGATATGGCATTCCACGCAACCTACCCGCGAGTGCGGAGAATTCTGATACGCCGAATACTCAGGCGCCATCACGGTGTGACAAGTGGTTCCGCAGAAACTGGTCGAATCCATGTACTCAACGCCGCGGTAGGATGCGGTCCCGACGATAAGGAGATTGAGTATGGTTGCGAAGGCGACCCACTCGAAAGTACGCCGCACGACCGGCAGCCGAAGATCGATGGCAGGATAAGAGCTTGGCAGATTCCCAGTCCCGCGCAGACTTGTCCGTCTCAGCCAGATGCCAAGTGGAATCAGCAGCAGGCCGAGTACAAAAACTCCAGGCAGGACGAGAAAGACCAGCAGGCCGATGTACGGATGAGGCGGCCCCGGCAGGAAGATGTCATAGAACCAGAAGGCAATGGTGGTGAGCGCCGTGCTCGTGGTGATCACGGCGCCCGTCAGTGTGATGGGATTCTGCCCCAGGAAATAGATGGGCTGTGCCCATTCTCGAATTCGTTCTTGCAGAGTCATAGGAACGCTACGCTCTCTCTTTCCTCTACGGCGCTGCGCCCACACACTTCCCACCTGGCCGCGGACTGTCCCCCGCGCTCAGCAAATCCTTGGTCTTTCGACACAGGACTGGTTCTACCTCTTTAGAGTGCGGATGTAAGCCACCAATCCCTGAATTTCTTCCGGCTTCAGAGACCCATACTTGGGCATCTTGTTCTTGCCATTGGTGATGATGTCGGTAAGCTGGGCATCCGACATGCCTTGCACGTCGGCAGTTGTAAAATCGTGCGCGCCCATCTTCTTCCCCATCGCCGAACCGGTTCCGTCAGCACCATGGCAGCCCGCACATTTAGATTTGAAAGTCGCTGACGCGTCTTGTGCGCGCGCGGATAAGGAAACGCTGAGAACAACAGCCAGCGCTGTTGCGATTGTAAACACCTTCACGTCAATCCTCTTCATCTCTAAGCTCCAGTCGAGTTTCTCTCTACCCCCACATTAAAAGCGAGGGCACTCCCGTAAACTGAGCAATATTGAACACCCTGGAGGGCAGGACGCTCTGTGATCCCTGTCACACGTGCTTGTGGATAGTACTCGTGCAGAGGATCGACCAGGAGGGTCGCCTTTGGGATACGTTCGTCAATTCTTAGTTTGTGGGCAGATGGTGTGGCCGCAGGACCAGTTTTGACTTAGACTCACTCTTCACCCATTTTCTTTGGAGGTTTTCTTTGGCGAGTGTTTCTAAGATCTCTCCTGCACTTAAGAAGCGCGCCGCACAAATCAAATTGCTTCTCATGGACGTGGACGGCACCATGACGGACGGCAGCGTCATCCTGCTTTCGCAAACCGACGGCACCGCCCTCGAAATCAAAACGTTTAACGCGCACGACGGTCAAGGCCTAGCCCTGGCGCAGACCGCCGGCCTGCGTACCGGCTGTATCACCGGTCGCGAAAGCGCTGCACTCCTTCGCCGCGCGCACGAAATGAAAATGGAATTTATCTACATGAAACAGCCGGTGAAGATGCCGGCCTATGAAGAAATCCTGCAAAAGGCGGGAGTTCCCGATTCTGCTGTCGCCTACATCGGTGACGATCTTCCGGACATTCCCCTGATGCGCCGCGCCGGCCTCGCCGTAGCGGTGGGCGATGCCGTGCCAGAAGTCAAACAGGCCGCACACTACACCACGAAGACTCTGGCCGGGCACGGCGCGATCCGCGAAGCCGTTGAACTTGTTCTCAAATCCAAAGGCATCTGGGAAGCAATCATCGACAAGGCGCGGGCATAATTCGCCGGCGCGAAAAAAAGAGACCAATTCCCGCGAGGCTGGAGGCTAACCTCTTACGTTGCGGAAATAGAGCGGCAAAGCGCGGCACCGCCGGCGATGCCAGCATCGGCGCCATAGCGGGCTATTACCAGAGGGATTTCCTGGCAATGCGAATTCACGCACCAATGGGGAAGCTGGTTTTCTATTTCTGGAAAGAAGGGTTGCAGCATGGAAGCTGCGCCGCCACCGATAATCATGACATCAGGTTCGAGCAGATCCACGATGTTTCCTAACCAAGCGGTCAAAACCAACACTGTGTCTTGCAAGACTTCCTTGGCGAGCGGATCTCCTGCAAGGTAAGCCTGGCCCACCATCTCACCGGTGATCCGCTCAAGACGGCCTGCTACCTGGTCCGCGATAGTCGAGGAACGCCCGGACGCGATTTTTTCGGAAGCTCTGCGGGCAATGGCGGGACCGGACGCCAGTACTTCGATGCAACCAAGTTTGCCGCACCCACAGCGCGGGCCGCGGTAGTCGATGGTCATGTGTCCGCCCTCGGCTGCGGCACCGGTGCGGCCATGATAGATGTGGTGATCGAACACGATTCCGGTTCCGATTCCCGTGCCGATCGTGGCACAGAAGACGTTTCGATAATCGCGACCTGCACCCCATAGAGCCTCCGCCAAGGCAGCAGCGTTGCCGTCGTTATCGACTCGAACCGGCAAGCTATAGGTCTTCGAAATCTTGGCGGCCAGCGGGAAATTGCGCCAGCCCGGAAGATTCGGAGGATTAATGACAACGCCCGTCCGCGGATCGAGCGGGCCAGGAGCGCAGATACCAATGCCGGAAACGGAAACGTCCGACCCAGAGTCAAGCTTGGTTGCGGCTCGAACCGAGTCGATGGATGCGACGACGGCAGCCAAACCGGCGACGGCGTCATTTGCCACCATGGGCGTCCGCGTTTGGTGGATGATTTCGCCGGCGGCGTTCACCAGACCGGCAGCTACTTTTGTCCCGCCGATATCCACGCCGATGGCGTACTCGTCTCCTGAGGCTGGCGTCATGCGGTGAGCACCGAACCTCGGCTACGGCTGCGTCGCCGGCTCAGGCGGCGGCCTGTCTCTAGGTTGACCTGCAAGCGATTTCCTTCCTCTCTCATCATGGAGCGAGAAGTCTGACGCAGGGGCAATGGTAAACTATTTGGACAAGGATGGGCGCGTAGCTCAGCTGGTAGAGCAATGCCCTTTTAATCCATTCCAGGCCAAACTGCACTGAAACGCACACTGCATACCCGATCACGACACGCTGTCTTTACCAAGCGAAACGAAGTTCGCGAGCGCACGAATCGCCGTGATTGAATGGACTGATAGGCCAGCGATTTCCAAGCCTTACGTTGTTCAGGGATTTACAGCAGCCGCGCACCCCTGCAAAATCCTGCACCTTGACGCAAAACGTTCCTCCACAGAACTCCCCCCGCCTCCCCAGCCGGTTTGTCCTAGGTGGTTGCTGACGTTGGCGCCGGATTTCCATTACATTGGATTAGAGTTCGCGACTGAATAAGGGGCTGACCCGTGGTGATTCCCCACTGGCGCAATGCCTAAGAAAACAATCTCACGCAAGGCGACGCCCGGGTCGCGGCCAGTGCGCCGCAAGACCGGCGGCGCTGTACAGCGCTCCCCACAAGGGGATCAGTGGCGTACATGGGCGCTCTGTCTGCTGCTGACGGTCGTTGTTTTTGCCGTATATTTTCCGGCATTGAGCCATCCCTTTGTTATCTATGACGATGTGGACTACGTCAGCCAGAACCGGCAAGTTCAGCAAGGGCTTACGCTCGGGACCTTCCGCTGGGCGCTGACTTCCATGCAGTTCTCAAATTGGCATCCGCTTACCTGGATGTCGCACGCCCTCGATTGTGAACTTTTCGGCCTGGATGCTGGAGGGCACCACTTTACCAGCCTGTTGCTGCATGCTATCGACGCGGTGATTTTGTTTCTGCTACTGTCGCGCATTACAGGCAAAATCGGGCGCAGCCTGATCGTAGCCCTCCTGTTTGGGTTGCATCCGGTCAATGTTGAAAGCGTGGCCTGGGTGGCTGAGCGAAAAACCGTGTTGAGCATGTTGTTTCTGCTGCTCGCACTCTGGGCGTATCTTTGGTATGCGCGAAAACCTGGCATCCGCCGGCATGGGTGTGTGGACGCGCTGTTTGCGCTGGCACTTGCCGCCAAACCGATGGCAGTCACGTTTCCGTTCATTCTGGTGTTGATGGATTACTGGCCGCTGCAACGGATCAAGGATTGGCAATCCCCCTCGGAGACACTTCCTTTGCCTCAGTTTCCGCCGCTTCGATTGCTCGGAGAAAAGCTGCCGCCGTTTGCGCTGAGCGCGGCCAGTGGCACGGTTACGGTGATCGCGCAGCACCGCGTGGCCCTGCAGACGATGGAGGCTTTTCCGCTGAGAGACCGCGTTGTGAACGCACTTTTTTCTTATGTGATGTACTTGTGGAAGGCTGTCTGGCCGGTGCATCTTTCGGTTTTCTACGCGCCACAAGGCTCGCGGCTGGCGATCTGGCAGGCGGCTTTGTGCCTTGGATTCCTAACTGCTGTCAGCATTCTGGTGTGGCGGCGACGGCGGTCGCGACCTTATTTGTTATTCGGGTGGTTGTGGTTTTTGGGAACACTGGTGCCGATGATTGGGATCGTTCAGGTGGGCGATCAGGGAATGGCCGATCGCTATGCCTACCTCCCCTATGTGGGAATCTTCATAGCTGCCGTTTGGGGCCTCGCGGACCTGGCGCAGACAATCCGCATCGAGCCACGGTGGAGCGTGGCGGCAGCTTGTGCAGTTCTCCTCGGACTATCTTTTCTGACCGGGAGGCAGCTGCAAACCTGGGAAAGCAGCCAGGCACTATTCACGCACTCCTTGCAAGTGACTCCGGACAATTACGTGGCGGAGGACATTGTGGGAACGGCCCAACTGGAGGAGGCATTCCGGGCGACCGGGCAAAAGTGCGCCACAGAAGCGCGGCTGCATTTCCAGAATGCCGTGCGCATTAATCCAGAAGACGCTCTCGGACACATCGACCTCGGCTTTTGCCGGGAGACACAAGGGAGTCTGCAGGAAGCCATCAAGGAATATCAGGCAGCGCTGCAGGTGGCGCGCAGCAAGTTTTTGAGGAAGAGAGCATTGCTCAATCTGGGAGGTGTGTACCGGGCGTTGCGCCAATTTACTCTTGCGCGAAACTATTACAACGAATGTCTGAAGATTGATCCCGGCGATCAGGATGCTCTGAAGGGTCTTGCCCGAGTCGACAAAGAAGAGAAGATGCCATCTTTGGAGGAAACCATAGCTGCGCTTTCCCGTGTGGCTGTCGAGCATCCGGACGCGAAGCTCTACCTCCAACTGGGGAATCTGCAGCGGGCGGCGGGACGGGTGCCGGAAGCGTTGATCTCGTATCAGAGAGCTTTGAGTCTTGATCCGAATCTGGCAGAAGCCCATGTGGCGCTGGAGGGATTGGAAACTTCGCGATGAAGTTTAGGAATCCGGGGAACCCGGGCCAGAAGTCGGCTCGGGGAAACACGGCGGCGACGAACGCCGACCCAGCCCAGAGTTCCGAGAAGCCCGTTTCTGGCTCGCGAGTAAGCGCTGAAGGGCTCATGGATGACTTCCGGTAAGTCGACCACCGCCCAGAAAGTCTGCTTGGTACCCCGTGTTCGTCACACGCAGGCACCAACGCGAACGCGGTTTGGCACATGGCCGAAGCCTACACACTGCGTTCTAGAGGAGATCAATGCGTACACAACACCCGGGGAAACGTAAGAACCCGACTTTAATATTTTTCTCGCAGCTACCGTAAGTGGAGAAAAACTACAGTCTGGCCTCTAGTCGTATTGATTGCGCGAAATCCACCACCGCCTGGCCGAAATCAACCAGTGTAAGTCAATCAAAAAGAACGGAACTCTCCCCCATTCCCAGTGTTCAATCTAGTAACAGGAATTCTGGGGGAGATTATGAAAACCAAATTATCTAAAACGCTTCTTACCGCGGTGTTGACGAGCGCAATGGCGCTCGGGACTGGCACTTCCTTGGGGGCGCAGGACCAGTCGATGGACAAGCCCTCGGCGGCTGTGGGAGCTCAGGTGGATCAGGCACCACCGGCAGAGCAGACCGCGCCGCAATACAATGCGCCGGAGCAGAGCGCGCCTCAGGGTGTCGCGCCTCCAACCCCGCAAGATCAAGATACATACCGAGACCAGGCGCCACCGCCTCCAACGGGGCCGGGTCAACGGCAGTACACACCGTTGCCGCGGGAGCAGTTGAACAAGCTGGTAGCTCCGATTGCGTTGTATCCGGATGCGCTCGTGGCCCAGATACTGGCCGCGTCAGGGTATCCAACGCAGATTGTAGAGGCGAACCGGATGGTACGGGCGAACCCGGATTTGAAGGGACGGGATCTGGCCGAAGAAGCGGACCGGCAGGATTGGGATCCAAGCGTGAAGTCTCTCGTGGAGTTTCCCACTGTGCTGGCGAACTTGGACAGGGATTTGTCGTGGACCTCTGAGCTGGGCGAAGCCTATCAAAACCAGCCGGATGACGTGATGCAGGCGATCCAGTACATGCGTCACAAGGCTTACGACGCGGGCAATCTGCGGAGTACGCCGCAAGAGCGCGTGTACGAGCAGGGGCCGAATGTAGACATCCAGCCGGCTGATCCGAATGTGGTGTATGTGCCCACTTACAACCCGGCGTATGTGTACGGATATCCCGTAGGCCTGTGGCCTGGTTTCTATCCGTGGTGGGGGGTCGGCCGCCCGTACATGTCGTTTGGATTTGGCTTCCCGATCTCGCCGTTCTTCGGTTTCGGCTGGGGATGGCATGGATGGGGTATCGGCTGGGGCTTCCACGGTGGAATCTTTTTCGGTGGCCACCCTTGGGCCTTCCGTGGCGGAGCGTTTTATAACCACGCCGCCTTTGCGCACGGAAATTATCGAGGATTCTCTTCCGCGCGTGGCGGATTCGGAGCGCGCGGATTTGCGGGCCGCGATGCGCACGGGTTTGGCGCAGCCGCAGGTCACGGTTATGCGGGCGCATCTCGAGGTTACGCGGGGGCGTCCCACGGCGTCGCCGGCAGCAATCGCGGGGCAGGCGTTGATCGGGGTGCCGAAGGTAACCGAGCCTACGCAGGCAACCGGGGATTCTCCGGCGGCGAACGAGCTTTCGCTGGACGCGAATCAAGCGCGCCGCGCGCTGGTGGATTCAGCGGCAGCCGCGGCGGTGAGTCGCACGGATCCTCTTCGCATGGAGGCTTCGGCGGTTCGCACGGTGGCGGACACTTTAGCGGACATGCCAGCGGTGGACACAGCAGCGGTGGAGGTCACAGTGGCGGCGGACACGGCGGCAGGCGCTAAGTCTTCCGTATAGTCGTCACCGTTCCAGCCCAAATCGAAGGCCCCGCTCTCACGAGCGGGGCTTTCTTGCTCGGACAATCCGGGTGGCGGCCAGTTCGGAAGTTATTCGGGCCAGAAGTCGGCTTGGGGCAGATCTCCCGGAAGCCCGTTTCTGGATAACTTCCGACTTGTCGACCACTCGAAAATTGCTCGATTAGTAAAGAGAAGGGCGTTTGAACGAAGCCGCTTTGCGGCGGACGCTGTCGCGTGCCCGAAGGAAGCGACATCGGAGATTCGAGATTGGGAGTCAGTCTTGCAGAATGGTTCGTCTCGGGTTACGATGAGGCGATCGTGAGCCCGAGCTTCATGAGTTGGATCGATGAACTTCGATTTGAAGATCGCACCGCAAACACTCTGCTCTTCAATAACTTCCAAACCAAAGTCGATTGAAATCCCATAGCGTCCGCCGCGAACAAAGCGGCCTCCTTCAAACGGCTGTATCGAAAGCGAACTCCTCAGGTCCGAATAACCGAAACTGTCGCGCTGGTTCGCTTCCGATACAGCTCTAACGTTTAGCAGTACCAATCTAAATCGGTCACAGTCGTCCGGCGAGATCGCCATTGGTAAATGAAGAGTGCAAATGCTCGGCATTCTGGAAGAAAATCACGTGTCCTTTGAAAGCAGATATTTAATCCTTTATCTATCTGCTGGACCGAACATCGGATTCGACCGCAAGATATCTACCACGAGAAGAATTCCTATCCTTACTTTGGGATCCCACTCATCTGCGAGCAGACGATTCCGAGTCCTGGTTACGAGCCAGGCGAAGTTTGACTGGGGCCGCCGCTTCCTCCACGCGTCAGAATGATTTGCACCAGATCCCCGAGTTGCTCAGCCGTGAACAGATTGCCTTCGAGGTTGGCCACCAATTTTCCCTGGCGATCGATGATTGCGGTATGCAAGGAATGGTCCATGAGCCCTTCATCCGGATAATAGTCCACTCCAAACAGGTTGCTGACGTGCTGAATGTCGGGCACAGATCCGGTAAGAAAGTGCCAGGTTGCGGGGTCGGCTTTCCAAGTCTTGGCGTATTTTGCGAGGACATCGGGGTGATCTCGCTGCGGATCGAAAGTAACGGTGAGCAACACTAGCTCTCGGCTCATTTTCTCCTGAAAGCGCTTCTGGAGTACGCCAAAATTATTGGAGTTGCGGAAGCAGAAATTCGGCAGGGCACAGCTCGTATAGATAAAGTTTATGACGACGACTTTGCCGGTGAATTGAGAGAGCACGACGTGCCGGCGATTCTGGTCTGTCAAGGTAAAATTGGGCACCTTTTGTCCGATGCTCACGGCTTTCGCCGAGGCGGACGCCAGATGGGAGAGTTGGTTCAGCAGCTTCCACCGGCGAGCCGTCATCGGATCCTGCTCGACACTTTCATAGCGGCGGACTTGGAGATGTTCGGCATAGTTCGACTCTTTCTCCACGACCAGCGTAAAGTCCACGGTCATCCCCGGCGTCAAACCTTGGAGTTCTTTGGCTTCGCGAACCTGGAACGGCATGACCATCGCATCCATGAAGCCGGGGATGCTCTGGCAAGAGGCGACAAAGGTCCCGTGCGAAGGGTCGACCTTCAATAGCATGCCCGTTACCGGATACTGCTGTTCTGCCCAGCAACAACCTGCGCCGAGGAATAGCAACGCTGCGAGCATAGCGATATGTTTCATAAACTTCGTTTCTCCTTTCCATGAGTGAACGATAAGCGAGGCATCTCATTTACTCTTTGCCGGACTCGCTTGAGATTGCGTGGCCATCGCCGGAGCATCTCGGTGTGCGCCTCCCAGCCGGACCGGCCGCCGGTCCAGCTTGGCGTATTCCTGAGCGAATTCTTTGATTTCGAGAAATTGGTCCTTATCCACGTTAGAGAAATGTTGCCGAGTATTGCTGGTGGGCCACCGAATTTCTAGATCGACGATTCGGGCGTCTTTGCCTAGGCCGATGTGCTGCTGCAGCGGAGATGCTCCGAACGATCCTCCACTGCCCACCGTGCGATAAATCGAGCGTGTCCCTTGTCCCTTGTTCTCTACCGTCACCTTGATCCGGACCCCGATCGCCGCCCGGTTAGTTTTCACGCCGACCAGCTTCAGGCTGATCCAGTCGTTGCCGTTGCCGGGATTCTCGAACACGCGCAGGGCATGACTGTCTCCTGGCGTGGCTCCGCCAACCTCGGCAACGATGTCCTCGTCGCCGTCATTGTCCAGATCGGCAAAGGCGATGCCGTGTCCTTTGTGCAACTCGCCTGTGCCCGAGGAGGCGGTGACATCCACGAAATATTTTCCATCATGATTGCGGAGAAGGACGTTGGGAACCAGTGAGCCGTAGGAGGGATTCCCGGTCCCGAGATAGATGTCAAGGAATCCGTCGTTATCGATGTCGCCGAAGTTGGCGCCCATCGGCATGAAAACCTTGTCCAGCCCAACTTCCGCGGTCACGTCGCGAAAGGTTCCGTCTTTCATATTCTTGTATAGCTTCAACGTTGTAGCGTTGTGGGGAAGGCCGAGGTAGGTGCGTGCCGACTCATCGACCGAGGTGAAGTAGCTGGTCACGAACAGGTCGGGCCAGCCGTCGTTGTCGTAGTCGAAAAACCAGGTTGCGAAACCGCGTGTGAGCGACTGCACGCCAGCCTTCAATGCGACTTCGGTGAAAGTATTGTCGTGGTTGTTGTGGTAGAGAAAGTTGGGTCCGTTCAGGTTGGAAACGAACAGGTCGGGCCAACCATCGTTGTCGTAGTCGGCAGCCGCTACGCCTTTGCTGAACGCAATTCGGTCAATGCCGGTGGACGCGGAAATATCCTCGAACGTGCCATCTCCCTTGTTCAGGAAAAGTTGGGCCGGTGCATCCTCGTTGGCCACAAACAGGTCAAGCAAGCCGTCATTGTTTATGTCGACCCAGACCGCGGCCTGCGTGCTCGTTGCCGGCACTGCCAAGCCGCTTGCGGCCGTGACATCCGTGAAGGTGCCGTCGCAATTGTTGCGCAACAGAGACTTACGCTGTGCTATCTCCCAGGCGCCCCGCAAAACCAGGATGTCCATGCAACCGTCGTTGTTGTAGTCGGCTTGCAGGATGTTCAGTCCTCCCAACTGGTCTGCCAGCCCGGTCTTGGCAGCCTGCTCCGTGAAGGTCCCGTCCCCGTTGTTGTGAAAGAAGTGCATGGGGCTGCAGCTATCGAAGCTCGACGTAACTACATCGAAGCGCCCCTTGTTCTCGAAGTCGTCGACGATTACTCCTCCCGCCATAGAAAAAGAATTTAGCCCAGCCTGCGGGGCCACATCGACAAATCGGCCGACGTTCTCCGCCGATGCGAACACGGACGGTGAAATTAAATACTGCGGCGGAACTTTCTCCGGATAAGCCCCCAACGTCATATAGGCCAGGTTGAGCAGCCATTTCACTTCGAGTTCGTCAGGCTTCTGGTCGAGATATTTCAGGAGATGGCCGACAGATTTTTCGGAATCGCCAGTTTTCGCATAAGCATTGCCGGGAGGTATGGGCAACAGACATCTGTCGCCGGGAGCGCGATACACGTCGTTTTCCATCTCGGACTTGTGCAAGTAAGCGATTCCGAGAGCTTCATTCATCTGGGGGACAGCTTGAGGCGCGTCCGAGACGGCGATCTGGTAGGCCTCCTCGTACTGCTCTACGGCTCGATCCATGTCGCCTTCGTAGGAGTGGATCTCGCCCAGAGAGAAGTGCGCATTCAGCAGATCAATCGGCGCGTAGGGGGCACGGGCTTTCTGGTTCGCAGGAGACAGAAAATCTTCCAGGGACTTCTTCTCATTGCCTAACGACTTCTTCCGCGTCTCGCAGATCTGACGTGGGTCCTGGCTCCAGTCACGTGTCTTGGGGGACTTCGTGAAACCCAGTTCGGCTTCGCCCAAACCACCAACATTGAACATGTACTTGACGCTTCCCGTCGCCGCCGTAGCCGAACTCCCTCCGGAGTTAGTGTTGCCGCCACTGCCGCCGCCCCTCTGCACCACCTTTAAAATCGCGTATCCCAGGGCGGTGTGAGCCACTGGGCTGATCTGGCCCGGGCCGACACCCTGCAAGGCATCTCTCAATTCAGGGCGCAACATCGAGACCGCTACACTTCCCATGCTGCCGCCTTCCTCCGCGGTCGAGTCGATGGATTTTTCTTTCGCCAGAGCTGGAAAGCTCTCGCCTTTCTTCACCCGATCGATGATGTGCTCCGCCTCTTCCGGAGAACCTACGACGATGATCTGCAAGGTAATTTCTTCCAAAGATGGGTTCGACCTGGATTGACCGGTCGCGAAGGTAGAGGCGGCCATCAAACCCAGAGCAACTGCCGCTTTAAGTAGTCGTCTTTCGCCCTTAAGAAAACGCATCGTCCTTGCCCTTGCTCCAACGTCCAGAGGGTCAATCCTTGGTTCACAGGCTTTGGCTGTCACTTCCTACTGGTTAATGTTTTGCGGTCCATCACGGTTTCGAGCAGGTTCCCCAACTGTTCTGCGCTGAACTCGTTGCCCTCCAGGTTCGTCACCAGACGCCCTTGGCGGTCAATAACAGCGGTGTGCATGGTATGGGCAAGCATGCCCATCTCCGGCCAGAAATTCATGCCGAACATCAAACACACTCGCTTCACTTCTGCGGGAGGCCCGGTGAGGAAATACCATCCCTTGGCGCTTGCCCTCCATGTGCTCGCATACTTGGAAAGAACTTCCGGGCTGTCACTGGTGGGGTCAAAGGTGATGGTGAGAAGCACCAAATCCTTGCCCAGGCGATTCGCGAACCGCTTTCCGACGAGTCCGAGGTTGTTCGACAGGCGGAAGCAATACTCGGGGAAGGAACATTTGGTGTACACAAAAGAGACGGCAACGACCTTCCCTAACCAATCAGAGAACTTGTCTTTACGACCGTATTGGTCGATCAAACTGAAGTCTGGGACTTTCTGGTCTACAGCCAGTATCTCTTCGGCGTTGGGCGTTGCCGCGAACGCCCCTTCGATCATTTTCAGCATGTGAACTTCAAGCGGCCGCTGGTCGAGGCTTTCAAACTGGTGGACCTTGATTTTCTCCGCATAAGGCGCGCCGGAATCCACAACCACGGTGAAGTCCACCAGCATCCCGGCGCGAATGGCCTTCAAGTCTCCGGAGTCACGAACCTCGAACGGCATCGCCATTGCGTCGATGAATCCCGGGATCTCCTTGCAGGACACCGTGAACCTGTGTGGACCGTTGATTTCCAACACGAGTCCAAACGCTGGATATCGCTGCTCCGTCTTAGCCGGTGAAACGCCCGACAACAACAGTGCAGCAACCGCTGCCGCCAGCAGACGTCGACATGAAGCCGCGGTTCTGATCATGGTTTACCGCCCGCGGCGGCGACCGGATGGCCGGCCCCCGCCAGCGACACAGGCAGAGGCTGGGCAGCTCCGAGGCGATAGGTTTGCCGATTGAGTTTGGTATAGTCCCGGGCAAACTCCTTGATCTCGATGTATTGATTCATCGCGACGTTCTTGAATTCCTGCCGCGTATTGCTCGTGGGCCACCAAATCTCGACCTTTGTGATCCTGGCAGCGGGGCCGAGTCCGACGTGCTGCTCCAGAGGAGACGCACCCCAGGAACCTCTGCTATCCACAGTGCGATAAAAAGAATGAGCTTCACCGTCGCGACCTTGCGTGGTAACGGTGACACGCGCGCCGATCGCGGCCCGGTTGGTGTTTACGCCGATTAGTTTGATCGCGATCCAGTGATTGTCATGTCCAGGATTTCGGAATACGCGAAGGGCATGTGCGTCCGAGGGAACCGCACCTCCCATCTGCACCACGATGTCTTCATTCCCGTTGTTCTCCAGATCCGCGAACGCGATTCCGTGCGTTTTATGAAGTTCGCCGGTGCCTGAAGAGACAGTGATGTCTACAAAACTTTTCCCTCCCTTGTTCCGCATCAGGACGTTGGGAGCCAACGTACCGTAAGAAGGATTTCCGGTCCCGAGGTAGAAGTCCAAGAAGCCGTCGTTGTCGATGTCGCCGTAATTCGCGCCCATAGGCATGAAAACTTTGTCCAGTCCAACTTCTGCGGTCACATCCTTAAATGTTCCGTTCCTCATGTTCTTGTAAAGCTTCAAAGGTCCAACGTTGTGGCTAATCCCCAAGTAGGTGCGCATCGTCTCTTCCACCGACGCGTAGTCGCTGGCCACGAACAGATCAGGCCAGCCATCGTTGTCATAGTCGAAAAACCATGTACCGAAGCTCTGCCACGATTGCTGCACTCCGGCGCGCGCCGCTACTTCGGTGAATGTCCAGTCCTGGTTGTTGTGGTAGAGAAAGTTATCGCCGCGGATGTTGGAGACAAAGAAATCGGGATAGCCATCATTGTCGTAGTCAGCTGTGACCACTCCTTTGCTGAACTGGGTACGATCAATGCCCGCGCCGAGCGAGATGTTCTCAAATTTCCCGTCACCCCGGTTGTGATACAGCTGGCTCGGCCCCTGTTCATCGGCCACGAAAAGATCCAGCCAGCCATCGTTATCGATATCAGCCCACGCGGCCGTCTGCGTCGCGAATAGGTGTTCACCCAGGCCGGACTCGCGGGTCACATCGGTGAACGTGCCGTCACAGTTGTTGCGCAGCAGAGAAAGGGGCATCGGTACCTGCCAACCTCCGCGCAGCACGAGGATGTCCATGCAGCCATCGTTGTTGTAGTCAGCCTGGATTACGTTCGCGCCGGCGGCTATCTTGGCGAGTCCAGAGGCTTCGCTGCGGTCGGAGAACGTGCCGTCTCCATTGTTATGGAAATAAAGCAGGTGCCCACATACGTCGTAGCCCGAGGTCACTACGTCGAAGAGCCCGCGATTCTCGAAGTCTTCAACGATGACCCCGCCAGACATCTGGAAAGCGTCCAACCCCGCGTCGTGGGCCACGTCCACAAAACGGCCAATGCTCTCGCCCGGGGTTTCGGTAGCCGGAGCCGTGAGCAGGTATTTGGAAGGCACGCCGTCCGGATACTTGCCCAGCGTCATATACGCCAGGTTCAGGATCCATTTCACTTCGAGGTCGTCGGGCTTCTTCTCGAGGTAAGTCAGAAAATATCGGATCGCTTTCTCGACGTCTTGCGTTTTTTCATACTTGGGATAGGCAGCGCCGGCCAGGGGAGGGAAAATACACTTGTCGCCGGGATCGCGATACGCGCCGTTTTCCATCTCTGCCTTATGCAGATAAACATCTCCGAGAGCTTCCTCGATCAGTGGCACCCGCTCTGGTAGGTCAGTTTGGGCGATCCGATAACACGCCTCCCAATGCATGATCGCCTCGTCCATATGGCCTTGATACGATTCGACCAGGGCCGCGGCATAATGCCTTTCGAGCAAATCGGTTGGACTGGCCGCTGAAGACGTTTGGGAATCCAACAGCGTTTTCAAGTAGGCTTGCAGGTGCGAAACGGAATCCTGATGAAGTTTGCAAATGGTACTTGCGTCATAATTCCATCGGTCGGGCTTGGGCATTGAGCGAAACGCGGTTTCAATTTCCGCCAGCCCGGAGGTCTCGGGTGTTTGGCGAACTACCGCGCGCCCAGTGACCGATAGAGTTCCAGCCGAACTCATCGTCGTCTGATTGCCGGGTACTCCTTCTGCCACCAACGTGGTAGGCGTGTTCTCTTCAGGGAGCAGTTGCAAAATGGCATAACCGGTTGGGATCTTAATGACCGGACTCACTTGTCCTGGTCGCAGCCGCTGCAAGGCATCGCGCAACTCGGCGCGCAAGTCCTCAGCTCTCATCGCGCCCAGCTCACCGCCTGCGTCTGCCGACGGATCGGAGGAGTCCTGCTTCGCGAGCGCGGCGAAATCTTCACCGCGATGGAGGGCAGCAATAATTTGGCTGGCTTTGTCGGATGAATCTACGACAATGATGCGCAAGTGAAGCCCGCCAGCAGCGTATCCTGGCGAAATAAGCGCCAGAACTACAAGGCTTGAGATACGCAGTAGCGCTGCGGCCGCCTTTAAGAGCAATCTTGACCCCCACCCCAACCGCTCGGGCTGTATCCCCACGAAAGAGTGGTCGAATTTTACGATCGCTGAAAGATATGCACCATACTGCAGAGGCGTTAACCGGAAGCCATTAATAGAAAACCGTTAACGAAACTTTGTTCGGGATTTGAGTTCGGAATTCTCAGCTCTGCCGCGCAGACGGTGCACGTCACCGGAACCTCTAATGCTTATCCAGTATTGTTCTCGGTGTACCGAAGCCCTTAACTTCTGTCTCACTTGGTGTGAGGGCGAGCAGTTACACGGACTGCGCTCTCATTAATCACCGGAACGGTGAGCCCTGCACTGTTCGCTTTGAGCGCTCTTTTCTTGGAGATGGGATTGATTCGGACTCTACACCGACTGGGCCGGGTCGTATGAAGGCTGAAAGAAGTCCGACGTCGCATGTCAGGAAGACTACGGTTTTACTGGTCGACGATCACGCCCTGGTTCGGCGCGGGTTTCGGCGCATCCTGGAGGATGAAGCCCACATCACTGTTGTTGGAGAAGCAAGCGACGGTGTTGAGGCAGTCCAAATGGCTTGCGATCTTGAACCGAAAGTCGTCTTGATGGACTTCGCAATGCCCAAGATGAATGGTTTGCTGGCGACGAGACAGATTCTGCAGGTTCGTCCTGAAATCGCGATCTTGATGTTAAGTATGCATTCCGAAGATAGTTGGGTGCGCCAGGCGATCGAGGCTGGAGTTCGCGGATACCTTCTGAAGAATGCTGTGAACTTGGATCTGGGTTCGGCAATCGACCGAGTAGCCTCCGGCGAATTTGTGCTTGATTCGCAATTGTCCGAGCCTGGTCCAAGCAGCGGGCGAGACTGCGCACTGAGTCCGCGAGAACTTGAAATTCTGCAGCTGATCGTACACGGAAAGTCGAACAAAGAAATCGCCGTCAACCTCACTCTTAGCGAAAATACGGTGGGCGTGCACCGTGCCAATATAATGCGCGAACTCGGCATTCATAAGACCGCCGAACTCGTGGTATACGCGATCCGCAAGAGACTGGTGAATATTTCGTGAGTAAGTCGCGGAGAGGGGCTTGGTCTGCAGATCTTTCAGCCGATGCCTCTCGAATCGGTGATCCGAAAGTAATCCGGCTTCGCCATAACGAGATTAGCAATGGGAAGTCGGCTTGTCGGAAGATTTGCTAGCAATTGCGGATGGGCCACGTTCAAATCGGAAGTTTATTCCGAGCCAGAAGTCGGCTTCTAGAGCGTGACCACAACTCAGGTGTCTTCCAGTCCGAGATGGTCGTTTACCGCTTGCCTGAGTTTCTGCTTGCAGCCGAGGTAGCGCTCAGTTGTCTGAACCGATGCGTGTCCGGGCGGCGAACTTGAGCAGATTCAGTTCTTGCTTGCTGCGCCCCAGATCCTATCGAGTCGACTCACTCGGCGGAAGATTGCGCCGTTGTTTATTCCAGCCGCTCTCATCCATTCGTCGACGGCGCGTTTCGTCCACGTAGGAATGGGAACGGTACGAATGTGTTTTCCTTTGCCAATCAAGTCAGCGATCACCCGATGCTCCTCGCGGACCTGGAAATCTTCTGTTCCCAGTCCAACCAGTTCGGCCCGTCGCAGTCCGCATCCGATGATGAGCGCCAGAATCGCGCGATCACGTTTCCCTCTGAGGCTGTCTGACGGTTCACCTAGTAGAGTCCTAGACTGATCGACAGTCAACCAGTTGCCGACGTGAACACCCAACCGCTTCGCTCCTTTGACACGCCAGATTCCGGGGGCCAGATCGGGGCTCAGAAGACCAGTATCGGATGCTTCACAAGCGAGCCGCCTCACGGCGGCTAAACGCACGTTGATGGTGGAAGAGGCGAGGTTCTTCTGTTCGAGAAAGAATCGATAGCGAAGAACGACAGACCGGTTGAAAGCCAAACGCGGTTCGGTGCAGTACCAACCGATCAATTCATCGATGGCATGACCGTAGGATTCTTGCGAACTGGCCGCTGCGAGAGAGTGAATGACTGCATTCTTCGACTGCTCTAAGTCGGGAAGCCGAAGTATTGTTTTAGGTTTGGAGCGTCTTGATGTCTTCCTCCTACGCCGCGAGGTCAGTATGGTCGTTCAGTTGGAGACTTATGGTCTCGAAGCCCGTTTCTGGGGAGCTTCCGGTTATGCTGACAATCCGCCCGGAATCGTGTTGACGGTCGCCAACCGATCCAGATCGATGGCTTATGTGGCCTATCGAGAGAGAATGCGCGTCCATCCGAACAGAGCTCTTCCCGTCGTTCCTTCGTCGCTCGCCAGGTCGAGGCAGGCTGTGACTGAAGCGTTCCTTTGTGAACAGATTCTTCAGCCTCGTCTGGTTAGACTCCCTTGATAGTCAGGCCTTCAAAAGGGGAACCTTCGCTGATTCGTAGAGGCCATTTAGAGTTCCTGATTGAACGGTTTCTATCCATTTTCAATGAATTAAAGAGGAAGTCTTGAAAAAAAAGTCCAAGGTATCGTCCCGCTGGATCAAGATTGGCGCGTTGTTGGCCCTGGCTGTGATCGCCGGCGCAGTTGTGTTGCTGCTAAGCCGCTGGCCGTTCACGCGTGACATCGTCGTCAGGGCGCTGCAGGAAAAGTTCTCCAGCACGGTCGAAGTGAAAGTGTTTCACGGGACATATTTCCCGCCCGGGTGCGTTGCCGAAGGAGTGACTTTCCGCCGCAACAGCGATCAAGGCGACCCGCCGATCGCCACCATCGAAAAGCTCACAATCCAGGGCGCTTACTGGGAGTTTTTCAGGACTCCTAAACGTGTTCGACGTGTCAGGATCGAAGGTTTGCGCATGTTCGTGTCATCCGGCAGTGAACGTATCGGGAACGCAGCGCCACTCGGCAGCCCGAAGCAGTCCGCGTTGATTATCGACCAGGTCACTGCGGACGGTGCCGTCGTGGAGTTTGCTTCCAGCCAATCCGGAAGAGAGCCCCTCAAGTTCGAAATTCACAAATTGACGCTGAACTCCGTAGCCGATGACCGGCCCATGTCGTTCCACGCCGCGCTGCTGAATGCGAAGCCTCCAGGAGAAATTCGCACGGAAGGGCAATTTGGCCCCTTGCAGCCGCAGGACGTGGGTCAAACCCGTCTCTCCGGCTCCTATGACTTTCAACGCGCGGACCTGGGCGGATTTTCAGGCATTGGGGGAACGCTAGCCTCCACCGGCAAATTCAATGGTGTGCTCGAACACATCGAGGTCGAAGGCAGTACCGACGCGCGCGATTTCAAAATTACCAGAAGCGATCATGCGGTACACCTGAAAACGCAATTCCATGGCATTGTGAACGGGCTCGATGGAGCCGTCTCTCTATCGTCAGTGCAGGCGCAATTTGAGCAGACGTCACTCGTATCGGAAGTCGAAGTGGCAAAGAAGGCGGCCTCTGAAGGTAAGACCATTTCGCTGGGCGCGACGGAACTACAGGGCCGGATACAGGACTGGTTACGCCTCCTCTCGAAGGCGGATCCTCCTGCTTTTACCGGAGCGATGAACTTCAAAGCGCAAGTCCTGGTTCCCCCTGGGAAGCGAAGCTTCATTGAAAGGGTGAACCTGCAGGGAGATTTTGGAATCGATGCGGCGAGTTTCGTCCGCTCGACAACGCAGGAAAAGGTTGACAATCTCAGTCAGTTGGCTCAGGGCGAGAAAAAGAACGACGATCCGGCGAGCGTCGTTGAAAATCTGAAGGGACATGTCGTAATGAACCACGCGGTCGCGACGTTCTCAGACCTCTCGTTCAGCGTTCCGGGAGCGCTTGCTCATGTGCATGGCACATTCGGCCTGCTGACGGAGCGGGTTAACCTTCACGGAACCTTGCAAGTCGATAACAAGCTCTCCAGGGGATCGAAGGGAGTGAAATCAGTTTTGCTTAAATCTGTGGAGCCATTCTTCAAGAAGAAAAATGCTGGAGAGATCGTGCCCATCAAGATCGGCGGAACCTTCAGCCACCCATCTTATGGACTGGATGTGACCCCGTAATCAATAGAGAAGACAAGTGGCGCGTCGTTTCTCCCGAGTGACGGGCGACTCTGAAGTTATGGGCCTGTTCGCGTCAACGCGGTCCAGAAGTCGGCTTCGGGGAAGCTTGTGGCCGGGAAAAAGCAAGCTTCTGCCCGATTCACAGCGTCAGCCGACCATCACGGCGCAACCAGTCATTCAGGCTGACAATAGGAAGATATTTGTAGGTCCGGACTTTGTCTTGGGCGGCGTCGCAACCGCTGTTATAACAAGACCGAATGTCTCGCAATCTGGATAGTTTTCCGCGACGGCTCCGCGCTTTTTCGCAAATTGCGAAAATCTGACCATTCAGAGATCGCTTCTCATGTAAGTTTCGGAACAGGTCGCAACGTAGAGTCAATAAAAGGGCGCACCTGCAGGGGATGCACTTTCGCGTGAAAAATCTGCTACCATCACTGTTCGGTGAGGTAGCCATGCCCCAATATGTAATCGAGCGGGAAATCCCTGGCGCAGGCAATTTGTCTGATGCGGAACTGCAAGCAGTGGCCAAAAAGTCGGTAGGCGTGTTGAAGAATATGGGACCGGAGATCAAATGGCTCCACTCCTACGTCACCGGCGATAAAGTCTATTGTGTGTACCTGGCGCCGGACGAGGAAACGGTTCGCGAACACGCACGCCGCGGAGGTTTTCCGGCGAATCGCATCTCAGCAGTGCGGCGCCTGATCGATCCCAGCACTGCAAATTGACTTAAGCAGAGTTTCGAGTCCGAGGACCTGATTCCGTGTCGCAGTCAAGCGCCTGGTGGACGGCTTGCTCAATCGGCATGGCCCAACCTTCCATCCACGCCGTTCCTGCAGCATTGCCGAGCGTTCGGCGCGCAAATTCCAGGGCCTTCTCAAGCCTGGGTTGCCCTGCGGGCGTGAGCGGAGCGCCCAATCTTTGCCGAAGCGCGGCGGCGGCTCCTGCCAAGTGTAGCGATAATTCGGCGTTCGATTGCGCCGCAGCGCTTACGGCGAGACATTCTAGCGCCCTCGCGATGCCGCGTTTGTGACCCAACTCTTGAAACACTTTGATGCTTTCGCCGTAAAGGCGACGAGCCTCGGAGTTGTTACCCTGATCGCAGCTTAGACTTGCCAAATCAGAGAGGGTGCTCGCAATTCCCCAGCGGTCACGCAGCCGGCGAAACTCCGACAGACTCTGTTCGCAAAATGAACGAGCGGCCACGAAGTCCGCTTTTTCCCGCGCGACGTCGCCCTGGTAGTTCAACGTCCAGGCGGCACCGGCGACATCCCCAACCTGACGGAAGATCGTTAGACACTCCTCGTAAAGAGAGAATGCACGCTCATATTCGCCCAGCAACTTCATCACGCTGGCGAGATTGCTGAGGGCTCGGGCGAAGTCAGTGGAATCGCCCAGGTCTTTCCATATCGCGACGCAGCGCTCGAAGAGTGCGGATGCGGCGGCGATTTCGCCACGATCACGAGTAATGACGGCCAACGCGTTCAGTGCGACGGCAACGCCGCGATTGTCGTTCAGCTCAAGACAGGTCTCGAGGCTATCTTCGAACATCTGCTGAGCAGGGCCGTAATCGCCCTGCTCGCTGGCCAGAACTCCGGCAGCGAACCGCAGGCGGGCGTGAAGCTTCGGGCGAGCCGCGACTCCTTCCAGCGCCAGGATCCTGGCAATGGCGTCGCGGCCCTCCGTAAGATGTTCTCGCGTTTCCCAGAAACGGAAAAGGGCGGCTCCGATGCGAAGACCCCAGTCGGCATCCCCAGTCTTGATCAGATAATCGAGCGCGCCGCGGAAGTTGTCGTGCTCAACTTCAAAACGGTCGAGCCATTCGGGGTGAGCGGCTATGTCCTCGGCACCCTCTTCGGCAAGCACGAGATAATAAGCAGCATGGGCTCGACGTGTTGCGGATTCATCGTCGCTTTCGGCGAGGCGTTCGAGAGCGTACTCCCGAAGGGTCGAGAGCATGCGGAACCGGGTTTCTGTATCCGCCTGCTCCACCTGCTGCGCGAGGCTCTTGTCCACCATCGAAGCCATGCCGTCGAGTACGTCGAGGCCCAGGTCGCCCTTGGTGTCGCACACCGCTTCCACGGCTTCCAGCGTGCATCCACCGGCAAATACTGAGAGCCTGCGGAATAGAGTTTGCTCTGCGGCATTGAGGAGCCCGTAGCTCCAGTCGATGGTGCCGCGAAGAGTTTGTTGACGGCTCGGCAGATCGCGAGCACCGCCAGTCAACAGGTTCAGACGGCCTTCGAGACGAGCCAGCATGGCTAGCGGCGAAAGCAGTTTGATGCGGGCCGCGGCCAGTTCAATAGCGAGGGGCAAACCGTCCAGGCGGGCGCAAATGGCCGCCACCACAGGGGCGTTTTCCTTGGTCAATGCGAATTCGTGCTTCACAGCCCGCGCGCGTTCCAAAAAGAGCTTTATCGCCGGAAGACCAGAAAGCACGTCGAGAGGCGGGATGGACTTAGGGTCGGGTAGCGCAAGCGGTGGCACAGGAAACTCCTGTTCGCCATAGATATGCAGCGGCGCCTGGCTCGTGACAACGACCTTGAGTTTCGGGCCAGTAGTCAGCAGTTGCGCCACGAGCGGCGCTGCGGAGACGAGGTGTTCGAAGTTGTCGAGCAAGAGGAGCGTCGGCTCGCTCAAGCCGCCCACGTACTCTATCAAGCTTTCCTGCCGCGACTTATTTCCGGTTTCGCGCACGCCCACTGATTGCGCGATCGTCGAAGCGATCAAACCACCTTCACCAATCGCTGACAGAGGGACAAAGCACACACCGCCTGGAAACTGGTCGGCGACTTCACCCGCTACCTGCAAGGCGAGCCGCGTCTTCCCGATGCCGCCCGGACCGGTGAGGGTCACAAGCTGTACGTCCACGCGGCTCAGGAGCTGACGGAGACCAGCCGTTTCGTGTTCCCGCCCAATGAATGCAGTGCGCTGGAGCGGCAGGTTGTTGGGGCGAGGCTCGGATTCGCGGGCAGGCGTATCGGCGAGGCGGTCGCGCACCGCGGCGAGGTCGCAAGCCAAATCGCGGGTGGAGGCGTAGCGCTGCTTCGGGTCCTTGGCCAGGCACCGCTCCACGATCCAAATGAAAGGGGCGGGCGCCTGAAGCGTTCTGGCGCCGAGGCGCTCGGGCTCATCGCGGAGGATTGCCGCCGTCGTTTCTGCATGAGTCTTTTTCTGGAACGCGGGAAGCCCGGTGACCATCTCGTAGAGCACCGATCCGAAGGAAAACTGGTCAGAACGAAAATCGACTTCGCCGCCGGTCGCTTGCTCCGGCGACATGTAGCCCACGGTTCCCATCACCGTTCCATGCTCGGTAATGGTGGTGGTCGCATCCGAATTCTGGGCGTGATCGAGCTTACGCAGTTTCGCCAGACCGAAATCCAGCACCTTGGCCGTACCGTCGACAGAAACCATCAGGTTCTCCGGCTTCAAATCGCGGTGAACGACACCAATTTCGTGCGCTTTGGCGAGAGCGTCTGCAATCTGCGCCGCAAGGGCGACCGATTTGCGAAATGGAATCGGGCCAGAGGCGAGCGACTGTCGCAGCGTCTCGCCGTCCACCAGTTCCATGGCAATGTAACGTGTGCTGTTCACATGCCCCAGCTCATAAATCGTGACGATGTTGGGATGATTGAGCGCGCTGGCGGAACGGGCTTCCTTTTCAAAACGTGCCAGGGCTTCCGGTTGAGCAAGGCGTTCCACGGAAAGCGTCTTAATGGCGACTTCACGGTCGAGGCGGGTGTCTCTGGCGCGGTATACCTCGCCCATGCCCCCGGCGCCCAGTTGCTGAAGGATCTCGTAATTCCCAAAGCGCGTGCCCGGCGACAAGGTGGACGACACGGAATCTGGCATGAGCTGCAGGTTCATCAACCTCGCTGGCGCAGCGGTCGACCGGCCAAGAATTGATCACTGGCCGCCGCGCTATGAACTTTGAATTCTGGACTTTCCGATCGCAATCGACTCTGCGGCCCGAAACCCCGGAGTGCGTTTATAATAACTCACACTTCGGAGGCAGTTCATGGATATTCGATCGGTGCAGCGGCCGCTAAAAGACCAGTACCGGCAAGACCCGGCAAGTTCCCGGATTACTCTGACGGCGCACGGCAAGCAGACCGAGGCGCCCATCTCCTGCTCGATCGACCTGGGGCGGGCGATATATAACGCTCAAGCTCACAAAGGAGTGGGCGGAGCAGGGACGGGCGCTTGTTCCGGAGACTTGCTACTGGGTGCGCTGGCTGCCTGTGCGCAGATCACTTGCCAAATGGTAGCTGCCGCCATGGGAATCCCTACCGAAGCCATCAACGTCAGGGTCGAGGGCGATCTGGACCTGCAGGGTACGCTGGGTCTGTCGAAAGACGCGCCGGTCGGATTTCACGACATCCGAGTTACTTTCGACGTCCGCGCGCCGCAGGCAACAGCGGAGCAGTTGAGCGCGCTGCGGGCGAAAACAGAGCAGTATTGCGTGGTGATGCAAACCTTGCAGCATGCGCCACGGATTGAGAGCGAATGGAAGGAGTAGGAAAGATCTAGCGCGACTCCAGAGTTGCCGGGGCCTCCGGAGACTGCTGATTTGTGCTTCGGATTGGACGGGGCAAAGCCCCGTCACCACACGAGCGACAAGAAATTCCAGTTTTCATTTCGGCTTGATGTTCTGATTTACGCGGAACAGGTTCCCCGGGTCGTAACGCTTCTTGATTTTCGCCAGACGGTCGTAGTTTTTGCCGTACGTAGCTCGGATGCGGTCTTCGCCCTCTTCCATCATGAAGTTGACGTACGCGCCACCGGCCGAATAGGGATGAAGCGCGCTCCAATACTCCTTCGCCCAGGTGGAGATTTTCTCATTGTTCGCCGGATCGGGATCGACCCCGACAATCACAGAACTCCAAGTCGCGTCGCGGTAACCCCACGGTGTGGCGCTGCTCTTGACGCGGCCAGCGGCGCCGTTGATCGGGTACAGGTGCATGGTCGACTGCATCGACGGCAAGTTCCCGGCGTGTTGCACGTGGATCGCGATGGATTCGTCCGGCAGTGTGCGAACGAAATCTGCCTTCCAGTACCACTGGTGGCCCGGAGGATAAAGACCGTCGTGCAAACTCTGGAGTACCGGATGTGGAATTGGGCCGACCATGTCGAGCGCCGGAGTCTTGAAGCTCCGAATCGGCTTGAACACTTTTTCTGCCTTCTTGATCGGTCCGGTGTAGCACCAAACGATACCGCACATTTTTTTGTTCTGCAGGTGTTCGGGGAAAGGAGCTTCTGGCGGCACCGTGAGGAAAGCAAAAAAACCATAGAGGTCATCAGGAGCCTTCGCGATGAAATCGCGGTACCAGCGCATCATCTCGGCCGCGTCTTCCATGGGCCACAGCATTGGGCCGCCGTAGTTGGTGTGCACGGGTTGTCCCTGGAACAGAAACGACGTAACGACGCCGAAGTTGCCTCCCCCGCCGCGCACGGCCCAGAACAGGTCGGCATTTTCCCTGGCGCTGGCGGTAACGAACCGCCCGTCGGCCAAGACCATTTCGACGGCGAGGAGGTTGTCGATGGTCAGGCCATAGCGCCGAGTCAAGTAACCGATTCCTCCGCCCAAGGTTAACCCAGCTACGCCCGTGGTGGAAATGATGCCGGAAGGAACAGCGAGACCGAACACGTGGGTCGCATGGTCCACATCGCGCCAGAGGGCACCGCCGCCGGCCAGCACGGTCTTCTTCTTTGGGTCGACGCGAACATAGTTCATCGGCGAAAGATCGATCACCAGTGCGTCATCGCATACTCCTAACCCGCCCGCGTTGTGCCCGCCGCCGCGGATAGCCACCACCAGCTTCTGCTCGCGGCCGAACTTCACCGCCGTCATGACGTCGGCCACGTCAGCGCAGAGTGCAATCAGTCGTGGGTGCCGGTCGATCATCCCGTTGTATACCTTGCGAGCCGCGTCGTAACCCGGATCGCCTGGCTCGATCAGCCCTCCGCGCAAGCTGGCTCTGAAAGCTGCAATTGTCGCTTCGTTCAGCATCGCTACTCGATCCCCGAAAATTTTGACCTCGTTATGTCACAGTTGGGTATACCTGCAGTACGGCGCGTCACCAGGCAAACCCCTGCGTCACCTGCCAAACTTAGCCGGAATTTCCGAACTGGACCCCTGGTTCGCAAATGGTACTGCTTCTCCTTCCCCCGACACAACGAATTTGCCCACCAACAGGCCCCACCGAGATCGAACCCCAATGCCTGATCAACGCGCAAACCGTACAAGTGACTGTACTCAACATTTCGATTCCGGCAACTACGCGATAATTCCCGATAGTCGGCAGGGTCTATGAATGCCGTACGACCCACACAGCGGGAGTAAGGTCTGGAAGGCAGCGGATCGGAAGATCGGCAAGCCCGGGTAGAATCGTGGAAAAGTAATCGCGCACCGGGACTTGCAGCCGACGGCAGCTTTCTACGACCGAGAGGATCGCCGCGACCTTCGGTCCCGCTTGTGGGCTGCCGATGTGCAACCAATTCTTTCGACCAAGAGCTACCGGACGCATGGAGTTCTCCGCCAGGTTATTGCTCAACTCAAGTTCGGGATGCTCCAGAAATCGTGTAAGTGGGCCAAGTTGGGTGAGCGGCCGAAGAAGACAAAGGGCGCAGCGAAGCGCGGGAGGGAAAGGCGACCATGAGGAGCCAACGTCGTACGAAGAAGGTGCGCGGTGTATTCGAGAAAAAGCTCGGATCCGGCATTTGGTGGATCCAGTTTTTCGACGCGGACGGCGACGTCGCGAGAAGGCTGGGAGCCGCGCCAATGCCATCGATCTCTATCGGAAGCGAAAGACCGAAGTGCTAACCGGCAAGAAGCTCCCGGAAAAACTTCGCTCTCGCGTAGTGCGGTTTTCGGAGTTGGCGGCGGACGCAGAAGCATATTGCAAGACCAACAATCAGGGACAGCAGTTCGATCTCTACCGCATCGGGCGCTTGAAGGAACAGTTCGGGACCCGGACAGCACTCAGTCCCGTGAAGGACCTCCGCGATTGGTTCGATAATCAGGAGTGGAAACCGGGAACATATAACCGCTACAAGACCACGCTTTCCCTACTCTATCGACTCGGCACGGAGAACAATAAAATTGAGAGCAACCCCGCGAAGCTGCTAAAGCACAAAACCGAGGACAATGAGCGCGTGCGGTTTCTGAATCAGTTCACACCGCGCGAGACCGAGTTGGAGTGCCTTAAGCCACACGGGGATGAGGAGTCACGCTTGCGTGCTGTCATCCTCAAGAACTATGCGGAGCACATGCCAGAATTCGAGATCGCATTACACACAGGCATGAGGCCTAGCGAACAGTACGGCCTCGATTGGCCCAGGGTTGATCTCGCTCACAATTTCGTGAGCTTACGCAAGACGAAAACCGGAAAGCCGCGCCACATTCGCTTGAGTGCCATCGCGCTCGCAGCGTTCAAGGTGCTTCAGCAGCGTCCGGTAAACCCAGAAGTCCGGGTTTTTGTTAACATACAAGGGCAGCCCTTGCGAGGGTACAAGCACTGGTTCGATCCGGCAGTCGAGGAAGCTGGTCTTCGGGACTTCACTTGGTACTGTCTCCGCCACACATTTGCGAGCAGGCTCGCGATGGCGGGAGTGGATCTTCTGACGATTTCGGATACTTATGGGGCACAGGACAATCCAGAGGACGAAGCGGTACGCACATCTCGCGCCAGCTCACAATCAGGACGCGATGGATCGTTTGGTGTCCTTTTCAGTTGTCGCAAGCCGGAAAGAGCCAGGAACCGCTCCGGCCGAACCAAGTGCCACCGCTACTGCCACCGGCACTAAATCGATCAAACCGGAGCGGACGGTGGCTGTGAGTTAAGCTATTTGTATTCTTTTAGTTTGCTGTACTGTGGGCGCGTAGCTCAGTTGGTAGAGCAATGCCCTTTTAAGGCATGGGTCGCAGGTTCGAATCCTGCCGCGCTCACCATTCTTCAATGACTCCACGTTCCCCGGCACGGCGTTCAGGGTGACTGACGAGGCGGTTTGACTCAGGAGAGGGGCGACGGTGTGCCCAGCTTGGGCCGCACCCTCCCAAGGGTAGTGTCCTAATTTGAACTTTTCAGGCATTGGCAGCGGCCCTCAGCGTGCTACGAATCCACTCCGACACGTTCTGCTTGCTGGCTCTGGCTTTGGCTGCGATAGCCTTTAGATCGTCCGGCGCAAAGCGCACGGGCACGATTCTGCCCTTCGCTTCGCCTTTTGGTAGTTTGGGCCGTCCGATTTTAGCTTTCTTCTGTGCCAAGATTCCTCGCCTCTTGCATGATTGCAGCCTTCACCGCATCCTGAGCCGAATTGATGGGATGAAGGTGCAGCACCGTGACATGCCGAATAGGTTTGTCTGGGTCATCCGTCTCATGCGCCCATGCGTACACTCTGTGCGCCGTCGCGTGCCCTGCTAAATCGAATACCTCAACAATCCCCTCCCAAACCGTTTGCCCCTGAAAGACTTCTTTCACTGGCACGCTTTCAACGTGCGCAGCCTCAGCGCCGTGCAAACGGCGGATTACGTCGCGCAATTCCTGGATATAGCTCACGCGGTAGCCTCTACCAGATCGGCCACAGTCCAAAAGTCCCGCTCTACCCCTGCTGCCATTGCCGGAGTACATCGCAGCGTATTGTGACGGAGCACGAAATTGTAATAGGCAAAGTGCAACGCAACGGCGGCTTGGAAGTTCTCAAACTTCTTGCTGAAGGCCAGCGTAAGGCGAGACAGCCGTTTTACGTGTAGGCGCGTGGTGGCGTTCAGCCGCTCGATGTGGCTAGTAGAAATAAACTCCCGCTCTGGATTGCCAGCAATGGGCCTACGGTACGCAGAGGCGAAGTGCGGGGCGCTATATTTCCGCTCTGGGTGCTGTGCGGCATCGTGCGTATACACCTTCACGATCTGGCCATAATCAACATTTGCGCCAAAGGCCCGTTCTACAGCTTCACCATATGCCCCTAGAGCATCGGTTGAGATTTGCACGCGATTACGAACGCGGTTGGCAATGTCCTGCACAAAAGCATTTGCAGTTTCGTGATTACGCTTCCCACACTTAAACGACGGCACTAGCTTGGTTTCGGAGTCAATTGCGCAGAACGTCCAAACGTCGCCGTATTCGGGGTTATCGTCTACCGAGCAATGCCGTTCTTTCTTGCCAATGAATCCCCAGAGTTCGTCCAATTGGAGGTAGTTGCAGGTTAAATCCTGCATCTTGGAATCCATTAGCATCTCGCAACCTTTGCCCACGCGGACACCTAACCGCATGATCGTATCGCGGTGTACGCCCGTGATGCGCTCGATAGAGCGGATGCTAGAACCTTCGGCCAAGGCTGCGATTATCGCGGATTGCTTTTCGGCGCTCACTACGTTTGCCATGAGATTAACTGTATTACACAAAATAGCATCTGTCAAGTCTTTTCGTGTTACAATTAAGAAAAAATGGAGCCAACAAACGGCGACGATAACAAGCCCCAGAGCCACGAGCAGGAGCCGCTCCCGCTCCGAAATGCCGACTCCGCGCCAGCCCCAGAGCAAGTGCTC
>Ga0302180_10000531_pt1 | contig 31015 bp, 29 predicted proteins | sample I_Palsa_E3_2_FD_200575 | JGI IMG/M metagenome (GOLD analysis project Ga0302180, IMG submission 200575) | Peat permafrost microbial communities from Stordalen Mire near Abisko, Sweden - I_Palsa_E3_2 | ecosystem: Environmental > Terrestrial > Soil > Palsa > Peat permafrost | place: Sweden...
AAACCTTGACCACGCGCCCAGGGTGTGCGTGCTGCCAAGAATCACTCTCGACGAATTGAAAAAAGAACTTGAGAGCGGCTAATAGAGGTGGAAACTCACTTCGATCGGTACGCTCGCAGCGACCGGGTTGTCATCGCGTCCGACGGCAGGCTTGAACTTCCACGTTCGAATGGTTTCCATCGCCGTTTCATTCAGGCCAAACGGAAGGCCTTGTACGAGTTGCACGTTCGTGACTTCACCCTCTTCGGAGACGTCCGCGAGCACGATGACGACGCCCTCAAGCTTCAGGCGTCTCGCTTCGTCCGAGAATGGCGCGGCGGGGCAATAGGTGCATTGCGGAGGCTTCGCGTAATTTCTGGCCGCTGTAATTCTGTTCGGCTTCCACGGATCTCCGCGGGGCTTGTCGAGCAGCGCTTTTTGTTCATCCGTTAACGCGACGTCGCCTCGAAAGCCTTTCTTGGCAGGTTTCGCATCCGAGGCCTTCGAAAGCGAGAGCTCCACGTAGACCCCATCGCTGGAAGCCTCGGTGTCTCCAAAAATTACGCCGTTGGCACCCAGCTTTTTTGCCATCCATCCGATAATTATGGGGTCGCTCGCGGCCTTCGGATTCAACTTTTCTTCGGCCGCGAGTTCCGCGATACGCGAGCGCTCGATCACATCGAAATTCGGATGCGAATTCGAGAGTGTCGCGGAAAACTCGTCGGCGAGTGCGACTCCAAGCTTCGAATATTTCCCCGCTTGATCCGAAAAGTCCCAGACAACGACAGCTTTCCACCCCTCGCCTGAAATCTTGTGTCCGGCCTCCTCGGCAAGCTTGGCCATGCCAGCGCTCTGGGCGTGGGATGCAGATGGACTTGCGAGGCAGGCCATCGCCGCGAGAAGGCTAACCGAAGCGCGCAGGCTCATGGCTTCGCTTCGCGGAAGCTTTCGAGCGCCTTGCTTTCGTCGTCGAAGGTGGGAATCGTTTGGAGCAGATGGGTGATGTCGAGAACTTCGAAAACGTGCCCCGTCGGCCGAAGGAGCTTCAGGCTGCCGCCAGCGCGCCGCAGCGTCACGAACGTTCGCACGATCGTGCTGATTCCGGAGCTGTCCACCTGAGGGACGTCGCTGAGATTCACAAGAATTTTGCGCGACTCGCTGTCCGCCAGCGAGCGCAGCTCCCGGCTCAGCTCGTCATTGGTATTGCCGATGGTGACCCGGCCGCAAAGGTCGAGTATTACCACGTCTTCATGGCGGCGAACGCAAAATTGCAAACCCATAGGTGTCTCCTTGGTACGCAGGGCAAGTACCCTGGGATCGACCCGCGCGCATTATACTCCGGCCGGGTCTCCGTATCACACCAGCATCCAGGCTGATTTGTTGCGCGTCGCGCGCCAAAATTAAATTCGAGCGGAGATAGAAGCGGGAGGTGACAGCCTTGCAGCTACCACCTCCCGGGGTGGGGTGTTGCTGACTGGATCCCGTCGAAACTTGGCCTCTCTGTCCGGTGGGATCCGAATGCCTCGACTGAGTCGTCGAGACACGAATACGCTCGAAATATCATGGGACACGAAGGGTGTCAACCCGATTATTTGCATACCCATGATTTACATTTGGAAATTTTGCCATCGCGGCTGGCGCATCGATTGGCAAATGTAGAGGCCGGCTTTGCGCCGGGCAGCCTTTGCTTCTTCTGCGCGCGTCAGCGTCTTACCGTTTCTAAGTTACGGATGTTAGTGTGCCGCCTGCGAGGCGAAGTATTGACTCAGGGAACTTGTGAGTTGCTGTAATCCGGTACGCACATTCGTCTGCAGTGCTTCGACGACAGACGGCACATTCTTCGTGCCCACCGGCTCGTCGTGTGAATAGGGCTGAGTCCAGACGACTGTGCCCGATTTTCGTTCGAATAATTCCAGTTCGAGCGAAAATCGCGCCGCCACCTGCGGCGTATCCACTTCATTAAATGCAGAGAGATGTCCGCGCAGGACGTAATCGCCGCGCGCGCTGCTCGAAATGCGTTCCACCGTCCGGTACTGTCCCGAGGCACGCAACGATTGGATCAGCATATTTTCGATCATTTCCGTCGGTGCTTCGGCCCAGCGCTGGCTATCATAAGTTCCGAGCTGCACCGAACCGGTGCTATAGACAAGTTTGTTGTCCCGGAAGAGATCAGGCGCGGTGATCTGGCCGAGAATCAGCGTCACCGGGTAAGTCGAGCTTGCGGATGGCGCGCTGCTTGGGACCACGTCAAGCCTGTAATACTTCACGGGCGTTATGGCGCCGCAGGACGAGAGAACGAGGCAGGCCACGATTGTCGCTATGGAGACGCCAAGCGTGCAGCGTCTCGTACCCGCCTTTTCGGTTCTCGCGGGATCGACTCGAGCAGGATCAAGCAGCGCCGAGTCGACTCGTGCTGGGCGTAGATTTCGTTTCAGTGCGCCGCCATTCACGGTTTCTCTCCTCCTCCGGGCCGGTGCTCTTTGGGCGACGAAGACCGAATGAGCGACGACGGCCTCTCCTTGATTGCGTCCGTGAATTCCTTCAGGTTCTCGGTGATGTGCCGGATGTTGTCGAGCACTTCGTCAATGTCTTCACTGTTGGCACTCAGTGTGTGGTCAAGTTGATCGGAGACGGACGCGGCGGAGATCAGCGCCTCGTGCAATTTCTTGATGGACTCGCGCAGCTCGGGCCTGTTCTCCGCCAGTATCGAGTCGAGATTCGCTACTGCGTCGTTCGCTTTCGCCAAAGTCTTCTTGAAGTCATCGAGCAGCAGATCGGCCTTGGCGCTGGTGCTATCCAGATGCTTCAGCGTTGAACGAACTACCGGCCGGTTTTCCGCCAGCAATCCGTTGACGTTGGCGAGGGCTGACGCGAGATTGGCGCGATTTTCCTGGCTGAGAAGGTCGTTCACGCGCGCAATCGTCACTTGAAGTTCGTTTACGCGCGCGTTGAGGCTCTGCAGAAGCTGTGTAGCCTGCGGTCCCAGATCGGAAATTTCCGCTTCGATTTGGTCGAGTCCGACGAAGTCCGCCGATTTGAGCGTGCTGCCGGGCTGAGCTGGCGGGGCGCCGGCGCTGCCAGGCTCAATTTCGAGAAAGTAATCGCCGAGAGCGCCCAGGCTCGCAATTTTCGCGACACTATCAGTTTTCACCGGCACTTCCGGCTTCAATCGAAAAACGATCTCCATCCTTGCCGGATTTTGTGGATCGCTTGCCACCGAGGTCACGCGGCCCACAGGAGGGCCGCCTGCGTAGCGTACTTGGGTGCCGGGCCCGAGCCCGCCGGCGTTCTTGAAGTACGCGCGAAATTCCGGTCCGCGATTGCCGAGGATCCCGGAAATCGAAAATATGGCGATGATCAGAAGCGCAGCGGCTACCAGAACGAACAGACCGACGAACGCTTGCTCGCGTTTCGAATCCATCACACCCTCTTGCGCCTGGAACTGCGAACTCGGGCAGCCCATCCGCCGGCGCCCGAAAAGGTGCGGCAGTATACCACGCCGCAACCGGCTCTCGGCTTAGCGGCGTTCTGCCGGTTCCTCGCCGATGAGAATTTGCAGGTAGCTCATTTCATCCTTCAATTCCGGTTCAGGGACGCGGTCGAAGAACTGCCGCACGCGAGGCAGCTTGCTCGCTTGCATCTCCTCTTTTGTTCCGCTCGCGACCACTACGCCGCGGTCGATCAAGAGCATCCGGTCGGCGATTAAAAACGCACTTGCCAGTTCGTGCGTTACGACTACTATCGTCATCTTGAACACTTTCTTCAGTTTCAATATCAGGTCGTCGATTCCGGCGGCGATAATCGGGTCGAGCCCTGCGGACGGCTCATCGAAGAACAGAATCTGCGGGTCCATGGCAAGCGCGCGCGCAACCGCTGCGCGCTTCTTCATTCCGCCGCTCAATTGCGCGGGCATGTAATCTTCATATCCCGAAAGCCCCACTTGCTCGAGTTTCAGTCGCACCACGATGTCGATTGTGGAGGGGTCGAGCGGACTATGCTCGCGTAGCGGCAGCGAGACGTTTTCGCCTACGCTCATCGAGCCGAACAGCGCCCCTCCCTGGAACGACATTCCGATCATATTTCGCAGGTCGTCCAGTTCCCGCTCGGAAATCGTCGCCAGATTCTTGCCGGCGATCCAAACTTCGCCGCTCGCCACGCGTTCGAGACCCACGAGCGTGCGCAATAAAGTGCTCTTTCCCGATCCCGAGCCGCCGAGGATCACGAGCGTCTCGCCAGGCTGCACGTCGAAGCTGATTCCGTGAAGAATTTCGCGCTCGCCGTAGCGGACGCGGAGATCGCGCACCGAAATCCCGACGCCTCCCGGGGTGGGTTCACGTTCCATATTTGCGTTCGTGTGTGAGTGTCCAATCATTTACGCTGGTCCCGTAACGTAGAAAAGCGCTGTAAAAACGAAGTCCACCACGATCACCAGAAAAATAGATTTCACGACGGCCGTTGTCGTCGAGCGCCCAACTTGCTCGGACCCGAGGCCGGTGAGAAATCCTTCCTGGCATCCTACAGTCGTAATTACCAGTCCGAACATCACGCTCTTGATGAGTCCCGACACGATGTCGCGAATCAGCAGTGCATTGAGCGTCGCGTGAAAATAGCTCGAAACCGTAAATCCGGCGCTGGTCACGCCAAAAAGCGCGCCGCCGGAGACTCCCATGAAGTCGGCCCACGTTGTGAGACATGGCATCATCAGCAGCATGGCCACCAGCTTTGGCGCGACGAGAAATCGCACGGGATCAAGCGCCATCGTTTCCAGCGCGTCAAGCTCTTCACTCACCTTCATCGTCCCGATTTCCGCGGCGAATGCCGAACCTGACCGCCCGATCACTACAATTGCTGTCATCAGCGGCCCTAGTTCCCGCGTCAGCGAGATCGCCACGGCGGTCGCGACCAGGTCGAGCGCCCCGAACTTTCGCAGTTCGTACGCCGATTGCAGCGCCAGAATTACTCCGATGAAGAACGTGATGAGTGAAAGGATCGGGAGGGACTCGACGCCGACGGACATTGCCTGGTGAACCGCGCGCCGGTATCGCAGGCCTCGGCCCTGCGGCGGCGTGACGAATATATCGCGGGTGGCGCGGCCCGTGAGCCGCGCGAGTTGTCCAACGTAGGCCAGCCCGTCAATCGTTGAGCGGCCGATGCTCTCCACGAATGCCATCAGGATTTTTGCCTGATCGGGAGTCAGCGATTCAAGAGAAATGAAGCGCGAATCGCCAGCCCGGGCTCAGGCGGAATCTATTGCTTCCCCGCAACCGCCGCAGATTCGGCGTCGTAAATCTCGAATACTTTGGTCAAGTGCGTCAGCTCGAGAACTTCTCGCGCGACGGAACTCAGCCCAAATAGCGCGAAACTCGTTTTGGCATCGCGTGACGCCTTCAATCCTTCAATCAGCGAAGCTATGCCCGCGCTGTCGATATAAGGGACCTGCGTCATATTCACGACAACGCGCGGCGTGCGCTTCTCCTTGATGAGTTCCAGCAGTGTTTTGCGCAGCTCTGGCGAGTGGTAAAGCGTGATGTCTCCGGCGACATCCACGATGACAACATCTCCGGTCTGACGAACGATCATGTTCATGTGCGCGCTCTCCACCCCAGGGCTTGTAGGCCTTTGTGCCAGAGAATCCAAGGAGTTGCAACCGATTTGCGAAAACTGTTACGTATCAGGGATTGAAGGGTTTGGCCCTGAGGACGAACCCGCCGAACGCTTTAACCGCGATTGTCGATCGGTACATAGCCGCGCTTCGGCGCGCCGAGGTACACCTGCCGCGGCCGCGCGATTTTCTGCTCCGGGTCAAGCAACATTTCTTCCCACTGCGCGATCCAGCCAGCCGTCCGTGGAATCGCGAAGAGCACCGGGAACATCGTCACCGGGAAGCCCATGGACTGGTAGATGAGTCCCGTGTAGAAGTCCACGTTGGGATAGAGCTTGCGCGAAATAAAATAATCGTCCTGCAGCGCGATTCGTTCGCACTCGAGCGCGATATCAATCATCGGATTGCGGCCCATCACGTCGAAAACTTCGTACGCAATGTGCTTCACGATCGTGGCGCGTGGATCGTAGTTCTTGTACACGCGATGCCCGAAGCCCATCAGCTTGTGCTCGCCGGCCTTCACGCTCTTGATGTAATCCGGTACCTTACTCACCGAGCCAATCTCGAGCAGCATGCGCAGCACCGCTTCGTTCGCGCCGCCATGCAACGGGCCGTAAAGCGCCGCCGTCGCCGCCGCGATTGCCGAATACGGGTCAACGTGCGAGCTTCCCACGCCTCGCATCGCTGTTGACGAGCAATTCTGCTCGTGGTCGGCGTGCAGGATGAAGAGAACGTCCAACGCGCGCTCCAGCGTCGGGTTCGCGCGGTATTTCAACTCTGTCGTGCGGAACAGCATGTTCAGGAAATTCGCGCTGTACGTCAGATCGTTGTCCGGATACGCGAACGGCATTCCCAGGCTGTGCCGGTAAGCGAACGCCGAAAGAGTCGGCATTTTGCCGATTAGCCGGTAGGTCTGTTTCCGCCGCGAATCGGGATTGAAAATATCTTTTGCGTCGGGATAAAACGTCGAAAGCGCCGCCACGGTCGAGATCAACATGCCCATCGGGTGCGCGTCGTAATGGAAGCCGTCGAGGAATTTCTTGATGCTCTCGTGAATGAACGTGTGGTGCGTGACGTTGTACGTCCAATCGCTGAGCTGGTCGCGCGTGGGCAATTCGCCGTGGAGAATCAGATACGCCGTCTCGATGAATGTGCTTTTTTCCGCCAGTTCCTCGATGGGATATCCGCGATATCGCAGGATGCCTGCGTCGCCGTCTATGTACGTGATGCGGCTCGAGCACGATGCCGTGTTCGTGAACGCCGGATCGTAGCTGATCAATCCGAAATCTTCCGGGTTCGCCTTAATTTGCCGCAGATCAATCGCGCGAATCGTCTCGTTCTTGATCGGGATTTCGTACTTCTTCCCCGTGCGGTTGTCAGTGATCGAAAGCGACTCGCGGCCCGTGGTGGGGGACTGCTCCGGCGCGGCCGCGGCTGCAGTCGCGGCTGGTTTGGTTGGGTTCACCTTCGGGGCCTCCCTCAATTCTGTCCCGACGAGTCCGGCGGGCGGGGAACGAAACACCAATCTACACCAAGTCCTTCATCGACGGGAGGAGTTTCAATTTCCTAGAGTCTATCCTGCTATATGCGCAGAATTTTATCATCCTGCAAACGATTGGATGCTTGTATTGGCATCACGATTTGCCTCGTGCATACTGGCTGGCCGGCGGCGAGGGCGCGCGAAAATGGCCACATGGAACCCCGAAACGTATTTGAAATATGCCGCCGAGCGGTTTCGTCCGGCGATGGATTTGCTGCAGCGCATTTCTCTCACGAGCGCTGCCCGCATCTACGATCTAGGCTGTGGTACGGGCCACCTTACGCATCTTTTGTACGAGCGTTGGCCCGATGCAAGAGTCACCGGCATTGATAGTTCGCCCGAAATGCTCGCTCACGCGCGCAGTGAATTCCCGAATCTCGAGTGGATCGAAGCCGACATAAGCTCGTTTCGAGCTCCCGAGTCTCCCGATTTGATCTTCTCGAACGCCGCGATGCAATGGGTTCCCAATCATTCGAGTGTCTTTCCCGTTCTCCTGCAGCAGGTGCGCGCGGGAGGCATTCTCGCGGTGCAAATGCCCCATCATGTGGATAGCGCCGGCCACCTGCTTATCCTCGATACGGCTCGCGATCCGCGCTGGTCCGCGCGTCTCATACCGCTTGCGGCGCAGATCAAAGTGCATTCAGCAGAAGAATACTGGCGCTTCCTCCGCCCCCACGCCTCGCAGCTCGATATTTGGGAAACAATCTACGTCCACGAGCTCGAAGGCGAACGTCCCGTCGTCGAATTCTTCCGCGGTTCGCAGCTGCGCGCGTATCTTCAAGCCCTCAGCGACGTCGAACAACAGGAGTTCCTCGATTCTTACGCAGAAAAAACCGCTCGCGCCTACCCGAAGCAATCGAATGGCAAAACGCTCTTCCCGTTCCGCCGGATTTTCCTTCTGGCTCAGCGCTAATCTTGGCTCTTCGCCATCCTGCGCGATCGCGTCAGTCCAGAACCGCGAAAAGTGATGCTAAGATTGTCTCGTGCCGCAATTATCTTCGATACTCGTGTCGAGCCCTGATTTCAATCCGATTCCAATCGGGTTCGTGTGGGTCTTCGTCGGCGTGATTGCGCTGATTGGAATATTGTCTTACTTCATCCACTTGACGGCGCGAGGCCGCAAACCTGTTCCCGAGGGCGCGTGGAAAGGCGGGGTCTTTTATTTCAACCCCGAAGATCCGTCGCTCTTCGTGCCCAAGCGATTCGGCATCGGCTACACAATCAACTTCGCAAATCGCTGGTCCTGGCTGGTTGTCGCAGTGCTTGTCGTGCTGATTCTTACACCATTCATTTTTACCGCCGTCACAGTCACAAGCATTCGCCACACGCTGAATTCCCGCTAGCGGCGGCCCTGTAACGTCGCCATCGCTTCCACCGTCACCTGATGCCGGTATTCAAATAATCTCTCGAGTTTTCGCCGGACCATGCGCCCTGCGATCCATCGCCCGAGTGCGCCGAACGGAAATTCATACTCGATCTCGTCCTCGAGCCAGCACGCGTTCGGACCCGCAGGCGTGAACCGGTGCGTGTGCTCCCAGCGATTGAACGGCCCGCGAATTTGCACGTCCTGAAATTGCCGCCCCGGAATGCAGTTGCGGTGCTCGAAAACCCAGCGCAACTTCAGCGGACCCATCCTCACGCGCAACGTGCCGCGATCGCCGTCGCGAACACCCGGCGCACGTTGGATCACTTCCACGGGCTCCCACGGCGGCGAAAGCCGTTCGAGCGCGCCCGGCTCGGCGTGCCAGCGAAATAGCGTCTCAGCCGGCGCTTCGATTCTCGTCTTCCGCACGAATCGCTCAGACATGGAAATTTCTCAGCATCTTCTTTGACATCTGCCTTGCATTCATTTTACCGCGCCATGACAACATCCCGCGCCGCACTTCATACCATTTCGAAGCTGGATAGCAGGGAAGCGTGGCGGTGAGAATTTTCGCGCGGCCACTCTTTCACTCGCATTCATCATTCGAGGAATTCAATAAGCGAAATCAAATTCTTGGAGGAAAAGGAAAATGAAGCAATCAGAAGGTGGAATGCAACAGCCGGTAAATCGCCGCTCGTTCCTTAAAAAAGGAGCGATGGCGGCGGGTGCTGCGACTGCCGGCGCCATACTGTTGTCGCAGTCACTTCCCGCATTCGGACAGGACCCGGGCGAGGACGGCCGCCCGCTCACAGAAGGCGATATCGCTATCCTTCGCTTTGTCGCCGCCGCCGAACTCATCGAAAGTGATCTGTGGATTCAGTATGCGGAACTCGGCGGTATCGGCAACAATCCACCCGTCGAGGTAGATCCGAACCAAACCATGAACAACTACCAGGCTGCGCTGTCGAACCTTGACGGCGATGGCCCGCAGTACATCACCAGCAACACGCTCGATGAAGTGAGCCACGCCACATTCTTGAACGCCTATCTGGTGTCAAAAGGTGCGGAACCAGTCGACTTGGATCGGTTTCGAACACTGAAGGGCAGCCAAGCGACGGGAGCCGCGAATATCGGCCGTCTCACCAACCTCATGCATCTGAACGTTGACACCAGTTGGTACGTTCGCTACCGCAGCACAACCAATCCAGATTTCGGCGTCACTTTCAAGCAAGCGCTCACACTCAATGGGGTTACCGCCATTCCCAGAACCAACGCCGATTTCGACGGCGCTTCCTTTCCGGACGGCAACCCGAACGGCCTCGGCGGCAACGTGCACACTCAGGCGATCGCCAACGTCGCGGGCTTCCACTTCGGATATATCGAACAAGGCGGCTCGAGTCTTTATCAGGCGCTCGGCCAGAAAGCCAGCAGTCTCGAAGTGCTAAAAATTCTGTTGGGCATTGGCGGAGACGAAGTCGCTCACTTCCTGGAATGGGTAGATTTTTCGGGCAACGGAGTGCAAGCTCCAGTGGCGCCGTTTACGGATCCCAAGTCTGGCCTGACGTTTCCGGATTTCTTCAGCCCGCTCAATCCGCTGATTCAGCCCAGTCTGATCTTTCCCGTCCCATGCGAATTCATCAGCGCGGATTTGCCGCACTGCGCCGTGATTCGCCCGAGCGATGACAAGTTCGCCGGCGCGCAAGCCACAATCGCGTCGTTTACAAACGACAACCTCTTCCTCGGCCAGTCGCCGCTGTTCTTCAAGACGGTGATGCAGATAGCGGAACAAGCAGACGCAGCCCAACGCATCCTCTAATTGCTCGAACACCCGTTCGCTGCCTCGAGCGAGCGCGCCGCACCGTTTATTTTCGGCGGTGTATGCTCGCTCGGGGCTTGCGCACGTCTCCTTGAGGATTACCGCTCATCGTGGCGCGGGCATCTTGCCCGCGGTTTTACTGGCATATCACTCAAGCGCTCTCACGCTCGCGAACCATCGTTCTACAGGTCTTCATTCGCTTCCCGCGCATCGCCAAATCCGCGCGATCCCACGCCTTCACGTCGCGTACAATCGGCCGCCCGCCCGCAGGGCACGGCTGCCCTTCATGCCCGACCAGCAAGTGCTTGATCACCCGGTCGAGCTGCGCATGTTCGTCGCGGCTTAGCCGGAGATCCTCCTGGAACCAGACGTCCCTCGATCGCCGGATTCGCCTCGTCTCCGCCACCGCCGCGAACGCCCCACGTATCAACAGGCCAAGCTCTTCACACGAAAGCTGATCGAACAAATATTGTTCAGTCACGGCGCGCGATTCTATCTGCTCGCGCCTCCCGTTCAACAGTACTTCCGTACTACGCGCCAGCCCGCGCCAGATCGCCGTACTGAACGGTAAATTACATCAGTGATATTCTCAACTTCTAGTTGGAGGAAACGTGCTGACGATCAACTGTATTTTTGATCAAGAATCTGAGCCCGACGGAATGGATCCGCTTGGTGACCCTGTGATCTCTGACGGGCTATCTAGGATTGTCATCGAAACTACCTATCTCGACTGTTGGCTTGCATCCTTAATAGAAGCTATTAACGGGCTACGTTCGCGCAAACACGTAAGTGTGGAGATTGAGGAAGAGCCGCACCCAATTGAGATCGATGCCTCAGCTGACGGACATTTGACAATATCATATGAAAAACAAAAGATAGCCGCGGAAGGTCCGAAAGAATCAGAGCTGGCGCTGCGAGTGGCTGTGAAATCCTTCTTGGACGCACTCAAGAATTCCCCAGAGGCCTCGCAAAATCGATTCATCGATCCGATCCGGAGGTTCTGGGTAACCACAAAAAACTAGGCTGTGGCGATTCGTGCAGTTGAATTGCAGGACATCCACGTCGCTATGGTGCCAGAGCTACGCGTGCCGCGAAGTTTGTGGGGCGCCGGACACAGCTGCCTCGATCGCGAAATCCGCTGCGGTCGCGATCGCTACGCGATTTCTCCCTCTCGCCTTCGCGCGATAGAGCGCCGCGTCGGCCGCCTGCAGGAGCACGTGGCTATCCGGCGCATCTTCCGGATTGCTCACGGCGACTCCGAGGCTGAGCGTCAATCGCAGCGAGCCCGCGTCCGTCTCGTACGTAGTGGATTCGACGCCGGCTCGAAGCCTCTCCGCGAATTGCATCGCGCCCTCCGCGTCCGAAGACGGCGCGAGCACCAGAAACTCCTCGCCGCCGTACCGTCCAATCGAATCGTACGCGCGAAGCAAACCCGACATCCGCATCGCGACGCCATGCAGAATCGCGTCGCCGGTCAAATGGCCGTAATCGTCGTTCACCGCTTTGAAGTGGTCGATGTCCACAAGAATCACGCCGGCAGAGACATGCTCGCGCCGCGCGCGCGTCAATTCGCGCGTCACGTCGCGGAGAATCGCGCCGCGATTTAAGAGGCCCGTCAGCGCGTCGTGCGTCGCCTGGAATTGCAGGGCGTCGCGCGCCGAGATCAATTCATCCTGCAGGCGCAGAATGCGCTCGCCGGCAAAAATCCGCGCGCGCAATTCCTGCGTGTCGAATGGCTTCGTGAGGTAGTCATCCGCGCCCGCTTTCAGCCCGGCAAGCATGTCTTGCTTCTCGGTTCGCGCGCTGAGGAGCAAAACGTACACGTAGGGCTGCTCGCCTCGCTCGCGTATTTTCCGGCAGACCTCCACGCCCTCGAGCCCCGGCATCATCCAGTCGAGCACCACGAGGCGCGGCGGATTCGCCCCGCTTAAAAGCCCAAGGGCTTCTTTTCCATCGGACACCGCCGTGACGTCGTAGCCCCATTCGTTGAGCGACGCTTCCAGCACCCGCCGCGATATTTTGTCGTCTTCCGCAATCAGGACTCTCATCTTTCCAGAACTTGACCCAGTATTTGCCGCGCTCATTGTCTTTCCTTTCGATGCCGTTCTTCGTGGAGTTCTTCGTGCAGTTCTTTGTGTAGTTGTTCGGCCATTGGAATCGCCTGCGCGTCCGGTTCGCTGCGTTCCAACTTCACCGTAAAATGAAAGGTGCTGCCGTGTCCCGGCACGCTATCCACCCAGATCTGCCCTCTCATCATTTCGACAAGCCGCTTCGTGATGCTGAGGCCGAGTCCGGTGCCTCCGAAACGCCTTGTCGTTGAGGAGTCGGCTTGCGTGAAGACCTCGAAGATCAGCGAGAGCTTGTCCGGCGGAATTCCGATGCCCGTATCGCGCACGCTGAAATGCAGCGTGACGTCCTTGTCGCTCTGGCTATCAACGCCGGCTTCCACGCGGACCTCGCCCTCGTGTGTAAACTTGATTGCGTTTCCGACGAGATTCATCAGAATCTGCCTCAGCCGCACCTCGTCTCCCACGAGTTCGCCGGGAACCTCGGGACGCACAAGGCATGAGATCGTCACCCTCTTCTCTTCGGCATATAACGCCAAAATCTTGAGCGTCTCTTCGAGCACGGTTCGCGGATGGAACTGCACCAGTTCCAGATCCAGCTTTCCGGCTTCAATCTTCGAAAAATCCAGAATATCGTTTAGCAGTTTCAGCAGAGTCTCGCCCGAAGATTGCACAAGAGTCAGGTACTCGCGCTGTTCGCGGTTGAGGGGCGTATCGAGCGCCAACTCCGTCATTCCCAGAATGCCGTTCATCGGCGTGCGGATTTCATGGCTCATATTCGCCAGAAATTCGCTTTTCGCCCGATTGGAGGCCTCCGCCGCCTCTTTGGCGCGTAGCAGCTCTGCCTCAGCATGTTTGCGTTCTGAGATGTTCTCGACGAGCGCGAATCCGTAGAGCGGAGTCCCCGCGGCGTCGCGAATCGTGCTCGTGGCCAGGCGCACCCAGATTGCGTCGCCCGTCTTCGTCACGTAGCGTTTTTCGATCTGGTGGTTCGTGAGCGTTCCTTTCAGAATTGACTCGTTGATCCTGGCCGTTTCTTGGACGTCGTCCGGGTGGGTGATGTCGAGAAATGTCATGGAGAGCAGCTCCGCTTCGGTGTATCCGAGCATCTCCGTCAGCACGCGGTTCACTTTAGTGATCCGGCGATCCGGGCTGGACATCATCATTCCCATCGGGCCCTCTTCGAATCCGAGACGGAACTTTTCCTCGCTTTCGCGCAACGATTCCTCGATTCTTTGCTGCTGCGAGATCACCGCTCCGAGGCACAGGCCCGTCAGCGACACGATCAGCATCAGCACCTGCAAGAGCACGAGGTCGACAGTGCCGACTGGAAAGAGTTGCAGCATCCCCATCGCTCCGAAATTCAATGCCGCGATGGCGATCGATGCTCCCGGAAGACCGTGCCGCACCGCGATCCAGATGATCGGCAGGAAAAACACATAGAACAGTTTGACTCGGTGGCTGGAATCCCACTCGAATGCCAGCCATAGAGTAATTGCCATGGAAGAGGCTTGCGCGCAGATTTCGACCGTCCGGAACATTCGCCTGTGGGACGACGTGGACGTTTTGTGGACCACCGGCGCCGGTGGAAACGTGAGTACCGAGTCGCCGTAAAAACGCGCCAAAGGCGGTATTACCACGAATTGGAGAAATGGGGCGAAGCAGATCAGCGCGACCGCGTCTCCCGCCCACCAGTTCAGTACGGCGCGCAGATAGTTGTCGCGCGGCGTGAAATGGTCCAGAACGACCGTCCACGTTCCTGCCGCGGCCACGCAGAACGACGCTGCGAGCGCCAGGCACACGTAAAATATCACTTCGCGCAGCGGCTGATAATCCTTCAGGGTCCTGTGCCTGCGCCGGAGAATTGCCGCCGCACCCGAATACCCGCCAACGATGATCGGAATGCCCAATAATTGCTGGAAGGAAGATAGGCGCAAGTGGGAATCGACGACCCCTGCGATCGCGACGGCCAGCACCATCCACGGCACGTACGACAGTCCGAACGCCGTCAGAAACGCGAGAGCAAGGCCGGCCGGCGGGTACCAGGTACTGATGCCGGTCCAGGTCTGGACGTAGACGCTCGAGCGATCGAGCGCCACGAACGCGATTACGAACGCGATCCCGATCGCCGTTCGTTCGGGAAGCGTGGAACGTATCGTCCGGTCGCGGCTTTCTTCCAGGGTGTCGCCAGTTCGTGAGGCCCGCCGCCCGCGCGTCTCCCCAATTTCGGCAGTCGTCAACTCGGCACCTTTCGCGTGTAAGCTTCGAATTCCGCAAGCACCCGCCGCATCTGTTCTGAAAGTTGCCCGAGCAGGACCGCGGCGCCGGCGAGATCGTTTTTCCTCGCCCGGAGTTCCAACTCTCGCGCCGTCGCGACTACCTCTCCGGCAAAGAAATATCCGGCCGCTCCTTTAATCGAGTGCGCAGTGCGCTCGAGCGACTTTCCGTCATGGCTCGCCAGCGCCGCTTGAGCCTCCGCCAGAATCTTCGGCCCTTCCACTTCGAAGAGAATAATCAACTCCGCGAGAAGGTCGCGGTTTCCGCTCAACCGCTCGAGTGCCAGCTTCGCGTCCCACGCCGTTTCCGGTGGCTCGGACCTTGCCATGTAGCGCTTCAGGATTTCCATGAGTTCCGAAGTGCGAATCGGTTTGGTCAGGTAATCGTCCATCCCGGCATCGAGACATCGTTCCCGGTCCCCCTTCATCGCGTGAGCCGTCATCGCGACGATTGGCAGGTGGCGTCCTGTGGTTTTTTCCTTTTCGCGTATGGCGCGCGTAGCTTCGAGTCCGTCCATCTCCGGCATTTGCACATCCATGAACGCGAGATCGAATGCTTCGTCCGCCGCCATCTCCACGGCTTCGCGGCCGTTTACTGCGACCAGCACATCGTGCCCCCGCTTCTCGATCATCCGAGTCGCCACCAGCCGGTTCACCGCGTTGTCTTCCGCAAGCAATACCCTCATTCCTCCGCTTCCTTTCCGGATCGAGTAGCGCGTGACCAGCCCCGGCTGCGTTGTTTCAAACTCGCTAGCCATCACGCGAAGAATCGTGTTGAGAAGTTCCGATTGCTGCACCGGCTTTGAGAGGTAGGCGGCAATTCCCGCTTCGCGGCAGCGCGCACCTTCGCCCCGCTGTGCGCTCGAGCTGAGCATCAAAATTTTCGGCCCGCCATCCGGATAGCGCCGCCGAATCTCCCCGGCCAACGTAAATCCGTCCATGCCGGGCATTTGCACGTCCGAGATCACCAGCGCGAAAGCTTCATTCGCGGCTTTGGCGCGTTCGAGCGCTTCGAGCGCCGCGGCGCCGCTCGCTACGCACTCGGGCGCGATGCCCCAGTTTTTCAGCAGTTCGTCGAGGATCGTCCGCATGGTCTGGTTGTCGTCCACGACAAGAACCTTCATGTCGCTCAGAATCTTCGGGTCATCCTGTATTTCCCGCCGCGTACTTTCGGCGGCGCGTCCGAGGCGAGCCGTGAAATGAAACGTGCTGCCCCGGCCCACTTCGCTCTCCGCCCAAATCTGTCCGTTGAAGATTTCGACGAGGCGCCGTGTAATCGCGAGACCTAGCCCCGTGCCGCCGTATTGCCGCGTCGTCGATGTGTCGGCTTGCGTAAAGGCTTCGAAGATAAGCGAGAGCTTGTCCATCGAAATACCGATGCCCGTATCGCGGACGGCGAAATGCAGCGTGACCGTCTTCTCGTCCTCCGCTGTTTTTTCCACTTCGAGCACGACTTCGCCTTTTTCGGTGAACTTGATCGCATTGCCGATCAGGTTTACGACGATTTGCCGGAGCCGGCCCGAATCTCCGATCACCCAGGAAGGAACGTCCGGCTTGATCCGGCACGCGAATTCCAGCCCGCGCTCGTACGCGCGATGCGCCAGCGTTCGCATCGTTTCGCCAAGCGTGTCGCGAATAGACATATCAACGTTTTCAAATTCGAGTTTTCCCGCCTCGATTTTCGAAAAATCCAGAATGTCGTTGATCACAGTCAGCAGCGAGTCGGCTGAAGTTTTAACCGTTGTCAGATATTCGCGTTGCTCGCGGCTCAGTTCGCTATCGAGCGCAAGTTCGACCATGCCGAGTATTCCGTTCATCGGCGTCCGGATTTCGTGGCTCATGTTCGCGAGGAATTCGCCCTTGGCGCGGCTCGCAGCTTCGGCCGCCGCCGTCGCCCGTTGCAATTCCTCTTCGGCGGCCCTTCGCGCGGTCACGTCCCGCGAGAGAATGCAGGCGGTTTGGTACGTACCGTCTTCGGAAAGTATCGGATTGCACCGGCACTGGAACCAGTGCCTCCCGCCCGGCAAGTCCACTGACATCTCGAATGAATCTGTCTGCCCGGTTTGCAGCAGGTTTCGAATTCTTTTCGTCAAGATATCGTTGCCGAACACATCCGAGATACGTCGCCCGAGCAATTCGGCCTTTGGTCTGATAAGCAGGTCCTCGCGCTGCGTCCAGATATTCAGGTAGGTTCCGTCCGCATCCACTTCAAAGACGAAGTCGTCGATCGAATTGATCAGCGTAAGCAGGCGCTCCTTATTTTTTTGCAGCGCGTGAGCTGCTTTTTCGCGTTCCGCAATTTCGATTTGCAGCGCCCGGGTCCGATCGATCACCCGTTGCTCGAGCGCATCCCTGCCTCGGAGCGAAATTTGTTCGCGCTCTTGAATGCGCTCCAACATCGAGTTGAACTGGTCGTAGAGATATCCGATTTCATCGTCGGTCGTCTTAACGGCGCGTAGGGAATAGTCCCTCGTTGCCGCGACGGTAAACGCGGTTCGCGCCAGCGCCAGTATCGGTTCCGACACAGCTCGTTGCAGCTGCCACGATACGAAAAGGCCCCCTATCGCAGCGGCGAGAATCGCGATGGAAAGACTGCCGAGGTGGTGCAAAAGCTGCGCCCGGACTTGCTTCATGTCCGTCTCGAGAACGACAGACCCCACTGTTTCCTGCCACAGCCTGACGTCTTGAGACGCCGTGATGTGCAGGGAATCAATGACAGTGCTATTCCGCGCCGTCTGTGGCGCCCCGGATGGTTCGCCATTGGCGCTGTAGAACGCGATCACGCTGCCGCTGCGATCGAAAATCCATCCGCGCGCGATCTCGCCGCGCGTGGCCAGCGATTTTAGAATTTTTGTGCCCGCCGCCGCGTCTCGCGTCGTAATTGCCGCCTCGCTTCCCTCCGCCGCAATCCGCGCCGCCGCCTCCAAATCCTTCGCCGCTTCTTTTCGCAGACTGAGCTGGTCGAGCAGCGCGAACGTCGAATACGTCAGTGCCACGGCCACGGCGCAGCTCAATAGCGCCGCCCGCGTCAGCTTATGGCTCAGCGATCCGTGTCCGAGTCCAAACATGCTTCACCTTGAAGAATCTCTGCGTACCGTGAACGCGGAAACTCCTCCGCCGTATTACAAGCACAAAGCCAGCCAAATTCAATTTGGAACACACCTCTAACTCCATGTAAATAAATAACTTGGAGGTATCCTCGCGCCCCTCCAACCGCCGCCAACACAAAACGCTCCCGCTAGTCCCAATTCGGCGTTCCGGATTGAAACTCTGGCGTATCACCCCCGAGATTCGACTGTAACCTTCCCGTAATCTTTTTCACGTTCGCTCAAGGCAGAATGCAAAGTGAAGTACTGGCGTATGAAGAGGGGTGCGCCTTGCTTGGCGCAGCGGCTTCCTTTATCGTGTACGGGAGAAAGGTCCGGCGGACGTGATCAAGAAGAAGATTCTCGTCATTGAAGACGATCGCGACATCGTCGAGTTAGTTCGTTACAACCTCGAAAAGGACGGCTTCCAGGTCCTCACGGCGAGCGACGGCTCGACGGGAATGGCGCAAGTGAAAAAGACACCGCCCGATTTGCTCGTTCTCGATCTGATGCTCCCGAAACTCTCCGGCCTCGAAATCTGCAAAGAAATTCGCCGCGATCCATCGCTCAATCGTCTCCCGATCCTGATGTTGACGGCGCGCGGCGAGGAAGCGGATCGCGTCGTGGGCCTCGAGCTCGGCGCCGATGATTACGTCACCAAGCCCTTCAGCCCGCGCGAACTTGCCGCGCGCGTCAAGGCTCTGCTGCGTCGCGTCGAGCCCGCCAGCATCGCCGAAAAAATGATTGATGTCGGCGCCCTGCGCATCGATCCCGCGGCCTATCGCGTCACACGCTCCGGCAAAGCCGTTCCGCTCAGCACGCTCGAGTTCCGTCTGCTGTATTATCTAGCCGCGCGGCCGAACAAGGTCTTCTCCCGCGATCAGTTGCTCGACGCCGTCTGGGGCATCGATCGCTTCGTCACGCCGCGCAGCGTGGATGTCTACGTCCGGCGCCTGCGCGAAAAAATCGAGGAGAATCCGCAATTCCCCTCGTTCGTGAAGACGATTCGCGGCGCCGGCTATTTGTTTGAAACTGAAACTCGTGCGAGCTAAGCTCTTCTGGAAACTCGGACTCACCTATCTGGCCCTGCTCGTTCTGGCCCTCTTCGCGCTTGATTTTTATGCCACTCGAGTTTTTCGCAGCGACGCTCTGCGCGCTGTGGACGATCAACTCGCCTCGGTCGAGAGCGCCGCGCGCGCGCATCCGCCCGACGTTCAAAATCCCGCGGCGCTCCAGGAGTGGGTTCAATCCACCTCGGGCGGCGGCGCTCGCGTCACGGTGGTCGCATCCGACGGAACCGTTCTCGCCGATTCGGCCGACGATCCCGCGAAAATGGAGAATTACGCAAACCGTCCCGAGGTCCAGGCGGCGATCGCCAGTGGCGCGGGAAAGGATGTGCGACAAAACGCGACCCTCGGCCGCGCGCTCGTCTATCGCGCCTATCGCTTCGAACCTGCCTCCGGCCCGCCGGTGGTGATTCGCTTTGCGCTCCCGCTCGCGCAGGCGAATGAATCCATTGCCGAATTCCGCCGGCGATTGCTTCTCGCGTCGCTCGTTATGCTGATTCTCGGCGGCGTCGCTTCGCTCATCTATTCCCGCGGATTTTCCGCCCGCATCGAGCGTCTCAAGGATTTCTCGCACCGAGTGTCTGGCGGCGATTTTCGTCCTCTGCCGAGCGACGACACCGAAGATGAGCTCACTGACCTCGCTCGCGCGCTCAACGAAACCGCCGCGCATCTCGATCGCACCATCCGCACACTCACCGGCGAACGCAATCAATCGAGCGCGATCCTCCGCAGCATGATCGAAGGCGTCGCCGTCATTGACTCGAGAGAGCGCGTCGTCTTCTGCAATCGCGCTTTCGCCGAAATTTTGAATCTCGATGCCGCGCGGTGCGAGGGCCGCCCGCTCGTCGAACTCGTCCGCCAGGCCGACTTGCTTGATCTCGCCCGCCGCGCGTTAACCAGCGCCGACAGCCTGCAAGGCAGCCTCATCATCGGCACCGTAATGCCGCGCAGCTTCGCCGTCACTGCGACGCCCGTCAAAGCGCTCGAGCCCGCCGCCAATGGCGCGGTGATCGTCCTTCACGACATCACCGAGCTCCGCCGCCTCGAACGTGTCCGCCAGGATTTCGTCGCCAACGTCTCCCACGAATTCAAGACGCCGCTCACCGCCATCCAGGGCTTCGCCGAAACGCTGCTTGGCGGCGCGCTTGAGGACGAAAAAAATAATCGCCGCTTCCTTGAAATTATCCGCGACCACGCCGCGCGCCTCGGCCGCCTCACCGACGATCTCCTCAAGCTCGCCCGCATCGAAGCCGGAAAGCTCGAAGTTCAATATCAGCCCGTTTCCGTGGCCGAACTCGTCGAAGGCTGCGCCGCCACCACGCTTTTCAAAGCCAGCCAGCGCAATATCGCGCTAAATCTCTCCTATCCTCCCGAGCTTCCCGCGGTACGCGGCGACGCCGGCCTGCTCCGCGAAGTTCTCCAGAATCTCCTCGACAACGCTGTGCAGTACACATCGCCCGGTGGCCGCGTGGATTTGAGCGCCGTCAGTCGCGATCACGAAGCCGTCATCACCGTCGCCGATACCGGCATCGGCATCCCTCTCGCCGATCAGGAGCGCATCTTCGAGCGCTTCTATCGCGTGGACGCAGCCCGCTCCCGCGAAGTCGGCGGCACCGGCCTCGGCCTCTCCATCGCCAAACACATCGTAGAAGCCCACGGCGGCCGCCTCTGGGTCGAAAGCACCGTAGGCGCCGGCTCCCAATTCCACTTCTCCATCCCGTTAGCCTCGTAGCAGCCTTCGTCGCGCCGGCATCCTGACGGCGTTTTTGACTTTCTTCCCCTTGCCGAGACACTTCTCGCCTAGCCGTGCTCTGGATCGGGCCAAATGTAGCTCACCTCTTCAGAGGTGAGGCCTTTCGTCATTTCCTCGCCCATGTGCCCCACGCTGTCGCAATCGAAATCACTTCTGATAACATCCAATCCCGTGACGACACCACCGCTCGGAGGCGACACAATGCAAAAGCGCAAACTTGGAAAAGCCAATCTCGAAGTCTCAGCCCTCGGCCTCGGCTGCATGGGCATGAGCTTTTCCTACGGCCCGCCGAAAGACAAGCAGGAGATGATCTCTCTCCTGCGCGCCGCCGTGGATCGAGGCATCACCTTCTTCGATACCGCCGAAGTCTACGGCGCCTTCACCAACGAAGAACTCGTCGGTGAAGCCCTCGCTCCCTTGCGCGATCGCGTAGTGATCGCGACGAAGTTCGGCTTCAAAATCGATCCCGCCACCGGCAAACAGGCTGGCCTCGATAGCCGGCCGGAGCACATCAAGGAAGTCGCCGAGAGTTCACTCAAGCGCCTAAAGACCAATGTCATCGATCTCTTCTACCAGCACCGTGTTGACCCAAACGTCCCGATCGAAGACGTGGCCGGCGCCGTAAAGGATCTGATTCAGCAAGGCAAAGTGAAGCACTTCGGACTCTCGGAAGCGGGCGTTAAGACTATCCGCCGCGCGCACGCCGTTCAGCCTCTCACCGCACTCCAAAACGAATACTCGCTCTGGTGGCGCAAGCCCGAAGAGGAAGTGATACCCACGCTCGAAGAACTTGGAATTGGTTTGGTTCCGTATAGCCCGCTGGGCAAAGGCTTCCTCACGGGCAAAATCGATGAGACCACCACTTTCGACAAATCCGACTTCCGCAACAGCGTCCCACGCTTCACGCCGGAAAATCGTAAGTCGAATCAGGCTGTCGTAGATCTCCTCGCCAGAATCGCCAAGGAGAAGGAAGCCACCCCCGCTCAGATCGCGCTAGCGTGGCTCCTCGCGCAGAAGCCCTGGATCGTCCCTATCCCCGGCACCACCAAACTGTCTCGCCTCGACGAAAACATCGGCTCGCTGGCAATCAACCTCACACCCGACGACCTGCGCGAAATCAACAACGCAGCCTCAAAAATCACCATCGAAGGCGAACGCTACCCGGAGGCCCTACAACGAATGACCGGCCTATAACCGACAGCAGCGTGATCCAAGACGTGCCTTCTCTTCGTCCGTTCGTAGGGGAGTCCGCCGTGGCGGACTGCGCCCGGGTCTAGTGACCGTGCCGTTTCCGTTCGTCGCGCCGGCATCCTGCCGGCGTTTTTGACTTTACTTCGATACCGCTGCCCTAACGCGCGCAGGACAATCCGCATTCCGCGACGTCATTTCGAATCTCTCTTCCGGGCAAAAAAAGAAATGGCCGCCACAAATCGGCGGCCATTCCAATCCCGCGTCGCGCGATCGCCTACATCTTCACTCTCGACACCTGGCTCGCAACACACTGCCACTTGCCGCTGGGCATTTTCACCCATGTGTCGGTCCAACGATCATTATCGTCAAAAGGCTTCCCCATCGCATCGGTGCCCTTGCCTTTGAAGCCTCCCGTCGCGACGGCCGCGTCGCCATAAACCGCAACCTTCAGGTCGCTGTATTCGGCGGCGTCAAAATGTACCTTCTTATACCAGGCAATCGTTTCGGCCTTGTCGGTGACTTTCCCGTCGCCGTCCGTGACCACGATTTTGTCAGCCAGCAGCGGCGCAATCAGATCGGGATTATCCGTCTTCTGTCCCTTCAGCCACTGCATTTCCAGCGCCTCGACAGCTTTCGCCGTATCGTCGGCCGGCTTGGCATGCAACGATGCCACGCTCACCACGGAAACCGCGGCAAGCAAGCACCAAATCCACATCTTCTTCATGAGCTTCTCCTTAGCTATGAACTTGATTGAAATGTTCGAAATCGTTGGCAGAAAATCCAATCGCCAGCGTGTGCATTGGAATCCCAAGGCAGAAGGATGTCAACGAGAATTTCCGTTCTGCCCTTCCGCCTATCGGTTCCGCGCACGATTGAAAATTTCTGGGGCGCAAAAAACAATGGCCGCCACAAAATGGCGGCCACTCGAACCCACATCCCGATACCGTTCACTTTAGCGGCGTCACCTGACTCGCCACGCACTGCCATTTACCGCCGGGCATTTTCACCCATGTATCAGTCCAGCGCTCATTCTCGTCGAAGGGCGTTCCCGTAGCATCGGTCCCCTTGCCTTTAAAGCCTCCCGTTGCGATGGCTGCATCACCAAATACCGTCACCTTCACGTCCATGTAATCGGCGCTATCCCATTTTGTTTTCTGATAAGTTGCCAGCGTGCCGGCCTTGTCGAGGACCTTCCCGTCGGCTTCCGTAATCACGATCTTGTCTGCCAGCAGCGGCGCGACCAGGTCAGGATTATTCGTCTTTTGTCCCTTGAGCCACTGCTGCTCGAGTGCCGCGACAGCCTTTGCGGCGTCGCCCCTTGTCTGCGACCACGCCACGCTCCCCACCGAAAGCGCAGCGAGCAAGCACCCAATCCACATTTTCCTCATAGGCCTCTCCTTGAATATGAGCATGTTAAGATTTTATTTAAATTTTGCTCACCTCTTCAGAGGTGAGGCCGTTCGTTACCCGTTCTTCGATACAGTCGGCCAAGAATCCTAGCACACTGTTGCTCTCCCTGAAGGTTACGGCTGCCGATGGCTCGTGCCGTTGTCACGCCCTCCACTTCAAATCCTTACAACACTGTCTCTTGATTTTCCGCCAACCACCTGTTATTTTAGCCGCGAGATCTATGACCAAAAGATATAAGTACGGAACAGTAATAGTGAATCCCAAAATGGGAATCATGCCAATTCTAATCGACAGTCCAAACGATTAAAAATCGCCGTAACCCAAAGAAAACAAACAGCGGAGGTCATTTCTAATCGACAGAAAAACGATGCCTAACCAATGCGATGAAACGACCGCAAGCAGTCAGGACTGGAGGGCAAACTTAAGACTCCACGACGGCTTTTCTGGGCCGGCCTCCGAGCGCAGCGACGGCTTTAGGAACGGCCGACGCAGCGGCTGCAGCCTTGCTCGTGTTTTTTGCGGCCGGCTTCGTGGCGCTCGATTTTGACTTTGTGAGCATAGGGAACCCTGCGGGACGCAACCGCACGCGTTCTTCAAACGAACGGCGGTGGCGCTAAGAGTAGCGAATGGAGTTGCCGGGGTGATGGCCCGGAACAGGCGTCACCGAGGTGTCAATTTCCCGCTTCTTGCGCACATAGGGAGCGGACGGGCGCGAGCTGCCGGTGCCGGCGGCGCGCGGAAGCAGATCGGTGAGCACGGTGTCAATGCGAGTCATGGCTTCATCAATGCGGCGGAGCCGCTCGTCGCGCTGTTCGAGCCCGGCCGACAAGCCGATCATGGTGAGGCCCTGGCGCACATGATCGTTCAATTCGGCGATGAGCGCGATCCTTTCTTTCGCGCGTTTGAATTCCTGATCGCGTGACATCTTGATTTCATACGCAAGGAGCGCGGCGCCGCCAAGAATACCGATGAGAGCGTTGTTGATGATCGTTGCCGTCAGCGGTATGCCCATCCTTTCGAGGTACACATCGGAGAAAAAGCTGACGCCAAAGAGGCCCAGAGAAACGACGCCGATCGGAAGAATCCGATCCCACGCGAGCCACGACGCTCGCTTTTTCGCGGGCTTCATGTCTAACCTCCAAATCCGAGGGGACGGGACGATCCCACCGCAGTTGAGGACACATTCTAGTTCTTGGAACAGGTGAGGGCAAGCGAAAATCATGAGGGTACTGGGACGCGCGAACCGGCAAATGAATAAAAATGCAGCGCGAAATCGTTATCGGCCCCGCATCATCAGGCGCGCATTGCGGAACGTTTCGTTATATTCGCCGGCGCCGCCGCAGTCGAGTTCGCGAGGCGAGATTCAATGCGCGACATCGATTCTTCAATTCGCCGCAGGAGTTCACCGCGATCCTCGAGAGCCGCCGACGAACCGATCGCGGCCAATTCTCCGCGCATGTACTTATTGAATTCGGCGATGAGTTCCGCTTTTTCCGCGGCACTCGCAGTTCTTTGCTTTCGGTAAGCCTGAATTTGGTAGTAGAGGATGATCGCCGCGCCAAAATAGCCGATGCTGAAATTGTTGAACAAAGTGGACGCTGGATTGACGCCCATTCGGTCAAACGCCGCGTCGAAAATGTAGGTAACCACAAAAAGCCCGATGAACATCACGATTACGGGCACAATCCGATCCGGTGTCAGCCATGCCGGCCGGGCGGTCGCAGGCGCCATGAAAGCCCTCCCAAAGGAGAAACAAGAATAGCGATTTAACTGCGAATGATTCTAGTTTTCTGCGCGCAGAAGGGCAACAGAAGAGCCCAGCGCGAATAGTTGAGGCCATGTGCGGAGATTGCCGTGCCGCCAATTGCTCATGTCACGAAAAATTCATCCGTGCGTAATTCGCGCGAAAAGACTGTGGAATAAGTTTTGCGCGAAGGTGTGTGGTTGCGCGGCGGGGAGGCAACATGGCGGCATTGGCAGACAGCACGGAGGGAATCTACCAAACGGCGCTGGTGAACTACCTGGTTTCGATGGCGCGAACGGTGGAAGGTTCAGTGAACCGCGCCCTTGAAGCTCTGCTGCAGCGAAACGAGCGGCTAGCGTCGGAAGTGTTTCTCACCGAGCCGCGTATCAACGAAATGGAGATCGTAATTGACGAGCACGCCATCCGGCTATTGCGGCGCGGAAATCTGCCGGAATCCGGCGTGAGATTGATCGTCGCGAGCCTGAAGGTCAACAACGATCTCGAACGAATCGGGGATCTGGCCGTCAACATCTGCCAGCGCGTGATTTCACTTGCATCCATGGGCGAAGTGGCAAATCCATCCGAGCTGGAGCCGATGACGACGGCGGTAAGCGCGATGGTGAGCAAAAGCCTTGGCGCGCTGATTTTTCAGAATGTGGCGCTGGCGACTGAGGTTCTCGAAAGTGACGACGTTGTGGATCAATACCGCGACCGAATTTTCGAAAGCCTTCTCTCGGGGATGACGCAGGACGCGTCGCGGGTCGCTCCGAACATGCATTTTGTGCTTGCGACGCGCCATCTCGAGCGCATCGCCGATCACACCACGAATATCGCGGAGGACATTTTGTTCTGGGTGCGAGGCCTCGACGTGCGCCATGGCCGCGCGCTGCAATCGGAGCTCGGAAATGTCGGAAATGACATTTCGGCGGCCGCCGCGACGTCAGATGTGACGACCGATGCCGTTAGCGCGAAAGACGCGGCCGTAACGCGATAGCGTCGAGGCGCGCGAACTCCGTGTAATCCAGATTTCACAATGCGATGACGTGGCGTTCACGCGGTCCATGTATTGTCGAGCCTCCTTCAGCAGTTCAGAGCCGATGAAGGAGCCTCACATCACCGATACGATCCCACCTTCTGCCCAAAACACCCCCAAGGGGCCGACGCTACCCCTGCGCTGGCCCCTTGACCCCTTTTCGGACTTGGCGCGGTAGTGCGGTGGAGGGTTCGTGTATAAGTCACACCGGCTCATTGAGTTTCGTTGCCGCCAGCGGATTCTGACTGAAGTAAATGCGACGGCCGTTCATCCTGAATTCTCGCGGTTGTAACCCAGTTGTAACAATCACCCGAAAGAATCTAATTTGAGGAGACTCGCCAATCATGAACAGGAGATTTGCTCTCGCTGCCGCACTGGTGTCGCTCATCGTGGCCGGGGCCCTATTCGCGGAAAACACGGTCCTGATCAATGCAGCCGGCGCGACGTTCCCATATCCCGTGTATTCGAAATGGTTTGACGTCTATCACACGAAGTTTCCGAACATTCAAATCAACTACGCGTCAGTCGGATCCGGCGCAGGCATCAGCCAACTGTTGAACGGCACCGTAGATTTTGGCGCCTCCGACGGTCCCATGACCGACGAGCAACTCGCGCAGGCAAAAATCAAAATCCTGCATTTTCCAACGGTCCTCGGCGCGGACGTGCCAACGTACAATGTCCCCGGCGTAAGTACGGATTTGAATTTCACGCAGAAGGCGCTAGCCGGGATTTATCTTGGGACAATCACAAAGTGGAACGATGCCGAGATCGCGAATGCGAACAAGGGCGTCAACCTTCCATCAAGCGACATCGTTGTCGTCCACCGCTCTGACGGTAGCGGCACGACGTACATCTGGACTGATTTTCTTTCGAAGGTGAGTCCGGATTGGGCGGCGAAAGTGGGAAAGAAGACTTCGGTGAATTGGCCCGTTGGACTCGGCGGCAAGGGGAACGAAGGCGTTTCCGGGCTGGTCAAGCAGACGCCGGGTTCGATCGGCTACGTCGAGTTGGTTTACGCCGTTCAGAACCATATGTCGTACGGCAAAGTGCAGAACGCGGACGGAAAATTCGTGAAGGCGGATCTCGCGAGCGTCACGGCTGCGGCGGCGGGAGCGGCAAAATCAATTCCTGATGATTTCCGCGTGTCCATCACGAACGCGCCGGGTGCAACAGCATATCCCATATCGAGTTTTACGTGGCTCCTGATTCCGTCGCAGATTTCGGATGCGGCGAAACGAGATGCGATCAAGGGTTTCCTGAAATGGATGCTCGAGGATGGCCAGGGATATAATGAAGCTCTCGCCTATGCGAAACTTCCCAAGACCGTGATCGCCAAGGAAGAAAAAGCGATCGGACTGATCCACTAAAGATGGCAAGTGCCTCGAGCACGATGGACGGCGCGGCCCCGATTCGATCGGGGCCGCGCTCATTTCTACGCCGGCTGGCGGATGGGGACCAAATTGCGCATCTGATCACGCTGGTATTCGCCGCTTCCATTCTGCTGATCACGACGATGCTGGTGTATCAACTGTGGATCGGCTCGACGGACGCGCGGCACAAATTCGGCTGGCATTTCTTCTTTACCTCGACGTGGGATCCGGTCGCGGGCGATTTTGGAGCGTTGCCTTTTATTTACGGCACGCTCGTCACCTCGGCGCTGGCGCTGCTGATTGCCGTGCCGCTCGGCTTGGGTGCGGCAATATTTCTCGCTGAGCTGGCACCGCGCAGTATTTCGGATGGGCTGGCGTTTTTGATCGATTTGCTAGCCGCGGTGCCGAGCGTGATCTACGGCCTGCTCGGAATTTTTATCGTCGTGCCCATGATGCGGCTTTATATCGCGCCGTTTCTGAAAGCCACGCTGGGATTTCTGCCGCTATTTCAAGGGCCGTGCTATGGAGTCGGCATGTTGACGGCGGGAATTGTGCTGGCGGTGATGGTAGTGCCATTCATCGTGTCGGTGTCGCGTGAAGTGCTTTTGTCGGTGCCGGCGGACCAACGCGAAGCGGCGATGGGGCTGGGCGCGACACGGTGGGAAGCGACGTGGAAAGTGGTGGTGCCGTTCGCGCGAACGGGCATTTTTGGTTCCGTGTTTCTGGCGCTGGCAAGGGCGCTCGGTGAAACGATGGCGGTCACGATGGTGATCGGCAACGATCCGAAAATCGCGGCGTCGCTTTTTGCGCCGGGCTATTCAATAGCGGCGGTGATCGCGAACGAGTTCAGCGAAGCCACAGGGAATCTCTACGTTCACTCGCTGGTTGAATTGGGGCTCGTGCTGTTCCTCCTGACGTTCATCCTCAATGGCGTGGCACGACTCCTGATCGTCGCAACCGAGCAGAAAGGAATGTCACAGGCATGAGCTTCCGGACGGCCTGGCGAAAGTCCGTGAACATCGTGATGCTCAGCCTGACAGGCGCGTGCGCGCTCGTCACTGTCTCCGTGCTGATCTTTATTCTTGGTTATCTCGCGTGGAACGGCGCGTCCGCGGTGAACTGGGATTTCTTTACGAAGCTGCCGAAGCCGGTGGGCGACATTGGCGGAGGAATGGCCAACGCGATCGTGGGCAGCGGCAAACTTTTGCTGATTGCTTCGCTGATCGGTATGCCGATCGGCATAATGGCCGCCGTTTACCTGGCAGAGTTCGGCGGAAAAACATTTTCGTTTGTTGTGCGCTATACGACGGACCTCTTGAACGGCGTGCCTTCCATCGTCATCGGAATTTTTGCTTACGCCGTAGTTGTGATTCCGATGAAGCATTTCTCGACGATGGCCGGCGGATTCGCGCTGGGGATCATGATGATTCCGATCGCCGTGCGGAGCACGGAGGAGTTCCTGCGCGCCGTGCCCAGGAATTTGCGCGAGGGCGCAATGGCGCTCGGTGCGAGCAAGTGGAAGACGATTGCGACGGTGATCGTACCTGCGGCGTTTCAAGGCATCCTAACGGGATTGCTGCTGGACATTGCGCGCGTGGCCGGCGAAACGGCGCCCCTGCTTTTCACGGCATTCAGCAACCGGTTCTGGAGTCCGGGTTGGAATCAGCCGATCGCGTCGTTGCCGGTGATGATTTTCACGTATGCGATTTCTCCCTACGATGACTGGCACCGGCAGGCATGGGCCGCGGGACTCGTCCTGCTCGGACTGGTGCTGGTGATTAATATCGTGTCACGCTTCGTAATGGCGCGGCGCGCCGCGTTTTTGCGGGGTTAGAATGTTGCCAGCGACAACGTCAGGAATACGGGAGTGAGCCCAGGAATGAATGCGGCCGCCACGGTGAGAGCCATGCAAACCGCTATACCAGCGACGACGCCGGGGGCGCAGGAGACGAGCGAGCCCTTGCGCTTTAAGATTCGAGGCCTGAATTTCTTCTACGGTCCGAAGCAGGCGCTGTACGGAATTGATCTCGACGTCCCGGCGAACCGCGTGACGGCGCTCATCGGGCCATCCGGCTGCGGGAAGTCCACTTTTCTCCGGAATCTGAACCGAATGCAAGAAACGATCCGGCACACGCGGCTCGAAGGAGAAATACTTCTCGACGGGCAAAATATTCTCGAACTCGATGTGGTGAAGCTGCGCAAGCGCGTGGGAATGGTGTTTCAGCGGCCCAATCCATTTCCGAAATCGATTTACGACAACGTCGCGTATGGCCTGCGCATCAATGGATACAAGGGCAGCCTTTCGGAATTGGTGGAGAAGAGCCTGCGCCGGTCGGCGCTTTGGGATGAAGTGAAGGATAAGCTGAGCCATTCGGCGTACGCGCTATCGGGCGGGCAGCAGCAGCGATTGTGCATTGCGCGCGCGCTGGCGGTGGATCCGGAAGTTCTGCTCCTCGACGAGCCGTGCTCGGCGCTCGACCCGGTGACCACGGCGAAGATTGAAGAGTTGATGTTTCAACTCAAAGATAGTTGCACAATGGTGATCGTCACTCACAACATGCAGCAGGCGGCGCGTGCGAGCGACTTCACGGCGTTTCTGCTGGACGGGAAGCTGATCGAGCGCACGGTGACTTCGAAGCTCTTCACCACGCCGACGGATCCACGGACAGAAGCGTATATCACCGGCCGCTTCGGTTAAAGCGTTCCGGCATGAAGCGAACGCGCTCCAATGCGAGGAAACGCGCGCGTAGATTTGAGCCGAAAGATTCGGGGCGGGGAGCCGCGGGAAAATGGAACGTCATTTCGAACACGATCTCGAAGAGCTGAAGCAGCGCTTGCTATGGATGGGAAGTCTTTCCGAGCGCGCGGTGCATCAGGCCGTGCAGGCGGTGCTGGATGTCGAAGAGCACATGGCCGAGTCGGTTCTCGAAGAAGAAAACGCCATCAACGAGATGCAAATCGAGATTGACGAGCGAGTGACACGGTTGCTCGCGCAGCAGCAACTCGTGGCCATTGATTTGAGATTCATTCTCGCGGTCTCGCGCATCAATAACGACCTTGAAAGGATCGGAGATCAGGCCGTCAACATCGCGCAATCGGCGCTACGTATTTTGCGGCACCCGCAGGTGAAACCGTACGTCGACTTGCCGAGGATGAGCGAAATCGCTGAAGGAATGGTTCGCGACAGCCTGAACGCGCTGGTGCGCGGCGACGTCGATCTCGCCCGAAGCGTGCTCGCGCGCGACGATCAGGTGGACCTGCTCCGCGACCAGATGTTTCGCGAATTACTGACTTACATGATGGAGAATTCCGCGGTCGTATTTCCGGCCTTCGAGCTGATTCTTGTGGCCAAAAATCTCGAGCGCATCGGCGACCACGCCACGAACATCGCGGAGGATGTGATTTACATCGTTGCCGGACGCGATGTTCGCCATCCTGCACTCGACCGCCGCTAGACCGCATCGTGCCTGCCAAGATGTAAGACGTAATCGAGCCTTTCCATACGAAATGCATCCCTCGCTTCGTTCGGATGACAACTTTCGTTCGAAGTGGCAACTAGACTTGCGGCATGACTGAAGTCATGCCCTGACAAAACACCGTAGTCGTCACACAGGCGCCTCGGGGCTCTGAATGGTGAAATTGTATTCGAAATTTTAAGCGAATGGACGTGCTACTGCGAGATGACCATTTCGGACGTACTTGAAAGAATCAAGTTTCCG
>Ga0302180_10000532_pt1 | contig 30968 bp, 31 predicted proteins | sample I_Palsa_E3_2_FD_200575 | JGI IMG/M metagenome (GOLD analysis project Ga0302180, IMG submission 200575) | Peat permafrost microbial communities from Stordalen Mire near Abisko, Sweden - I_Palsa_E3_2 | ecosystem: Environmental > Terrestrial > Soil > Palsa > Peat permafrost | place: Sweden...
TTCATGCGCGGCGCGCGGATCGATGGCAACCGCCGCCCGCAGCGCACGGGCCAAGCCCTTAAAGCATGATTCCGCAATATGGTGATCGTTGGTGCCATAAAGCGTGGCGACATGCAGGGTCACGGCCGCGTTCATGGCGAAGGCCTGGAACCATTCCTGCACCAATTCGGTGTCGAACGGGCCCACCTTGTCGCGCACGAATTCCGACTTGAAGACCAGGAACGGCCGGCCGGAAATATCGATGGCGACGCGGGTGAGCGCTTCGTCCATGGGCACCTGCACGTCGGCGTAGCGGGTTATTCCCTTTAGGTCGCCGAGCGCTTGCCGCACCGCCTGGCCGAGCGCAATGCCGACATCTTCGGTGGTGTGGTGCTGATCGATGTGCAGATCGCCCTTGGCCTTGATCTCAAGATCGATGCGCGAATGCCGCGCCAGCAATTCGAGCATGTGATCGAGAAAGCCGATACCCGTGGCGATGGACGCGCGCCCCTCGCCGTCGAGGTTAACCGCGACCTCGACCGAGGTTTCTTTGGTGGTCCGTTTCACCGATGCCGTGCGCATCATCTTCTCCGCAACGCCGCGCCTTTTATCAGGGCTTTGGCCGCTTCGCCAATCGCCCGGAGGCGCAATTGCAATGAAGGGGGCCAAGTCCTAGATCATGCGTAAGCGAAGGCTCCCCGGCACATGCAATCATCGAATCCCGGCCCCTCCGGCCTTTGGCATGGCACCACCATCCTGACCGTCCGCAAGGGCGGCATGGTGAGCGTAGGGGGTGACGGCCAAGTCTCCATCGGCCAGACCATTGTCAAAGCCAATGCTCGGAAAGTTCGCCGTCTGAGCGGCGGCGAGGTGATCGGCGGTTTCGCCGGCGCCACGGCCGATGCCTTCACGCTGTTCGAGCGGTTGGAAGCGAAGCTCGAGCAGTATCGCGGCCAGCTCATGCGGGCGGCCGTCGAGTTGGCCAAGGACTGGCGAACCGATCGCTTTCTCCGCCGCCTGGAAGCGATGATGATCGTCGCCGACAAGGATACGTCACTGGTGCTCACCGGCACCGGCGACGTGCTCGAGCCGGAGGCGGGAATCGTCGGCATCGGATCGGGAGGTAATTACGCTCTCGCCGCAGCGCGTGCGCTCATTGACGGCCCGCTCGATGCGGAAGCGATCGTGCGCCGTTCGCTCGACATCGCGGCCGACATTTGCGTTTACACAAATCGCAACGTCACCATCGAGACACTCAAAGGCGCCTGATGGTATGCGGTAAATGAGCGACTTTTCTCCCCGCGAAATTGTTTCCGAGCTCGATCGCTTCATTGTCGGGCAGGCCGACGCCAAGCGCGCGGTCGCCATTGCGCTGCGCAATCGGTGGCGGCGGCTGCAATTGGAAGAGCGGCTGCGCGAGGAAGTGCTGCCGAAAAATATTTTAATGATCGGACCGACTGGCGTCGGCAAAACGGAAATCGCCCGCCGCCTTGCCAGGCTTGCCGGCGCGCCCTTTCTCAAGGTCGAAGCGACCAAATTCACCGAAGTCGGCTATGTCGGCCGCGACGTGGAGCAGATCGTGCGCGATCTGGTCGAGATTGCCATCACGCTGACCCGGGAGCGCAAACGAAAAGACGTCCAGGCTCGCGCTCAACAAGCGGCCGAAGGCCGCGTGCTCGACGCGCTGGTTGGCGCTAACGCCAGCGCCGCGACCAAAGACGCATTCCGAAAGAAGCTGCGCGCCGGCGAGCTCAACGACAAGGAGATCGAAATCGAGGTGCAGGCGTCCGGCGGCATGCCGCTATTCGAGATTCCGGGGATGCCGGGCGCGCAAGTCGGCGCCATTTCGATGGGCGACATTTTCGGCAAGCTCGGCGGCGGGCGCACCAAAACGCGGCGCGTCACGGTCGGCGATTCTCACGACATTCTGATCAACGAAGAATCCGACAAATTGCTCGACACCGAGCAACTGACGCAAGAAGCGATCAAGGCGGTCGAGAATAACGGCATCGTTTTTCTGGATGAGATCGACAAGATTTGCGCGCGTGACAGCCGTGTCGGCGGCGACGTCTCCCGCGAAGGCGTGCAACGCGACCTGTTGCCCCTGATCGAAGGCACCAACGTCGCCACCAAGCACGGCACGGTGCGCACCGACCATATTCTGTTCATTGCCTCGGGCGCTTTTCACACCGCCAAGCCGTCCGATCTGTTGCCCGAACTGCAAGGCCGCTTGCCGATCCGCGTGGAACTGAAACCGCTGACGCGGGATGATTTCCGCCGCATCCTCACCGAGCCGGAAGCGTCATTGATCAAGCAATATATAGCGCTGATGCGGACCGAGGGAGTGACGCTCGAATTCTCCGAGGATGCCATTGATGCCGTCGCCGACACGGCGGCGGCGGTCAATTCCAGCGTTGAGAATATCGGCGCGCGCCGGCTGCAAACCGTGATGGAACGCGTGCTCGACGAGGTGTCCTTCGCCGCGCCGGACCGCTCAGGCGAGACGGTGAAGATCGATGCCGCTTACGTGGAGCAGCATATCGGCGATCTGGCCAAGAACGCGGATTTGAGCCGGTTTATTCTTTAGGCGATGGATCGTCGGAAGGAATGATGGTCGGAGCGTGCCGTTCGTGAGCGAGCTCGCGGATCAGCGTCATCCACTTTTCGACTTGGGCAAGCGCCTGGTCTGACGGCTCGCGGCGGGCGGAGCCGGGCATTGACGGCGTGGCGCTAGAATTTGTCTCCGACATGGCGGAATTATTGCCAGCAAAGAAGACGTTTTTTCGCCAGTAAAGCGGCGCTAAATCCAGTTTTGTGATGGGTAAGGTTAACGGGGGGTTACCGGCCTGCGCCGCAGCCTGACATAGAGCGCGCCCTGACCGCCATGCGCGATATGGGCATCTTCCACGCTGACGACGAACGGCCGAAACTCCGGCAGCGACAACCACGCAGGCACTTGACGCCTGAGCACTCCCGGCTCGGCGGGCTCGGCATACTCGCCGCGTGCCGGCCGGCTTCGCGCCGTTCCCTTGCCGGTGACGACGAGCGCGACTTTGGCGCCGCCTGCCTGCGCGCCCTTTAAGAAACGCAAAAGCGCCGTGTGCGCGTCCTTTTGCGTGAAGCCGTGCAGATCAAGCCGGGCATCGATCGGCGTGCGGCCGCTGGCAATGCGCTGTTTAGAGCGGCGGTCGAGCGGCGCAAGCGGCGGCGGCTTTTCTGCTACGGCCGGTGCGCGCCGCACCGGATGGGGATCGGCAACGGGCGCGGAAATGCCTGTAGTGGCGGCTTGATCTTGCGGTTTCGGGCGCTTCTTTTCACCCCGCAACGGCGTGATGGAGCGCGCAATGCCGGACCACAGCGCCTCCTCCTCATCGCTTAATGAGCGCCAGCGGCTCACCATTTCCGCCGTGATCTTACTTTGGGCTTAGGTTTGAAATTCGGCAATACCACCGGCTTTGCCGGCGGCAGGGGCACGTCTTCGGCGGTCGGATCGGCCATCGCGTCGGCGCCCATTTCCGCAAAGACGCCGGTCGGGCGTTCCGGCGGTAGCGGGATATTTTGCGCCGCGATGACCGGATCGACTTCGCGCGGCACCAGCATCACGAATTGTCCGGAATTGCGAATGCGCCCGGCGATGCGTCCGGCCTCGTCGCCGGCGCCGAAGTAAATATCGGCCCGCGCCGGCCCGACGATGGCGGAGCCGGTGTCCTGCGCGAAAACCAGCCGGCGAAATTTGGTCCCCGCCCTGTCGTTGGTGATGGGAAGGTCGGCGGCGATGAAAAATGGAGTCCCGTAGACATGCAGCGAGCGATCGATCGCGATGGAGCGGCCGGGCATCAGCGGCACGCCTTGGGCGCCCACCGCTTCATCCTGGTTGGACAAATCGGTTATCCGGAAAAACACATAACCTTTATTCAGACGCCGCACCTCCTTGGCCTCATCGGGATTGGCTTCCATCCAATCGCGGATGCGCTGCATCGAAACTTCGTCTTTGGTGAGAATTTTACGCTCGATGAGCGCGCGGCCGACCGCCGTATAGGGCCAGCCGTTATGTGAATCATAATTGACCCGCAAAATCGCGCCGTCCTCGAGCTTGATGCGCGCCGATCCTTGGATTTGCGCGAAAAGAACGTCGAGCTGATTGCGCAGATAGCAAATTTCCAGGTGCCAGCCGTCGAGCGCTCCATCCTCGATCTCGCCGCGATCATAATAGGGCACGATTTTCCGGCGGCCGACGCGGCGGCCGACTTTGACACCCTTGCTCGGAAAAGCATCGCCGAGCTTGCGTCGCCCGGAGATGGCAAGGTTGGGCGGCCGACGGTAGAGCGGCGCCCGAAACTCCCCCGTCGGCACCCGCGAACCGTCGATGATCGGTTCGTAATACCCGGTCAGGAACCCGTCGGTCTCGCCAAGCTTGCTGATGCGCAGCGGCCGGAAATTGTCTTCGAAGAATTTACGCGCGCCGTCCTCCTCGAGCGGAACGGCGGCAAAGCCCCGGGCACAGATGAGTTTCAGCGCGTCTACAATGTGGCCGGGCGTCGCCGACTTGATTGCGCGGCAGCTTTCCAGAAAGGCGGCAAAGGCGGTGGCGTGATCATCGTTGGCCCAGCCATCGAGGCTTGCCCAGCTCACCGGCTCATACTGGGTGTCGGGAAATTTGATCGGCTCGCGCTCGGCGCCGTGACCGGCCGTGGCGACGCCGGCACAAGCCATCGCGACGGCGATGACACACGCGAAACGGGGAACGGACATCGCCCTCACTGTCCGGCTTCGGTAGCGATGACCTTCCAGTTGGGATCGCGCGAGGAGACGTCGCGCGCAAATGTCCAGACATCGGTGACATCGGTCACCTTTTCGGCATTGCCCTCGATGACGGCGCCGGATCTGTCGCGGGTCGCAGTGATCAGCTTGGAGACGAAGCGGATCGTGATCTGCGCGGTGCGGGCGCGCAACTCGGCGGCGGTTATGGTGGCGCCGTCGATCGAGACGAAACGTGTTTCGGCTGTTTCGCCGCGGCCCTCACGCTCGCCGATCGCGGCATCGAAACCGTCATAGACTTCACGCGAAAGGAGGTTGCGCAGTTGACGGCGGTCGCCTTCGGCAAAGGCGGTGACCACCATCTCGTAGGCGGCGCGGGCGCCGGTAATGAAGTGCTGGACGTCGAAGGTGGCATCGGCCGACGTGATGGCGTCGAGCCCGGAAGCTGTGCTCGATCCGCTGTCGGCCACGCCTTTCCAGCGATCCGCCGGCACGGAAGGAACATCGACCGATCGCGCCGGCGCGGGCTCCGCCGTCGGACGGGGCGGCAAAGTCACGACCTTATCGGTTGCCGGTGTGCGGACCTCGCGAGCCGAATAAGGGTCATAAGGCGGACGCTCGCGGCCGGTGCGCTGCCCCAAGACGCTGCGAAGACGGAGGAAAATAAAAACCGCCAGCGCCAGGAAGATGATGGTGTAGATATCGAACACGTCTCAACTCTCTCGGCGTCTCAAGACGGCACGGCGAGCCCCGGAGCGATTTCAAATAGTAAATCCGCGGGGCACCTGGTCCCCTATCATGTAGGCACGCAAGGGGAACCATCCAGTAGCCGCTGTCGGATATAAGCGTGCCGGCGGCAAAGCTTAGACGATCAGGGCTGCCGCGCCAACATCGGAAGCAACTTCCGCCGATCACCTTTAATTACTTCGCTACTACGGCGAATTGGCGGCCAGACAGATCACACGATCTCGCCTGAAAAACCGTGCCGCCGCCGTGGATTGCAGGGCCGCGCCCCGCCATTGTCCGCCCCGGATGGCTATGTTAGCCAGACCCTTAAGCCTGCGAGGGAGACAAACATGTCGGCCACAAATGGCGGTCCTCAACCACAGGCGGCGCCTCACATCGGCGTGCTTGCCCAATACGTCAAGGACTTCTCGTTTGAAAACCCGAATGCGCCGCGCTCCCTGGCGCCGACGGGGCAGCAACCGAGCATCAACATCCAGGTCAACGTCGACGCTGCGCCGATGAGCGCCACCGATTTCGAGGTCAATCTCCGCCTCGATGGCAAGGCGGAATTGCCCGGGCAATCGCCGATGATGCTGTTTAGCTTCGAGCTGGTTTTTGGCGGACTTTTCCGAATTCAAAATGTGCCGGCCGAAAGCACGCAGGCGATCGTGCTGATCGAGTGTCCGCGCCTATTGTTTCCGTTCGCGCGGGAGATTGTCGCGACTGCGACGCGAAACGGCGGCTTCCCGCCGCTTCTGCTCGATCCGGTCGATTTCGTCGCGCTTTACCGCCAGCGGCTTGCCGCCGCGGCGCCGGCGTCGCAGCCGGTCAACCCAAACTGATGTAGTCGAGCCAAATCGCACTTTCGCCGAGTTCGGCGAGAAATGCGCGGTGGGCGGCTTGTTCCTCGGCCGATAAAGCCGGAACCAGCGGTGTCGGCCGCACGCGTACAATAATGGGCTCGCCGGCGATCCGACCGGCAATCGAGGCTTGCGCCAAAACGAGTTGCGCTTGGCGCGTCCCCGTCAGTTCGACATAGACTTCGGCGAGCAATTCGGCGTCGAGCAGCGCGCCGTGCTTGGTCCGGCGGGAATTATCTATGCCGTAACGCGCGCAAAGATCATCCAGCCGGTTCGACCCGCCCGGATGCTTGCGGCGCGCGATCAGCAACGTATCAACCAGGCGCTCGCGCGCGAGCGGCGGGCGGCCGGCGCGCTCGAACTCGGTGTTCAAAAAACCGAGATCGAAAGCGGCGTTATGGATGACGAGCGGCGCATCGCCGAGAAAGGCGACGAGATCGTCTGCCGCCTCGGCAAAAAAAAGCTTGTCCTTAAGAAAGTCCTCGCTCAGGCCATGAACGGCGAAGGCTTCCGCCGGCATGCCGCGTTCCGGGTTGAAATAGCTATGGAATGTCTGGCCCGACGGAATGCCGTTGACGAGCTCGATGCAGCCGATCTCGACCAGGCGGTGGCCGTCAAGCGGATCGAGGCCTGTGGTCTCCGTGTCGAGCACGATTTCGCGCATGAATTTCCGACCATCCGGCAGAACGCCCGCTTCACGAATCACGGGCGCGTTTCGGCATTGTAGCGATCAGGCGCAAAATGTCGCGCACCTGGGCCCGGGCATGATCGAACGACTGCGAAGTGTCCACGACAAAATCGGCGCGCGGTCGCTTTTCCGCATCGGGCAGCTGTTTGGCCAGCAAGGCGGCGAATTTTTCCTCTGTCATGCCGGGCCGTTCGAACGCCCGCTGACGCTGCACGTCGGCCGGCGCCGACACGACGACCACCGCATCGCAAACCCGTTCGCCGCGGGTCTCGAAAAGAAGGGGGATGTCGAGCAGCACGGCTTTCGCTTTATTCGCCCGCGCATCGGCCAAAAACTTCTCTCTGCGCGCGGCGACCAAGGGATGCACAATGGATTCAAGCCGGGCCAGTGCCGCATCATCACCAAGCACCAAGGCCGCAAGTTTTGCCCGATCGACCTTGCCGTCCACGACGGCGCCGGGAAAAGCTCGGTCGATTACCGGCACAGCTTCACTGGCGTAGAGCGCGTGCACCACAGCGTCGGCGTCATAAACCGGAACGCCTTGTTCCGCGAAAAATTGCGCGGTCCGCGATTTGCCCATGCCGAGCGAACCGGTGAGGCAGAGGATAAAGGGCGGTTCGTTGCTCATGTCACGAGGCTGCCGTGGCGGCGCAGATAATCGAGCGTCGGCAGCAGCGGTAATCCGAGAATGGTGAAATAGTCGCCTTCAATCCGCTCGAACAATTGGATGCCGGACCCTTCGAGCTGGTAAGCGCCGACACTTGCAGTCGCCGCGGTGCCGGCGAGGTCGAGGTAGCGATCGAGAAACTCATCGGAGAATGAGCGCATGGTCAGCCGTGCCGTGTCGGCATGATGGAACAACGTGGCCCCGTCCTGCACCAGTGCGACCGCCGAGTGAAGCTCATGCGTACGGCCGGCAAAAATGCGGAGCTGCGCCCGGGCGGCGGCGCGATCGGCCGGCTTTGCAAAGCGCTTGCCATCGAGTGTCAATATTTGGTCCGCGCCGAGGACGAGTCGCCCGGGAAAGGATTTTGCAACCAGCGAGGCCTTCGCGCGCGCGAGCAGCGCGGCGATTTCGGCCGGCGGCATCGATGAAGCCTCGCCTTCCAATCGTCGTTCGTCGATATCGGCCGCATGCACCGTGACCGGAATGCCGGCAGCTTCGAGTAACGTCCGCCGCACCGCGCTGCCGGACGCCAGCACAAGCGGTTGCGCGGGAAGCCACACGGGCATCGCCTAAGACGCCAAGTGCCGGCGCCGATCAGTTAAAAGCGCCAGCACGGCGGCCGCGGTTTCCTCGATGGAGCGCCGAGTTACATCGATCAACGGCCAGTTATGCTTGGTGCACAGGCGGCGTGAAGCCGCCAATTCCTCGGCAACCGCTTGCTGGTCGATATATTTGTCGCCGTCGCGGTGCGCCTTCAGGCCGAGCAAGCGGTTCTGCCGGATTTGCACAATGCGTTCCGGCGAAGCGTAGAGGCCGACCACCAACGGCCGCTTGAGACCTTCGATCCCCGGTGGCAGCGGAATGCCCGGCACTAAAGGGATATTCGCCGTCTTCACTCCGCGGTTGGCGAGATAGATCGACGTTGGCGTTTTCGAGGTCCGCGATACCCCGATCAACAGAACGTCGGCCTCTTCAAGGTCACCGGCATACTGCCCGTCGTCGTGCATCATCGTGTAGTTCAGGGCATCGATGCGGCGGAAATATTCGGCATTGAGTGTGTGCTGAGCGCCAACCTTATGCGTCGATTCTGCGCCCAAATACGATTGGAACAAGTGCAAGACCGGACCGAGAATCGACATGCAGGGCAAGCCGAGCGCGCGGCATTTCTCTTCCAGCTTGGCCGCCAAGTTGTCCTGCAACAGCGTGTACAGCACAATTCCGGGCGTCTCTTCGACGTCGGCCAGTACCCGGTCAAGCTGCTTCAGCGTGCGAATGAGCGGATGCACATGCTCGACCGGGAGCATCTTCGCGTATTGCGCCGTCGCGGCGCGAGCGACCGTGATCAACGTTTCGCCGGTCGAATCCGAGATCAAATGCAAATTGAAATGACCGGCGGCCAACGTCATCGGGGCTGTATAACCTGTTAGCGAAAGGGGAGAAGGCCACGGCTTTGGTCCAGGTGCAAGAACCTTCGGCCTTGAAGGTCAAAGTTCATCCACATTGTCGCCGGCGGCACACGAAAAAGGCGACCGGCGAGCGGCAGCGATGATATGTGGACAGCCGGAGGACAATTAGACGGGCGACGGCAAAGAAACATAAGCCGTAGGCTTTTCCCTCGCGTATCACCTTCGCTTTGAACCTGACCGGTGAACATGTGGGTGGCGACCGAATGAAATGTGGCTAGCAATGCGTGACCGCAATCCACGCACCAGATACTACAACAGAGTCTTTATAGATTTATTTAGTTTAAGAAGGGGCCTATGACGATTGTCGATGCACAAGCCGCTTCTTCACGTTCTCACGGGTCACCGCGAAAAAGTTCCGCCGATCTGGCTGATGCGGCAAGCTGGAAGATATTTGCCGGAGTATCGCGAGCTACGCCGCAGGGCCGGAAACTTTCTTGAGCTCTGCTTCAATCCGGAGCTCGCGGCCGAGGTTACGCTGCAGCCGATCCGCCGCTTCGGCTTCGATGCAGCGATCTTGTTTTCCGATATTTTGGTTATACCGCATGCGCTTGGGCAGCGCGTCAGTTTCGAAGAAGGCGAGGGGCCGCGTCTCGATGCGATAAACGATCCTGCCGCACTTGCTCGACTGCGGCACGAGATCGATCAGCAAAGTTTGGCGGCGATTTATGACACGATTGAGCGCGCGCGAAGCAAACTGCCGGCGGAAGTTGCGCTGATCGGATTTTGCGGCGCGCCTTGGACAGTCGCGACCTACATGATCGCCGGCGCGGGAACAACAGACCAGGCTCCGGCAAGGCTGTTTGCCTATCGGTTTCCCGAGGCGTTTACCGCGTTGATCGATGTGCTGGTTGAAGCTTCGGCAAGCTATTTGATCCGGCAGTTCGCGGCAGGCGTCGAAGTCGTGCAAATTTTCGACACCTGGGCAGGAATTTTGCCGGCGGGCGAGTTCGAACGTTGGTGCATCAAGCCTTGCGCGCGTATTGTTGAACGTGTGCGCAAAGAAATTCCCGATGCGAAAATTATCGGCTTTCCGCGCGGGGCAGCGTCAGGATTGCGGCATTTCCTCGACGAGGTCGCCGTCGATGCTGTTGGTATCGATTGGACGGCGGAGCTTGGTTTTGTCCGCGATCAGATTCAGCCCGTGCGGCCCATCCAAGGTAATCTCGATCCGTTGGTGCTGATGGCCGGCGGCAGTGCGCTCGATCGATCGATTGATGCAATCCTTGCGGCCTTTTCATCCCGACCTTTCATTTTCAACCTCGGTCACGGTGTGTTGCCCGATACGCCGATCGCACATGTTGAGCAGCTTCTTGCGCGAGTTCGCGGCGCGGCGTCCGGCTGAAGAATTTTAATCAAGCGGCAGGCGGAGACGACAGGTGGACATCTACGCGTGGCTAAAAGCCTTCCACATCATTGCTGTGATCGCGTGGATGGCGGGGTTGCTCTATCTGCCGCGCCTCTTCGTCTATCATTGCGCGGCGGAGAAGGGCTCGGTCCAATCGGAAACCTTCAAGACGATGGAGCGGCGGTTGCTCCGCGGGATCATCAATCCGGCGATGATCGCGACTTGGGTTTTCGGTCTGTCGCTCGCATGGCTCGGGCCGGATTCGCGATTCGGCTGGTTCAATTCCGGCTGGCTGCAGGCCAAAATCGTGCTGGTCCTGCTCCTATCAGCCGTGCACGGCCTATTCGCCCGCTGGGTCAAGGATTTCGCCGCCGACAACAACCGGCATTCTGAGAGATTTTATAGGATTATCAACGAAGTACCGACCGTGATCATGGTCCTGATCGTGCTGTTGGTCGTGTTGAAACCGTTCTGACCTCCCGGCGTTTTTAAGCAAACTCTGTTTCGCCTCTTGCCTGAAGTCCCATCTTTTCTTATATTTGCGGCATCCCACCGAACGTAGGCGGATGCAATCGAGTTCTGGCTCCATAGAAATCGGAGCCTCCTGATGCATCGGGCCGGGGTCGTAAAGCCCCTCGCGCCCGTGGACCTGCGACCTTCTCTCTCCCTTGCCAGCGACGCTTTTTTCCCTCCGAACCGCTGGCCCAATTTCCGTAGGAATTCCCCATGCGGGAAATGAAACTCCAAGAACTAAAAACCAAGACTCCAGCCGAACTTGTTTCTTTCGCCGAAGAGCTCGAAGTCGAGAACGCTTCGACCATGCGCAAGCAAGAGCTGATGTTCGGCATTCTAAAACAGCTCTCCGCGCGCGAGACCGACATTGTCGGTGAAGGTGTCGTTGAGGTCCTGCCGGATGGCTTCGGCTTTCTGCGCTCGCCGGAAGCAAACTATCTGCCGGGCCCGGACGACATTTACGTTTCGCCCTCGCAGATTCGCCGCTTCGGCCTGCGCACGGGCGACACCATCGACGGCCACATCCGCAGCCCCAAGGAGGGCGAGCGTTACTTCGCTCTGCTCAAGGTCAACTCGCTCAATTTCGAGGACCCGGAAAAAGCCCGCCATAAGGTCAACTTCGACAACCTGACGCCGCTCTATCCTGACGAGTGGCTGAAGATGGAATACGAGGATCCGACCAAGAAGGATCTTTCCGCGCGCGTCATCGACATTGTCGCACCGGTCGGCAAGGGCCAGCGCGCGCTCATCGTCTCGCCGCCGCGCACCGGCAAGACCGTGCTGCTGCAGAACATCGCGCACTCGATCACGCACAATCATCCGGAATGCTATCTGATCGTGTTGTTGATCGATGAGCGGCCGGAAGAAGTCACCGACATGCAGCGCTCGGTGAAGGGCGAGGTCATTTCCTCGACCTTCGACGAACCGGCCGTGCGCCACGTTCAAGTCGCCGAGATGGTGATCGAGAAAGCCAAGCGTCTGGTCGAACACGGCCGCGACGTGGTGATCCTGCTCGATTCAATCACCCGGCTCGGCCGCGCCTACAACACGGTGGTGCCGTCATCCGGCAAGGTGCTCACCGGCGGTGTCGACGCCAACGCGCTGCAGCGGCCGAAACGCTTCTTCGGCGCGGCGCGCAACATCGAGGAAGGCGGCTCGCTGACGATTATCGCCACCGCGCTGATCGATACCGGCAGCCGCATGGACGAAGTGATTTTCGAAGAGTTCAAGGGCACCGGCAATTCGGAATTGATCCTCGACCGCAAGGTCGCCGACAAGCGCACCTTCCCGGCCATGGACATCACCCGCTCGGGCACGCGCAAGGAAGAGCTCCTGGTGCCGCCGGATCAGCTCAAGAAAATGTATGTGCTGCGCCGCATCCTCAATCCCATGGGCACCATGGATGCGATGGACTTCCTGCTCGACAAATTGCGCAACACCAAGAACAACGGCGAGTTCTTCGACTCGATGAACACGTAAGGCCGGATCGCATCCGGCATCGGCGTGCCACCTGCCATGTCGCGCGGGTGATGGTCGCTCATTGGATATTTCGCTAGACACGCGCGGGCGGCTCCGCTCTCCGTCGCATCCGAATGTTCATTGAGGGCCCGTCGATGCGTTCCTTCAGCGGTTGGATAAGCCTGAATCGCTATTTTTGCGTGGTTGGTGCGGTGGCGGTGCTGGCGCTGGCCAATCCGGCGTTAGCGGCTGAAAAGCCGCCGATCGCTCCCGATCAAGACACCCCGCTCGTCGTGCAGTCGAGAGTTTCGGCGGTATTGAGTTTCAGCGCGCGTGCGCTTGCCGAAGAGCTCGACCGCGAAGTGCCACGGCGTTTGGCGTCGTTCGACGATCAGCTGACGACGTGTGGACATCGGCGCGGTTTTTTTCGCCGGCAGGTGGATATTCAGTGCTTCGTCACCGGCTACGTTGAGCGGACCGGACCGGTTTATCTGCGCGCCGAGGGCAACCGGCTGGTGGCCGAGATCAAGCTCGAAGGCTCGGTCTACGGTCAGGGCGCGCGCGGGCTGGCGCGCCTCGTTCACGGCGTCGCGCAGGGTGCGATGAATCTCTTTGTCGAGGCTAAGCCGCGTTTGACCCGAGATTGGACGGTCGAGCTCAATATGGCGCAGAGTTATCGGTGGACAGAACCGCCAATGCTGCGGATTTTCGGCAGAGACATCCCGATTGCACAGCGCGTGGAGCCACAGATTCGGGCGCAGAGCCGCCGGGTCGAGGGCGAAGTTGCCGCCAAAATGCGCGCCATCGACGTGCGGCGCAAAGCGGAGACCGCCTGGCGGCACGCATTTACCCCGGTGCAGATCGCCGACAACGTTTGGCTGCGCATGACGCCGCAAAGCGTGGCGTTTGCTGGCCTTCACTCGACCAGCGATGTGCTGGAAGGCGCCATTGAATTCTCAGGTCCCGTCGAGACGGATTTCGGCGGCACCGCGCCCGCGATAAACCCGACGCCACTGCCGCAACTTGGCTCGGACGTTACCGATCCCGGACACTTTGAGTTCCTCGTGCCGCTCACGCTCAGCTATCAAGTTCTGCGCGAGGTCATTCAGCCGGTCGCGTCACAGGCTTTCAACGCGACGGTCAAAGACATCGACGTTTATCCGTCAAACGGCAGGCTGGTGATCGGGCTGCAATTCGATACTCCGCCGGCCGGCGTCGATGCGACATCGGATGGCTGGGTCTACATGATCGCGCAACTCAAACCCGATGCGGCAGGCCACGCGGTGGTGTTGGATGGCGCCCAGCTTCTTGCTGGCGCACCGAATCCAACCACACTCGATATTTCGAAAATCTTCGACGCGGCGCAGCAGAAGGTCCTCGCGGACTACAAGCCGCAATATGATGCGGTGCTGCAGCAAGCCAACGCCAAACTGACCCGCGACCTCGGCAACGGCTTCCGCTCGCACGGCAGCTTTACCTCGGCGAGTGTCGACAAGGTGGCCTTGCTGAAAGACGGTATCGAAGTTGTCGTTCGCGCCGCCGGTACGCTGCGGGTCGTCTACACGCCTTGATGCGTTCTCGAAGCGGCGGTTGAGCTAGGAGGATCGTCATGCGCGGCTTAGCAACAAGACTTGGCGCCGGCATCCTCATTCTGGTGGGCATCGGCCTTGCTTTGCTCGGCCCGTCACCAGCAGCCGCTCAGGGCGCATTCTACCGGGCGAGCGACAGTGAAATCGCCGGACCGGTTGGCAGCCTGATCCGCAAGGAATCCCGTGTCGGCGCCGCCGCAGGCGCGACCGCTTACAAGGTGCTTTATCGCTCGACCAAACCCGACGGCACGCCAATTGCGGTGTCCGGGATTGTCATCGTCCCGGCCGGAAAGCCGCCAGCCGGCGGATGGCCGATTGTGGCCTGGGCGCATCCGACCACGGGCGTCGTCTCACATTGCGCGCCTTCGCTTGCGTTATTTGTCTTTCAGCAAATGGCGGGAAGCCGGCGCCTCTTGGAAAACGGTTACGCCATTGCGGCGACTGACTATCCCGGCCTCGGCACCCCGGGCCCGCACCCCTATCTCGTCGGCGACAGCGAAGCGCGCGCGGTAATCGATTCCGTCCGCGCCGCGCGATCGTTTCCGGGGCTGGAGAACTCCACCCGTTACGCGGTGTGGGGCCATTCGCAAGGGGGGCAAGCCGCGCTGTTCACGGGGATGATCGCGAAAACTTACGCGCCCGAGCTTCAGCTCCTCGGCGTTGCCGCCGCGGCGCCGGCAACGGATCTCGCCGCGTTAATGACCGCCGATCTCGATACTGCCGGCGGCCGCAATCTTACGGCAATGACAATCTGGTCATGGTCCAAAGTGTTCGGCGTGCCGATGCAGAACGTCGTCGAACCCGCCGCCATGCCGTCCGTCGATGCGCTCGTTAATCAATGCATCGAGGGTGCATTCGACCTCTACGTCCGAGAAAAGATGTCCGCGCCGTTGGCGCGAATCTTTCTATCGGTGAAGAATCTTGGGACCATCGAACCGTGGAAGTCGCTTCTCACACAGAACACGGCCGGGGAACTTCCGAGCGACATTCCGGTGTTCCTGTCACAGGGTTCATCCGACGGTCTTGTGCTTCCTTTCGTCACGCAAGCCTACAAGCAGCAGCTCTGCAAAGCCGGGAGCAAGGTCAAAATGCTGGTGATGCCGGGCGTGAGCCACGGATTTATCGGCTACGACAGTGCGAATGAAGCGGCCGATTGGATGGCCGAGCGCTTCAAAGGCAACGCGCCATCCAACGATTGCTAGCCGGCTCGCTCCTTCGACGCCCCGGGCTGCATTTGTGTCCGGCTCTTGCGGTTGAGCGCGGTGTCCGGATCGACGAAACACATCCCACCTTTGCCGAGCGCGCTTTGGCACTCGCTGACCGAGGAATAGCCGCATTCGATATGCGATTTTTCCCGTTCCGCATAACCACACCAGTCTTCCGCCTGGGCCGCCGGAACTGCCGTCAGCAAAATGATGCCCGCCAGAATGATCTCACCGCGCATTGCCACCTCTCCGCACTACGCCCCCGAAATTTCATAGAGCACGATTGCGGCTGGGAGGAGGAGACGGTGTCAATTATGTCGCATGCTCGCGATCGCGCTGAGCAGGCCGGCTTGATCCGTAACCGGCAGCGAACAGGTTTCGCCAACGCAGACGAAAGCTTGCGTTTCGCCCCTCGCGGCTTCGATCTGCGCGCGGGCCGGATGCGCGGGTGGCAATGCGTCAGCCGACCGCGCGTGCAGGACAACGCGATCAAGCGGCGGAATTTTTCGCGCAACGGCAAGCAAAGCATCGGCTCCGGCGCCCTCACCGGTCACGACAATCTCGGCGGCGCGTAGCCGCAGATCGACCGCGTTGAACAGCGCCATGTGCATGTAAAGATTTTCGACCGCATGCGGTGCGACGCCTGCGATCAGCCGGTCGGCCTTTTCGCGCCATGAATCGTCGCCGGACAACAGCGCGAGCCGGATCAAATTTTGCGCCGCGACGGCGTTGTGGTTCGGCGTTGCCTCATCGGCCGTCGACGCCGGACGAATGACGAGGCCTTCGGCATCGGCTGCTGTCAGGTAATACGTGCCGCCTTCCCTATTTGCGTAGTCGCGATCAAGGGCGCGCTGCCAGGCGAGCGCCTGGTCGAGATAGGCCTTTGTCCCCGTCGCCTCATAAAGCGCGAGCGCAGCGCGGATCATGGCGGCGAAATCCGACGCCATCCCCGGAAACTTGAGCTGAGCCTGGCGCCAGGAATGACCGAGCCGGTCGTCGCGCGTCATTTCGCGTATGACGAAGTCAAAGGCGCGCTTCGCCATGTCGAGCCAGGACGGTTCGGCCAGCATTTGGCTCGCATTGGCGAGCGCCGCGATCATCAATCCATTCCAGTCGGCGAGGATCTTGTCGTCGAGGCCCGGGCGGACGCGCGTCGCGCGCGCGGTGAGAAGCTTTTCGCGCAATGCCAAAAGCCGCGCCTCGTCCGCGTCGCTGCGCTCCTGCGGCTTAAGCCGATTGAAGATGTTGTGGCCTTCGAAATTTCCCTGCGGCGTCACGTCGTAATTGCGCGCGAAGAATTCGCCGTCTTCGATGCCGAGCTCTCGGAGTACCGCGTCGTAAGACCAGACGTAAAACTTGCCCTCCTCGCCTTCTGAATCCGCATCGAGCGAAGCGCAGAACGCGCCGCCTGCGTTTGTCATCTCGCGCGCAAGCCAGGCGACGGTTTCCTGCGCGCGCTGCCGGTAAAGCGTTTTACCCAGGCGCAGATGCGCGATGGCGAGGAGTTCAAGCAGTTGCGCATTGTCGTAAAGCATTTTCTCGAAATGCGGGACCAGCCAGCGCTCGTCCACCGAGTAGCGGGAGAAACCGCCGCCGAGATGATCGTAGATGCCGCCCTCGCAGATATGGTGCAGCGTCACATCGACGGCAGCGAAATAGCGCGCCTCCCCGCTGCGCAATCCGCCGCGCCAAAGAAGTTCGAACAAGGACGCTTGCGGAAATTTCGGCGCGCCGCGGGTACCACCGTTGACCGCATCGATCATGCCGCCGAGCTGGCGCGCGGCGTTGTCGAGTTCGGCGGCGCCGATGATGACGGTGCCTTCCTGGCGAGCGGCGCCGGCGAGCCGCTCCATCAACGCCGCGCGGTTCTGCTCGATCTTCTGCGGTTCTTCGCGGAACAGCCGCGCGATTTCGCGCAACACATCGACGAAAGCCGGTCTGCCGTAGCGCGCCGAATTAGGAAAATAGGTGCCCCCCCAAATCGGCTCACCGTCGGGCGTAAGAAACATGGTCAGCGGCCAACCGCCCTGCTCGCCCAAGTGATGCAGCGCCGCCATGTAGATCTGATCGATGTCCGGGCGTTCCTCGCGATCGACTTTGATGTTGACGAAGAGCTCATTCATGACCGCAGCGGTGGCGTCGTCCTCAAAGCTTTCGTGCGCCATGACATGGCACCAATGGCAGGCCGCGTAGCCGACCGAGAGCAGGATTGGTTTGTTGGTGCGTTTTGCGTCCGCCAGCGCTTCCGCTCCCCAGGGCCACCAGGCGACCGGATTGCTTTTGTGTTGGAGCAAATACGGGCTCGTCTCGCGCGCGAGGCGGTTGTCGTGCGCTTGAGCTGGTGACGCCACGGATTCAGTCTCTCTGCCAAGCGACAATGCCGCGAACGAGTTTATCTGGAAATTTCGGATGCTGCGTCGGCGACGAAATGATCGACAGCTTATCGCCGTCAAGCTTGTAAAAGCGGGTTTGTTCCGTCCCAAGCCACGAGGGATGCCAAGCGATATCGACGGTGACGATGATCTTGTCGGCTTCAACGCGATAGAGGCCCGAGTATGCCATCAAGCGATCGAACAACGCGGCGCGATCGGCGTCGTGGGCTCGGTCGCCGGCTGTTAAAAGCGCGGTGAAGCGCCGCTCGCTGATAATAAGCAAGCCGCGAGGATCATCGTAAACGTCGTGACGTTCGTCGCCGTCCTCGGTCGCGACCTGAAACGAAATAAGCTTCCAGGCCCCGATCAAGTGATTGGACGCAGTCATATCGACCTCGGCCTTGCGGACAGTTAGTGATACCGAACCGGCAATCGAAGCGCCATCGTCAGCTGTCGCGCTGTTCGACCTGCACCCCCGCGCAACAACGGACGCCGAAAGAACACCGACGTGAGAGATGATCGCCCCACCATCTACGCCCTGTCCTCCGGCCGGCCGCCGGCGGCGATTGCGGTGGTGCGGCTGTGCGGACCGCGTGCCGGTGCCGCGCTGGAGAAGCTCATCGGCCGCGTGCCCAAACCGCGGCACGCGACACTCGCGCGCGTGCGCGATCCGGCAACGGGCGAAGTCATTGATGAAGCGCTTGCGCTGTGGTTTCCCGGTCCGCACAGCGAAACCGGCGACGACATGGCAGAGCTGCAGCTGCACGGCAGTCATGCCGTCGTCGCCGCTGTGTTCGACGCGCTGGCGATCATCGAAGGCTGCCGTCCGGCAGAGGCCGGCGAATTCACCCGCCGCGCCTTCGACAACGGCCGGCTCGATCTTACGGCCATCGAGGGTTTGGCGGATTTGATTGCCGCTGAAACGCCGGCGCAACGCCGTCAAGCGTTTCGGCAACTCAAGGGGCTAATTGGCGACCGCGCCGAGGCGTGGCGCGAACAAATTATCGCCGCGCTCGCGCTCATCGAGGCGCGGATCGACTTCTCCGATGAGGCCGACGTTCCGGAAGACCTTCTCGGCCCCGCGCTGCGTGCCGCGAAAGATTTGCGCGACGAGATTGCGCGTGCGCTCTCGAAGTCGGGGCGAGGGGAACGGCTTCGCGACGGTTTCGTCGTCGCCATCGCCGGGCCGCCGAATGCCGGCAAGTCGACCTTGCTCAACCGGCTGGCGAAGCGCGACGCCGCCATTGTCTCGGCCCATCCCGGCACCACGCGGGACGCGATTGAGGTGCACCTTAATCTCGAAGGCTATCCGGTGACGCTGATTGATACCGCCGGGATCCGCGACAGTGCCGATCCGATAGAGCAGGAGGGTATTCGCCGGACGCAAGAGCGTGTCGCGATGGCGGACCTCGTCCTCTGGCTCACTGATGCATCGGCCGACAGGGCGGCGGCGGGTAGGGCGGCGGCTGAGAATCTCTCGGCGGCGGAGGTTTGGGTCCTTCGGAATAAAACCGATATGCTGGGTGGAGAGACCCGGGCAAGAAGTGAATCGCGATCCACAAATGAATCGGGGAGGGCGTTCGCCATCTCGGCTCTTACCGGCGCCGGGATGGAGTCGCTGCTGCAGGCGCTGGGGGAATGTGTCCGGAAATTCTTCTCAACGACCGAGGCATCGATGGTGACGCGTGCGCGCCATCGCCGCGCGCTTGAGGAGACCATTGCGGCGCTCGATCGCGCGGTGGCGCAGGGATCGACCGGAAACGAGGAGCTGATCGCGGAGGATTTAAGATCAGCGGCAACGGCGCTCGGCAGGCTGACGGGGAGGGTCGACGTGGAGGAGGTTCTCGACGTGATTTTCCGGGAGTTCTGCATTGGTAAATGAGCGATTAGCGAGAACGCTTCGTTAACGTTAACCATCGAATAAACAACTGCCCCACGCCTGGTCGGCACGATTGTTTCACGTGAAACACAGCCAAAGGTGGGCCACGTCTACCGCCTTTGACCGCGGATTCGGTGACGGATAGAACGGGCCGGTTTAGCGGGTTCTTCGATGATCACCGGATTTGATGTCATTGTCGTTGGCGGCGGGCACGCCGGCTGCGAAGCCGCGGCGGCTGCGGCGCGCTTAGGTGCGCGCACGGCGCTCGTCACGCAGCGCTTTGCCAGCGTCGGCGCTATGTCCTGTAATCCGTCGATCGGCGGCCTCGGCAAGGGGCATTTGGTGCGCGAAATCGATGCCCTGGATGGCCTTATGGGCCGCGTCGCCGACGCCGCCGGCATTCAGTTTCGGTTGCTCAATCGGCGCAAAGGCCCGGCCGTGCGCGGTCCGCGCGCGCAGGCCGATCGGAAGCTTTACGCGGCCGCCATGCAACGGGCGATCTCGGAGACGCCCAATTTAAAGGTCGTCGAAGGGGAGGTGGACGATATCTCGGTCTGCGACGGCCGCGCCACCGGGGTGGTGCTAGCTGACGGTCGGGCCTTCGGGGCGGCGGCGATTGTGCTGACGACCGGGACTTTTTTGCGTGGACTCATCCATATCGGCGATTGCCAGATTCCGGCCGGACGTGTTGGCGAAGCACCGGCGCTTGGCCTGTCGCGAATGCTGGAACGCGCGGGGTTTACGCTCGGCCGCTTGAAAACCGGCACGCCGCCGCGGCTCGATGGCACGACGATCGACTGGGCCGCCTTGGAAATGCAGCCGGGCGACGAACCGCCAGAACCGTTTTCGACGCTCACCGCGCGGATCACTAACCGGCAGATCGAGTGTGCGATCACGCGGACCAGCGCGGCCACGCACGCCGTCGTCCGTGACAACGTTCACCGCTCGCCGATGTATTCGGGTCAAATCAAGAGCCGCGGCCCGCGCTATTGCCCGTCGATCGAAGACAAGATCATGCGCTTCGGTGACCGCGAGGGGCACCAGATCTTTCTCGAGCCCGAGGGCCTCGACGACACCACCGTCTATCCCAATGGCATTTCGACCTCACTGCCGGAGGAGGTTCAGGCCGCCGTCGTCGCGTCCATTCCCGGCCTTCAGCGCGCGCGCCTGGTGCGTTCCGGCTACGCCATCGAATACGACCACGTTGATCCGCGCGAGCTCATGCCGTCGCTGGAGACACGGCGGGTGCCAGGGCTGTTCCTGGCGGGGCAGATCAACGGCACGACCGGATACGAGGAAGCGGCCGCGCAGGGCCTCCTGGCGGGCATCAATGCTGCCAAGCACGCCGGCGGGGCAGGGCCCGCGATTTTTGATCGTGCAGAAGCCTACCTCGGCGTCATGGTGGATGACTTGGTGACGCGCGGCGTCACCGAGCCATATCGGATGTTTACCTCTAGGGCCGAATATCGGCTGACGCTGCGGGCGGATAATGCCGATCAGCGGCTGACCGAGAAAGGCATCGCGCTCGGCTGTGTCGGCGCGGAGCGCGGCAACGCCTATCGCGCCAAGCTCGCGGCGCTCAAGGCGGCCCGGGACATGGCGGAATCGCACACGCTGACGCCCAGCGAAGCCGCCCGGCACGGACTGACCTTGCGTCAGGACGGGCAGCGCCGCTCGGCCTTCGAATTGCTGGCCTATCCCCAGATCGGCGTCGCTAGTTTGAAAAAGGTTTGGCCATGCTTTGGCGAAATCGAGGCGAAGATCGCCGAGCAGGTCGAAATCGATGCCAAATACGCGGTCTACCTCCGCCGCCAAGCGACCGATGTCGAATCCTATAGGCGCGACGAGGGTTTGGCCCTTCCCGATGATCTTGATTACGACGGCGTTTCGGGGCTGTCGAACGAAGTCCGTGCCAAGCTCCACGCCCATAAGCCCCGGACCATTGGCCAGGCCGGCCGCATTGACGGCATGACGCCGGCAGCGCTTACGCTCCTTCTCGCGTATTTACGGCGCCAAGAGCATAAGTTCCGTCGCGGTGTGGCATGAACGCTCGGCGTGCCGGAAATGGCCCGCAACACGCTTCATCCGGCCATCGGCTCCGAATTTCCCCAAACGCTGGCCCGGACCTAGCGGCTGACCGCGCGCATGCGCTGGCGCTCGTTCCTGTTTCACGTGAAACAGCGGACCGTTTGGATCGCTTTGTCGCCGTGCTGCTGCGCTGGCAGCAGCAGATCAATCTGATCGCGCCGTCCACTGAGCGAAATCTTTGGACGCGCCACGTCGCGGACTCCCTCCAGTTGATGGCGCTCGCTCCAAAGGCCCGCATTTGGGCCGACCTCGGCTCCGGCGCCGGATTTCCCGGTGTGGCAATTGCGTGCGCGCTGGCCGACGTCCCAGACGCGCGGGTTTACTTGGTGGAAGCCAACCCGAAGAAAATAGCCTTCCTGCGAGAAGCGGTTCGCGTCACCAGCGCACCGGCCATAGTGCATGCCGGAAAGATCGAGGAGTTTGTCGCTCATCCTCCCGAGCCGATCGATGTGGTCGCCGCGCGGGCGCTCGCCCCGCTGCCAAAGCTCCTCGGCCTGGCTTCTCCGTTGCTGAAAAACGGTGCCGTGGGTCTGTTTCCCAAGGGCCAGGATGCAGCGTCGGAATTGACCGAGGCATCCAAATATTGGAAGGTCGAAGGCAGTCTGGCGCCGAGCCAGACCGATCCAAAGTCGCATATTGTTGTCGTGCGTGAGCTCGAGCCGAAGCCTCAGACTGCTTCGGGCGGATGATTTTATCTAAGTCATTGGTGAAGCGGTGGAATCAGTCCTGATGGGCGATCAGCCCGGGTCGGAGGCAGAGGCGCTAGGTCCGCCAGCGGCCGACAATGAAGTTTTGCCCGATAGCGAAGTTCACGCAGAGCCGGCCAGGCACACGCGCGTCCTGGCGGTGGCCAACCAAAAAGGTGGCGTCGGAAAAACCACAACCGCCATCAATCTTGGCACTGCGCTGGCCGCCATCGGCGAGCATGTCCTGATCATCGACCTCGATCCTCAAGGCAACGCATCGACCGGCCTCGGCATCGATCAGCGCAGCCGCCGTCTCTCCACCTACGATGTACTTGCCGGCCGCGCCGCGTTGTACGACGCCATCCTGCCGACCATTGTGCCGCGGCTTTATCTCGCGCCATCGACGCTCGACCTCACCGGGCTCGAGTTGGAAATCGGCCAGACGCGGGATCGTGCTTACCGGTTGCGCAACGCGCTTTCGCCGCTCACCACGCCCGGGCTTGGCGAACCGGCTTACAGCTACGTGCTGGTTGATTGTCCGCCGTCGCTGAACTTGCTCACGGTCAACGCCATGGCGGCGGCGCATGCGATCCTCGTGCCGCTGCAATGCGAGTTCTTCGCGCTCGAGGGTTTGTCGCAACTTCTCAAGACCGTCGATTCCGTGCGCGACCAACTCAATCCCGAACTCACCATCCACGGCATCGTGTTGACCATGTACGACTCGCGCAACACGCTTTCCGGCCAGGTCGTCGCCGACGTACGCGAATTCATGGGCGCAAAAGTTTACGACACCATCATTCCCCGCAACGTGCGAGTGTCGGAGGCGCCGTCCTATGGCAAGCCTGTGCTGATGTATGATCTCAGATGCAGCGGCAGCGAAGCGTATATGCGGCTCGCCACCGAGGTCATTCAGCGCGAGCGAGAATTATACGCCTGACTTCGTTCGCTTGCGCGATCGAGCGAGCGGATCAAACAAAGACGCGGATGATAACCGGCGCATGGAGTGGCAATGAGCGATGGCTCGGAGAGTTCGGCGATGGCGGAGGAGGGAGCACGTAGACGACTAGGACGCGGACTCGCCGCCTTGATTGGCGACGTCGCCGAAGAACCGTCGGCGGAGCGTCCCCGCGGCGGCCGTCGCCTGCCGACCGGTTCGTTGCGGCCAAATCCGCACAACCCGCGGCGCACGTTTTCCGAAACCGAACTCGATGAACTTGCCGCGTCGCTGCGCGAGCGCGGTATCATTCAGCCGATTGTGGTGCGGCAACCGCGCGGCGTTACCGGCGATTATGAGATCATCGCCGGCGAGCGGCGCTGGCGCGCGGCGCAGCGCGCCGGCTTGCATGAAGTGCCGGTGGTCGTCATCGAAGCCACCGACGCCGAAGCGCTGCAACTTGCCATCATCGAGAACGTACAGCGCGCCGATCTCAACGCGCTCGAGGAAGCGCAAGGCTATCGCGCGCTGATTGACGAATTCAGCAACAGCCAGGAAGACATCGCCAAAATCGTCGGTAAGAGCCGAAGCTATGTCGCCAACACGCTGCGGCTGCTCAAGCTCTCCGATACGGTGAAGGCCTACATTCACAGCGGCAAACTTACTGCCGGCCATGCGCGCATGCTGATCGGCGAACCCAATGCCGACGCTCTGGCGGAAGAAATTATCGCCCGCGAACTCAATGTGCGCGAGGTCGAGGCGATGGCGCGCGAGCGGGCGCAGAAAAACGGCGGCAAAAAAGGAAAGGGCAGGGCGCGTGTCGCGGCCGCCAAAGACGCCGACGTGCTCGCGTTCGAAAAGCGTGTCTCCGATGCGACCGGCCTGGTGGTAAGCATCGACCATCGCGAGGGTCGCGGCACACTGACGATCCGCTACAACGATCTCGAACAGCTCGACGATTTGGTGCAACGGTTAGTACGGGGACACTGAGCCGCCGGCGCGACCTTGCCGCGCGTGATCGACGCGCTCGATCAAGTCATTGATGACGGGGCTCGTTGAAAACGGCACGAAACGCACCGGCGCGACGAATGCGATCTGATCGCCGAAGGTCGTCGGTTGCCGCACCGACAAAGTGACGCGCGGCGGATTTATGACCGTCGAATAACTGACATTCTTGATGTCGCGGAGCGCGACCCGCTCTTCTCGGCCGCGGTTTTTGATCAGCAACGTTTCGCCGTCATCCCAGACCTCGTCGACCAGATCGAAGACCAGCTTCTTCATAACGAAGTAGCCAAAGCCCATCATGATCAAGGGAACGATGAGGAATGGAAACGGCGGGGGGCCGTTTCGCGCTCCGCCAAAAAACAGCGGAATGGCGATAAATAGAATCAGGAATCCGAACCAAAAAGCCGGGAAGATGCGCTTGTAGAAAAACGTCATCTTCGACGAGATGCGCCGCATGACGTTTTCGCGGGTTACTCCGCCGCGGTCTGTCCGGCGCTCGCGGCGCCGAACCGGCGCTCGATATAATCGATGACGAGTTTCTCGAAATCCTGCGCCACGGTCGGGCCGCGCAGCGTGATCGCCTTCTTGCCGTCGATGAACACCGGTGCGGCAGGCGCTTCGCCGGTGCCCGGCAGCGAGATGCCGATATCGGCGTGTTTGCTCTCGCCCGGTCCGTTGACGATGCAGCCCATGACCGCCACGTTAAGCCCTTCGACGCCGGGATAACGTGTCTTCCATTCCGGCATTGAGTCGCGAATGAAGTTTTGGATATTGGCCGCAAGCTCCTGGAACGTCGTCGATGTCGTGCGGCCGCAGCCTGGGCAAGCGGCGACAAGCGGCACGAAAGTGCGCAGCCCGACAGTCTGCAACAATTCCTGCGCGACCTTGACTTCAAGCGTCCGGTCGCCGTTCGGCTCGGGCGTAAGAGAGATGCGGATGGTGTCGCCGATGCCTTGTTGCAGCAGCACGCCTAACGCGGCGGAGGAGGCGACAATGCCCTTCGAGCCCATGCCAGCCTCGGTCAGACCGAGATGCAGCGCATAGTCCGAACGCCGCGCGAGTTCGCCGTAGACGGCGATCAAATCCTGCACCGCGGACACCTTGCCGGAAATAATGATCTTTGAGCGGGGTAGGCCGATCTCCTCGGCGCGCGCCGCCGACAGAAGAGCGGATTGCACCATGGCTTCACGGGTCACGTCGCGCGCATCCACCGGACGGTTCGAACGCGAATTCTCGTCCATCAGGTGCGTGAGCAGCTCCTGGTCGAGTGACCCCCAATTGGCGCCGATGCGCACCGCCTTATTGTGGCGGATCGCGGTCTCGATAATGGCGCCGAATTGCCGGTCCTTCTTTTCCTTGAAGCCGACATTGCCGGGATTGATGCGATATTTGTCGAGCGCCTCGGCGCAAGCTGGATGATCAGCCAAAAGCTTGTGGCCGATGTAATGAAAGTCGCCGATGATCGGCACCTCGACATTCATCTTCAGCAGCCGGTCTTTGATGTGCGGCACCGCGGCTGCCGCCTCGTCGCGGTCGACCGTCACCCGCACGAGTTCCGAGCCGGTACGGGCCAGCGCCGCCACCTGCTTCGCCGTCCCCTCGACATCGGCGGTGTCGGTATTGGTCATGGACTGCACCACCACGGGTGCGCCGCCACCGACGGTGACATTGCCGACCTTCACAGCGACCGTCTTGTGCCGCTCGGCTGGGCCGGAAAACTCGATCATGAACCGTTCCTATTCCGCGTTGTCGCCCCCCGCACCGGGGCGGGGAACTCGCATGGATATAGCCTTATCGGGGCCGGTTTACGAGCACCAGTCCACCTGCGACTAGCGCAACGGCTAAGGCGAAGGGGGGTGTCAGAGGCTCACCGAGGACCAGAGCGCCGGCGGCAACGCCGAAGAGAGGGGTTAAAAAGGTAAACGCCGATAGCCGCGTCGCCGAATAACGCACCACGAGTGCAAACCAGACGACGTAGGTCACGCTCACCACCCAGATGGTCTGGTAAGCGAACGCCCCAAGGGCGATCGCTGACGGCACCCCTTCAAGGCGCTCGCCAAACGCGAATGAAGCGGCGCCAAGGAGCGGGGCCGAGACGACTAGCTGGTACAGCATGGTCTTTTCCGCGCTGACGTTTTTGAGCGCGCTCGCTTTGATGACGAGCGTGGTGGCCGCCCACGCCAATGCGGCGCCGACCATCATCACATCGCCGAGCATTTGATGCGGATCAGTGGCGGGGGTCGGCAAACCGAACGCGATGACAATGCCTACGAACGACAGCGCGAGGCCGAACCATTGCGAGGGATGAAAATGATCGCCGGGAATGAACCAGCGCGATCCGATCACCACAAAAAATGGCGCCAGATAGATGAACAGGACGGCGCGTGTTGCCGTGGTCCACAGCAGGCCCGGATAAATCAGGAGGAACTCGAGCGCAAACAACACGCCGGCGGCTATTCCTGCCCAGAGCGTGCCGTCGCGCTCGAATAGCTTAAGCCCGCGCCAACGCACCCAAGCGGCGACCAGCACGGCGGCTATGACCGAGCGCGCCGCCGATTGAAGAAACGGCGGGATGTCGTGGATGGCTAATTTGATCGCGACCTGATTGAAGCCCCAGCACAGCAAAAGCCCGACCACCGTCGCAATGGCGAGCGCGTCAAGCGGGCGGGAATTTGCGGGGGGATGGACCAACGTCGCGACTTTAAAAATGCCGCACGTCTTTTAATGTTGCCGGCAATGCGAGCAAATACCGGTGATTTCGATCACCGGACTTTTCGGCGTGAATCCAGCCGCGCGACAGGAGGCTTTGAGCGAGTCGGTTGCCGCACCGCCTGGCGCTTCTCCGACCGCGCCGCATTGTTCGCAAATCAAGAACACGATCGGATCGTTGCCGGCGTGACTATGCACGCAAGCGACGAATGAGTTGCGGCTTTCAATACGATGGACCAGGCCGTTCTCGCGCAAAAAATCGAGCGCGCGATAGACCGAGATCGGCGCCGGACGCCGCTTAGAGCCGAGCCGATCCATGATTTCATAAGCCCCGAGCGGCTTATGGCTCGCCAGCAAAGCTTCGAGCACTTGGCGGCGCATCTGGGTCAGCCGTTGACCGCGCGCGGCACACAGCCGTTCGGCGTGGGCAAGCGCCGAGCTCGTGCAGCTGCCGTGATCGTGATCGGGCGCCGGAAATACGGTTTGTGCTTTTAAGGTCATTCCACGTCAGGGGGCTTGGGCCACGCTTCTAGATAATGATTCGGGGCCGTCGCGAAACACGAAGAGCTCTGAATTTTGATGTTGCGCCGCAGCAAGAACCGTCCCACATTCGCGCGATTTCGGCCAAATGTCACGCTACAAAGCCGCTGATAAGGATGCGGCCCGGCGCGGCGCTTTCTCAATTTGAGGGTCATCATGCTGAAAGGAAAGACCGCCCTGGTCACCGGCTCAACGTCAGGCATCGGGCTGGGCTATGCGCGGGCGCTCGCCGGGCAAGGCGCCAACGTCACTCTGAATGGCTTCGGCAACAAGGACGCGATCGAACAGCTCCGCGTCGGTATCGAGAAGGAGTTCGGCGTACGGGCGTTTTATTCGCCGGCTGATATGAGCAAGCCCGAGGAAATCGCCGACATGGTCCACGCCACTGAAAAGACCTTCGGTTCGCTCGATATTCTCATCAACAACGCCGGCGTTCAGTACGTTGCCCCGATCGAAGAATTCCCGATCGAGAAATGGAACCAGATTATCGCCATCAATCTTTCGTCCGCCTTCCACACTATCCGCGCCGCGGTACCGGGCATGAAGTCGCGCAAGTGGGGCCGCATCATCAACACGGCGTCGGCGCACTCGTTGGTCGCCTCCCCTTTCAAGGTAGCTTACGTATCCGCCAAGCACGGCCTCGCCGGCCTCACCAAGACGGTCGCGCTCGAGGTGGCGACCTTCGGCATCACCGTCAATTGCATCAGTCCCGGCTATGTGTGGACCCCGCTTGTCGAGGCGCAAATTCCCGACACCATGAAGGCGCGCGGCATGACCGAAGAGCAGGTCAAGCGCGACGTGCTGTTGGCGGCGCAACCGACCAAGGAATTCGTCACCATCGACGAAGTCGCGTCGCTCGCCGTTTATTTGTGTTCCGATGCAGCAAAAGCGATTACCGGCGCCAATCTTTCTATCGACGGCGGCTGGACCGCGGCCTGAGGTTCGGCTCGACCTGAGATTATTCAGCGCCGGCTTGGTCCAAACACTGTCATGAAGAACCCGCTCGCCGCGCTGATGCCCGGACGCGGCGCAAATAGTGCGCTGCCGCTCATCACGAAACGCGTCAATCTGGCGCTGCAAGGCGGAGGTGCGCACGGCGCCTTCACTTGGGGCGTGCTCGAGCATTTGCTGGCTGACGGCCGCCTACAATTCGAAGGCATTTCCGGCACGTCGGCCGGCGCGGTCAACGCGGTCATGCTTGCCGACGGCCTCATCCGCGGCGGCCCCGGGGAAGCGCAGAAACGGCTCGCCGATTTTTGGCGTGCGGTGAGCAACAACGGGAACCTGCCGGCCATGCAGCGCGCCGTGGTCGAGCGGATGCTGTCTTTCATTCCGCTCGAGGGTACGCCGATGCAGGCCTGGCTCGAAACTTGGGCGCGCTATTTTTCGCCGTACGATTTCAATCCGCTCAACATCAATCCCCTCAAGGATCTATTTGAACGCTTCGTGGATTTCGAAGCGTTGCGCGCGGCGCGCGACCTGCAAATCTTTATTTCGGCTACCAATGTGCAGACCGGCCGGGTGCGTATCTTCTCACGCGACAAGATCACCGCCGAAGCTCTGATGGCGTCGGCCTGCCTGCCACTGTTGTTTCGGGCGGTCGAGATCGACGGCGTGCCCTATTGGGATGGCGGCTATCTCGCCAACCCGGTGATTTTTCCGTTTTACGGCACGACCAAGACCGAGGACGTCCTGGTCGTGCAAATCAATCCGCTCGTCCGCCAGGCAACGCCGACCTCGGCCAACGAGATTATGAATCGTATCAACGAGATCACGTTCAACTCGTCGCTTCTTTCGGAATACCGGGCGATCGAATTCGTCGCTCGTTTGATCGATCAAGGCCGCCTGCCGCGCGGTGTCGCCCGGGGCCAGTACCGCCGGATCAACGTGCATCGCATTGTGCTCGACGACCACGGCACGGCGTTCGACGCGGCCAGCAAAGTCTCGACGGATTACGCGCTGTTCGAGACGCTGCACGTTGCCGGCAAGCGCGCCGCGCGCCGCTTTCTCGACGACCATTTCGAAGATATCGGCGTGAAAGGCACCGTCGACCTCGCGGCGGAAGCGCGCGCGGAATGGGCGTGATAGAATTTCGCCGATGGCTGATGTGACGCCGCTTTTGTCCGCTGAAGTCGGTGCCGCCCGGCTCGATGTCTGCGTGGCCGACATCACGACACTTGATCTCGATGCCATCGTCAACGCCGCTAATCGCACCTTGCTTGGCGGGGGTGGCGTTGACGGCGCCATCCACCGCGCCGCCGGACCTGAACTGCTCGCCGAATGCCGCGCGCTCGGCAGTTGCGAAACCGGCAGCGCCAAGATCACCCGCGGCTATCGGCTGAAAGCCAGGCACGTGATCCACGCAGTGGGGCCGGTATGGAGTGGAGGCCGCAAAGGTGAGGATGAGCTCCTCGCCTCCTGTTATCGGACCGCGCTTGAACTTGCGGCTGCGAGTAGTCTCGGCGCGCTGGCATTCCCGGCGATCTCAACCGGCCTCTATCGCTTTCCGCCGGATCGCGCAGCCCGCATCGCCGTCGGTACCGTTTCGTCGGAACTGGCCGCCGCCCCGCGCGGCATCACTCGCGTGGTTTTTTGCTGTTTTTCGCCGGAAGCCGCGGGACACCATATCGACGCCCTGACCAGCCTTGGCGTTGCTTAGCCAAGCCCGAGGCCTGAGTCCCTTGCAACCCTGCCCTGTGGTCCGCGCGCTGGATAAAATATAAGCTAGCTTATATTAAGCGGGCTCGAAAACAGGTGTCGGTCAAATGCCCCCGGTTTCGCGACGGCGAGAATTCGCCTTTATGCTCAATGACGTGGCGCGGCTGCTTCGGACCTATGCGGATCATCGCGCCGCGCAATACGGCATGACTCGGGCCCAATGGGCTGTCCTCGTGCGCCTCGACCTCTCTGAAGGGCTCAACCAGTCGGAGCTTGCCGAGATGCTCGACTTGCAACCGATCACGCTGACCCGGCTGCTCGACAAGCTGTGCGACAGCGGCCTCATCGAGCGGCGTCCCGACCCTGGGGACCGCCGGGCGAAGCGCCTGTTCCTTACCCCCGCGGCGCGCCCGCTTCTGAAACAACTCGCCGTTCTCGGCGAGGAAACCATGAACAGCGCCACGGAAGGCCTGTCCCAGGACGATATTGAACGCATGGTGTCGGAACTCGCGACCGTCAAAGACAACCTCCGCCGGCTAATCCACCAGCGGAACGCCAATGCGGCAGTGGGAGCGCGCCACTATGGCTGAACCCGTTCGCAAGACTGTCTCCCCCGTCCGCGATGAGATTGCGGAAGCGCCGCGGACGGCGCCGGTTGCACCGGTCGCTCCCGTGGAGAAGCGCGGTAAGGATCGCGGCAAAGCCGCCGATAAGGGGCGCGGGCTCAAGCGGCGCAGGGTGCGCTGGGTCTTGTTTGCGCTGTTGCCGATTGCGTTGATCGCCGGCGCGTATTGGTACGTCACCGGCGGCCGCGTCATGTCCACGGACGACGCCTACGTCAAT
>Ga0302180_10000534_pt1 | contig 30944 bp, 22 predicted proteins | sample I_Palsa_E3_2_FD_200575 | JGI IMG/M metagenome (GOLD analysis project Ga0302180, IMG submission 200575) | Peat permafrost microbial communities from Stordalen Mire near Abisko, Sweden - I_Palsa_E3_2 | ecosystem: Environmental > Terrestrial > Soil > Palsa > Peat permafrost | place: Sweden...
CGGCGAATTTAGCGCGAGCGGCGTCAGCGCTGGCACGATGCTTACACCCAACCAGACGGCCACACTGAGCGTCTCGTTTGCCCCGACGACTGCCGGAAGTGCGAGTGCGAGTATATCCGTAGCGAGCAATGCAACCGGCTCCCCGACGGTGATCTCTTTGTCGGGTACGGGAGCGGCGACAGGAGGTGCAGGAGGAGGAACCCCACCGGCGACTGGTGCGCCTATCTGCGGCCTGGAGGATGACGGCAAAGGACACATGCCATCCGATTGGGCCAGCTTCACACCGCCTTCTTCTGTGGGAGGTACCTATACCGATGCGCTGGGCACAGCGTCCGGGGGCACAGGCTGTGTGGTGAAGCGCTTAACTGTGGGTGGTGATACGGCTCATTATTACTCGACACTTGAACCGATGGACAGCAGTGACACCTATATCCTCGTTGCTGGGGCCGGAACGTGTGGAAGCGGTGGCGGATGGTGCGTCATCGGCCTGAATGGAAATGTGGTTGTAAGCAATGCGCACATGCCGCCGTCAACGACTCCTACGGCAGAATTCATGTGGTCAGCCACAACGCCAGGTCTGTTCTATTACACAAACAACAACTCTCTGATGAGTGCGACGATCACCGGCACGAATACGATCACTCTCGCTACGGTGTTTACATTCTCGCAGTATAGTTACATCACTATCCCAGACGAGACGCGCATTTCGCTGGACGGAACAACAATTGGTCTCGTTGGCGAGCACACGGGCAGCGGTACAGTGAATGTGGACATCTTCAGCTTCAACCTGAACAGCCTTACGCAATCGGCCGTTTTCACGACATCCACGAGTGGAAGCTGCACCGTTCATTCCGGTTCGGAATACAGCGGTTCTGGTGCTGCTCCATTCCCAATGGGTGTGACAGATATCGTAAATGGCTGCATCCATAAAATCATCATGTCCACTGACGATCGCGTTGAAGTCGAATGGCACCCGAATACAGAACCGAACGTATCCGCAGATTGTAAGTCCGCGTTCGCGGCCGGACAGTCCTGCATCGACCTCATCACCTCTGCTGGAACGATGTTCAACATGCAGAGTGGAACCACTCACACGGATTCGTTTCTGAGCTTGACCGGTGGAAATAATATGTTCTTGGAGTTGTGGGACCCATCGCCAAACGGAAACCACGCGAATGATCCGTGCTCACAACAGGGCGGCCATTCCAGCATGAATGATTTGAACAATGATGTGAACTGTGTCTTTACGACCGTATACACGGGCGGTCATATCAGCACCGCGGGCACGGGACCAAGTCAGCCGTGGGCGCTCATCAGTTACGATGACACGAGCCGTCCGTCATCTCCTGAATGGTGGACAACAAGCTCAAACTACGTCGCTCCCACGAACACGTCATGCAGCCAGTTCACAAGCGCCGGTAGTTCGTTTCCGGGTAACTGCTGGTATCCCTATGAAAGCGAAATGATTCTTGTGAATATGGCCAGCGTTGGAAATACCTCAGGACTCGGAGGAACGCCTGGAGATGTCTACCGCATAGCCTGGTCACGCACACGAGATGATAGTTCTTCGTTTTGGGGACAGCAGCGGGCCGCCCTGAGCCGCGATGGAAGGTACGTTGTCTTCTCCTCGAACATGGCCTATCCGTCAGGGAATTGCTCGAACCCAAGCGACCTGGCCTGCGACGACGTGTACATTATCGGACCGCTGTTCTAAAAGCGGGGCAGACCAACCGTCGCCCCTATCGTCTCCATTGTTGAACGAAAAGAACATCCAAGCACCGCGACTGCTGACAACAGTCGCTGTCGATTGGATGTTCTTTTGTTTCTGGCTGGACACCTGTTCCTGTGAGAAAACGATAATCGGCTGCGACACGTTGTAGCTGGGCCGTCGTTTCGTTGTGCCAGAGGTCATTGCCGCGTTCATCGGTCCTGGGCGACAGCGTCAGTGAAAATCGTGCGACGTGGCCGCAGCCGCAGGCATCGATAGCGCCTCGACCGAATCAACTTTCACCGAGATAACATTGTCCTGATGCTGCAGCCTGCCGTCGATGAGAAGAAATGGGTGGCTCACAATCGTGACGCGATTCTCCGCAAACACATCCGGCGAAATGATCGCATTTGCAATCCCGGTTTCATCCTCAACGCTCAGAAACACGAAGCCTTTCGCCGTGCCCGGCCGCTGCCGCGCAATGATGGCCCCCGCAATTCGCAAGCGAATCCCATCCGGAAGATGCTCGAGCTCATTCGCGCGCCGGACACCAAGCGTCGTCATCGCCGAGCGGCAGTAAGACATCGGATGTGGCCCCACGGTCATTCCCGTGCCGCGAAAATCGGCAACAAGCCGCTCGGCATCTGTCATCGGCGACAGCGGGGAAGTGTCCGGCGGCAATAGCGGCGGCACGAACGGCAACGATCTGGAAATTTCTTCTTCGTTCACCGGCGCTTCCTGCGGATCGTCGAGCAGCGGCCCCGCAGGCCGCGCCACTCGCTCGACCTGCCACAAAGCATCGCGGCGATGAAACCTCTGCCGCTTTTTCGCGCCCGGATCCGCGACGCCGTTCGCTTCAGGAATTGCAGGTTGCGTGGCATGTCGCATAAAAAAATTCATCGCCCCAATTTCAGCCAATGTAATCAGTTCCGTTTTCTGAAGCGAAGGCACGCGTTGCTTCAACTCTTCGATGGAAGCAAACGCGCGAATCGACCGTTCCGCAACGATGGCCTGCGCCGGCTCCTCGCGCAATCCCTTGGCGTAGCGCAAACCCAGCCTCACAGCCCAATTCTCTCGATCGCGCTCGAGCGTGCATTTCCAATCCGACTGCGCCACATCAATCGGTTTCACTCTCAATCCATGCCGCTGCGCATCTTTCACAAGCGTCGCCGGCGAATAAAATCCCATCGGCTGATTGTTGAGCATCGCCGCCGTGAACGCCGCAAGGTAATGGCATTTCAAATACGCGCTCGCATACGCTAGCAGCGCAAAGCTCGCGGCGTGCGATTCCGGAAAGCCGTAAAGCGCGAACGAAGTAATCGATTTGACGATCATCTCCTGCGACTCCACGCTGATGCCCGTGCGAATCATCCCCGCGCGAAGTTTCTTTTCAATTTCTTTCATCCGCGCTTCGGAGCGCTTAAATCCAAATGCCCGCCGCAATTCTTCCGCTTCGCCGCCCGAAAATCCCGCCGCAATCATCGCCATGCGAAGCAATTGCTCCTGAAACAGCGGAACGCCCAGCGTCCGCGCGAGAACCGGCTCGAGCGATAGATGCGGATACTCCACCGGCTCGCGCCCCGCGCGGCGCTTCAAGTAAGGATGGACCATCTTTCCGACAATCGGCCCGGGCCGAATAATCGCTACTTGCACCACGATGTCGTAAAACTTCACCGGCTTGAGCCGCGGCAGGCACGACATCTGCGCGCGGCTCTCGATTTGAAACATCCCGACGGTGTCAGCTCTCTGTAGCGTCTCGTAAACCAACGCATCATCCGCAGGCAACCGCGCCAAATCCACATCTTCTCGATAATGATCGTGAATAATCTCGATCGTTTCTTCGAGCACCGCCATCATCCCCAGCCCCAGCAAATCCACTTTGACGATGCCCATGTCGGCGCAATCTTCCTTGTCCCACTGCACCACCACGCGCCCCGGCATCGTCGCCGGTTCGAGCGGCACCACGGAATCGAGCTGCCCCTTGCAAACCACCATCCCGCCCGAATGCTGCCCCAGATGCCGCGGAAGGTCCTGCATGCGAATGCAAAGTTCGAGAAATTTCTTAATGCGCGGGTGCCCAACGTCAAATCCGGAATCCTGAAAATGGCGGACGAGCGTGTCGTCGTCATCCTTGTATTCCCACGCGTTAACGAGACTCGTCAACTTGTCGAGCGTTTCCGAATCAAAGGACAGCGCCTTTCCCGCTTCCCGCGCCGCAGATCGCCCGCGATACGTGATCACGTTCGCCGTCATCGCCGCGCCAAGCTTTCCGTAGCGTTCGTAGACATACTGAATCGCCCGCTCGCGCTGGTCGCCGCTCGGCAGATCGAGATCAATGTCCGGCCACTCATGCCGCTCTTCGGAAAGAAATCGCTCGAAGAGCAGGTCCATGCCGACAGGATCAACCGCCGTGATCCCGAGCGAGTAGCAGACGGCGCTGTTCGCCGCGGAGCCGCGCCCCTGCACGAGAATATTTTTCTCGCGGCAGAAACGCACGATGTCCCAGACGATCAAAAAATAGCCTGCCAGTTCGAGTCTTTCGATCAGCACGAGTTCGCGCTCCACCTGCCGTTGCGCTTTCTCATCGTTCGCGCCGTAACGCGAGATCATTCCTTCCATCGTGCGCTGGCACAAAAAAGAGTCCTGTGTCTCGCCATCCGGAACCGGATATTTCGGAAATTCGTAGCCCAAATCTTCGAGCGTGAATTCGAGGCGCGAGGAAAGCTCCGGCGTGTGCGCTATCGCTTCGGGAAGATCGGCAAAAAGTCGCGCCATCCGTTGGCTCGGCTTCAGTTGGCGTTCGGAGTTGCGCGCCAGCAAACGCCCCGCGGCTTCAAGCGCAACATGGTTGCGAATGGAAGTGAAAACGTCGAGTACTTGCCGCTCGATCCGCGTCGCATGCGAGACGCCGTTCGTCGCCAGCAGCGGCAACCGCAGCTTGCGCGCGATTTCTACCGCCGCTTGATTTCGTGCCTCCTCATCGCGGTGAAGATGCCGCTGCAATTCCACGTACACATTCTCGCGCCCAAAAATCGCGCTGAGTTCCCGCACGCATTCCGTTCCGCCGGCGATGCCTCCTTGTCCGAGCGCGTGCGCAAGCGGTCCTTCTTCTCCACCCGTGAGGCAAACGAGGCCGGCTGCATGCTCCGCCATTTCTTTCGCGGAGATGCAGCCTTCATTTTTTGCCGCGCGCAGCTTCATGCGAGTAATCAGCCGGCAGAGGTTCTGATATCCCGCGCGCGTTTTGACGAGCAGCGGATAGCGAAATCCGCCAGCCGACGTAACTTCCACGCCGATGTGCGCGCGAATTTTGTTTTTCACCGCGGCGTGATGAAAGCGCGGCGCTCCATACAGCCCATCGCGATCGAGCAGCGCCACGGCCGGAAGCTCGATCTCCGCCGCGCGCCCCGCCAAAGTTTCAGGCAGGGAAGCGCCTTCGAGAAAACTGAAAGCCGAGCGAGCGTGGAGTTCGACGTACATCAGTCGTACACGCCCCGGACAAACCACTCCCCGCTCGCGCGCTCGCGCACGATTCGATAAACGCCGCGCGCCCGCGTACTCTCCGCCTTCTGCGCTGCATGTGAAAATGCTGTACGCGAAAACGCATTCGTCTCTTTTGCGGCGGGAACCGGAAACTCAATTTCAAGATCCCATTCATCCTGATTCCACGGATCTTCCGTCCACCAATCGCCGGACGATCGCCACGGCCCGGACGCCGCCATCACATCGCCCCACACCCCGCCGAAATAAACGCGCGCCGGAGCATGCACTTTGTTCATCGTTTCGTGAGTAGTATCGCGAGAATTGTCGCGAGCCTCGACTTTCGCTGGCATCGCTGGCCGGAATACACGCAACGCCGTCGCCGGCAAAAGCGAAGCAGACTCCGCAATTCGCAGAGAAACCCCTGAGGAAACTGAAGACTCGCCGGAATCATTGGCTGGCAGGGAAGCCTCCAACGGATTGAACCGCCCCACGCGAAACGAAAGTGGCCGGTGCGTATCCAGCAATTCAGGCGAGCCGATGTTTGCAGCGCCAACGGAATGCCCCGTTCGCGCCATCGTAATTTCCAGTTTTTCCGGATCAGGCGAGAGCGGAACAAAAAGCCCCGATTGCGCAAAGCGAACTTTCGCCGGCTCAGCCGTCATCGTGATTTTTACGATTGGCGACGCAGGCGGATGCGCCTCCAGATGCAATCGCCAAAGCCGCAAAAGCGCTTTGGAATCGCGCATTGCCAGCGGCAGCCGCAGCACATGCTCATAAATCAACACAGTCGCGTCTGGTTCTGCGCGATTGACCTCTGCATTCGTGGGGGCGGGTCTCAGACCCGCCCGCTCCGGATGCCGCGTACCGCTTTGTCGATTTGCATCGCCTCTATCCCCACCATTGTCATTCCGAGGAGCGCCGCTTTCCCGGCGCGACGAGGAATCTGCGGTTGTGCTGCTTTGACTGTAAACTCGATTCTGGCGCTTCCCCGCAATTCCAAATATTTCCTCCTCTCCCGGCTCCAACTCCATCCTCAATCGAATCTCATTCGTAGCCAACGCCCGCGCCGAAAGCCGCCCGCAAAGTTGATCGAGCAACCGCCCCAAAAGAAACGAAAGCGGCTCCAACTCGCTCACCGCCGTATCGAGCTCCATCGCCTCTTCAAATTCCATCGCGGCAATCGTTGGAATCAACGCGCGCCCGCTCGCTCCCCGCGCCAATTCTTGCAAACGTACGCCTTCCTGTCCCAACCGCTCGGAAAGTTGCGCCACCGGCAAAGCCGCCAGCGCTCGGCACGTGCGCACGCCCCAGCGTTCCAGCGTCTCCCGAATTTCGAACGACGGATTCAGCGCGATGACGGGCAGGCTGCCCAGGCGCTCCATTTCTTCATCCGCCGCGAGCACGGTCACGCCGGCAAAGCCTCGTGCCGCAAGTTGCGCCGCTTCCGGATTCGAGCCAACGGCAACTTGGGCAGACAATCCAAATTTCTTAGCGCGCCGGCCCAACCGCTGCGCCAGTTTCTCGAATCCGCCGAAAAGCTGCGCCAGCCCTGCAAGATCGAGAATGATAGTGTCCGCCGCGGTTTCCTCGATGCGCGGGCTGAACGACAGCGCCAGATCAACCAGCGCCGCATGCGCCGCCGTTTCGTGCTCGATCGAACGGCGGCGAAGTTGCAGCCCTTGGATCTGTTCCGCCTGCGATTTCGTCATTCCGATTTGCAGGCCGAGCGATCCCGCTTTTTTATTTCTCGCGATGACGGTGACGAACGGCGGATTGCCATCCAAAATTCCGGCCGCCTGTGCGCGAAGTCCGGGCTCGATGCGCAGCGCCGATTGCAAAATGAAATTGAGGACATGTATGCATGCAAAGGGCATGGGGATCTCTCAAACGAATAAAATCCTTCAAGCGCCGGGCAAGAGGGCGCTGCAATCGCGTTTCAGGCTTCGCTGTTTTTCCTGCGCTTCTTTGTGAGTTCGGTCCAGGCAGGCTTGGATTCGAAACTGCACCGCGTGCCCTCGTAGGAATCAACCGCTGCGAAATCACTCGCTGCGGAATTGAACGAAGCCAAACCACCCGGCGAACCATCCTCTGATTTCGCGCGCTCGAAGCGGCAGCGCACCACTTCCGCGTTGAATTGCAAGCCGCTGAGAAGAGTTGGCTGCGAATTTCCATCGTTGCCGCTTTTGAAGCTGGAACGCCACCGCGCCATTTTCATTTCCAGGCGCAGCACAAGCGAAGCGCACGTTTTCGCGCAAGACTCCTGTTCAAGGAGCATGAAAACTGTCGGCGTGTTTTCAACCATTCTCCGAAAACGAAACCAGACATTCAACGGCACGCGGCGCACGCTCGCAATCGGCAGATCGCTCAGGTCCAGCGCAACCAGCCCGAATCCGCCGCCATGCAGCAACAAATCCGCCGCCCGCAACGCCTGCTCGATATTGGTGCAGCGCACCAGAAGCAATCTTCCGAGAACCACGCCCGCCTCTTCCGCGCCGCACGGATCAAATGAATCCCGGCCATCCACCAACGCGCACGATTCTTCCCGTTTTGTAAGCGCGGAGAGCAGGGAAACGAGAAGGCTCGTTCGCCCCGAACCAATGGGTCCGGAAATTTCCGTCAGACATCCGCGCGGCAGGCCGCCCGTGAGATGGTCAATCTCCGGAATGCCGCAAGCCACCATCTCCGCAGGCGCGGGCGGCCGGGGTGAAAAAGGCGCAGGGATTCTGCTGCCAAGAGACTTTTCGAGTTGGGCGCGCAAAGCGGATGTCTTCACAGGAATAACCGTGGCAAAGAAGGACAGAAAGTGTTTTTAGTTTCGCTTTTTCTTCGCCTAGCGCGGATTCTCCCCCTGCAGCCCGTTCTTGTCAATAGCCGGGTTTTCGATGCGTCGATCCTGACGCCTGCAAACCGTGCCAAAAAAAATTGAACCGCTTGCCAATAGTGGGTTGTGGTAAAGTCCGCCCCACAGGAGTGTCGTATCGGGCCATTGCTGGGCGTATTACCGCAGTTTTCGAAAACGAATCGGGGGCGATAGGGCGGTCCCCTGGATTTTACTTGTCTGACCCTCTCGCTTCGATTCTAGAACGAAACTAAATTGGAGGCAGAAATGAGGAAATTGCTGGGGGGCTTGGGTCTAATGACCCTGATGGCCTTCTCGTTTCTCGCGGCGCCTGTTGAAGCGCAGACTGCCGCGACGGCGAAGAAGAATGTTACTGCGCAAAAATATGACGCCGAGAGCGAAACCACTCTGAACGGTACGGTGAAGAGTGTCATATCGAAACCCACGTCAGGGATGCTGATCGGCGCGCACCTGATTTTGACGTCGTCGTCCGGCACCGTGGATGCGGCTCTTGGCCCATTCGCAATGAAAGGCCGCAACCCTGTATCCGTCAGCCCCGGCGACGCTGTGTCAGTTGTGGGCGTGATGATGACGATCAGAAACAAACACGTCTTCATGACTCGAACCGTGCAAGCCGGTGGACAGACATACACACTGCGCAATCGAAATGGTTTTCCGCTCTATCCTTCAAACGGCGCACCCTCAACCACTCCCGTGAGAGGAGGACTGCGATGAACCGCAAAAATCTTCTCTTCGTTTTCGCAGCACTCGTGGTGATCATGAGCTCTGGCTGCCGCTCAACCTTTCCAAAGCCGTCAATCGTCGTTTCTCTGATTCCAGCACCACCGGCTACTCTTGAGGTCGGACTGTCCACCCCACTCAGCGCCACCGTTACCGGTGACACGCAAAACGGCGGCGTCGACTGGACTGTGACTTGCGCCAATGCGAACTGCGGTTCCTTCACCCCAGCCCACACGGCAAGCGGCGCCACCACCGTGTATACCGCGCCTACGACTCCGACCACCGTGACGATTACTGCAGCCAGCACCGCCAGCACCAACGGCGCGAGCGCCACCGCAATGATTACCATCGGCGCCGTAGCCGCTGCCTCCAGCTTGTCAGGCCAGTATGCCTTTAACCTCAGCGGCTTTGACAGCACTGGTGCTTTGTACGTCGCAGCCGGCAGCGTCACTCTCGACGGCATGGGCAACGTAACCGCAGGTGAAGAGGACCTCAACGACAGTTCTCAGGTCGCAACCTTTTTTGACAATACGTTGACAGGAACTTACACCGTCGGACCTGATGGCCGCGGTTCGATGACATTAACCGTTACCGGCGGCACTCAGACTCTGAGCTTCGCCGTCGTGAACAACAATCACGCGCTGATCGAAGAGTTTGATGCGAGCCTCACTTCGGCCGGCAGTCTCGATTTGCAGACCACCACTGCCGCGTCAGCCCTCACCGGAGGGTACGCCTTCTACATCGGAGGCTCGGTTGGTGGCGTCCCATATGTTGAGGCGGGCGTAACGTCAGCCGATGGCGCCGGAAACTTCACTTCGACGGGGACCGTGGATTACGACAATGGCGGCACGGTCACAACCGGCCAATCACTTACCGGAAGTCTCGCCGGTCCAACCATTGATGCTTCAGGACGTGGCGTTCTAACTTTCGGCTCGAATACTTTTGCGATTTATGTGATCGGCCCCGAAGTTTTCCGCATCATCGACACGGACACCACGAGCTTTACTGCCGCGGGCTCCGCGTACGGGCAAGGTTCGGGGGCGGGCGGTTTTTCGGCGGCGTCGCTCACCGGTCCATTCGTCTTCAACGTTAAGGGAATCAGCGTTGCCGGCGATAACGAGCAGGTCGGTCTCGTAACCACTGACGGCGTATCTGGAGTCGCCGGCGTCATCGACTACAATCAAATGGGAGTCACTCCGCCAGCTCCACCAGCGCCGGACACCATTACCGCCGGCAGTTACACCGTCGCAACCAATGGATACGGCTCCGCAACGCTCCCGGTTACGGGCAACGCGAACATTTTGACCTTCGGCGTTTACGTGACCGATCCCACACTGAACCTGTCTGATCCCAACAACACCACCGGCGGCACCGGTTCCGCGCTTTTTGTCGAACTCGATCCGGCGTCCACGGGCCACGGAATCCTCGCTCCGCAAACATCCACCGCTGCCGCCGCTGGCAACAACTCCATTAATCTCGATGGCGATCTCGCCGTCGGTCCGGCCGACGCCGTCGGTCAGGTTGTTTCGGATGGTTCTGCGTCATTCAGCGGTTCGGTGGATGCCAATGAACTCGGCAGCGGTCAGCTTTCTGGCGTCCCGCTGACGGGAGCCTTCACGGCCGACGCCACGAACGCCGGGCGCTATACTGGCACACTGAATTTGAACGGTGCCGTTGTGCCCTACGGCTTCGTCTTTTATCAGGCCAACAGCGGATTAGCCTTGCATATTCTGGAGGACCCGCTCAACGTCGCCTCCGGCGTAATCGAAACGCAACAGTAAACCAACGAGCGCGGGGGCGCGGCCGGTCAACCGGTCGCGCCCCGTGCCCGTATCTCGCTGCAGCTCGCGCCTGCCCTGGCTGCCCTGAGTCTCGAAGGGAGCTTCGAACGAGCCCCGGCGCGACAACTTCGCGCCGAGACGCGAGGCCCTTAACCCGCAATACCGGCACTCACGCAACAATATTGCCCTGCCAAATTATTTTTCTAGGATTTCTTGCGAATAAAACGAGAATTTAAGCCGAAGCCCCTTCACCCATCGCCGCAACAGCCTGAATATTCACCAGCGTCGAATTGCCGCCCAATCCGCGAATTTGCACCAACCCCGCACTCGCGCCAGCCTTCTTCTTCTGCAGGTTCACGGATTCAATGCCCGTCCGCGCATACGATTTCTCGCAGTCCTGCGTCGAAGGCCCGCGCATATTGCCTTCCATGTACGCAAGCCCCGGGCAGCGCGTGCACGTCGTAATATTTCCGCACGCCGAACAGTTCGGCAGATCGCGCACCCGGATCGACCGCACTTCGTTCAATTCGTCCGAGTAATTCCAGATATCGATGAATTTCTTCTGCCGCACATTGCCGCTCGGTAGCGGGAACTGCACGCACGGATATACATCGCCGTAAGGCGACACGTAAGCGGCGCTGTGTCCCGCGCTGCACGGAATAAAATCGAGCGTGTCGTCGCCCGCCTTCTCCGGCACCGCGCAAAACTTATCCACATCCGCCACCAGCCCCGTATCCCGAAAAACTTCCCTCAGCGCATTTTCATCGATGTTCAGCGCCAAATTTCCCCGGTCTCCGTCCATCATCGGCGTCACCGTCGGGTCGAGCGTCGCCTCCACGCCCAACTCCTTCGCCAGCGCCTGCACGCCCGGATAATCCTGCGCGCTCTGCTTCATCAGCACGTTGGCGATGATGACCTTCAGCCCCTTCGATTTCAGGAATCGGATCGCCTTCACCGATCGCTCCAGCGATCCCTGCACTTTCGTGATCGCATCGTGCACTTCCGCCCGGTGCGAATAAATGCTCACCTGTACGGATTCGACGCCCAACTCCCGGATTCGGTCGGCTTCGTGATCGCCGATCAGCATCGCGTTCGTCTTCAGCTTGATGCAGAACGTCAGCTCCCGCGCGTATTCCAGAATCTCGAAAATGTCCTTGCGCAGCATGATCTCGCCGCCGCTCAATACCAGGATGAACACTCCCGCATCCGCCAGCTCTTTCAGTAGCTTCTTGATTTCGGCGGTGTTCATCTCCCCGTGGTCGTCGTGGTCGAGATAGCAGTGCACGCACCGCTCGTTGCAGCGGTAGGTGAGGTCGAGTTGAACAGTAAACGGAACGCGCAGCTTCAGCGCCTTATCCGTCATATCCAACATCAACATGCTCATTTCGGCTCCTGCTGCGTCGAGGCGGGGCGCGCTATCGGCTCGTCGGATACCTGCAATATACCATGCCCGGCCAGCTCCCGCGCGAAGGTTTCCGCGTCGCGTAGTGCCTCTTCCGCCTCTATGTCGAACTCCGGGCAGATCCGGCTGGCCACGATTTCATCGAGCGGCGTCGCTCCGTCAGCCGCGTTCCAGATGATGCTCGCCACCGGGTTCAGGCTGAATAGCGTCGAATCTTTCCCGGACATCAGCATCATTTCGTCGCCCAGCAGCCGCGCCGCCACGCTCTTATTTCGCGCCAGGTAGAGTTTCCCGCTCATCCGATCTCGTCCCATGCGCTGCTGTTCGGCAGAAACGTCAGCCGCCGCACCGGCACTTTCGCCGCGAATTCGCACGCCGCTTGAAACACCGTTCGCACCAGTTCCGCATCCTCGGCAAAAAATAAAATATTCCCCAGCAGCGCCCGCACCGCTTCCGCTGCGCTCACCGGTTCGATCCGGTTCTCCGGCCCCTGCCGCAGCAAATAGAGCGCGGCCAGCGGCGCCGAAATATTCTCCCCGGCTCTCGCCAATTCCCCCGCGAACGGCGTCCCGTACGCAGTGTAGCCCTCGCCGCTCTTCCGCACGTAGGAAATTTCGTCGGTGAGCACCGCCGCGTCCGGCGGCGCGAGTCTGGAAATCGTAGTCTTGCCCGCGCCCGAAACTCCCGAAAACAAAAACGCCTTGCCGTTCCTCACCGCGCTCGCCGCATGCACCAGAAAGCCGCCCTCGCGCGCCAGCACCAGCGTGTGAATGATCCGCAGCACGGAATCGATCGAGTAAGGATTCGGCGTCTGCCGGATCCGCCCGCGCCGCCGCTCCGGCTCCCACTCCGCCAGAAAATCGCCGCGCCGCAACGACCACACATTTGCTTCGCGCGTCACCTGCACATCCGCATCCGGATCGAGAAATCCCGCCTCGCTCAGATTCACCTCGAACTCGTACTCGGCCTCGCCGCCCGCCGCGGTAAATCCGGCGTACCGCTCTTCCAGCATCCCCCGGTATTCCGCATTCGTTGTGTTCACGCGCACCGGCACGCCGCCAATTTCAATCAGCACGCTGAAATGCTCTGCCGTCGCGGTCAATTCTGGCACAGCGCAGCTCGCTCCGTGGGAGTGGGCCGGCGGTTGTTCGTGAGGAGTAGGAGCAGGAATCGAGCAGCCAGCGGCGAATGCCGCGCCATTCTTGCCATCGCCCGTTCGCGCCAGCCGCGCCCGCTGCTGGGCTCGAATCGCGCGCCGCCGCGATCCACAGAAACCACCTTGCCCACAACTTCTTCTGCGCCAACCGGCGGATCGTTCTCCATCGCCACATCGCCGCGCGTAATCAGTTTTCCGTCGCGCATTTCGATCACCCGGTGCACCATCAGCCGCCCGTCCCGCAAATATTTCGCAATCTCTCCCGGCCGGAATTCCTCGATCGCCCGCCGCTCCACCGTCACGATATCGCCCGGCAGCAGGCAGGGAAACATGCTCAATCCCATCACTCGCATCCGCACTTCGCCAAAGTCTCGCGCCACTTCCGCCACCAGCTCGCACTTCGCCGCGGACACTCGCGCCCGCGCCGCTTCTTCGCGCGCAGCGTCATCGCGCGCGCAATTCGCCTCGCTTCGAACCTGCTTGGATTGTCCCGGTTTCAAAATGCTTGGTGGGTGGATGGCCAAAACGATTCACCAGACTTCAGGAGAATTCGAACGCCAGTCTCCGCGGCGCTATCGCCCGGATTCAGGAAAACTTTCGAATGCCGCACTGGCGCTGCGTCGCGCTGATCTTCCCGCACGCCATTGCTGTCGTCTCAAACACCCGCTCGTGGCGAAACGCTGGCTTCTCGTAGGTCTTCTTCGCGGCGGAACGCGCCTGTCGGCCCGATGCGCTTTTCGTATCCATAATCCAATCATCCCCTGAAATCGCTACCTGAATTCTACACGCGGCAGTCCGCCGCTGCCAACGTTATTTCTCGCCCTGTATCACGTCCGCAATATCTCTGTAGCTCACGCCTGCCCTGCCTGCCCTGAGTCTCGAAGGGAGTCTCGAAGGGTCCCCGGCGCGACAACGTCGCGCCAAGACGTGACGCCTTTCCCGCCGCGCCATCAGCCCTTCAAATCCGCCCTACAGCCCGGTCCCCTGTGCCGCCTGCACCGCGCATCCCACCGTAGTGGATGTCCCGCAACTGTCCCCACCCCCGCCGCCGCCAAGCGGCGAGAAATATATTTCCTCGCCACCCACGCCGGTCACGAAGTTATCAATGGTGATCCCGCCCGTCCCTCCGGGGACATACGCCCTCCCCGCCGAAATCGAAGCGGCAGTCAGCGCCGCTGTGGTATTGAACGCGATCACGCATCCACGCGCGCCCGTGGGGCAACCGATTTGCGCGTTTACATTGCCGGCCGTCGTCACACTTACGTAGACATAGTCCACCGTGCCCGTGTCCGCCTCCGTCACACTCGAACACGTTGCCGCCGCGGTTGTCAACGCGTTGGTAAGTGTTACAACCGTCCCCATTACGTTTGTGGAGGTCGTAATCGGTATCTCATAGAGGTTCGGGTCTGCCGCGCCGCACACGTAGATGTGCCCCGTAGCCGATCCCGTGTAGTACAAGTTGTCGAACGTCCCCGTATAAATCTTGCTGCCCACGGTCCCGAGCCCTACCGTGGTCGGCGTCGCGCCGCCGGTGAACTTGCCTGCCAATTGCGCGAGACAACTATTAGTGCCAGCGGTACAGCCTGTGCCTCCGGTAACGGAGCGCTCGACGGTCTGGTACAGATATCCATTCGTCCCGGCCGATGGATCCACCAGTGGCGCGTCATAAAGATCAAGGCCACCCGAGCCGAGTTGCGCTGATGAGGTCAGACCGCCCGTCGACACGGTAATGTAATTCATCCGCCCGGCGGAGTCGCCGACGTAAAGTAGGCCGCGTGATTCGTCGTAAACGGGGCTCGTCAACGGTGTGATGTTGGTGGTGGAAGTCTCCGGGGTTATCGGAACCGGCCACGGGGTGGTCGTCACTTCCGCCGGGTTCCCGGTGAAAACGCCCGTGAACTGATGGACGTAGCCGTTATCATCCCCGACGTACGCGTGGTCGAAGGCATAGTCTTCCCACACGGACGAACCTGCGCTGCCGTCGGCCCCCGCCAGGCCATCGGATCCCTGGCTCGTTCCGTTATCGAGCGCGAACGTAATGGCATACATGCACGGCACGGTGCAACCGCTCCGGTAATTAGCGGCGCTCGATGCCGTGTTGAGTGCCGCGGGGGTGGTGGCCGTTCCGCCTGAACTTAAAGATACTTTGATCATCACCAACTGCGCCGCGTTTGCTGTGGTGTTCTGCACGAACGCAATCTGCGTGCCGTCAAGCGAAATCACCGGCGAGGTCGTCACAGTTCCGCCCGTGCTATAGGCGAACGCCACTGTCGGGGTAACGGCGGAGCTGCCACACGGTGCCGCTCCTCCTGTACCTACTGGAGTTCCTGTGTACAAGTTGGTGTACGCAATAATCGTGGCCTGCGCCGGTGGATTCACTCCGCCGGATAGCGTCGACGATAGCTGCGATACGCCGTTCACATAGATGTCGGTGTCGTTGTTCGTCGAGATCGTGATTGTGTTGCCGCCCGTGCCAACCGTCAGAGCCGTCAGCGTGACCTTGTTGCCCGTGACCGTCGCGCTCACGAGTGCGTTTGTCGTGGTGTTGGTGCCATAGCAATCGTTTGTGTATAAGCTGAACCCACCGTTCGTGTAACCGCAATCGCCCTGACTGTTATCAATCGCAGCCTCCAGGTTGTCCGCTGTGTCGTCCTCGTCAGTGGCCGCCGACCCCTGGCTGGTGCTCGTGTATAAAACCTGGTTTGCCGTGTTCGTGGTCGAAGAATCAAACGTGTACGTCTGCGTTGTGGCGCCTTGAGTGACCGTCACCGTGACGGTGCCCGTCGCCCAGCCGTCCGGATTAGTCTCGATCGTAAACGATCCGCTCGCGGCCGTTCCTCCGGTCGTCGCATTCGGCGGTTCACCCGTGTTATATACGGCGTAGTCGCTGCACAGTGCCGAACTCGTTGAGAACGAATACTTCGCAGGATAGTTGAGGTCGCCCATCGCTGCGGTCGTCCCCATCTGCTCGCTCCAGTCCTTCTTCAACCCGTTCTTCTCATGACCGAAACCCCAGGGGCGGCTAAATTCACTATCCGTCTCCGTCGATTCCTCTTCGCGCCCATCCATTTCGCGCCCTTCCATCGTCTCCAATGGATCAATCTTCGACTCTGGAAGCACCGGATGCATATTCCGGCGTGCCCACTGCTGCCAATAGCGCGGGTCCTGCCCGACTTGTGTGGCCACCAGTGGAGATGACGGCGGTGAGAACGCGATGTGGCGGCTCGACCAGTCCGTCACCAAGCCGACATGCTTTTCTGGGCTCTGCTCCTGGCCAGACATCACCAACGCCAGTCCCAGCACCGCCAGCAGGCCAACACCAATTCGGCTAAGTCGGACGATTTTTCCGTTCATGAGTATGGCTCCCAAGCGCGCCCATTGCGCGATTTTCTATTCGAGTATGGCCCCGAACTTCGTTACTTCTCCACTCCGCCCCGAGTGGGGTGACCTAATATATACCTGCTTCTAAGTACAGCACTTTAAAATTGCAAGAGAGTGGACTTCGAATTCACTTCGGATACGACGAAGTCGAGCTGGGCAGCAATCGTTCGTCATCCTTGCCAATCACCGGCCGGGGACTAACCCAATTCTACTATCCCCGTTATCGCTCCCGCAACGCCTTTTTTGACCTAATAACCCCTATCTCGCCACTTTTCCTCGCTATTTTGTACCGTTCCCGCACACATTTCCGAGGAAGATGCATCCCCGCGTCGCCGAAGCAGCCAATTGCGTACCTTGCGTGCCTTCGGTCCGTCGCGCGTCTTTTCGGAGTGAGCCCTCTTGCCTTTCGGTGGGAGCCCCCTGCTTCAGCAGGGGGAGCTGGACTTCAGTCCAGCGAAAGAAGCTCCGCCATCAAAATGGGCTCAATCGTCTGTCGCGCGCGTGCCCGTCCGTCGCGCGTCTTTTCGGAGTGAGCCCTCATGCCTTTCGGAGTGAGCCCCCTGCTTCAGCAGGGGGAGCTGGACTTCAGTCCAGCGAAAGAAGCTCCGTCGAAAAATGGGCTTCAGCCCCGGCCCTCCTCCGTACAATTCCGGATGCTCGCACCACATCGCGTGAAATAAACTTCTGCTCGAAATATGTCACTTGCCCCGCAAGACACTCGAACTTTCGTTATCTCGTCAGCAACCTGGGCGAGAAGATCGATCCTGCAATCCAATCCTCTCTGCGATCTTCTACTGGATGTGATTCGCGAAAACCGAGCCAAACGAAGAGTCCGAATACATGAATTCGTCTTCATGCGAGATCACATTCATCTCGTCCTCACACCCGCTCCACTAGTGTCGCTCGAGAAAGTGATGCAGTTCATCAAAGGAGGATTCTCCTACCGGGCCAGGAAGGAGATGAACTTTTATGGTGAAGTATGGCAGAAGGGATACAACGAGCACACAATCAGAAGCGCAATCGAATACGCAGAAATAGTTGAATATCTCTGGATGAATCCCGTCAAAGCAGGCTTCGCGGAGCAACCTAACGAATATCCGTACTCTTCAGCGCGACTAAACGCCGAAGTCGATCCCGCACCGCTTCAATTTCAACGGACGCCTCGCGCATAAATCCCGACACCGACGGCCCATTGCCTTCCCAAGCAAGTCCTCACGCGCCTCTCGGAGCGCGCCCCTCGCATGCGTTTCGCAGGGAGCCCGTCGCGCGCCTTTCGGAGGAAGCCCGTGCCTGCCTCCCGGAGCGAGCACTCACATGCCTTTCGGAGGGAGCCCCATGCTTCAGCCGGGGGAGCTGGACTTCAGTCCAGCGAAACAAGCTCCGCCCTAAAAAAAATGGGCTTCAACCCCGGCCTTGCCTTTTCTTCCCCGCTGCGGTATCACCAAACAATCAAGATCCTCCGCGCCCGACATGAAAAAAACCGTCGCAACGCTATTTTTCATCCTGGCCTTCGCCAGCCTGGCCTCCGCGCAGCAAACACAAAGGTACACATTCGTCAGCGGATCGCTGCAGCCGCTCGATCCTAACCGTCCATCGCCAAACTGCGACCGCTGGGAAATTTGGTTCTACGCCTCGGCCACCGCCCTCAAATCTCCTTATACTCTGCCGGGTCAACCGGGCTATCGCGGAGCCATCTGGGGTAAATCGCCTTCTGATATCCAGAACCAAGTCGAACGCATCCAAAAATTCCAGCGCGCCTATGAAAGAGTAGTTGGATTGACGAAGCACGACGATTCTTGGGACCACTCGCTCGGACCGATTTGCATCGCGCCCACACGCTTCCATCCCAGCCCTGCCGTCTCGCGAGGATTGCGGCAGGCCGATAACAATCAAATAGTATTCAGTCAGATTTGGAACCATCTCGGCAACGCATTTACGAACACGAAACCCCTGTCTCCCGATCGAACCGGCCAATTCCGTGGCACGATGGTAAAAATTTCGAAGGCCTTCGAGACAAACAGCAAACTGCACAACCTGCTTAGGCATCCGGATCCGCCTCCCGCCGACGAAATCAACACTGCGATATACGAGGCCACGGACGCGGTCCAGAAAGCGTTCGTTAGTGCCAGCGATATTCACGCCATCTTGGCGGATTCCGGCAAGACTCCCGTTTGGCTGGACTCTAATTTCATCATTACTGATCCGGCTTTCACAGATACTTATCGGTTTGCAGAAATTCCTCGCGGAGTCTCCATCCAAATCACCCGGCAGAATCACTCCGACAGCGCTAATCAGCAGACGACGAAGACTACGATCGCCGTCCTCTTCGGCAACATCGCCAAAGTTGACCCCCCGAAATTCGATTCGGAAAAATTACGCTGGGGAGTTCGCGTGACCGGCCGCTCCGCTTTCACCCGCTCTCCGGCGCAGCCGCCCGCCAATCAGAGCAAGAGCGGGCCGATCTCCGAGCCCGAGGTCAATTTTCGCTTCGATGATAAAACGGACGCAGAAGCTTGCTACTTATACCTGGTCCACCATCGCCAATAACCCTGTCAAACCGCAAAGCTCTCCCGCTCCCGAGAACCATCGCAATTGACGGCAATCCGCGCACCCAGCGCAAAAAAAAAGGCCGCGCGATTCGCGCGGCCCTTTTTCAACTTTAAATTTCTTGCCTGACTCGCACGCCGAGTTTTCACTCGCCACGCGCGCCTTGCAATTCAATCCATCCGAATCCCAGCGAAATACGCCAACCTACAATCCGGCTCCTTGCGAAGCCTGTACCGCGCATCCTCCGGCAACCGCCGGCGTCGTACAATTGGCCGTCGTAAGCGGCGAATAATAGATATTCGAATCCCCCGTGGTGGTCACGAAGTTGTCGATGCTGATCCCGCTTGTGCCGCCGGTGGCAAGGAATCCTGCCCCTGTTGACGAAGTGGTAAGCACGTTATTCACGTTATAAGCCACGACGCAGCCGCTCCCCGCAGTGCAACCGGTCGTTGAGCCGCTCGTCGCGACGCTTGTGTAAATATAGTCGGCCGGCGTCCCCGTGGGGTTGTACGCCTCCGTGATGCTCGAACAAGTCGCCCCGGCGCTACTCAGCGCGGGTCCGGTCGTGACCGCCGACATCATCGTATGCGCCGTCGAGCTGAACGTGATCGCATACAGGGTCGGGTGAGCGCTGGTGGCAGCCGATCCACCGCATACGTAAAGATGTCCCGCCGCCGTCCCACCGTAGTACGCGTTGTCGAAACTTCCGGTGTACACCGGACGCGCGGTGGTGGTGTATCCAGTCGCTTCCTCCGTCCCGGTGCTCGTGGCGGCGAACTCGCCTGGAAATTGGAAGACGCCACTGCACGCGTTGCTACTGACACAATTCGACGTGGCGTCGCTCGCCACCATTTGGTACAAGAATCCACTGGTTCCGGCCGATGGATCCACCAGCGGTGCGTCGTACATGTCCTGGCCGCCAAAGCCGAATGCCTGGGAAGTGGTCACGGTGCCCGGAGGATAACTGGTGGAATTCGCAGTGATCGTGCTGCTCGACACGTTGACCCAATCCAATTGCCCGCCGAAGTCGCCCACGTAGACCACTCCGCGCGATTCGTCATAAACCGGACTTGTCAGCGGATTGACGTTCTCCCCCGAAACGAAGGTGCACGTAGCCGGGCAGACTGCGATCGGCCACGTGATACTCCCGCTCGTCACTTCCGCCGGGGCCCCGGTAAACACACCCGAGAACGAATGGAGGTAGCCTTGATCGTCCCCGACATATGCCACGTCGAACGCGTAGTCTTCCCACACGGAAGAGCCCCCGCTGCCGTTCGGCGCAAGGCCGTCGGTCGGCAGAGTGGGGTCGGAGCCGTCTTGTGCAAACGGTATGATATACATGCAGTCCGATGCACAACTACGGTAAGCAGCAGCAGTCGGTTCAGATGTGATCGCTCCGGGATTATTAAATGCTTCCCCTGACGTCACCAGTGGCTTGATGATCACCAATTGCGCCGCGCCGCCCGAGTTCTGCACGAACGCAACCTGCGTGCCGTCGAGCGAAATCACCGGCGACGTCGCCACCGTTCCGCCCGTGCCATAGGCCCAGGCTGTCGTAGGTACCCCGCCATTGCAGCTGGGGTACAAATTCTCGTACGCGATGATGCTCGACAAAGGCGACGTCCCGCCCGTAAACGCGCTCCACACAAAATTCGTCATGGTTTCCGTGGCCGTAATGCTTGAGTCAGCCTCGCCGGTCGTCGTCGTCACGCTAAACGTACACGTCGTAGAGCAGGTAGGTGCACCGATCGTCACGTCTGCCGCCGCTTCATTCGTGGTCAGCGCGGTCACCATGTTCCCCGCGATTGTGCTCAGGGCCAGTGTGTTCCCACTCGAGTCCGTAACCGCAAACCACTGGCAATTGGTCCCCGTGCACGCACCGGTCTGAAGGCTGACGCCGCCGGTGAGGTTCGTCGTCGAAGTTGACCAGGCGAAGGTTGACCCCAAGGTGTTCGCGAGAGTGATGTTATTGCCGTTCGCTCCCAGCATAGCCGTCGCCTTGATTGTTACCGCCGCGCCGGTCACCGTCGCCGTCTGCAGCCCGATAGTCGAGTTGTCGTTGATCGCATTCTTCAATGCCGTTGCGTCATCCGCTGCAACACCGTCAACCGCAAATAAACTCGCGGAAGTAGTGCCGACCACTGCGCCCGTCATGTTGGTCACTGTAAGGCCGGTTACCCCGCCAGTCGGGTCTGTCGCCACTGCGTAGTCGTATGCTGGGTTCCCATACTTTGACGATAGCGTCACAACACTGCTCGACCCGCTCGGCGTGCACGTACCGCCCGGCGTAACAGCGCCGCCCGTGCAGGCGATGACGCCGGCGCCAATCGTGGTGGCATTGACACCCGCGGCAATATTCGCCGCTACTCCCGTGGTTGAAACCGGATTTACAAGAGCGAAGCTGTTTGCGGCGTTCGAGCCGTTTACGCCTGCCGTCGACGTAGCCGAACCGATCGTAATCGCGCCAGTGTTCCCGCCCACGTTGTCCGCCTCGGTGAACGAGAGAGCTGAGCCGGCGCACAAGTCCGTCACCGTCACAGAATTACTGCCGCCGGTCGCGCCGCTGGCTGTCACAGTCGTATTCGCGGTCTGACCCGTAAAGAAGCAGGGCGAGGCAAAGCACTGCGACGATGTGGCGTTTATCGTCGCCTGCAAGTTCTCCGCTGTCCTGTCCTCGTTGGTGGTGCCGCTGCCGCTCGCGGTGTACATCAAAACCTGATTCGTTGCCGTAAGAGATGTGACGAACGAGTAAGTCACGCCCGCAACGGTGACAGTTGGGAACGTACGGCCGAGTGTATTACTCCAGCCTGATGGATTCGTAGCGATCGTGACCGTATCGTGCGCACCCGTCGCGCTTGTCGTGACATTTACGCCATCGATCGTGACGCCCGCGCCTGGCGCGATGCAATAGCCACTGGACACGGTAATCGTTCCCGTCGCTTCGGTTCCCGGGCTCGCCGTAATCGTCGCCGACGTGCCGCCATTACTTGTGTCGTTAATCGTTACACTGCCGCTAAGTGGGCCCGTCGTTGTAAAAGTTCCCATAGCCGACGCGGCAATCTGCGCGGATGCCTCCGCCTTTTCCGTTCCGCCGTTCACACTGTTCGTGATTGTCGCCGTCTGCGTGTTCGTCGGGCCGGTGCTCGACAACGTGCCCGTGCCAGTCGCGTCCGTTCCGGCATTTCCGGCTACGCCCGTGTTAAAGACAACGAAATCGGTGCAGCTCGGCGAACTCGTCGAAAACGAATATTTCGCTGGATAGTTGAGATCGCCCATCGCGGCGGTGCTCGCCATCTCCAGGCTCCAGTCCTTTTTTATCCCTGTCTTTTTTTCCAGCCTGTCTGAGCCGAAACCGAAGACCTCAGAACGTTCCGTCTCGACTGCGTCAGGCGCAGAAGCAGCAGCATCCGGCGCGACATCAGGAGCAGCGGCGACTGGGTGCACGTTTCGCCTCGCCCACTGCTGCCAATAGCGCGGGTCCTGCGCAACCTTTGTGGCCACCTCGGGAGATGACGGCGTGGAGAATACAAGATGGTGAGTCGTCCAATCCGTCACCAGTCCCACTCGCTTTTCGGGATTTTTTTCCTGGCCCGACATGACCAGGGCCAGACCGAGCACAGCGAGCAGTCCCACGCCAATGCGATTAAACCGTACGATTCTTCCGTTCATCTAGGTCGCTCCCGAGCGCGTCGGTGACGCGGAATCTCTGACGCGTAACCCGCGTTACAATTGCCGTACGCCCTATGCGCAGTATCCCGCGTAATTTCTTAGTACTGCATTCAGAAAAAGCGGAGACATGAGCTTTCTATCACCTTGGACATGAAGAAATCGAGTTTGGCGACAATTATCGCCACCACTCATTTCGGCTTCAGCTGCGGAGGACTGCAAGAATTCTACTCTTCACATCCGAGCGCAATCAATGCCTTATTTGGTAAGGGTTGCTAACCATATAACTCCCCTTTTGCGCATGACTTTTCGCACGGATGGCAGCAGGATTCACCGCGCCGCCCGTCGAGTCCGCCCGTTTTCAATAGGTTACACGGCGACGCAGCGCAAATTCCCCCAGCGCCATAATTCATATTGCAACCCACGTGCCGTCGCTGTAGCTTCACGCCTGCCCTGCCTGCCCCGATCTCTCGAAGGGAGCTTCGAAGGGTCCCCGGCGCGACAACGTCGCACTGCCGCTGGATGCGATCGCAGATGAAAAACAAAGGGCCGCGCACTTCGCGCGGCCCGTCTTAAATCTCCCTACTGTCCTAAATTAAATTGGGAACTACAGACTCCCCTGTGCAGTCTGGACCGCGCACCCTCCGCTTCCTGTCGTACAGGCTGCCGTCGTAAGCGGCGAGTAATAAATCTGCGAAGCCCCCGTTGAAGTCGCGAAGTTGTCTATGATGATCCCGGTCGTGCCTCCCGAGGCCGCCAGCGATCCCGTGTTCGTCATCGCCCCGCTGCTAGCCACACTGTACGCCAACACGCAACCGCCTGACGTGCAACTCCCGACGTTTGCGTTGTTCGTAACACTTGTGTAGATATAGTCGGTCGCGCCGTTGTATCCATCCGTCACACTGGAACAGTTTGCCGTTCCATTCGCCAACGTCGTTGCGTTCGCGGACGCGGACATGGTGGTGCCGGTGACTGGTATGTCGTAAAGGGTCTGGTACCCGGAGACGTTGGCCCCTCCGCAAACGATAATGTGACCCGTTCCTGTGCTGTAATACGCGTTATCGAATGTCCCGGTATACGCGTAAGTCGCATCGGAATATCCGGTCGATGACTCACTTGTGTTCGTTACCCCCGCCGCGAACTCGCCGGCCATTCGGATAACCCCACTACACGGCTCACTGATAAATACTAGAACGTTGCAGTTGCTCGTCCCGTCATTCTTCACCATGGTATACACCCACCCGGTCCCACCGTTGGCCGACGGATCCACGAGCGGAGAATCGTAAACTCCGTTAGTGGCGTTCTCAATCTTGCCTGAGGCTGTGACTGCACCCGTCGACACGTTGATCCAATCAACCCGCCCTCCGGCGTCGCCGACATAGAGTGTTCCGTGCTCTTCGTCGAAGATTGGGCTCGACAGCGGCGAGGTGTTTCCCGTGCTCGTTTCCCCGGTGATGGCCACCGGCCACGGCGTCGTCGTCACTTCCGCCGGGGCGCCATTGAACACGCTAGTGAATTGGTGGACATAGCCCCGGTCGTCTCCCACATAAGCCACATCGAACGCATAGTCGTACCACGCTGAAGATGACGCGCCTGCCGCTGTTGCGCCATCGGTTGGTTCAGTCCCGCCACCGGCATCGAGCGCGAACGGAATGGCATACATGCACGGTGCCGAACAACCGAGGTAAGCGGCAGCGCTCGCTTGCGACGTCAATGTTACCGGAGCGCTAAATGTTCCACCCGACGTTAGTGAAGGCTTCAGCACCACCAATTCCGCCGCGTTGGCAGTCGAGTTTTGAACAAACACAATCTGCGTTCCGTCGAGCGAGATACTCGGCGAGGTCGTGACGGTCCCGCCCGTGTCGTAGGCGAACGCCACTGTCACCGGCGGCGCGCTAGCACTCCCGCCGCATCCCCCCGATCCCGTCGCGCCTGTGTACAGGTTGTCGTACCCAATAATAGTGGCCTGCGGAGCGGGAGCTGTGCCTGGCGTGTTTGTCGTGCTGGTCACGTTGGTTATCGTGTTGGTGAAAGTTAGGACCTGGCCTGCCGTGCCTGTAATCGTTATCACGTTGCTCGATACGCTCACCGTCACACCGACTGCGGTCTTGTCGGCAGTGGTTATGGCAGTGTTCAGATCACTCGCATCATCAGCTTCATTGGTACCCGTTGAGTGACTGGTGACATCATCATTGAAGGTTCCGCCACTTCCACTGCCTGCGATAAACGTAAGTGAATGGCCGAGGGTAGCATTGGCAATTACGAGCGAGCCGGAATTGCTTCCGCCGGCAGAGCTGAAAGTCCCAACGAACTTCCCAGCCGTACCCGCTGTTGTGGGTACCACGCCCGTGTTGTAGACCACGTAATCCGTACAGCTCGCCGTGCTGGTCGAAAAAGAATACTTTGCCGGGAAATTGAGATCGCCCATCGCTGCGGTCGTCGCCATTTCCAGGCTCCAGTCCTTTGACATTTGATTCTTGGTCTTTTTGGCGGCAGCGACTGCGGCGACGCGCTCTGAACTTGCAAACTCACTCGACTCCGGCGCAGAACCACTGGGAGCCTGAATCGCCGGATGCATATTGCGCCGTGCCCACTGCTGCCAATAGCGCGGGTCTTGCGCAACTTTTCTGGCCACCTCGGGAGACGATGCGGGAGAGAATACAAGGTGGTGACTCGTCCAATCCGTCACCAGCCCCGCTCGCTTATCAGGGCTTTTTTCCTGGCCCGACATGACCAAGGCCAGACCAAGTAGCGCGAGCAACCCCACACCAACGCGGCTAAACCGTGCCACTCTTCCATTCATTTGCATCGCTCCCAAGCGCGAGTTGCGCAAATCTCCGACTAAGTATGAACTCAAAAACGCGTCGCCGCTGCTGGGCACGCGAAGTGCGGTAATCGAAGTAGTGCTTGTTCGATGAAATCGAAAAACGCGGGGGCGCTATTTTTCGCAAAAACTTTTAGGATGCGAAGAAACGGGCTTGGCAACAATCTTTCGTCACCGTTCGTTAGCTGGGGCCCGCGGGATTCTACTAAAGCTATACGTAGTTCCGCAATCTGTAATTCGTGTTTTCGCAATGCCCCATTTTGGGGCAGTTTTCGCGGCGATTAATCGGATGCCGGGCAAAGCAGCAATCGCACCGCCTCCTGTATCGTCGCACCGACCTGTCCTGAGCTTTGAAGGGCTTTCGTGCGGCAGTTTGGGCAATGACAATCCCACCGCTGCGGTGTGCCGGACGAACGCGCGTTACGGACTTGTATCGCTTCGAACCATCCAAAGAATATTTGTGTGCTGGAACCCCTCGAGGCGTGTACGTTATAGGACAGTTGTGAGCCAGCCAACGGGCTCGCGCGGCGCGACTCAGTTTACGTCGGTAGGGCGGACAGAGAATTCCTCTCGTCAGAGGACATATTTAAGGAGCAGGCCATGAAAGCTCAAACCAGGAGTGCTTGGATGCGCTCGTTTTACAAGCTCTCCCTCTCTGCCGCCATTTTTTTCTTGCTGTCGACCGGTTTTACCGCTTCGACGTCCGGGCAGGAAGCCTCGCAGTCGATCACCGTGGGGAACGCAAGGATCACCGGCGTGCCTGAAGATTGGACTCATCACCACGTTGTGTTTTCCGATCCCGGAACCGAGGCGGACGCGCTCAAGAATGGCACCTATTCCGAGTGGCGCGCAATCGTCAACGATCCTCGCTACATCCTTCAGCAGTTGAAGCGGCGCCACTCCGCGCAAGGACCCGCCGCCGAAGGCGTCGCCAGACTTGAAGAACAATTTCGAACCACAGAGGCAACTCGTGTCGAAGAGCTTGCCGCCGAAGCCGCTGTATCCCCAGAGTGGCGGAGGATTGTAGGACGCCTCACGCCGCCGATTAAGAACGACTGGAGCATGATCCTGGGCCCCAGTGCTACAGTCGGGGCCGGGAACTATCCGGCGAAGTTTTCGTTCTTTCCGAACGCAACTCCAAATTGCGGCAACACCGCCACGCCCGATTTCGTCGTCTACAACACCAGCGCGCTAGGCACCACAACACAAGCGAGCATCGTCGCCTACGACAATCTATATTCCAGTTGCCCGGCCACCCTACAATCAGTGCCTTCGGTCTATTGGGCGTTCAACACTAGCGGTGCGGTCAAGACCTCTCCTGTGCTCTCCCTTACGGGTTCTCAAGTGCTTTTCGTTCAGACCCCGAGTAGCGGCAGTGCGCAACTGGTTCTCCTGTCATGGGCGGCCACGCCCGCAGGCCGCAGCGTAACCGGAAAAGTAACTAGCGGTACCAATGGGTTTACCATTTCCACTGGCACCCTCACAAGTATGGACGTGGGAGCGGTGATGACCGGGACGGGAATACCGGCCGGCGACACCATCGCGACTGTTACCGGCACCGGCATCACCGGTACACTGGTTGCAAATGCCACCATCACAACAGGCGCCTCAGGCGAAGCCTTGGCTATCAGCGCAGATGCCGGTAGCCCTGCCGCCCCAACTTTAGTCAGCGCGGGCAGTTATTCAGGCTGCGCGATCCCCTGCATGACCACCCTGACTTTCGCCGGATCCGGTACCCGTGCCGACAACTTTTCGTCGCCATATTACGACTACTCTCACGACACCTTATATGTCGGCGACGCCAGCGGCGGGCTGCACAAGTTCCAGCCGGTCCTCAATGGCACGCCCACCGAGATCGGAAGTCCTTGGGCTTCGCTCGGCAGCACCGCAGTTACCAGTCCGGTCTACGACGAAACGACCGGAGATGTTTATGCGGGAGATGCCTCCGGTTTCCTGTATTCAGTAAACGCCGCGGGTACTGTAGTCAAGTCAGTTCAGGTGGCGAATAGCCCTGGCATAGTGGACAGTCCCTTGGTCGACCTCAGCGCCGGCCAGATTTATGCATTCGTACCGCAGGATTTTAACTCGACAAATTCCTCCACGAGCCCCTGCGCCAGCTTAAATAGCGGCAATAAGACTATATGCAACGGTGTCGTCCAGCTTCCCGCAGCGTTTACGGCTACCACCGATTTTACGGAATCTGTTTTTGGAGTGGGCACCACGAATACGCTCTATATCGGCACGTTCGACAACAGTTACGAAACGTCGGGGACGGGTAACATCTACGCCACCGGTGCGACGGGAGCAAATGATCCCAAGTTAATGGAAACTCCGGTAAACGCCAGCGGTTTCAACGGTGTGGCTTGTCAAAGTGGCACCGGGCTTCCCACCGGTGGCTCGGTTCTGCAGTGCTCGACGTCTATAGTCACCATGACGAATGCCGCTGTGGCGGGAGCTCCCGTCATCGAAATCCTTAACGGGAGCACCGATCGTATTTTCACAGGAGTGGCGGGGAGTAGCAATTTTTCAACGGCTCCAACCGGATGCGCTAATGGTAATGCTTGTATTTTTTCCTGGACCTCGACCAGCACGATAGCCGCAAACACGAATCCCTCAGCCGGCTTGGTATTGGCCGGGGGGCCTAGTGGGATCATTATTGACAACACCTCTTCCCTCGGAGGAACTTCGCAGGTTTATTGCGGGACCCTCGGTACCAGCGGCCACTGCACAACATCAGGCACGTTAACGACCGGCGGCTGCGCGGTGCAATCGGCCCAGAGCGGCCTCTAGCGCTCGTCGCGTGATTCGACCATGGCTCGGATATCACGGTTCTCGAAAACCGGGCCTCCGCCCTGCCACGTTCCGCTTACGACATCCACCATGGCCCGGGCCAAGTCGTCAGCCCGAATCACCTGATTGGGAAACAGCATCCGAAACGCCGGATAGATCGCCCGCAACAGGCGGTAACTGAAGTTCGGTTCCTTCCGCGGCTCCACGGGGTAGATGTACGCGGGCCGGAAGAGGTAAACGTGAGGGAATCCCGCCGCGAGTAGCGCGTTCTCGGCCTCACCCTTGTAGCGTGCGAAAGGCATCCGGCTTCGTCCCGTCGGGTCCGCGCCGCTCCCGCTCAAGAATGAGAACGCCGCGCCGGGGCTACTGCCGCGGAGAACGCGCGCGAACTCGACCGTGCAGTCCACGGTTATCGTGCGGAGCTCCTCATCCGGCACCGCTCCGGTGTACACTCCCAGGCAAAAGACCGCTGCGTCCTGGCCCGAGAGCGTCTCCGCGAGTGTAGAACAGTCTGCGAAGTCTTCATGGACAACCTCTTTCAGCTTCGTGTGCGAGATGCCAACCTTCTTGCGCCCGATCGACGTCACACTTCCGACGGCGGAGTTCTCGAGCGCGTAGCGCAAGGCGTATCCGCCGACCATCCCTGTCGCGCCCACCATTACAAGGCGCTTTTGGCCCGCCGTCGGAACATTCATAATCGTCCCCGAAGAGCTGCAATGGCCCTCATCTAAATCCATCGCCCAGTCGCGGTCATGACAGTGCCCGCTCCTCAATCCAGTCGACGTAGAGTCGGCGCTCCTCAAACAGCCACGCGCCGTCCATCTTCACGAAGGTATCCAAATAGCGGAGAGCGGCGATCATCAGACGCCATTTTTCGCCGGCGATCGTGAGGTGATGAGGCATGCAATAAGTTTCCCCTGTGCCTCGATCGCCGGTAAGCGTGAGGATCGTCGTCTGTCCAAGGAAGTGCATGGTCGCGGCGTACTGGTTCAGGTCAGCGAACACAGGAGCGAGCGCCTCGCGCGAGTGCAGTTCCTGTGAAGGCCTTGCATCCTTGGCGTTCATATACACCACGAAGTGGGTGTCCACGGTAAAGAGTGCCATCTGACCTTTCGCATCGCGACGATCGGCGCAGTGCGAGTAGGCCTCGACGAGTTCACGGATCGCGAACCGATCAGCAACTTCTTCGGGTGAGATGGTGACGTGCTCCTTCACCTGTGGCCTCCTTGCAGTTGCTCGTTTTCCCCGAATCGGTTGGCCCGCGGTTTTTTCTTTCCGTGTTCCACTTTCGTGAAGGAATGTGACAACGGTTGTCCGATACGTCCAAGACATCTTTACTATCAGACCAATCGCGATAAAGTATCGGAATGGAATTACGGCACTTGAGATATTTCGTTGCGGTTGGCGAGGAGCAGCATTACGGGCGCGCCTCTCGCAGGCTGCGCGTGGCTCAGCCCGCGCTTTCCCGCCAGATTCAGGATTTAGAGGAGGAACTCGGCTTCAAACTATTCGAACGCCTCCCGCGCGGCGTGAAGTTGACTGCAGCCGGCAAGCTATTCCTGGAGGATGCGCGCCGTGTTCTTCAGGAGCTAAGTGAGGCGGCTGTACGTGCCGGCAGAGTCGCGATCGGTCGTTCGGGGACACTGCGTGTCGGTTTCACTGAGAATTCGTCATGGCGCGGCGTCGTTCCCGATTCCTTCCGGCGATACCGGGAGAAGCAACCCGACGCCGAACTGCAACTTCAACCCGAGGCGAGTCTGTCACAGTTAGAGGCGATAAGGTCCGGCCGTTTGGATGCAGGGTTCGTCAATTTCATGCCCGAATCCGATCCGGAATTGGACCAACTGCTCGTTGCCAAACAACATGTCGAACTGGCCGCTCCCAAGACGCATCCGCTCACGAGACTCAAGAAACTCCGCCTGCGGGACCTCACGGATGCGCCATTTATCTGGTTTCCAAGGCGGGCAAACCCGGTGTTCTACGACCGCATGATGCTCGAATGTTACCGCGGCGGTTTGAAGTCTCCCCGCATCGTCCAGGAGGGAGTCAACGAGCCGACTATCCTAAGCCTCGTATCGACCGGCATGGGCGTGGGATGGGTCCTTGCAACGGCACGCTGGCGATGCCCTGAATCAGTTGTCATCTTACCCGTAGTGGATCTGAACATGCCTCTGACGTTGGCGCTCGCGTGGCGGAAGGACAATACCTCCCCTCTGCTGGCGAATTTCATCGCCGCGGTACGGCGGCTGCCAGACGTGCGAGCTGTCAATGGAGGATAGTGACGTCGGGTTTGCATAGCTTTTCGATCGTACGACGCGCGGCGGACGCCTTTTTTTACACGCTCGCGAAATCATCCCTCTCGTTGCAGCTGCGTTGCGCCCCAAATGTCCATCTACGTATTTCCGCAAAACGTACTGGCACCCTTACAATTCCGACGGTTGCGCTCTCCGTCGCATTCAATTACGTTGGTCGCGGAGCTATGACTGACAAACGCTGTCGCGACTGGGCAAATCAGGTGCAGGGCATGACCTCCCCGATAAAAATATCTAGACACACCCCGCGAGATAATTTCTCACTAACTCCCACAAAACAAAGGATCGGGGTCATCATATCGCGACACAAAACA
>Ga0302180_10000535_pt1 | contig 30898 bp, 24 predicted proteins | sample I_Palsa_E3_2_FD_200575 | JGI IMG/M metagenome (GOLD analysis project Ga0302180, IMG submission 200575) | Peat permafrost microbial communities from Stordalen Mire near Abisko, Sweden - I_Palsa_E3_2 | ecosystem: Environmental > Terrestrial > Soil > Palsa > Peat permafrost | place: Sweden...
CCATAATCTCCATTTCTGTAAGCTTTGATTTGGCTCGGCCTCTTCGTCAGCGCGGTCCTCATTTGCCAAAGCAAACTTCGGACCTTGCTTCCTCGATCCAAACTAAATCAAAGCTTACATAAGTGCTATCTATTAAAGTCGGATGGCTTCAGATCGTCGAGGAATTTCTTGAAGCGCGACATCTCGGAATCGTCGACCGGCTTTTTGTCGGGTGTCGATTCCTCGAGCACGATCTTGTCGGTGACATAGATCGGGGCCTTCATGCGCAGCGCAAGCGCGATGCCGTCGGAAGGACGAGCATCGATCTCTTGCAACTCACCGTCGTTGCGCAAAATCAGCTTGGCGTAAAACGTCGAGTCTTTGATGTCGTGAATAATGACTTGTTCCAACGTCGTCTCGAGCGACTCGAGAATGTTGCGCATAAGGTCGTGCGAAAGCGGCCGCGGTACCGGGGCGCCTTCGAGTGCCAGCGCGATCGCGGTAGCCTCGAATGGGCCGATGAGAATCGGCAGGTAGTGCGATCCGTCCATATCCTTGAGGATCACAACCGGATCGTGGGTAAGCAGGTCGATCCCGAGCTTGTCGACCTTCATTTGGCGCATCCGATGGTATCCGACACCCCCGCGGGATTCTCTTGCTACTCGGCAAGGGTGCGGGCGATACCCGCACGAACGCAAGGGCCCGCACCATGGCGCTATCCTGCGGTATCGTCGGCTTGCCCAACGTCGGCAAGTCCACCATCTTCAATGCCCTCACCCGTTCCGCGCAAGCGCTCGCGGCAAATTATCCGTTTGCCACGATCGAACCGAATGTGGGAGAAGTCGCAGTTCCGGACGACCGCTTAGCGGTGCTGCAAGCACTCGTTCACGGCGACCACATCGTTCCCGCAACCGTTCGCTTCGTCGATATCGCCGGGCTCGTGCGCGGAGCCTCGACCGGTCAGGGCTTGGGGAATGCCTTTCTTAGTCACATCCGCGAGACCGACGCGATCGCAATGGTCGTGCGTTGTTTCGAAGACGATAACGTGACGCACGTCGAGGGAAGCCCCGACCCCGTGCGCGACATCGAGATCGTCTCGATCGAACTTGCGCTTGCCGATCTTGCCACCATGCAGAAGCGACTTGACAAGCTCGAACGTGAGGCGCGTTCCAATCCCAAACGCCGCGGCGCGCTCGACGCCGCCCAAAACGTCGTGGCAGCGCTTGAAGCCGGAAAACCGGCGCGTAGTTTTCCGCCCGAAAGCCCGGAGCGCGAGATCGCAAACGAGTCCTTTCTGCTTACCGCCAAACCACAGCTGTATGTCGCGAACGTCGATGAAGCGCAGATCGGCAAGCCGGGCCCGTTGGTCGATGCCGTGCAAGCCGTGGCGAAGCAGGACGGTAGCGCCGTCGTCGTGTTGTCCGGCAAAATCGAATCCGAACTTGCTGGTCTCTCGGACGAGGAAGCGCAAGAGTTTTGCGCTGAGCTCGGCATCGAGCGCAGCGGTCTCGACGAGCTGGCGCTGCGTACCTACGATTTGCTCGGGCTCATGACGTTTCTCACCGCCGGCGAACAAGAAGTCCGTGCTTGGACCATTGCAAAAGGGACCAAAGCACCACAGGCGGCGGGCAAAATCCACGGTGACATCGAGCGTGGCTTCATTCGGGCCGAGATCGTTTCGTATAACGATTATGTCGAGTACAAGACCATGGCGGCCCTCAAGAATGCCGGCAAAGTCCGCGCCGAGGGAAAAGACTACGTGATGCAAGAGGGCGACGTAGTGAACTTCCTATTTAACGTGTAAGCTCGACTCGCTAGAGACACCAAGCGGCTAGATTAAGACGTTTATCGCATAACAGCTAAGCCGCACGATGCGGCTGAAGGTTGGGCTTTGCACCGCATAGCTTAAGCTTTGCGGCTGCAAAGCCGCACAGGATGTGCGACCGAACGCAGTTCGGACGAATCGTCCAAGGGAGTTGTATGTGGTTTCCCGTAGCCTTTGGGGTTTGATCTCCCCGGAGGCTGAAAATACTCTATGACCACTGCGGTACGCGAAGTCTCGGTTTTTGGAGACGGTATTGCCTACTTCAACGAGGCGGCCGATCTTCTCGAACTCGACTCGGGAATGCGAAGAATTCTCACGCATCCATCGCGTCAAATCATCTTCTCGATTCCATTCCAGCGAGATAGCGGCGAATTCGAAGTCTACACCGGTTATCGCGTTCAGTACAATTTCGCTCGCGGACCGGCCAAAGGCGGCATTCGCTACCATCCGGGAGTGACGCTCGATGAAGTGACGGCGCTCGCGTTCTGGATGACCTGGAAGTGCGCGGTCGTCGATCTTCCGTTCGGTGGCGGAAAAGGCGGGGTCACCTGCGATCCCTCGACCCTTTCGATGAACGAGCTGGAGCGCATCACGCGGCGATATGCCGCAGAATTAGTCGAGGTTGTCGGCCCCGATAAAGACGTCCCTGCGCCCGACGTCAACACCACACCGCAAGTCATGGCCTGGTTCATGGACACCTACTCGATGCACGTTCGACAGAACGTACCGGGCGTCGTGACCGGAAAGCCACTGGAGATCGGCGGTTCGCGCGGACGCGTGGAGGCGACCGGACGAGGCGTGACGATTTGCGCGCTCGACGAGATGCACCAGATGGGGCTGCTGCCCGAGCAGACGCGGGTCGTCGTGCAAGGCTTCGGTAATGTCGGGCTGTATGCAGCCAAGCTCTTTGAAGAGCGCGGCTGCAAAGTCTGCGGCATCTCCGATGTCACCGGCGCGTTCTACAATAAAGACGGCATTGACATTCCGCTCGCGATCGATCACGCGGTCAAGAATCGCGGCCTCGAAGGATTCAAGGGCGGCGATCGGATCAGTAACGCCGAGTTGCTCACCGCCGATTGCGACGTGCTCGTTCCCGCGGCGCTGGAGAAGGTCTTCACCTTGGAAAACGCGTCGAAGGTCAGGGCCAAGCTGATCGTTGAGGGTGCAAACGGCCCCACGACGCCCGAAGCCGATCGCATCTTCAAGCAGAACGGCATCGTGGTCATTCCCGACATCATGGCCAACGCCGGCGGCGTGACCGTCTCGTACTTTGAGTGGGCCCAAGACCGCATGGGCTACTTCTGGAAAGAAGCCGAAGTCAACGAGAAGCTCGAGGACGTGCTGCTCACCAATCTGGCCGAACTGCGCGTAATCAAGAACGCGCGCAATTCCAACTTTCGTACTGCGGCTTACGCACTCGCGATCGACCGCGTCGTGCGGGCGCTCAAGCTGCGTGGCATCTACGCCTAGCCCTAGGTAAGAGAGAAAAGAGCCCGGGCGATTGCCCGGGCTCTTTATTTGGTAGCCGCACGATGCGGCTGAAGGTTCGGAGCACATGATGTGCGACCGCCCATCGGGCGGACGAACCGTCTAGGGTAGAGGAAATATGGGTTCGCCCAGCGCCGCGTCGATATTCGTTCCGTTATACGGATCGGCCGCAGCGATCGCATTGAGCTGCGCGTTGGTAATCGTCGGGATCGTCATCCCAAACGCTGTGTCGGCCGTCTGTATGAAGGTGTTCGCGATAACCGCGTAGCCCAGATTCGATGGGTGGAGCCCGTCCCACGTCACAAGGTTGCCGCCGAACTGGAACGTTGCCGAGGGTGCACCGGGCTGAATCGTATCGAGATTCGGTGCTGAACCCGGAACCGTCAACGACGGCGCTAGGGCCGAGAAGGTCGCGTTGATCGGCACCAGCGCAACGCTGGATCCCGATCCGCTTGCCACTGCGTCGATCACTCCGTTGTAGCCGGCGTTGAGTTGAGCAACTTGCGTCGCGAACGCGGGCGTGAGGTAGTAGGCGCCCAGGCCACTGCCCGTTCCGCTGGGATCGAGTTGCGGCGTGAGGCAGGTCGACGGTGATGCCGAGCAGCCTTGCACGATTGCGAGGAATCCGCTCTCGGTCAGATATCCGCCGGTCGTCACGCCGTATTTCGTCGCGACGTAACTGGAGATCGCGGTCGCCGCGGCGGTCGCGCTTCCGCCGAGTGCAGGTGTCAGCAGCGTCGCAAGATCGGCGATCAGGCGATTGCCTTGCGGGAAGAACTGTGGCGACGACAGCACGTTGGGAAGATCGGCAATGAGGACTTTCGTGCCCTTGGCCGTGAGCGCTTTGATGATTTGTGTGAGATCCGCTTGCATTTGCGTCGGCGAATCGCTCGCGACCGGATTGCCGCCCGAGAACGAGAACTTGAGCACGTCGTTTGCGCCGAGCCACACCGTGGCCAATTTCGGCTGCAGTGCAACGGCCACGTTCAACTCGGTTAGTTGGGAAACCGCCGTATTGAGATATGCGCCCATGACCGGGTAAAACAGCGCGCTTTCGCCGGATACCAGCGACTGCAAGCCGCCCGACGTCGGGTCGTTTGCGATCACTTTGTAGCCGCAGTTCGGCGCATTGGGCGGACCCGTGAGCGGACCCGTCATCGCGACGGCTTCATGCATCGTGATGCCGGGAACCCCGAGGTCGAGGTTCTGCGTATTCGCAAGCCGCGTACTGGCGTAAGCAGTCGGCGAATATGCCGCGTCGTTGAATGCGTCGCAACCCGAGTGCGTGCTCGCGAAGAGCGACGTGGCATTGATGACCAGTTGCGAGGCGAGGCCCGGCCCTGCGATGAGCGGGAGTGGCGAGGTCGCGGGGACATACATGCTTGCCGCCGGCACGCCGGTCAGTTGCACGTAGATGTCGGCCCAGAAGCCGTTCTCCTGACCCGGTGGCACCGCGCCACCCGGATATGCCGAAAGCGGTGAGGTCACTAACGGGTTTGCTTGACCGAGGAAACCGCTCGACTGATATCCGGCGGTGAGGCTGTCGCCGATGCCGACAAGCGGCGTACCGCCGGCGGGTGTGACGATCGGCACGGGAGCGATAGTCCGCGGCGTACCGCTGCTGCCCCCTCCGCAAGCGGCGAGTGCCGTTAGCGTGAGGATCGCGAGCGGACGCGAGAGATCGTTGAATTTCATTGCGTATACCCCAATCCTTAAATGGGAAGAACGACGGGCGAACCGACGCCGAATTGTACTTGAATTTGCGTGGCCTTAAGGCCGCCGACCGCCGGAACGGTGTTGTTCGCACTGCACGGCAGTCCGTAGCACTGCAAGTACTTCACGCCGTAGGGGCTGTAGTTCGACGGTCCGCCGCTGTTGAGCACAACTTGCACGAATTCGTTCTTACCCAAACGCTGCGTGGCGCCGAGGAAGTACGCCATCAAGTGTTGCGGGTACGGATCGGTCGGCAGGTAGTCGCGCGAAGCCTGCGGCTCGAGGAAGAGGCGTAGGGTCTTGTTGACGTTGTATTCCAGGTAGAGCACCTGGTAGAGCTGTGCCGTGTTGGTTTGATTCACGCCGTTGAGGTGCGTCAGCCACGTCGGCGCAACGGTGAACGTTCCGAACATGCGCGACGTCTTGAGAAACGGGACGGTGACGGCGACCGAGTCGTATTGCGCGCTGCGCGTCGGCACGCCGGTGACCGGTTGTCCGTTGAGCGGGTTTACGAATGGCACGACGTCGGTTCCGTTACCCGACTGGTTGATCGTCGACCAGCGCGACACATAGGTCGGCGACACGACGATGGGGAGCGCGCGGCCTCCGATGTTTCCAACCAAGAACAGTTGCTCGTAGCTGAGCAGCAAGAAGCGATCCTTGGTCGTGAGGTCGAGTTGCGGATTGGTTCCGGGGCAGCTTCCAACCGCGGTTGTGCCGAGGCTCTGACAGCCGGCGTTGGGGAAGCCCGGCGGCAAATACACGGGTACGGTCCCGCTGTTAAACCCGTACGGGTAGTGCTGCAATTCATAGTACGATGCGACGACGCGCGACTTCGGACTGAATCCGTACGACGCCATGCCGTCAACACCGCCCTGCAGCCACTTGCCTTGCGCGGTTCCGATGTCTCCCCACGGATAAGCGATCGAGAAATCGGCGAAATAGGTAAATCCGGTTGGTAAACCCGCTTGCGCGGAACCACCGACGGGTTGCTGATTGACCGGAGGAACTTGCGCGAGCGTCGACTGCGTACTGTCTTGTCGTTTCGTTGCAGTCTTCGATTGTGCTTGTGCATCCATGGCGTTACGAATCGCCGTATTGGCCCCGCTCACCACACCGGTTGCGAGGGCTTGGCTTTGGTCGGCCTGTGCAGGCACGACGGAAAGACCGAACGAGAGGGCAACCAGAATTGCCGCGCTCGTCCGGGTGAGGCTTTTGAGCATAGACGTCTCCAACTCGAGGTCCGGACTATTAAAAGTATCAGGTTCCGGCTCGCGACCACTTCGGGCCGTGAAATTAAAACCCTTATGCCTAGCTAGGAATCGCGGGCGCTTCGGGTGCTCGGTCTACAACATTTCCGCGCGGCTTACCATCAACGTGGCTGGTTCCGCGAAGCTCGAGACTCTTGATGATGACGTAGAGCACCGGCGTGATAGCCAAATTGAGGAACGTCGAGAGCAACATGCCGCCAAAAACGACCGTTCCGAGCGAGTGCCGCGCCGCGCTGCCCGCGCCGCTTGCAAAGACCAGCGGTAGAACCGCGATGATGAACGCGATCGAGGTCATGAGAATCGGGCGAAGCCGCGTCTGCGCGGCGCGCAGCGCCGCGGTCACGACGTCGGCACCCGCACGAATCTGCTGGTTCGCGAATTCGACGATCAAAATCGCGCTCTTACTCGCAAGACCAATCAACATCACGTAACCGACTTGCGCATACACGTCTTGCGCAACGTTGGCATAGAGCAGCGGTAATGGTATGTGCCGCAGGTTGATAAAAGCTAACGCGCCGAGCAACGCTGCGGGCACCGCAAGGAGCACGATGAGCGGATCGACCCAGCTTTCATACTGCGCCGAGAGCACGAGATAGACGAAGATCAGGCCCAGCAAGAAGATCAACGCGCTCTGCGCGCCGGCCGCGATCTCGTCGAGCTGCAGGCCCGACCACTCATAGGTAAGCCCCTTGGGCAGCACCTTCGCAGCGATCTGCTGCGTCGCGTCAATTGCCTCACCCGAGCCGTGGCCCGGCGCCGAATTGCCGTTGATCTCGACGTTGCGATAGAGGTTATAATGTGTGATTATCGGCGCGGTCAGGGTCATCTTCTCGTTGACCATCGCGCTGAGCGGCGTCAACCCTGCGCCGGTAGCGTTGGTGTTTGACGTCGGGCTTATTGGTGTGCCCGTCGTTGCGGAACGCACGGATAGGTATTGCAGCGCCGCGGGGTCGTTGCGATATGGTGCATCGGCTTGGACGATCACCTGCCACGAGCGGTTCAGGTAGGTGAAGTTGTTTACATAGAGAGACCCGAGATCAACCTCCATAGTGTTGAACACGTCGTTGAGATTTGCGCCAAACGACTGGACCTTGTTGCGGTCCACGTTGACTTCAAGCTGCGGCGAGTTGATCCGGAACTGCGTGAACACTTGCGAGAGGCGTGGATCTTGCGCAGCCGCGCCCATGATCGCATAGGCCGATCCGGCGAGCGCGGGCAAGCCGAGATTTGCGCGATCCTCGAGCTCGAATTGGTAGCCGCCGAAACTGCCGACGCCATTGATCGCGGGCGGATTCAAGGCGAAGATCAGTGCTTCGGGGACCTGCATGTAGAATGCGCCGTTGAGCCGGCGGAGCAAACCGCCGACCGAATGTTGCGGACCTTTGCGCTCGCTCCAGGGTTTGAGCAGGGTGAAGATGATGCCGCGATTCGACGCCGACCCGGTGAAACCGAATCCGGTGACGTTAAAGACGTGCAGCACCTCGGGTTGCGCGCGGATGATCTTTTCGGCTGTGATCGCGATTTGCTGCGTGGTCGCAAGTGCGGTTCCCTCAGGCGCTTGCACGATCGTGATGAAGTAGCCTTGATCTTCATCCGGAATGAAGGCTGTCGGCGTCGAGCGGAACAGCAATGCGGTGAGCCCGAGGGCAAGCAAGAACACGCCGAACACCGGCCAGCGCCAGCGGAAAAGCTTTGGCAACGTTCGCGCATACCAATCGCGGAAGTTATGCAAGCCTACGTTGAACCAGCGGAAGAAGCCCCAATTCGATTCGGTATCGCCTTGGAGCAACCGCGCTGCGAGTGCCGGTGCGAGCGTGAGCGCTTGAAAAAGCGAGATCACAATTGCTGCCGTGATCGTCAGTGCAAACTGTTTGTAGAGCTGACCGGTCGTGCCCGGAAAGAACGCGACCGGGAAAAAGACCGAGAAGAGCACGAGTGACGAGGCAACCACGGCGCTCTGGATCTCGCGCATCGCAGTTATTGTCGGTGCCGTGCCGGACGTCTTATCGGCCTCCATGTGACGCGCGATGTTCTCGATCACGACGATAGCGTCGTCAACGACGAGACCGGCGGCAAGCGTCAACCCGAAGAGCGTAACCGTGTTGATCGAAAAGCCGAAGATCTTCATCACGAAGAACGCGCCGATCAGTGAAACCGGAATCGTCGCTGCCGGGATCAGCGTGGCCTTCGGATCCTGCAAGAAAAGGAAGATCACCAAAATGACGAGGACCACCGAGAGCACAAGCGTGGTCACCACTTCCTTGATCGATTCGCGCACAAATAATGTTGTGTCGAATGCGACCTCCCAGGTGATGCCCTCCGGGAAGTTGGTTTGCAGCTGCGCCATCTTCTGTCTGACCAAATCGGCGGTCTGAAGTGCGTTGGCATCGGGATACTGGAGTACGCCCATGCCGACGACATTTTCGCTGCCGTCGAATCGCAGGTCGATCGAGTAGTCCTGCGCGCCGAGCTCGATGCGTGCGACGTCGCCTAACCGCGTGAAGCCGCCGTTTGGATTGGCGCGCAGAATGATGTTTGCAAACTGATCTGGCGAAGAAAGCTGTGTGAGTGCGTCGATGGCGTAGGTGTACTTCTGAGTGGGCGACCCCGGCGCGGCCCCCACGCTGCCGGCAGCGACCTCGACATTCTGCTCTTGGAGCGCAGTGATGACATCGGTGCTAGCAAGTCCTTGGCCGGCGAGCTTCTGCGGGTTGAGCCAAATGCGCATCGCGTACTGGCGCTGGCCGAAGATGCGCACCTGCGACACGCCCTGGATGCGCGAGAGGTCATTGACGACATTGAGCTGTGCGTAGTTGCTCAGAAACAGTTTGTCGTACTTTGGGCTATTCGACTTGAGCGCAATACCCATGACAAACGCGCCTGAGTTTTTCGAAACCGTCACGCCGACTTGCTGCACGGTTTGCGGTAGCAGGCCGACCGCCGACTGCACGAGATTCTGCACGTCGGCGGCGGCGATATCTAGATTCGTGCCCAAGTTAAATGTCGCGGTGATCGTCGAAAGGCCTTGCGCGCTCGTCGAGCTGATATATCGAAGGCCTTGCGCTGAATTCACCGCGGTCTCGAGCGGGTTGGTGACCTGTGCTTCAACGGCTTCCGGGCTGGCGCCGACGTAGCTTGCGGTTACCGTCACGACCGGCGGCGCGATCTGCGGATACTGATCGATTGCGAGCGTCGGCAACACGACCAATCCAGCGATCAGTATGATGATCGAACAGACCGCGGCAAAGATCGGGCGGAAAATGAAAAAGCTGCTCATTATCCCTCGAAGGCTTGCTCGGCGTGATAAGAGCTGCGTGAGAGCGGGCTCGAGACCACTTGATGGAATCCTTTGCGCTCTGCAAGCTTACCCAACCGCTCGAACTTTGCCGGCGTCACGAACTCGACAACCGGGAGATGTTTTTTCGTCGGCTGCAAGTACTGGCCGAGCGTGAAGATGTCGACACCGACCGCGCGCGCGTCTTCCATCGAACGCTCGACCTCTTCCTCGGTCTCGCCTAAACCGATCATGATCGAGGTCTTGGTGAAGCGCTCGGGGGCGCGGGCCTTGGCGTGAGCGAGGATTTTCAACGATTGATCGTAGCCGGCTCGCTTGTCGCGAACCGCCGGCGTCAGGCGGCGTACGGTTTCGAGGTTGTGCGCGAAAACGTCGGGGCGAGCATCCATCACAATATCGAGTGCTCTCAAGTCGCCGCGATAGTCGCCGCTGAGGATCTCGACTTTAGATCCCGGCACGCGCTCGTGGATCGCACGCACGGTGTTAGCGAAGATCAGCGCGCCGCCGTCGGCGAGGTCGTCGCGATCGACCGCGGTGAGCACGAGGTACTTCCAGCCGAGGTCGCGCACCGCATCGGCGACGCGAACGGGTTCCATCCAATCGACGATGCCTTTGGGATTGCCGGTCTTCACGTTGCAGAAGCGGCACCCGCGTGTGCAGGTGTCGCCCAAAATCATAATGGTGGCAGTACCCGCTCCCCAGCACTCGGCGATGTTCGGGCAGGCCGCCTCTTTGCACACGGTGTTAAGCGCGAGGGTGTTGACCTTGGCGCGGACGCGTTCGTAGTCTTCGCCCGACGGCAAGGCAACGCGAAGCCAATCCGGCTTGCGTACCCTGTCACCCTGAGCTTGTCGAAGGGTTACTAAATCGATCTCAATTGCCATGATGTGCTGCACCCTTCGACAGGCTCAGGGTGACAGAGAATTCCCGCTCCAACGCCTCAATCAAGACGGGTTTGACCTGGTCGATCGTGACATGTTCTCCGATTTCGTGCGAGATCGAGGTGATCCCGCGGTCGGTCAGCCCGCACGGGTTGATCAGGCGGTCGTAGTCAAGAGCGGTCGAGACATTGAGCGCGATGCCGTGCAGCGAGACCATCTTTTGAACTGCAAGGCCAATTGCACAAATCTGGTTGCGCCCGACCCACACCCCGGCGTGTTCGCTCCAGCGCTCGGCGGCTATGCCGAAGCGCGCGACGGCCGCGATCACGGCACTTTCAAGCGAGCGCACCAGCGGCACGATCTCGCGAAAACGCTCGAGCTTGCGAATTGGGTAGACCACGAGCTGCCCCGGGCCGTGGTAGGTGACGTCGCCGCCCCGCTCGATCTCGACCAGGTCGACGCCTTGCGCGGCGAGCAGTTCGGGCGAGAGCAAGACGTTGTCTCGCTTGGCTTGCCGCCCGAGCGTGATCACCGGGGTATGCTCGACCAGGATCCAGGTATCGGGATCCCGACCCTCCCGCACGGCCGCGTGGAGCGCATGCTGAATATCCCACACCTCCCGATACGGTCGAACGCCGAGGTCGAGAAGCCGCGCCGCTCTGGGGCTACTTCGCTCCGACTGGAGTCTTTGGTTTGGGATTGACAATATGAATTGCTTTGCCGTGCGCGGCCTCGGCCGCGTCCATGATGGACTCGGTCAAGGTCGGATGGGGATGTATCGAAAGGCCGATGTCCTCGAGTGTCGCGCCCATCTCGAGCGCGATCACACCTTCGCCGATCAGTGACTCGGCTTGCGGCGCGACGATGTGCATGCCGAGCAGCAAATCGGTCTTCGCGTCGCCCACGAGCTTGATCAATCCGTCGGTCTCATTCATCGTGCGCGCGCGTCCGCTCGCGGCGAGTGGGAACTTGCCGATGCGCACCTCGTAGCCCTTGGCCTTGGCCTCTTCTTCGGAATAGCCGATCGTTGCGACCTCGGGATCTGTGTAGACGCAGTTTGGAATCGCAATCGGATCGAACGCCGCGGACTTATCGCCAGAGATAACCTCTGCGGCAACGACGCCTTGTTTCATTGCACGATGCGCGAGCAGCGGCTGACCGGTCACGTCGCCGATGGCGAAGATGTTCGAGACCTTCGTGCGGCACTGCGCGTCGACCGCGATGAAGCCCTTATCGTCAGTTGCAAGGCCGGCCGCAGCGAGGTTGAGCGTGTCGGTGACCGGGCGCCTTCCGACCGCAACGAGCACCATGTCGAACTCGCGTGTTTCGTCCTTCCCGTTCGTGCCTTCGCCGTTGATCGTGGCCTTGACGATCTTGCCGGCTTTCTCGACCTTCGCGACTTTGGTGTCGAGCATGATCTCGACGCCTTGCTTTTTCAGGATGCGGCCGAGCGTTTTGGAAATCTCGATATCCGTGCCGGTAAGAATTTGCGGAAGAGCCTCGACGACCAGCACCTTGGCGCCGACCCGCGTATACACAGTCGCAAATTCGAGACCGATGACGCCGCCGCCCACAATGAGCATGTTCTTCGGGATGCGCTTCATTTGCACGGCATCGTCGGAGTTGATGATGTACTCACCATCGTGCGGCCACGCTTTGACGTCTATCGGAGCCGAGCCGGTTGCAATCACGACGCTTTGCGCCTTGACCGTGTCGGTGCCGCCGTCTTTGTTCTTCACGACGATCGTAGTCGGATCTTTGAAGCTGGCGTCACCATACAAGAATTGGACGGTGTTGGCTTTGAATAGCGTCTTGACGCCGTTGACGTTGGCGCTCACGACGTCCGTCTTGAATTTCGCGACGCCTTCGCGATCGACATCGGCCTTGGGAACCTTCAGCCCGATGTCGGCGGCGTGGTCGATATGCCGGATCACTTCGCCGACGTGCAGCAGGGCTTTGGTCGGGATGCAGCCCCAGTTCAAACAGACGCCCCCGACTTCGTCGCGATCGATACAGATCACGCTCTTGCCGAGTTGGCCGAGCCGGATCGCGGCGTGATATCCGCCCGGGCCCGCGCCGATGACGACCGCATCAACTTGATGTTCAGCCACTGCCTGAAGCTCCTAATTTTGAATGTTGCGAGGGAGATGTCCCCTCACTATAACAGCCCTTCGCCGCGGGCCGCGCCGACCTATCCCGCGCCGAGCAGGCCGGCGAGGATGCTGCAGAGCCGGGCCAGATCCAAAGTGGCCGCGGAGCGGGCCAGATCGGCTAGATCGGAAGGCGCAAGGTGCTGGGCCAGTGCGACTTCGTCGGCCGCCACTTCGCGCGCAAAAAGCCCGAACGAGACGAGGGCGCGCTCGCTGCGATAACGCCGGGCGGCCGCAAGCGCGATCGCCGCGTTGCGCGGGTTTCCGCCGAGCAGCAAGCGCCGTGCGCTGACCTCGGCGAGTCGTGCTGTGTAAAGCGGCTGTGGGGTATGGCGGAGCAACTCGCAGGCGATCAGCAGCTGCTCGTTCGCGGTGCCGAGAAGACCGCGCGCCAGCGAACAGCGCGCGAGTGTCTGCTGCGCCCACGCGATCATCGTCGGCGCCGAATTCTGTTCGAAGCGTTCGATTGCGCTTTGCGCATGCGCGACTGCGGCGTCGTACTCGCTCATTGCGTACTCAACTTCAGCAAGGTCGCCGAGCGCGATGCCGCATAGCGCCGGAGGCCCTTCACGCTCGAGCGCGACGACCGCTCTCCCAAAGATCTCGTGGGCGCGCGCGTGATCGCCGTAACCGTCGAAGAGGACGCTTCCCTGGTTGATCAGCGCAGTTGCCACGCCGCGCTGATGCCCGACTTGTTCGTAGAAGCGCAGCGATGTTTCGACATACGTTGAAGCATCTTCCATTCGGCCGGTATTGAGCGACGCCACCGCAAGCGCATTGTAGGCTCGAGCCAGGCCCAGTTGATCGCCTGCGATGGTGAATGCCGAAATCGTGAGCGGTCCGGTTTCAACCATGCGATGGTATTCTGACGCGGCGTGCATGACGCACAGTCCCAAGAAGTAGACGCGTCCGCGCAACTGCGCGTTCAAACGTCCCGCCACGGCTTCCAGCCGCTCCATCCAACGGAGCCCCTCGGCGAATCGCCCGCCCTCGGCCCAAATCGTCATCAGGACGCTCAAGACATCGTCGATCGAGGCCAAACGATCTTGCGGGCGTTTGAGCGACCAGGCAATAGTCGCGCAAAAGTCGGCGTAGCGCACGTGTAAGCGTGCAATTGCCGTCGCCGCGCCTGGACCGCTGCCGCGAATCTGCGCCCACAGTTGCGAGGCAAGAGCGTTCATGCGCAGCGCGAACGCATCATCGAGCGCCTTGCGGTTACGCACGGCGGTGAGCATGCGGGTGGCTACAGCGCGTATCGGCAGGAGCATCCGATACCCGAACTCGGTCGTCATGACAAGTGAATTGAGGCTGAGTTCATCGAGCGCGCTACGGACCTCGTCTTTGGTGAGGTCACCGAGCGCGGCAATGTCGTCCTCATCGAACTCATCGGCGAAAAGCGAAGCCTGTGCGAACGCGCGCTTTGCGCGATCTTCGAGCTGCGAATGAGTCCACGCGATCACGTTGCCGATCGTGCGATGGCGCGGATCCGAGCCGCGCGTCGATCGCAGTTGATACGGGCGCAGTTCGCCCAGTTCTTCGGCAAGAAGCTCGAGTGAGAGCGAGGCCAGACGTGCAGCGGCGAGATCCAGTGCGACGGCTAGTCCATCAAGGCGTTCGACGATTGTCGTTACGGTTGCAAGCGTTGCTTGGTCGATGCGCAGCGGATCGAGACCGGCGCGAGCCAGGAAGAACGCGACTCCGTCGTCGCTGGGAAGCGGCTCGACCTCAAAGACGGTCTCGTCGGCATAGTCCAAACGGCGTTGGCTCGTGGAAAGAACGGTTACGTGTGGGAGAACGCGCAGCGCGTCGATCAGCGCGGAGGTCTCGTCGGGTGCGTGTTCGCAGTTGTCGAGCGCCAAAATCAACGGGCGGTCGCGCAATCGATCGACCAACGTGTCGAGCGGCGCGCGAGCGGGCTCTTGTGAAAATCCAACCAGGCTCATCACCGTGCCGACGACGGCTTCGGGCATTACTCCCGCAAGTGGAACGAAGATGCTCTCGGTGGCGTGCTCGCGCGAGAAGCGCGCGATCGCTTCATGCGCGAGGCGTGACTTACCGACGCCGCCGGGGCCGGTAAGCGTGAGTAAGCCGCCTCGCTTTAAGAAAGCCAGGAGTACGCGCAGTTCGTAAGCGCGCCCCACAAAGGGGACGCGCGTATCGACCGCTTGATAGTCAAGCATCGTATTCTGGTTGTCGGCAAGCCTTGGCTGCCGGTTCATCGAAAAATGGACCCCGTCAATGCCCAACATTGGATGGTCCGGGATCCTGCCGGACCTCGACCGTGAGTCTATAGTCCCACTCTATCGCCAGATTTACGAGCATCTGCGCGAGGCGATTCTGGCTGGGACACTCCCAGAATCGACCCGGCTCCCCCCGGAGCGCATGATGGCTGAGCGGCTCAACGTCAACCGGAGCACCGTCGTCCATGCCTACCGCGAGCTGGTCAGCGACGGGCTGATCGAGCAGCGGGTTGGTTCCGGCTCGCGGGTCGTGCCGCAGCTCCGCGGGGGACAGCCCGAACGAGCCGCGGGCGTTCCGTGGTGGATCACCCTGCCGCCCTGGCGGGTAGGAGAATTTCCCAACATCCTGGGCGAGCTCGCCGCCAAACAGGAGGCAGGCCGGATTTCGTTCGTCCAGGGCGTCGCGCCGGATGAGCCCTCGCCGCTGGGTGAACTTGCCCAGTCGTTTGAACGCGTCGCGCGCGACCCTCGCTTCGTGCTTTCGTACGGCGACTCCGAAGGCTACGAACCGCTGCGCGCCGCGATCGCCGCGCGCATGAACGCTCGCGGAGCCGGCTCGATCACTCCCAAGAACGTCATCGTCCTCACCGGGTCGACACAAGGCATCATGATCGTCGCGCAATCGCTTGCCGAACCGGGTGATGAGATCATCGTTGAATCTCCGTCCTATCCCGGCGCATTGCAAATCTTTCAAATCAACGGCCTGCGCGCAATTCCGGTACCGGTCGATGAGGAGGGTATGCGGGTCGATCACGTTGAGGCGATTTTGCGCACGCGTCGTCCGCGCTTCATCTACACAATGCCCTCGCTGCACAACCCGACCAACGCGACGATGAACGCCGACCGTCGCGAGCGGCTTGCCACGATCGCGCGCCGGGCCGGCGTGCCGATCATTGAAGACGATCCGTACGGTCCGCTGACCAGCGAACCGTTGGCGCCGGTGGTCTCGCTCGCGCCGGATCACGTCGTCTACCTTTCGACATTCTCCAAGACGATCGCACCGAGTTTGCGCGTCGGATGGCTGGTGGCGCCGCGGATGATTCTCGAGCGCCTGCTTCTGCGCAAGCAGGCCTACGATATGGCGACAAGTCTCTACGTGCAAGCGGCTATCGTCGACTATCTCGAACGCGGCTACGATGCCCACGTCGCGCAGCTGCGCGAAGAGCTCCTTTTGCGGCGCAAGCTCGCCGATGAAGCCATCGCTGCGCACTGGCCGAGTGGCGTCCGCGCGGCAGGCGCGCCCGGCGGATTCTATTTGTGGGCGACCACCCCGCGCGAGATGCGGGCCCGCGCGCTGCTCGACGTTTCTGAGCGGTTGGGCGCGTCGTTTCTCTTCGGGGAGGCGTTCTTCGCCGATTCCGGCGGCGATCATCATTTCCGACTCGCGCTTACCGCCGTCACGCGCAAGCAGATCGGCGAGGGCATTCGTCGCATCGGTCAGGCAATGACGTCGCTACGCGCGTGAGAGAAGTTCTTCTAGCTTGGTATGCGCGGCACGGGCGCAGCTCGCTGCCGTGGCGCGTCGTGCGCGACCCCTACTACACGCTGGTCAGCGAGTTTATGCTGCAGCAGACGCAGGTCGAACGCGTCGTCCCTAAGTTCGAAGCCTTCGTTACGCGCTTTCCGGATATTGCGGCGTTGACAAGGGCCAGCGTGGCGGACGTTCTGCGCGAATGGCACGGTCTGGGATATAACTCGCGTGCGGTGCGATTGCACGAGACCGCGCATATGGTCACCAAGCGTTTCGGGGGCGTGATGCCCTCACAGGCGCATTTGCTCCGGCAGCTACCCGGCGTCGGCCCGTACACGGCCGCCGCGATACGGGCCTTCGGATTCAATCTCGACGACGCTCCGCTCGACACCAATATTCGCCGCATCATGCACCGGGTGTACTACGGCTTGGAGCATCCCAGGCGAGCGGAGCAGCACGAACTTGACGCCCGTGCACGCGAAGCCGCCGCACCTGGGTCAGCGCACGATTGGAATTCGGCGATGATGGATCTCGGCGCTACGATTTGCACGGCGCGTGCCCCCAAATGCCTAATCTGCCCGCTGCGTGAGGGCTGTGCCGCGGCACCGATCGATGCTGCACAGCTCGAGCTTGCGCGCAAGGAGCATGCCAAAACTCCGTCACCGCAAAATGCGATACCGTTCGAACGCACCACGCGTTTTGCGCGTGGACGTATCGTCGATCGCCTGCGCGCGCTCCCGCCCGGCGAGCGAATATCGCTGCTCGATCTTCACGGCGAATTGCAACCGCTGATGCCGGAGCGATCGCTGGAGGAGGTGACGCGGCTCGTGGCAATACTGGTGCGGGACGGCTTGGTTGCTCGCGATGGTGAAACGATCGCGCTGCAAGATTGAGGAGAGGTAATGCGGTTTCTCTGTTCATTGGCTCTTATTGCGCTCTGCGCGACGGTCGCACCGGCTCGTGCCTTCGATTTTTCCGACGCGCGGCACGTCGTCTCGCTGGCGCAGCCGCAGATTTCTCCCGACGGCACGCGCATCGTCTACATCCGCGGCGTATCCGATTTCGCGAAGGATCACACCGACCGGCAGCTTTGGCTGCTCGACGTGCGAACGCGCGCAAAGCGACAACTTACGTGGGATCGCAAGGGGGTCTCGGACCCATCCTGGTCGCGCAATAGTGATGCGATCGCCTTTACCGCGAGCGACAGCGACGCAAAGGATCCGGAAGATCAGATCTTCGTCTTGCCGATGGACGGCGGTGATGCACGTCAGATCACGCACGCCAAGAACGGCGTCGACAGCTATGCGTGGAGTCCCGACGGCCGGCGCTTTGCCTACACGATGCAAGACGACGATCCGAATAAGGCAAACGCGGAAAAGCAGCTCGATGCGTTTCAAGTACAGGACAACGACTATTTGCACCGCAGCGCGACGCCGCCCGTGCACGCGTGGATCTGCGACGCCGATGGGAAGAACGCGCGCCGTTTGACCAGCGGCACGTGGAGCGTTGGCGACGTCGGTCCGGGTGACGGCGGAAGCCTCTCGTGGTCGCCCGATTCCAGCACGATCGCGATAGAGCATTTCCCGACGGCGCTTATCGGCGACTCCCTCGGCACGTATATCGAACTGCTCGACGCGAGCAATGGCTCGCTGCGGCGGTTGAGCGCGGGTGAAGCGATGCAGCGTGAGCCACGATTCGCTCCGCATGTAGAGCTGCTCGCCTTCGCGCGCAATACCAACGGCGACTACACCCAGGGCATCGATCTCTACGTTGCCGACGCTTCGGGAAAGCAGGTTGCGGACTTGCGCTCGCAGCTCGATCGCAATGTTGTCGGGGCAGCATGGGACGGGCGCGGCGATGCAATGTGGGTAGCAACGCCGGATAAAGCGAGTGTCGCGCTATGGTACTGGCCGCTTCACGGGCACCTTAGGCGCATCGACCTTGGTACAGCACAACCGGCTGGTCTCGGGAACAGCGCAAAGAGCGGCGCCTTCGTGTTCACCGCATCCTCGGCAAGCCATCCGCCCGAGATCTACTACGCCGCCTCGCCGGCCAGCGAGCCGATCGCGCTGACCAACGAAAATGGCTTCGTTGCCAAGACCGGCGTCGCGCGCGAGGTGGCGGTGAATTGGCGTTCGACCAAGGGAGACTTCGTCGAAGACGGGGTGCTCGTGTATCCCCTGCACTACAAGGGCGGCAAAGCGCCGCTGATTCTGCTCATTCACGGCGGCCCGCAAGGCGCGTCGACGCTGGGTTGGAGCAGTCAGGCGCAAATCTTTGCCTCGCACGGATTCTTCGTATTCTCGCCCAACTATCGCGGGAGCACGAATCTGGGCGACGCGTACCAGCATGCGATCACGAACGACGCCGGCGACGGACCGGGCAAAGATGTGATGGCGGGACTTGCGACGGTTGAGAAAGACTATCCGATCGACACCTCGCGCATCGGCGTGTCGGGCTGGTCGTACGGCGGCTACATGACCTCGTGGTTGATCGGTCACTATCACGTGTGGAAAGCCGCTGTCAGCGGCGCGTCGCTCGACGATTGGCTCGACGATTACAACATCGCATTTTACTACGACACCGACGTACCGTTCTTTCACGGAAAGCCGTGGAACCCGGCTAACACCGCGGAGTGGCGCGAGCAATCCCCGATCGCCGACGCGCCAAACGCGACGACGCCGACGCTGATCATGGGCGACATCGGCGATAACAACGTGACGATCACCAATTCATTCAAGCTCTACCACGCGCTCAAGGACAACGGAACAACGGTGAAGTTCATCGCCTATCCGGTGGCAGGGCACTTCCCTTCGGATCCGGTGCGTGCGGAAGACGTTCAAAAACATTGGCTCGAGTGGCTCGAGCAGTACCTGAAGTAGGAGAGGATAATCATGAAACAGCTCACGGCTTCGGTATTACTCGCCGCGTGCATCGCCGCCGCACCCGCATCAGCTCCGCGAACGTTTACCTTGGACGACCTTCCGAAGATTGCCGCGGTTTCGAACGTCGCGATCTCGCCGGACGGTAAGCAGATTGCATTCGTGCTCTCTCGGCAGAATCTCAAGACAGATGTCAACGACGCGACGCTCGAGCTTTATGACCTCGCGAGCAAGACGACTCGGGCCCTCACCTTTGAACGCAAACGGCTCGCGTCTCCGGCGTGGTCGCCGGATGGAACCAGGCTCGCGTTTCTTGCGAACTACGGCAGCGGAGACGATATCAATCAGCAGGTCTGGATCATGGATCTGCGCGGTGGCGATCCGGTCGCGGTGACCAAAGCTCCGGAGGGTGTGGAAGAATTCGCGTGGCGCCCGGACGGGGCTGCGATCGCCTTCGTCGGTCCCGACGAGCCTGCGAACAAGAAAGAGATCGCTAAGCATCTCGATTCGTTCGTGGTCGGCGACCAAGCCTACGATGATCGCTCGGCGCCGACGAGCAATCACATCTGGCTTCTTTCGTTCGATTCCAATGGGGCGAACACAGCGAAGCGCCTCACGAGTGGAAGCTGGAGTTTGCCATCCGCACAGCCGCCGAGTTCGCCGGGGCCGCCGATTTCGTGGTCGCCCGACGGAAAATCGATCGTCTTTACCAAGATGCCGAACGCCTACGACGGAGATTCCGATGGCGCGGTCGTCTGCAAGCTCGATGCGGCGAGCGGCGCCATCGCGCAATTGACGCAGCACAAGAACCTGGAGAGCTTCGGTGAGTATTCGCCAGACGGAACCCACATTGCATACTGGTATCCACAAAACGGTGATGAAGCCGCGGTTAACGAGATCTACGTTTCGCCGGCGAGCGGTGGCAACGGGACCGACCAGACGTCAGAGATCATCGATACCAACGTGCAGCGTTTCATCTGGATGCCGGATTCGAAGAGTCTGTTGATCTCCGGTCATAAGAACACCGACGCAGCGCTGTGGATCAAGCCGCTCGATGGCAAGCCGGTACAACTCGATCTGCACGGCGCGCAGCCGTCGCAAGGCTTCTGGCTGGACGCGTCCGTCGCCAAGAATGGCGCAATCGCTTTCGCGGGTAGCGAATCCAATCATCCGGTCGAGCTCTATTACATGAGCAGCCCGAGTGCAGTCCCGCAGCGCGTAACCGGCTTCAACGATGCGCTTGCCGCGCTCGATCTTGGCGCGGTGCACGCGATTCGGTGGCAGAACGACGGCTACGCCGAGGACGGCGTCGTCACGTTACCGCCGGGCTACGATTCTGCGAAAACCTATCCGCTCGTGCTGGTGATCCACGGCGGTCCCAACTCGGCTTCGATCACCGGCTTCAACGGGTTCAACCAACTGCTCGCGGCGCGCGGTTACATTGTCTTCAATCCGAACTATCGCGGCAGCGACAATCTTGGCGCGAAATATTGGTATGGTATCGTCAATGATTCCGGCGCAGGTCCCGGGCGCGATGTGATGGCCGGTATCGCTGCACTCCAGCAGCAATATAAAGTCGACACCTCGCGTATCGCCGTTTCGGGCTGGTCCTACGGCGGCTACATGACCTCGTGGATGATCGGGCATTACCATATTTGGAAAGCCGCCGTCTCGGGCGCAGCAGTCAACGATTTGATCGATGAGTACGCGCTCGCCGACAACGGCGTGCAAGACCGGTTTAGCATGAACGGCTCGCCTTACGTGAAGGGCCTTGCGAAGAACTACATCGCGCAATCACCGATTAGCGCGGCCTGGGAGGTGACGACCCCGACGCTCATACTCAGCGACGTGGGCGATCAACGCGTGCCAATCACGCAGTCATATAAGTTTTACCACGCGCTTAAGGATCGCGGAACGACCGTGCAGTTCTGGGCGTACCCGGTCTCAGGACACTTTCCTGGCGACCCGGTGCGGCAGCTCGATGTCTATCGCCGCTGGTCGGGCTGGATCGAGAGCTACTTGAAATAAGAGCGAGGCGATTTCGTTTGCGTGTTTGCGAATCTCGCCGACCGCGGTCGTCTCATACCATCGCCCGCGAAGGAGCGGACCGATTGCAAAGAGCTGCGGCTGAACCACGCCGTTTGCGTCGAGAACGCGATACTCCGTGGTGACGTCGACGCCGAGCGCGAGCGGGTCGGGCCGCATGAGCCCACGGGCGAGCGCATTTCGGACAAAGGGATGCGCAACCGTGCGCAAGTCGGAATTTGGGCCGGTGCAGTTCACGACATAGGCGGCATGCAGTTCCAGGGGTCCGTCCGGAGCCGCGATCTTCAGCGTGATGCCATTCGCGCGCGCGCTGCCGCCGGTGACGCGCCCGCGGTGCATTGCAATTCGTCCCTCTGCGTTCATGCGTGCAAACGCCGCATAGGTCGCGGGCGGAACGCGATAACGATGGATCGCCCACATCGATTGAAGGTGACGTAAGAAGCGCTTGCGCTCGCGATCGCTCCATCCGCTCCAAATCGCAGGCGTGATGGGCCGGAGCGCTTCGATCAATGCGCGCCAATCGCCCGAGAAACCGCTCGCGGCACGCCGGAGCGAGCGCAGCAATTTATAGGGCGTGCGAACATCGAGGTCGAGCTTCGCTGCGTCGACGCCGTGCACGCTGGTGTCTTCGACCAGTGGAAGCAGGCCGTGCCGCGAAACGATGTGCACGCGGCCGCGAAAGGCGCGCTCGTCGAGTAACGCGATCGTATCCATCGCAGTCAAACGGCTACCGATCACGACGACGTCGGCCGCCGGATCGAAATGCGCGATGTCAGCCGTCCAGGGATCGCCCGCGTAGCCTGGGTGGCGGCGTACGCTTTCGGGGAGAAACCGGTCATTGGGCGGCAAGTTCCCAAGCGCGAGTATCACGTTGCGCGCGCGGTGCCGGTGACCGTTCTCATCAGTGAGGCGGTAGCCGGTATCGGCGCGCTCGATATCAATGATCTCGGAGCGTTCGTGCGTCATGCCGGGATGCTGGGCCAGCGCGTTTGCGCTAGTGGCGCGCAGGTAGGCACCAAAACGCGCGCGGCAGATCAATGCGTCGTCGGCTTCGTCGACGAGATACCGCGCGAGGTGACGATCGTCGCCGGGTACCGCCGACATCGCTCGCACCGGGCCGTTCATCAGCAAACTAGCTGATTGCGGCGCGTAGGCTGCGCCGGGACCGAGGTCGCTACGATTGAAGAAGACCGCGCGAAAATCCGCGCTCGCCTGGTCGGCTAGCGCGCAAGCAAGCGCGGTGGCGGAAAGGCCGCCGCCGACGACGGCGAGGTCATAGGGCTTGGACGCGGTCATGGCCCTTTAGGTATCGGCAGCTGAGGCGCCGGCTTTGCGCCGGTCGATCATTTGCTCCACGGCGCGGTAGATTCTTGGAACGAACTCGTGCTTATAGGGATAGAGGTCGACTGGGTCGCTCGTATGCACCAGCATCGCGGGGTCGGCCTCGAAGACGAGCACGTTCCCGTCACGGTCGATTCCGCAGTCGATGCCGAAGTACTCGAGGCCGACGGCAGCACCGACGCGCTCCAACGCTTCGAAGCGCGGCCCATCGAACGCCGATCGCGGATCCTTCAAGAATGCGGCTTCCTCTTCGCGCATCCATTCGTTTTCGCTCATAGGCGCGTTGTAGTAATGAATCATCCAGTTCTTTGAAATCGCCAGATGGACCGGAAACGGCGCACCGTCGACATAGACCACACGGTACTTGCGAAAGTAACCGTCCGCGCTCGCGTAGTCGATGAAGGGGCTGACGTAGTAGCGCTCGGCCGGATTGCGCTCCGTGTACGCTTGGCAGGCGTCGCGATCGTCCAGACGCTCGAGGCCATGGCCGGCATGCGAACCGAAGGGACGCGCAATAAGCGGAAACGCAAATGGAATCGCGGCCTCGCGCAGGCGTTCCCGATCGACAATCGCTACCGGTGCAACGCGAGCGCCGGTTCCTCGAAGCGTCGCATCGAGCAAGGGACGGGCCGTCGTGATCACGCGCGCGGGGGAATTGAGGGCCGGTTTGTTCTGCGCATGCATGAAGCGGTTGGCTAGCGCAAGATGCTGGAGCGCCTCGGGTGACTCGGCTATCGTATTCCACACGACGTCATAGGGGACGCGGACCTGCGCGTCGACATCTTTTTCGTCAACCAGATAGAGCTTGTGCACGGTCGTCGTATCGCGATCGAAGAGAAAATCGATCGGGATGTTCGCCTGCCAATCACCCGGCATGCACAGACAGAGTAGGATTCGTCGCTCGTGCGGCGCGATGTTCGAGAAGAGACGCTGCACACGCAATGCGGCGCGCTGATGGGCGAGGGCTTTGTCGCGTTCGCCGGTCATCTGAAGAAGTTCGTAGAGGCCAAGATGAGACGCAACGCTCGGTTCGATTTCGAGCGCGACCCGCTGCTGCGCGATTGCTTCCGCAAGCTCGCCCGATTCATAGAGCATTTGCGAGAGGTTCTGGTGGAGCACAACAACGTTCGGAAAGAGCGCGATCCCCTCACGCAGTGTGGCGATCGCCTCGGGCAAGTGCCCTTGTGCGCGCAGCTCGGCAGCTTGGGAATTGGCCTGCGACGGGCCGGAAAACGTCATCTGGGATGGGTTCTAACGTCGCGTGGAAAAACCGCCTACGACGATGCCGAAGATTCCGTTTCCAAAAAAGGTCGTTTCGCGCGAAATTGCGCAGCAAGAGCTCGCGATTCTCGAGCGCACCTACCCGCAAGCGGTGACCGCGCTGCACTACACCAATCCGTTCGAGCTATTGGTGTCGGTGATACTCTCGGCGCAGACCACGGATGCGCGCGTCAACCTGACCACGCCCGCGCTCTTCAAGAAGTATCCGACGCCGCAGGCCCTGGCCAAGGCCAAGGCAAGCGACGTCGAGCAGATCATCAAGTCGACCGGGTTCTTTAGAATGAAGACCAAGAACATCATCAGCGCGGCGAGGGATCTGGTCGATACGTTCGGCGGTGAAATTCCGAACGATCGTGATGCGCTGCAATCGCTCGCCGGCGTTGGGCGCAAGACCGCCTCCGTCGTGATGTCGGTCGCCTTTGAGGATGCGGCGTTCGCGGTTGATACGCACGTTTTTCGCGTCTCACACCGGCTTGGACTCACGCTCGCGACGACGCCGCTCGGTGTCGAAGAGGACGTTACTGCACTCGTCCCGCGCGAGAAATGGCGCTTCGCCCATCATTGGCTCATTTTGCACGGGCGCGAGATTTGCAAAGCGCCGACGCCGCTGTGCGGTCAGTGCCCGGTGAACGCGGTCTGTCCAACGCCTCCGATCATCGCGAAGATGAACGCTACAACGGCAGCGGGCCGGATCCGTCCAGGTGCGAAGGCCGCGGCAACTCGGCGTCCTGCGCGATCAGCTTCAGCAAAGAAGAAGCGGTAAGCGCTTCGCCGTAACCGGCTTCGGTCGAAATCTTCGAGATGTTGATCAGGGCCGGCACCGAGGCGCTGGTATCGAATTGATACTCGCCGTCGAGGCCCGCCCCGGAGATGCGCACCAGCTGATGCACGTCGTCCAAATCGAGACTAACGCGTTGCTCGCCGAAACGCACGCGCACGCGTAACGGGCGTTCGAGCCGCACGACTTTCACGCTGCCCTTGCCGACAATGGATTCTAGGCGTTTGGCTGCCTCGAGCAGGCGGCGGTGGAAAAGCTTCAGGGACGCTTCCGCGTCCTCACCAATCGCCGCCGGTCCGTCATCGCCCGCACCGTCGATCGCGCGGCCGATGTCGCGCCGCGCGCGAAGCCGCGTTGCGGCTTCGACGATCGGGTTTTGGGCGGTGAACTCGGGCTTCATCGGGTCGGCCATCGGCTCTAGGCTACCAAAAAATCACGGCGCAGTCGTACGACTGCGCCGTGATAGGGATGGATAAGAACGAGGGTTACGGTTTCTTGGCCGGCTTTGCAGCCGGTTTGGTCGCCGGCTTCGCAGCCGGTTTGGCCGCCGGCTTTGCGGCCGGTTTGGCCGCCGGCTTCGCAGCCGGTTTGGTCGCCGGCTTCGCAGCCGGTTTGGTCGACTTCATCGACGATTTCGCCGCGGGTTTTGCTGCCGACTTGGCGGCCGGGGCCGGGCTTGCAGCCATTGCGGGGGCGGTCATCAGGAACGCCGCTGCGAGGATTGATGCGAGGGTCTTGGTCATAGTGGTAAACCTCCTTCCGTAGCAAAATACGGGAACGTCTTGCGGCGTGAGAACGCCGCATTGTGTGCTCCGTTACGTCCTAAAAACGCAACAACGGCTCAGGAAGTTCGCAGCAAGCAAGCTTCCCCCTCCAGCCTTTGTCCGTCAAGCTAAAGCTCTGCCGCCCAAAGGCGCGCGGCTTCGCTCGCGCTGACTCAGCCGATTTATTTTGGTTTGCCGACCATTGCGCGGGAGATGACCAAGCGCTGGATTTGCTGGGTTCCTTCGTAAATCTGCGTGATTTTGGCATCGCGCATCATGCGTTCGACCGGATACTCGGTGGAGTAGCCGAAGCCGCCCAAAACCTGGACCGCATCGGTAGAAACCGACATCGCCACATCGCCACATTTGAGCTTGGCCATCGAAGCCCAGAGCGACACGTCGGGCGCGCCCTCGTCGCACTTGCGCGCCGCTTCATAAAGTAGCAGTCGCGCGGCTTCGACCTCGGTCTTCATATCGGCGAGCATGAACCCCAGCCCCTGATGTTGGCCGATCGGTTTGCCGAAAGCGACGCGTTCTTTTGCATAGTTTGTCGCGTAGTCGAGCGCGCCGGCCGCAATGCCGAGCGCTTGCGCCGCGATGCCGGGCCGCGATTTGTCGAGGACCTTCATCGCAATCTTGAAGCCCTCGCCTTCTTCGCCCAAGCGATTCGCGGCCGGCACATCGCAGTCGTCAAAAACCAGCTCCACGGTGGGTGACCCGCGGATGCCCATCTTTTTCTCTTTCTTACCGACGCTAAAGCCCTTGCTGCCCTTCTCGACGACGAACGCGGAGACGCCGCGCGAACCCGCGTCCGGATCGGTAACCGCAAAAACGCACACGACGTCGGCGACGCTGCCGTTAGTAATCCAAATCTTCTGACCGTTGAGAACGTACTTGTCGCCCTGACGCTCGGCGCGCGTGCGCATCGAGCCCAGTGCATCCGAACCGCTCGAGCCTTCGGTGAGTGCATAGGCGGCGATCTTCTTGCCCGACGCGATGTCGGGAAGTAAACGTTTCTTTTGTTCCTCGCTACCGCCGATGAGGATCGGCAGCATGCCGAGTTCTTGAACCGCGACGATCAACGAACTCGACGCACAGGCCTTTGCGATCTCTTCGACGACTTTGACGTAGGTCACGAACGAGCCACCGAGGCCGCCATACTCGACGGGGATCGGAATGCCCATCAAATCGTTCTGCGCGAACAGCTCTTTGATGTCGGTCGGGAACTCGGCGGTCTCATCAATCTCGGCAGCGCGCGGTGCGACTTTTTCCGCAACCAGTTCGCGCACCATATTGATGATCATGGCCTCTTCGTCGGAGTCGACGCGAGGGGGTGCAATACTCATGGCCGAGCCTTCCACGGGGGAGGGAGCCGTTCCGTCAATCGGCGCAATAGCCCGGCATGAGCAAAGTGTTCCAGACGTGCGCGGACGCGGTGGCCGACATCCGTAGCGGCGCGTCGCTCGCGGTAGGTGGTTTTGGCCTCAACGGCATTCCCGAAAACCTGATCCAGGCGCTCTTCGAGCAGGGTGCGAGCGGGCTCGTCACCGTGTCGAACAACTGCGGTGTGGACAGCTGGGGGCTGGGCGTGCTGCTCGACCACAAGCGCATCCGCCGTACGACGGGTTCCTACGTTGGGGAGAACAAGGAGTTCGAGCGGCAGTATCTCGGTGGCGAACTCGAGGTCGAATTGGTTCCGCAAGGTACGCTCGCCGAGCGCATGCGCGCCGGCGGCTGCGGCATTCCAGCGTTCTTCACGCCGGCCGGTGTCGGGACGCTGGTCGCGGACGGCGGACTTCCGTGGAAATACAACGCCGACGGATCGGTTGCAATCGCGTCGCCGAAAAAAGAGACGCGCGAGTTCAACGGTCGTGATTACGTGATGGAGCTCGGTATCGTGTGCGACTACGCGCTGGTGCGCGCGTCGGTCACCGACACGGCGGGCAACGTCGTCTTCCACAAAGCGACGCGCAACTTCAATCCGCTTTGCGCCATGGCCGGAAAGATCACGATCGTGGAAACCGAGGAACTCGTGCAGCCCGGCGAGATCGATCCCGAAAACGTGCACTTGCCCGGGATCTTCGTGCAACGCATCGTTAAAGTCGGCTTGGCGGGCAAACGCATCGAACGCGTCACAACTCGTCCTTCGACAGGCTCAGGATTAAAAAGGTAAGTTGAAATAATATGCCTTTAACAAGAACTCAGTTGGCCGCGCGCGTCGCGCTGGAATTACAAGACGGGCAATACGTCAACCTCGGCATCGGTCTGCCGACGCTGATTCCCAACTACGTCCCGTCCGGCATCACGGTGACGCTGCAAAGTGAAAACGGCATCCTCGGCATGGGTCCCTATCCGTATGAAGGCGAGGAAGATCCAGACCTGATCAACGCGGGCAAAGAAACGGTGACGGTATTACCGGGTGCATCGTTCTTCGATTCCGCGCTCTCGTTCGGGATGATTCGCGGCGGACACATCGATCTCGCGGTGCTCGGCGCGATGCAGGTCTCCGAGCACGGCGATTTGGCCAACTGGATGATTCCGGGCAAGCTGGTCAAGGGGATGGGCGGTGCAATGGATTTGGTCCATGGCGCGAAGCGCGTGATCGTGATGATGGAGCACGTTGCGAAGGGCAACGCGCATAAAATCCTCGAGCGTTGCGACCTGCCGCTGACCGGCAAAGGTGTGGTCAATAGGATCATCACCGACCTCGCCGCGATTGACGTCGAGCCGCGCGGTTTGGTTCTGCGCGAAGTCGCTCCCGGCGTCACCGTCGACGACGTCCAGACGGCAACGGGCGCCAAGCTCCACGTTCCGCATCCACCCACGGAGATGAAGATCCCGGCGGGGGTGGCATAGGAACCCGCTGCAACCGCACTCGGGTTATGGGGAGTGCTATGTCACAACGTAAGGTTTCTCTCGTGCTGCCGGCCCAGGATTTTGAAGAGGGCGGCGGTTTTCTGGTGCATCGGCCCTTCCCCGTGCAAGGCGTCATGCAGGTCGATCCGTTCCTCTTGATCGACGAACTCGGACCCGTGCAGTACGCGCCGGGCGAGGCGATCGGTGCGCCGGACCATCCCCATCGCGGTTTCGAAACCGTGACGTACGTTATTGAAGGCGAGAACCAGCATGCCGATTCGGCCGGGCATCGTGGCCAGATTGGCCCCGGCGATGTGCAGTGGATGACGGCCGGCGCGGGCGTCGTGCACGCCGAGATGCCCTCGGATCGCATGATGCGCGAAGGCGGCCGTCAACACGGCTTCCAGATTTGGATCAATCTTCCCAAAGCCGATAAGTTCGTGCGCCCACGCTATCAAGACGTACGCGCATCGCAGATTCCGGTCTGGCAAAGCGACGATGGGCGCGCTAGCGCGCGTGTGATCGCGGGCGAAGCGCAAGGCGTCGCGGGTGCTGCGCAAACGCGCATTCCGATCGGCTACGCTCACTATCGTCTCGAACCAGGCGCGCGCATCGAGCACGCGGTCGAGGACGGACACACCGCGATCGTGTACTTGATGTCTGGTCAAGCGCGCTTTAGCGGCGAGCGCGTACATGCTGCGCGTGCGGCGATCGTGTTCGATCGCAACGGCGATGCGATCCCGATCGAGAACACCGGAACGGAGCCGCTCGAGTTCCTGATGCTCACCGGCAAACCGATCGAAGAGCCGATGGTGCGCTATGGTCCGTTCGTGATGAATTCGCCCGACGAACTCGAGCAAGCCTTCGCCGATTTTCAGTCGGGGAAGATGGGCGCGATCGAGCCGATCTATTCCTAAGGCTACGACGACTCGGCGAGCGCGACCTCGAGGCCGCGCCCACGCAACCGCACGGCGGCAAGCGCGACGCACACCGCACCTTCGCCCGCGAATACAAGCGAACCGCACGCCACACCGAGATCTGCGCTCCGCCCGAAGAAGCCGGCGGTGACGGCGAGCACGAGGGGGGCGATCGATGCTGCGTAAAAAATCAAGATTCGAATGACCATACCGGGTCCACGTTGATCGATCAATGACGGCGTGAGCGCATATCCGAGCATGCCGACCGCGCGGCTGACGACAACCGCCGAACTTACGCAGACAATGTACAGTAAACCACGCGCGGGACTGATGATTGCGAACAGCGTTGCCGTCGTGAGCGCGACAAACGCAACTGCAGGAAGCGAGCTCGCGAACGTCCACACCGCGAGCTTCGCGAAAACGCTGCCGTCGCCCATCCACCACAGCGGTTTGGAGATGTCCTGTGCCAGCGAGACGCTGCGTGTCGTCTGTACGAGCAAAACGAGTGGCAGCAGGGTGAGCCCCCCGATGAGTGCAAATCCGCCGCCGGCGCGCTGTTGCCCGACCCCTCCGGCGATGCCAAGTGCCAGCGCGATGATAGTGCCGGCGACCATGATGGCCATTCCGTTGCCGCGGCGCAGGAAGGCAAGTTGTTTCCAAATTTCGACCCACGGACCGCGCAGCATCGTGCTTCCGGATCGCGTCACTTTCGACGATGCCGGAAGCGAGAACAGGCCGCCGCCGCGACCGCGAGCGCGGGCCGTATCCAACCAGCGAGCCGACGCATAAAATTCGGGATATACATCGTTTGCGCGCGCGAGCCCGCCCGCTATCACGGCGAGGATGCAGGCGTACAAAATCGCGAGCGCGACCCGGTCACCATGCCAGATCGCGATAAGCGCGCGCCCAAGGCCCAGCTCGCCGATCGAGGCGGGCAAAAGGAACGCGCCGACAAAGACTAATGTCCCGATCACAGCAATCGCACACCAAAGGTATTTGACCATGTTCGTGCGCCGCGCGATCAAAGCGGTTGGAAGCAGCAAGAGATCGAGCAGGACAAATACTCCGACGAGCCCTGCGATCGCGCCGACCGGATTGCCCCGCGAAAAGTACACGGAGACGAAGACGGCGCTGAATCCGATGCGCCACGAATTGAGCGCGAGCTGGCGGAGTTGTAACCAAAGCACCACCAGCCGCTCGTCGATCGCCGAGCGCGAAAGAAAGAGCGCATCGACCGGATCGCCGAACGCCATGATGCGGCCGAATCCGGTTTGGAGTGCCAGCGAGAGACCGAAGAGGACCAGAACCAAGCCCGCGATTCCCGTTGCATACGGGTCCGCGAGATCGTGGAAGAAGAAGACTTGGCGGGGCATGTGGGTCCGTTGAAACAATTGCAGCGCGAGCCACAAGCCGATGAAGACCCACACGAGTAAGCGTGCCGGGCTGCGAACGATCGCGCGAATCGTATTTCGAGCGCGATGCAGATCGAGGTACCAGAGCGCCGCGATCGACTTCATGCAGTGATCCGCAGAAAGATGCTCTCCAGATCCTCATTCTCCTGGGCCAGCTTGCGGATATCGCCGTCGTAGATCTTGCGCCCGGCCTTGAGGATGAGCGCGCGATCGCTAAGTGCGTGCGCGGCTTCCAGCATGTGCGTGCTGACGACGATGATTTTGCCGCTCTTGCTCAAATCGACGATCATCTCGCGTAGCTCGCGTTG
>Ga0302180_10000536_pt1 | contig 30860 bp, 34 predicted proteins | sample I_Palsa_E3_2_FD_200575 | JGI IMG/M metagenome (GOLD analysis project Ga0302180, IMG submission 200575) | Peat permafrost microbial communities from Stordalen Mire near Abisko, Sweden - I_Palsa_E3_2 | ecosystem: Environmental > Terrestrial > Soil > Palsa > Peat permafrost | place: Sweden...
CCGGCTCGTTGTGCTTCTTGGCTTGCTCTTTAACGGCGATGCGAGACTGTTTTGACTTAGCCATTTGAAAGGCGCTCCGGCCCAGCCTTCGCGCCCCCCACGTTGTGGGGGCCCCAAATCATGGCGCGCGCACGATGTTGGTGCGCTCGAGATTCCCCGAGGGCGCGCCAAACGAACGTCACCGCGCTATCCATCCTGTGATCGGGACTTCGACTCTTTATTTTTTGTTCCAACACGGTAATCATCGACCGCGTCGAGCGGGCCCATCGAGACGAATTTACCTTCACCGTCAGCGAGCAGCGTGCCCGATGCGTCGCTTATTTGGGCTTCAAGACCGAGCACGTTGCGGCGTTGCCAGGCCACGCGTCCGGTAATCGAAAGCGGCGCGCCGATCGGCACGGGTTTGCGAAAGCGTACGCTCATACTGGCGGTAACGCCGCGGTGCCCCGCGGCGCCCGCGGCATGCGCCATTGCTTCGTCCAAAAGGGACATTGCGATTCCGCCGTGTGCGACCGATTTCCAACCTTGAAACTCTGCCGCGAGCGTGGTTTCCGCGCGCACGCCGTCACCGTCGGGATTGAAGTGCAACCGTAGCCCGATCGGATTCTCGGGGCCGCAGGCGAAACAATATCCGTCATCGATCGGCACGCTCACCGTCCTGACTCCAGCCGCATCGCGAGGTACTCAGGAAGATGGGCCTCGTGAATCTTCTCTTGAACTTCGCGAATCGGATACGGATAGCGCACCCACTCGACTCGCCGGCTTTGCGGTTCGTAAAACACGAATGAAGCTTCGGGATTGAGGTCGCGCGGCTGTCCGATGCTGCCGACGTCGACGATATAGCGCCGTCCCTCTTCCAGCTTCAGTTCACCGCCGTGCTGCATGTGGCGATGCCCAACGCTACCATCCGGCTCCGCAACCCAATACTCCGCAATATGCGTGTGACCGATAAAGACCAGCGGAGCATCGGTTAACGCGAACGCCTTGGATGCCGTCCGCTTGTCGAGAATATATTCAAAGTAGTTCACCGGCGCGCCATGCACCATCAGAAAGTCCGGATAGCGAATCTCGTACGAGAGGCCGTTGAGCCACTCGCGGCTTTCGTCGCTGAGCACGGTCTGCGTCCAGGCGATGGCCGCTCGCGCCGCATCGTTGAAGTATTCGACGCCGAAGTTTTCGAGCGCCGCCAAATCGTGGTTGCCAAGCACCGCGTGTTTCAGTCGCGTACGCAAGAGCGCAATGCATTCGTTGGGATTGGGGCCGTAGCCGACGATATCGCCGAGGCAGAGTACCTCATCTTCCGGATTCATCAGGGAGAACGCGCGCTCGAGCGATTCGATGTTGCCGTGAATGTCGGAGATAATCGCGTATCTCATGCGGGCACGCTCGGAAATGCGGCCACAACAGCGCGAAAGGCTGCGGCGAACGCGTCCCGCATCGGCGGCGTTCCCGCGCTTACGCGCACGTACCGATCGAGCGGCGGCAAACCAGGCTTGCGGATCCACACGCCGCGCACCAGCAGCTCGTTCATCACCGCGGTTGCGCGATGCGCGTCGCCGAGGTCGATGCATACGAAGTTCGTCGCCGATTCGATCGCGCCGAGTCCGAGCTCGCGAGCCAGCGCATAATAGTCCTCGCGAGCCCGCGCGACCGCATCGACCACATAGCGGCGGAACGGCTCGTCGGCCAGTGACGCAAGCGCTCCGATCTGCGCGCTGCGATTGACGCCATAGTGCAAGCGAATTTTTTCGAGAATGCCGATGACCCGCTCGGTGGCAATCGCGTAGCCGATTCGCGCACCGGCAAGGCCGTAGGCCTTCGAGAACGTGCGCGTCCGAATCAGCCGGTCCTCGAGCTCCATCGGCAGCAGCGCCGACTCGTCCACGAAGTCAGCATAGGCTTCATCAAGCAAAAAGACCGCATCGCGCGGAATCGCCTCGAAAAAACCGCGCATCTCGTCTTTGCTGACGAACGTGCCGCTCGGATTGTCGGGATTAGCGAGATAGATCAACGAGGCACCCTCGCGCTTGGCCAGCGCGGCGAGCTCGTCCAAATCCAACGATCCGTCCGGATGATAGTGCGCGTACACCAGGCGTCCGCCATAGCCGTTGACGTGATAGTTGAACGTCGGATACGAGCCGCGCGTCGTAAGCGCGGCGCCGCCCGGTGCAACAAACGCCCGGACCGCGAGGCCCATAAGGTCGTCGATTCCGGCGCCAACGAGCACTTCTTCCACGCGGCATCCGTGCTTGCGCGCAAGCGCTTCGCGCAAGTCGTACGACTCGGGATCGCCGTACCAGGCGAGGTGTTCGAGCTCGGCCGCCATCGCAGCGACCGCGCGCGGCGAGGGACCGAAGGCGCTCTCATTGGCTCCCAGACGCACCAGCGACGGATGACCGGTTTCGCGCATAAGCTGCTCGGGACCGATGAACGGCGTCATCGGCTCGATCGCGTCGATCGCGGGCGCGGGGCGAATCACCGGCTTCTCCATACCTCCAAGAAACTAGACGAATCGGTGTATCGTCACACGCGACCCCATCTCCAAGTCTTCGGCTTCTTCGGGGACGATTATGTATCCATCAGCCTGGGCGGTAAGACTCACCAGCGATGAACGCACCGGCAGCGGCCAGGCGATCAATTCGTCCTGCGCCCCTCCGTCCCCAGCCTCGAGGCGGACCGGCACATACCACGTCCAGCCTTTGCGGGTGCGAGCTGTCGCGCCGAGCCGCGCCGACACCGTATTCAGAGGGATGGGCGCACCGGCCAATGCCGCGATGATCGGCGCGAGCACTGCCTCGAGGATCACCAGGGCCGAGGTGGGGTTGCCGGGCAGCCCGATCACCGGTTTGGATCCGACGGCCGCCAGCACCGTGGGCTTCCCGGGCTTAACTCGCAAACCGTGAACGATGACCCCTGGCGAACCAAGCGCGGCAATCGCCGCCGGTGTGCGATCCAGCTCACCAACCGATGAGCCGCCGGTCACGATCGCGGCGTCAGCCTCGGAAAGAGCTTTGCGCAGCGCGCGCTCCAGCGCGCCGGGCACATCGGAAACGGTCGCGCCATGGAACGGCTGCGCGCCCATTCCTTGTAATGCGCCCGCAATCGCGTGGCGGTTCGAATCGCGGACTTGGCCCGCGGCGGGATGCATCGCCGGCGGGACGAGTTCATCGCCGCTCGAGATCACCGCGATCCGAGGGCGCGGAAAGACCGGCACGACCGTCACGCCGAGGGTCGCGAGCACACCCATTTGCGGGCCGCCGATACGGGTGCCTGATGCAAGTACCAAGGTTCCGGCGCGCATGTCGCCGGCCGCGGGATTGATATTGGTCCCCGGCTCGAGCACCGTTTCGATCGAGACGTTTGCCCCCAAAAGACGGACATCTTCAATCGGAACGACCGCATCCGCCCCGACCGGAATGACGCCGCCGGTTGGAATGCGCAGCACCTCGCCGGGTCCGAGCGGAAGCGCCCACGGCCGTCCCATCGCAATCTCGCCGGCGATCGCGAAAACGCCGGGAATACGCGTCGTATCGATCGCAAACCCGTCCATCGCCGATCGTGGAACGCTTGGGTAATCGGTGTCGGCCACGATTTGCTCGGCCAAAATGCGGCCGCATGCTTCTTCGAGACGGACGCGTTCGGGCGCGCGAGGCGCTACCGCCACGCGACCGAGGAAGGTCGCAACCGCCGCAGCAGGCGACAAAAGATTTTCTTCTAGAAAGACGAAGCCGCGCTGTTCCATGCTCGATATCGCTCTTGTTCGACGCGATCCCGATCGCGTGCGCCGTTCGGCGCAACGTCGTGGGATCGACGCATCGTTTGTCGACGAGGTTCTGCGTTTGGATGCGCAGTACCGCTCCGAGCTGGCCGACGCCGAGCGGCTGAAAGCTGAGAAGAATCAACTTTCGGGGCAGATCGGCAAAGCCGCCGACAAGGCGGCAGCCGCCCGCGAGTTGCGGCCCGCGCTCGATACCATTTCGGCGGCGATTGCGCTGCACGACGCGCAAGCCAAAGCTCTTGCTCCCGATGCGCCCGAATCGCCGCTGCGCGCGCTGCTCGAGAATACGCCGAACATTCTCGATGACTCGGTTCCGGACGGCAGCGATTCGGAGCAGAACGTCTTGGTGCGCACCTGGGGTTCACCGCGGACGTTCGATTTCAAACCGAAACCGCACTATGAACTCGGCGAAGCGCACGATATCCTGGACTTCGAACGCGCAGCGAAGCTTTCGGGGAGCCGCTTCTGCGTGCTCAAGGGCAAAGGGGCCCGGCTGCAGCGCGCGCTTGCGCAGTTCTTCCTCGATCGAGCCGCTGCGCGCGGCTACGCCGAGATTGCGCCGCCGGTGCTCGTGACACGCGAGACGATGTGGAGCACCGGGCAACTCACGAAGTTCTCCGACGCCATGTTCCTCGATCCGGATGCGGACCTGTTCATGATTCCGACCGCCGAGGTGCCACTGACGGCATTGCATTCCGGTGAGATCCTCGATGCGGCGCAGCTACCGCTCATGCTAACCGCGCACACGCCGTGCTTTCGCAAAGAGGCCGGCGCCGCCGGGAAAGATACGCGCGGACTCATTCGGCAACACCAATTCGAAAAGGTAGAGCTTGTGCGGCTGAGTTCGCCGGAGGATTCGCCTGAAGCGCTCGAACGCATGACCGCCGACGCGGAGGCAATCTTACAAGAGCTCGAATTACCGTATCGTACGATGCTGCTGTGCGCGGGTGACGTCGGCTTCAACAGCGCCAAGACCTACGACTTAGAGGTATGGCTACCCAGCGCAAATACCTACCGGGAAATTAGTTCGTGTTCCAACTGCACCGACTTCCAAGCGCGGCGCGCGTCGATCCGCATGCGGCGTGACGCCAAGGCAAAGCCCGAGCACGTTCATACGCTGAATGGTTCGGCACTTGCGATCGGACGCACGCTGCTCGCGATCTTAGAAAACTTTCAGCAGTCCGACGGGTCGATCGAGATGCCGCGCGCGCTAGTCCCCTACACCGGCTTCGAGCGCATCGGCTAGCGCCTCGACGGCGAGCGAACGCTCGCGGCTTCCGGAACCGGCGGGATAGTAGGCTTCGATGTGGATGCGCGTGTGCGTCGCGCCATCGCTGCGCAAACTCGCGCGCACGCGCTCTTGATTGACCGTGCCGAATCCGGCCTCGATCGAGCTCGTCGCGCGATCGTCGACGTAGACGTTTGCGCCGAGGATCCGCACGAAAGCGTCGAGCACGCGTTCGTACGCGGCATCGAGGCCCAAAGAAACAACCACCTCGCGATGCGGGCGCAGCCCGATACGCGAGCCTTTCCGTTTGCGCAGCCCGATCGACTCGAGCAGATCGCGTAAGAACGGCGTCACCGCGCCATGATCCACGCCGCGATCAGGCCGAGCGCGCAGAGCGCGCCGAGCGCGCCCGCGGGAATAATGCTCTGCGGACGCCGCGTGAAGGCGATCGCGTACACCGCTTTGAGGAGATCGTTGGAGGATGACGCGATCACGATCGCAACTGCAGCGGTCGCAATGCCGATGCTCGCCACGCCGCCTTGTGCGAGACTGAGCACGAACGGGTCGATGTCGGTGACGCCGACCACGGCGGCCAGGGCCAACACGCCTTGCGCTCCCGCATGCGCCTGCACCCAATTTGAAAGCAGTGAGATCGCGATCAACAGCGCGGCAAAAACCATTGCCGTTCCGAGCTGGAGCGGGTTGTTCGGAACGACGTTCGTTGCTTTTACGCCGTTGCCACGCCGCGCAAAAACGGCGGCGATAGCGATCGAGATCGCCGCGAGAGCGAGCGCGGGAATCACAATGGCGCGCGCCAGTTCGAGATTGAAGATCGCGACGATGACGACCATGCGTAGATACATCATCGCAGTCGCCGCTACGATCCCGGCGGTGATCTCGGGCGTCACTCCATCGTCGTGCGCCGTTCGCGCCAGCACGACGGTCGTTGCCGTCGAGGAGTAGAGGCCGCCAAGCGCCGCCGCTACAATCACACCGCTGTCCGGAAGCACGTATCGTTGCAGCAAATAACTCGCATACGACAGCGTTGAGACCGCCACGACGGCAAGCCAGACGTGCAGCGGCGTGATCTCGGTATACGGGATGCGCGGCGCATCGTAGAGCAGCGGAAGGACGACACCGACGAGCAACAGGAACTGACCCAGAGTGACGGCCTCTTCTTTGGGTACACGCGCGACGACCGCGTGCAGCCACGCGCGCGAGCCCACCAGCAGTACCGCCCCCACCACGAGTGCGAACGAGATCCAGAGCGGCTGCGTTAGCGCAATCGGCCCGAGAACGAACGCGATCAATACGCACATCGGAACAATCAAGGGGCCGTCGGCCGGTTTGCGGTCGCCTGCGAGCACAGCGCGAATGTATAGACCGATCCACGCGCCCAGGACGAACAGGCCCGCGATAAACGCGAGCGCGTAGTGCGGTTCGATCAGGTAGAGAGCTGCGCCGGCTAATGAAACGAGCGGGAAGGTGCGGATGCCGCCTGGCACCGGCGGGCTCTCTTCCCCGAAGAACTCCTCAAAGGCAAATCCAAAAAAGAGCGCCAAGCCGAGGAGAACGAGATAGCTCACATGCCGCGCCAGATTTCGCGCACGGAGGTGCTGCGCTCGACCGACTCAACGTCGCGGTACGTCGCACCGGCGAAATCCATCGACGGGTTGGTAACCCCGTACCAGAAGTGCTCGTTCTTGAAGTGATGCCAGAGATGATACTTCTTGACGTACCGTCCGAACGGCGTGACGGGATTGAACGGAATGTGGGCGACGTAGTGCACCCACTCGTAGTAGAGCAGCGCGCACAAACTCCCGAAGGCAAGTGCAAATGCAAGCGCCGGGTTCCGTACGATCGCGAGGAAAATTCCGTAGTACACCAAGACGGTCGGAATCACGAACCACCAGGGCAGAAAGAGCAGCTCGATCTTGGGCGGGTCGATGTGGTGGTCGTAGTGCAGCCGGTGCTGGAGTTTGAGCACGAACGGTATCGTCGAAGGCTTCGCGTGAAACATGAAGCGATGCGTGGTGTACTCGGTGACAAAAAAGACGGCCGCGCCGATCAGCACTCCGGCGAGCGAGAAGGGCACGGCTCCCAGAACAAATGCCGCGATTGCGGCCACGGCCGCGAGCACCAAGATGCTGTTGCTTCCGTGGCGGAAGAACGCAGCGATCATCCAGCGTCCTTGATCATGTCCAGCAATCCCTGACGATCGAGATAACGGATGTGCCCGCGCTCGCGCTTAAGCAGCGCGCGTTGTTCGAGCTCGGCGATCGCTCGGGCGGCAACCTCCTTGACCGTGCCGGCGGCAGCGGCAATTTGTGCCTGCGTCAGGTGCGGGAGCGGCGCGCGCGCGGGACTCAGACCACGCTCGGGAACGGCGTAGGGCACGAGCACATGCGCGATGCGCGCGATGATCGGCATGGTCGCTTGCGTCGCAAGCGCTTGCATGTGATCGCGCCGGCGCTGCGAATTGGCGCGGCCGAGCGCCACGAGCACCTGCGGCCAGCGCTCGCCGGTCTCGAGAACGACACGTCGCGGTACGCGCAGGTAGCGTGCCACTTTCGAGAGGGCGATCACTCGCCCGCTGGCCGGCCCTTCATCGAAGAGTTCGAGCTCGCCAAAGAGTTCGTACGGAAATATCTCGAGGAAAATGCGCGGCCGGCTCTTGCCGTTCCCGGTTGTGAGCGCCAGCACACCCTCGAAGACGATGCCGAGATAGGGCCAGTCCGTATTTTCGGTCACGATGGTCTGGCCGCGCCGAATGGTGTGCAAGCTCGCCTGCGCTGCGAGTTCATGCTGTACGTCGACGCTTACACCGCCAAAGGTCGCCGCGCGCTTGATGATCCCCGTCGGTGAAGGCGCATCATTTTCAACCGCAACGCGGGTCACCTGAATGGTCCATTCGCGCTCGCCCGTCCGGCGATGATCGACGATGACCTCGTGCGGCCGCGTCTGTTCGATGCGAAAAGCCAGGCCGCGCGGTTCGTTATCCGTGATGACGGTCAGCGAGCCGCCGAAGGGCAGACGATCGAATACTTCCGAAATTTTGTTGGGGCGCTCCCATACGGGAAGTGCACGGAGATCAAGACACGTAACATCCATTTGGAACGCGGTTTCTCTTCAACGGGTAGAACTACTGCCTGGCGACGGTGATGCTAGAGCGGAGAGCGGAGCAAGCGCCACCGGCATTTTCATCGTCTTCCAGACCTTGCGCGGGACCGCCGGCAACGTGTCCATGTGTTTAAGGAAGAGCGCGAGCATCCAAATCTGTTCGTCCGAGAGCGAGCGCGTGAACGCCGGCATGCCCGTCATACGAATACCGTGCTTGATCTTCCAAAAGGTCTCGCCTTCGGGATCATCTTCGACGCCATGCTTCGCAAGCTGCGGTGCGTGCTGGTAAAGCCCAATCGCGATCGTGCTCGGGCGCGCGCCCGGAGCGCCGTGGCACGCCGAGCAGTTTTCATTGTAAAGTTTTATACCAGCGAGGTAGTTGGCGTCGGTCGCGGCGATAGGGTTGGGCTGGGTGGGCGCCTCGCGCGCGACCGTTGCATCGAGCGAGCGTGACGCGGCCCAGCGTTCCAAGCGCGACGGCGTTGCGTCGGCATTGGCGGGAATCAACAGTCCCTGGGTAATCCCGATAAAGCCGACGATGAGCCCGACGACGACGGTCGCGAGCACCCCGTAGATGAATCCTTTTCGCACTACGCCTCCTTTAGGACCGATATGGATTCGCAGACCAAAGCGCAGTTTCCCGACGAGCAATCCGCGGAGGGCGAATTCGTTCGCCAAGAAGATCACTTTCGCGGGTGGGTCTCCGCTGATGGACGCACGGGCTTCCCTGCTGTGGCCGATTGCTACCAGCTCTTCGTTTCTCTGGCCTGCCCCTGGGCGCATCGCACGATTATCATGCGCAAGCTCAAGGGCCTGGAAGCGGCAATTCCAATGACGATCGTCGATCCGATTCGCGACGAACGCGGCTGGCGGTATGGTACCCACTTCTTGAGCGAGCTCTACGCGGCTAGCGATCCGACGTATCGCGGACGGGTGACCGTGCCGGTGCTCTGGGATATGCACACCAAACGCATCGTCAGCAACAACGACGACGACATTCTACGCATGTTCGAAACCGAGTTCGATGCGATCGGCGATCCGCAGCCAGACTTCTATCCGCGCGAGCACCGCGCCGAGATCGATGCGCTCAACGCGGAGATCTTCCACGATCTCAACGACGGCGTGTATCAGGCCGGCTTTGCTACCAGCCAAGCCGCGTACGAAGAGGCCGCCTACCGCGTCTTTGCGATGCTCGATCGTCTCGAAGAGCGGCTGGCAAGGCGGCGCTTTCTCTTCGGCAAGAAGCCGGTCGAGACGGATTGGCGCGCCTTCGTGACGCTGATTCGTTTCGATCCGGTCTACTACGGTCACTTCAAGTGCAACTTGCGCCGGATCGTGGACTACCCCAACCTTTACGGATACCTACGGGATCTGTATCAAATTCCGGGTGTTTCGCAGACGGTCGATTTCGATCACATCAAGCGGCACTACTACTGCACCCACGACGATATCAATCCGACGCGCATCGTGCCGATTGGGCCGCTCCAGTATCTCGAGATGCCGGCCGGGCGCGAACACCTGTAAATCACGGCACCTCCGACTCCATTTCTTGCGGGTCATCCTTGGGTTTGAAGAGTGCCTGAGCCACGATCGTCGGCACGAGTGCGGTGAGGATAACCACGGTGACGAGCGCCGTGTACTGGGATTGATTGATGTAGTGATGCGTGAGGCCGTAGAGGCTGGAGATCGTACCGAAGGTGAGACCCGTCGCCATCATCAGCGTCAAATAGTTTGCATCGCGCTGACCGAATTTGAAGGCGCGCGCCAGCGGAAGCACGCCGACGATCTTGGCGATCACCTTCACGGCGAACAGAGCGCCGATCAGACCGGCGCCTTGCCACGCATCGCGCAGCGACACGTACGTACCGGCCTTGAGAAAGTAGAACGGCGTCAGCAAGGTCATGGCCATCGTTTGGAGCCGTCGCTTGACGTCGGGGTGAGCGATCATCATGCCCGCGCACGCAAGCCCCAGAAAATAGGCCGGCAGCACGCCCTCGCTCTTGGCATACGTGGCGATCGCGCTCAGGAGAAAGATGATCGCAAAAAGGATGCGTAAGCCGGGCTCGCTGACGTAGCCACGCGCGCGCTCGAAGACGATCGGAAGGATCTTGGGTACGACCAGGATGCCGAGCACGATCGATACGACGAGCAGCGCGAGCCAGAGATTGTAGTTCGCAAACAGCAGCCCGAGCGCGACGACCGTTCCGAGGTCGGTGAAAAAACACGCAGCCAGAATCAGCTGCCCGAATTCGCGCTTGGCAAGCCCCGATTCCACCATGACCGCGTAGACGACGGCGACGGACGTGGTCGACATGGCAAGTCCCGCGATCTTCGCCCCGTCGAGCGACCAGTGCGCGAAGAAATACGCGTACAGTCCGGCGGCCACGAAGGGTGCGGCAAACGAAGCTGCGCCGAGCACGGTAGCGGGCACGATTTGCGCGCGCAGGACGGCGGGATCGATCTCGGCGCCGGCGAGGTAGGTCAGCAGAATGCTGCCGAAGCCGGCGAGAAAATCGATCCACGCATTCGTGTGCAGACCGATGAAGTTTCCGGCCAAGATGCCGATCAGGATTTCGACCAGCGCAGCGGCCATCTTGAAGCGGATCGCCAGCCCCGCGCTGAGCGCCGCGAGCAGCATCCACACCGCTGCGGTCATGTACATGTTGTTGTCGTCGATCAGATGCATTCTTCGATCGTCCTATCGTGCCGCGAGACGTGCGAGAACGACCCCAACCGTCGCTCCGAGGAACCCGAGCACGACCGATGAGCCCACGTAGAGTAAGGCCGGCAGCACGCCTTCTTCGAGCAGCGTCATCGCGTCGAGCGAAAAGGTCGAGAAGGTCGTGTAGCCGCCGAGCACGCCGGTCGCGAGCAGCACGCGCAGGAACGGCGTCATCCCGAATGCGCGCGTTGCCGAGAGCTGAGCGACGACTCCGATGAGCACGCTTCCGCTCACGTTGATGAAGAGCGTGCCGTAGGGAAAGCCGGGGCCGAAACGTTGCAGAAACAGTTGGCCCACGACATAACGCAGGGCGCCGCCGAACGCGGCGCCGATCGCGACCGCCGCAACGGACCGCAATTCGATCATGACGCACCTCTCGAGATGCGCATCAGCTCGAGATTTTCGAGCGTAATCAAGCCTTCGGGAATCATCGCGCGCAGCGCTGGAAGAAACGCGAGCACTTTGGCTTCTTCTTCGATCACTTCGATGAGGATCGGCAGATTCGTCGACATGTCGAACGTGCGCGCGGCATGCACGGTCTTATGCACGCCAAAGCCTTCGATGCCTTTGAGCACCGTCGCGCCGGTAAATCCCGCCGCTTTGAGCGCCTCGACGATCGCCATGTAGAGCGGCTTGCCCTCGTAGCGGTCATCTTCGTCGACGAAGATGCGCAGCAGCTTTCCGGTAATCCGTTCAGACAAAAGAAAAACCCCCGTCAAGCGTTCGTGCTACTGACAGGAGCCATCAGCCTTGCGGCGGTTCAAGATTCGGCTCTGCCGAATCCACGGGAGCTCCATCCCGTTTGTCTTTTTAGGCTTTCGCCTTCGAGAGCCGCAAATACTGCGCTGCTTCGATCGTGAGCAGACCCTCACCGATCAACGCTTCCAGCTCGCCGATGAGCGGTTCGAGCACGTCCCAATCATCGACCACCTCGATGAGAATCGGCAGATTCGGCAGCCACGAGAAGACTTTGGCCATGTGCACTTCGCCGTGGCCGCCGAAGCCTTCGATGCCGCGAAAGACCGTCGCGCCGGCGACGCCGCGCTTGCGCAGAAACTCGACGATTGCGGTGTACTTGGGCTGCAAGCCTCGGCGGTCCGCCTCATCGACAAAGATCCGCAGCAGCTTGCCATCGCGAAAGTCCTGGGCGCTTTGCATTGCGGTCGCCTCCACCGGCAAGTATAAACGAGGAGAGGGAGAGATTCGAACTCTCGGAACGCTTTCGCGTCCTGCGGTTTTCAAGACCGCTGCATTAAACCGCTCTGCCACCTCTCCGGGCGCAGACCCCGTATTTGGTGAGGACCAACGTCCGACCTTGCTTTGCACAGGCGTGTCCTGGACATGGGCGCTCGGAACGCTCTATTTTGGGATGCCTCCGGACCACTTCGCGACGCTACGATAAGTGGACCACTTCGAAGGGGAGACGACACGACAATGCCAGCGAAGAAACCCAACATTCTGATACTCTGGGGCGACGATATCGGCATCTGGAATATCAGCAAATTTAGCAACGGGATGATGGGGTACCGCACCCCCAACATCGACCGGGTGGCCAACGAGGGCGGCCTCTTTACCGACTACTATTCGCAGCAAAGCTGCACGGCCGGCCGCGCCTGTTTTATCGCCGGTCAAAACCCGATTCGCACCGGTCTTACCAAGGTCGGCATGCCCGGCGCCAACGTCGGTCTCCAGAAGGAAGACCCGACCATCGCCGAGGCCCTCAAGCCGCTCGGCTACGCCACCGGTCAGTTCGGCAAGAACCACCTCGGCGACCGCAACGAATATTTGCCGACCGTGCACGGCTTCGATGAGTTTTTCGGCAATCTGTATCATCTCAACGCCGAGGAAGAGCCCGAACTTCCCGACTATCCCAAGGATCCGAAGTTCAAGGCGATGTTTGGGCCGCGCGGCGTGCTGCATTGCAAGGCCACCGACAAGGACGACGCGACGGTCGATCCGCGTTTCGGAAAAGTCGGCAAGCAGACCATCGTCGACACCGGTCCGCTCACCAAGAAGCGCATGGAAACCGTGGATGAGGAGATCACCACGGCGGCACTTGCGTGGATGGAGACGCAAGCCAAGGCCGATAAGCCGTTCTTCCTTTGGTATAACGCGACAGCCATGCACTTCCGTACCCACGTCGCGGAAAAGAACCTCGGCAAGAGCGGTCAGGATCCGTACAGCGATCGCATGGTCGTGCACGACGAACAGATCGGCATGATGCTCGACAAGCTCAAAGAGCTTGGCATTGAAGACAACACGATCGTCATGTACTCGACCGATAACGGTCCAGAGAACGACACTTGGCCCGATGGCGCAACGACGCCATTCCGCGGACAGAAGGACTCCAACTGGGAAGGCGGTTGGCGCGTCCCATGCTTCATCCGTTGGCCGGGGACGATCAAACCGGGCTCGGTCTTTAACGGGATCGTCTCGCACATCGACATGTTCCCGACGTTGCTCGCAGCTGCCGGCAACCCCGACATCACCGAGCAATTACTTAAGGGCACCACGATCAACGGCCAAAAGTACAACGTCCACCTCGATGGCTACAACATGATTCCCTACTTCAGCGGCCAAACAAAAGAAAGCCCGCGCAACTGGATCATGTACTTCAGCGACGATGGCGAAGTCATCGCGTGTCGCGTTGGGGACTATAAGTTCAATCTGTCGCTGCAGCGCGCGAATCAGATGGAACAGTGGGCCGAGCCGTTCGTGAAGCTCCGGCTACCGCACATCATGAACTTGCGCCGCGATCCATTCGAACGTTCCGATTTCAATTCGAATACTTACTGGGATTGGATGGTCGACCACGCGCCGCAACTCTACCTCATGCAAGCGGTGGTTGCCCAGCAGGTCGAGGACTTCGTCAAGTTCCCACCGCGCCAGAAACCGGCCTCGTTCAATCTGGATTCGGTGATGGAATCGATCAAGACGCCGCACGGCTAGCAGCGTGAAGGCACTCATGACCGACGAAGTGAGTGCGTTCTACGAGAGGCATCCGTACCCGCCGGCGGTAGACGACCTGGTCGCCTACCGCCGGTTTTGGGACGACGCACGGCGGCGCGCCGACGCGCATCTCTTCTGGCCGAACGAACCCTACCGCGACGACCGGAGCATCCTCGTCGCGGGATGCGGCACGTCACAAGCGGCGCACTACGCGGTGCGTTGGCCACACGCGCGCGTCGTCGGCATCGACGTCAGCGCAACGAGCGTCGCATTCACGCGCGAACTCAAGCGCGCGCACGCGCTTGAGAATCTCGAAGTCTATCAACTTCCAATCGAGCGCGCAAGCGAACTTGGGCAGACCTTCGAACACGTCGTCTGCACCGGCGTCTTGCACCACCTCGCGGATCCCGATGCCGGTTTGCGCGCGCTGCACGACGCGCTCGCGACCAACGGCGCATTGCATCTCATGGTCTACGCGCCCTACGGTCGTGCCGGCGTCTACATGCTTCAAGACTATTGCCGCCGGCTGGGCATCGCGCCCACCGACGATGCGATCCATGATCTCGCCGCAGCCTTGCGCGCGCTCCCGCCCGATCATCCGATCGTGCCGTTGCTGCGCAATTCACCGGATTTTGCGGACGCCGCGGCAATGGCCGACGCGTTGCTGCATCCGCGCGATCGCGCCTACTCCGTTCCGCAATTCTACGAATTTCTCGAGAACGCCTATCTCGAGTTCGGGCGGTGGATCCGGCAAGCGCCGTATCTGCCGGAGTGCGGCGCCATCGCGGCCACGCCGCATGCGGCCAAACTTGCGGCGCTATCAGCGCACGAACAACATGCGGCGATCGAACTCTTTCGCGGAACGATGGTGCGCCACAGCGCCGTCGCGTATCGAAATGATAGCCCCGTGCAATCGTCCATCGATTTTGGCGGCAATGACTGGCTCGACTCCGTCCCGATTCGTCTGCCCGAGACGATCGCCGTGCGCGAGAACCTCCCGGCGGGCGCAAGTGCTGTTCTCATCAACCGCAATCATCGCTACACCGATCTCTATCTTCCCATCGACGACGAGCAAGAGCAGCTCCTGGAAGGCATCGACGCGCAGCGCACCATCGCCCAGATCATCGGCGAGCGGGGGGATCGCGATCGGGCTCGGGACTTCTTCCAAGCGCTCTGGCACTGGGACCAGATCGTGCTCGATGCGTCTGCGGGCCAAGGAGCGCGCTGACCGATGCCAAAGCGTCGCTTATGAGCGCAACAAGAACCCCAGCCGCCGTGCGCGACCGCGTGACGGCCCAAGAGTGGGAACAGCGGGTCGCCCTGGCTGCAGCCTATCGCCTCGTCGCGTATTTCCACTGGGACGACCTGATCTTCACCCATCTTTCGGCGCGCGTGCCCGGCCCCGAGCATCACTTTCTGATCAATCCCTACGGGATGATGTTCGATGAAATCACCGCCTCGAGCTTGGTCAAGGTCGACCTGCGCGGCAATAAGGTGATGGAGTCCGCCTACGAGATCAATCCCGCGGGCTTCACCATTCACAGTGCCATTCACGAAGCGCGCGACGATGCCAAGGCCATCTTTCACGTGCACAGTTTGAACGGTATCGCAGTCTCCGCGCAGGAGCACGGCGTGTTGCCGATTTCGCAGCAGTCGACCTTTGTGCTCTCTTCGCTTGCCTATCACGACTACGAGGGCGTCGCGTTGCGCGATGACGAGAAGCCGCGACTCGTCGCCGATCTCGGCGACAAAGGCTTTTTGATGTTACGCAACCACGGTTTGCTAACCGTCGCCGAAAGTATCGCCGAAGCGTTTCTCGCGCTGTACATCTTTGAAAGCACCTGTGCGATTCAAGTGCGAGCGCAGGGCATGGGCGACAACCTGATTCGGGTCGACCCGCGGATCATTGCCGGCGCGCAAGCGAATTCCAAGGCGGTTACCCGCGGCGCCGGCGGCACTCTCGCGTGGCCCGGGCTCATTCGTAAACTCGATCGGATCGATCCCTCTTACGCACAGTAGTAAAGGAGATTCCATGAACTACGATCGTCGCGCGTTTCTCCTTCAAACGGGCGCAGGTCTCGCCCTTGCTGCAACAGCTCCCGCCGCGGCCGCTGCTGCGACACCGCTCGACGCAAACGGCGCGCTCGCTGCGCTCATGGCCGGCAACGCGCGCTTCGTCGCCGACAAGGCCGCGTGCCCGCCGCTTACGGCGCGCCGGCTCGAGCTGGCCGAAGGGCAAAGTCCCTTCGCAATCATCGTGAGCTGCTCGGATTCACGCGTGCCCGTTGAAACGCTCTTCGACCAGGTTCCGGGCAACATCTTCGGTATCCGCGTCGCCGGAAATTTCATCGAGCGCGCCGGACTCGGTTCCATCGAGTATGCCGTCGCGGTCCTCAAGTCACCGCTGATTCTCGTGCTAGGCCACAGCGAGTGCGGCGCGGTTAAAGCCGCACAAGCGTATGTCAAGAGCGGGACGACGCAACCCGGTTTTATCCAATATTTGGTCGAGAGCATCGCGCCAGGAATTAAAGGCCACACGGCGACGCTGCACGATGCGATTGCAGCGAACGCGAATGCCGCAATGCACGATCTACATGCTCGCTCAAAAATCACTGCCGACGCCGTGACCACAGGCACAGCAAAAATCGCCGGCGGCGTCTACGATCTTCATTCCGGAGTCGTGACCTTGCTTTCCTAGTTCCCTCTACTTAACGAAAACGGAGTAAAAGCAATGGCAATACGTGCATCCCTCGGGTTGGCTGCCGCTGCATTCTTGATGCTTTCCGCCTGCGGCGGAGGCGGCAGCTCCTCGACCTCACTTCCGATGGCGATGTCCCAAAACAATCCGGCGAGCGCGGGCGGTGCCGCGACGCAGACGTACGCCTTCCCCAACACCGCGCCGGCCGGCGTGCGCATCTACGTGCACGTTCCGTTGCGCAACAGCACTGGGCTGGATCAACTGATCTCGCAGCAGAGCACTAAGGATTCTCCGCAATACCATCAGTGGTTGACGCCCGCGCAGTTCCGCGCGGAGTACGGGCCGACGCCGAGCACGCTCCAGACAGTCGCCGCGGCGCTGAACGCGCAAGGCTTCAAGACGGCCATGACCTCGCAAGGTGTCGTCGCCGACGCGCCACAAGCAACGGTCGAGCGCGTGTTTGGAGTTCATCTCTCGAACCGCAGCGCCGCGCTCTCGCGCGGTACTCCGGTAACGCTGCTGCAAGCCGATCGTACCCCGACGATACCGGCAGCACTCTCGGCGGTGGGCGCGCAAGTCGCGGCCTTCGCTCCGTTGCCGGCGATGCGGCCGAGCTTCATGAAAGTCTCGAATGTTGCATTCGCCGATAATCGGTACAGCAACGCCGGACCGTATTGGTTCGACGACCTCAAGCAGGCGTATCAGTATCCGTCGTACACGACCGCAACCGGCAGCGGACGAACGGTCGGCATTGTCGCCGCCTGCGATTACCTCGACAGCGACGTAGCGCTCTACTTCGGCCACGAACATCTCACGCCGCCAAATGTGGTTCGCCGACCGGTCGATGGCGGCAGCCCGGCCTTCGACATCAACAACGGGGACTGCGACGAGGTCTCCCTCGACGTGCAGCAGTCGGGTGGCTCCGCGCCGGGTGCGACGATCGTGGTCTACGAAGCGCCGGACGCCTCCATCGTGCCGTCGTTCCTAGATATGTACACAGCGATCGTCGAAGACAACAAAGCCGACGTGGTCAGCACGTCGTTCGGTCTGTGCGAGCTATACTTCACCGCGGCATATAACGGCGGCGAGGACTTCACGTATCTCTTCAGCACGTTCCACGATCTCTATCGCCAAGGCAACGCGCAGGGCATGACCTTCGTACAGTCTTCGGGCGACAACGGCGCGCTGGGATGCACCGATGTCACGGGCGCGGTCGCGACGCTCGGCGTCAACTGGGCGGCCAACGACACCGACGTCACCGGCGTCGGCGGCACGAACCTCGTCACAAGCTTTAACAGCGGCTCGCTGCGCTCTGCCTACGTCTCCGAAAACGCCGATGACGATCTCTTCTCGGCGAGCTCCGGCGAGCCGGCCGGGGAAATTTGGGGATCGGGCGGTGGCAAGAGCCTCTACTTCCCGAAACCGATCTACCAATATCTGGTGAACACCGGTGCGTCAACGCGAACCGTTCCCGACGTTGCGATGCACATGGGCGGCTGTCCGTTCGGCGCGGTGACACCGTGCGGCGCAGATCGCAGCTCCGACGTGACCGCACTCGGCGGCGGGTTCTATCTCCTGATCGGAACCAGCGCCTCATCCCCGGAATTTGCCGGCCTGCAGGCGGTACAAGATCAGCTCTTGGGCAGTCGCACCGGAAACGTCAACTACCTCCTCTACGCGCTCGCGGCGCTCGGCTCGGTCGGCAATGGCCCGGTCTTCCACAACAACATCCCCGGAAACAACGGCTATCCGTCTCACGCCGGATACAACTACGTTGTCGGAAACGGGACGCCGCGGGGAGCCCAATACGCCTTCGATCCGTTCGGACCCGAGGCGGGGAATCCACAGACACCCAGTAACCCGTAGGCACGGGCAACCGTCGCCAATCCGCGAGCGCTGTCCTAGACAGCGCTCGCTTTTTTCTCCGTCCTGGATGCGGCACTGTCACGCTCCCAGCCGTTTGCTATCATGCGCGAATGAAGCCCGCGAAACGGGTTCGCGTGCGCGCGGACGATCTTGACGCGACTGCAATCGAAGCCTACCTCTACGGCTTTCCGTTGCTGCTCATGGATGCCGCCGCGAGGCACGCGACGGCCGGCCAGTCAGCGGGGTTCAATCGTTTTCTCCACTGCTTCGATCTTGCAGAAACCTGTTTGCGCGCGATCGTGCTTCCAGGCAGAGATCTTGTCTGCTCCGTCGCTTGGCTTGATTTGCGCGCGGGACCAGTGGTCCTTACGTCGCTTCAGACCGACAGCTACTACGTGATGTCGTTGATCGATGCGTGGACCAACGTCTTTGCAACGCTCGGCACGCGCGCGACCGGCAACGCCGACCACCGATTCGCGATTACGGGCCCACATTTCACCGGCCCAGTTCCGGCGAATTGCACGCGGATTTCGGCGCCGACGAATCTTGTCTGCATCGTCGCCCAATCCTCGGTCGAAGACGTCTCACGAACGCAGGTCCTCGCGGCGCTCGACGAGCGCTACCGGCTGGAGCCTTCCGGAACGAAATCGCTTCGCCTCGAACCCGCGTGCGCACTGCGCGACGTTGACACGCTCCCCGCCGAGGAGGCGTTTTCACGCATCCGTGAGCTGATGACCGACAACCCGTCGACTCGCGCCGACAGCAGTGCCGTGGAAGCATTGGAGTCGCTGAGCGGCTTCGAAGGTCGCGAGACAACCGCCGTTGCCGTTGCGCAGGCGCGCCGGCAGATCGACGATACCTCGATTGATGCAGATCAGAGCGGATGGGCCATTGACGCAAGTGCCGGACATTACGGCATCGATTATCTGCGACGCGCGCGCGCCGCGCGATATAACTTCCTCGCAGGCGCCGTGCAGGACGTGCTGTGCGCCCAAACGAGCGTCGATGCTCACCATATCCGGCTGACGGGGAGCAAACACTACGTCCTGCATTTCGACGCGTGGGACGAGCCGCCAGCTCGCGCGTTCTGGTCGCTCTCGGCTTTCGATGACGAGCGTTGCGTTGCGCCGAATGTTTTGGGACGAGCGACGATCGACAGCCGGCAACCCCTTGCGCGTCGATCGAACCGCTCGCTCGACGTCCACCTTGCGCATGACGAGCCGGCCGGCGATCTCGCGCAGAATTGGCTCGCGTGCCCGCCGTGCGAATTCACGCTGGCGCTGCGCCTGTACTGGCCTCAGCCCGCAGCCCTGAGCGGTGTGTGGATCCCACCGGCCGTCGCCACGCTCTGAATGTGGGAAAGCAAGCCGACGAGCGCCAATAAGGAACCCAACGGGGGCAGATAGGCCTTTCGAACCATGTTGGGGGTGACGTGGAGGGTTCCGATCCGGATTTTTTGCGCGCGTACGACGTGCAGGCCAGCGAAGCATTGCGTCGCCTCGACAACGTCGCTGCCGAACTGGCACAGCCGCTGATACAGCAGTTCTATCAATCGCTCCCGCGCTCGAGCCCCGTCGCCGAAGTCATTGCTCGTCTCACACCCGAGGAATTCGAAGACCTCAAAACGAGCCAAGTCGAATATCTGGTCATGTTGGTCAGTTCCACACTGACCTTCTCGACGCACCAATCGCAGGCACGGCGCGCGGGTCGGACGCATGCGCTTGTCGGCGCCGACATCCAGTGGCTAGTTGAGGCTCTGGTTATTTTCCAAAGCGGCGTTGAGCGCCGGTTGCTCGATCTTCCGGCGCACGAGCGCGAGCCCGTGCAACGCGCCGTATCGCTGCGGATCCTAGCCGATCTGCACGAGCAGGTCGCCGGATATCGTCACGTTAGTCGCGACCTGACCGCGATCATGGGCGAAATCGACCGCATCGCCATCTCGGCATCCAATCTCTCCGATCTCGTTCATTCGATCCTCGCGGCGATGGCCCGTCTACCCGGCGAGACTTCCGGCTACTTTGCGCGAGCCGACGATGGCGCCTTACAAATCGAAGCGACGTTCGGTGTTGCCGATCGATATCTCGAAGCCATGTCCTCGGGGCGCGTGCCGTACATTAACATCGACCCGAATTCCACGGCGGGCCAAGGCCCCGGCGGTCGCGCGTGGCGCAGCGGTCACATCGTGGTTTCGGATGCCTGGCAACTCGAACCGAATCGCGCGCCGTGGATTGCGGTTGGCAGGGAACTCGGGTTCCGCTCGAGCGCGGCGGTTCCGCTGGTCAACGACGCGGGACGCACCATCGCGGTCATCGGGCTCTATAGCGCGTACCCCGGATTTTTTTCAACCGGTCGAATGTCCCGCTTTCTCACGCACATACGCCAATTGCTCAGCCATGCCGTCGCCGATCGCATCCACGCGCCCGTGATCTCGATGAGCGATCGTCACGAATATCGCCGAATGCTCGAACGGAATCGGGTCACGTTGCACTATCAGCCGATCGTTGATCTGCGTGACGGGACCCTGGCGAAGGTTGAGGCGCTCGCGCGCATGCAGGGAAATCAGAGCGAGCCGATCATGCCCGCGCGATTTCTTCCCGCGCTGGGCGATGCGGAGCTGTTGCAGCTCTTCGAACAAGTCGTGCGTCGAGCCTGTCGCGACTGCCACGATCTCGAACGCGACGGTCTGCGCACGCGCATCGCCATCAACATTCCCGCCGAAGCACTCGGCGACACGCGCTATCTCAACGTGCTCTTCGGCGCAATCGCCGAGCACGAGCTTCCTCCCGATCGGCTCGCGCTCGAAGTACTCGAAACGCAAATCGGCGCCGGGGATGCGACGCGCCATCGCCACTTCATCTCACGATTGCGCGAGGCCGGTATTGCGATCGAGCAGGATGATTTGGGCGCCGGACACAGCTCCCTCGTTCGGCTCGATCAATATCCCTTCGATGCAGTGAAAGTCGACCAAGAGCTGGTGAGCGGCGCGCTACGCAACCCGCAGCGCGCGCTCGAATTCATCCTTTATCTCACGCGCCTGGCCCACGCACTCGAAACGCCGGTAACGGTCGAGGGACTTGAAAATCTCGGCATTCTCGAAGCGGCCGCGATTCTCGGTGCGGATTGCGGACAGGGTTACGCGATCGCTAAGCCGATGGCTGTCACCGAACTGCGATCCTGGCATCGCAACTATGTGTATCCAGTCAACCAGCAAACGCCGCGGACCGCGCTCGGCGCAATGGCCGGATATCTCCTCTGGGACATCGACCGAGCCAACCGCGTCGCCGAGCACTTCATCGAGATCAACGAACTGCACGGCAGCGATTTCGATCGGCTGCGCCGGCACGAAGACGCAACCGCACCGCAGATTATCGCGACGTTACGCGACTATTGGCTCGAACGCAACTAGAGAAGCACTGAGTTACCCAGCTCTTCGTCTAACTCAGAGCTTCTCTTAGCTACGTGCTAGGAACTTCGTGAACGCGGCGCGTGCTTCATCGGACTGAAGCGCGGCTGCGAACGCGCTAAGCTCCTCACTTAATGCGCGGTCGACCAGATCCGCAAATCGCGCCTTGAGCAAACGCTTTGTATTGGCAAGCGCCTTGGGCGGAAGCTCGGCTAGCGCTCCGCACATCATTGCCACCGCGCCATCGACGTCGCCGTCGTCGGTTACGCGCGTCACAAGGCCCATCGCGTGGGCGTCATCCGCGCCGAATTGCTCGCCGGAAAGCATGAGCCACGATGCACGCATTCGCCCGGCGATCAGCGGGAAGAGCACACTCGAAGCCGCCTCGGGCACGAGCCCGAGCCGCACGAATGGCAGCGCAAAGCGGGCCGATTTCCCCGCGACGACCGCATCGCAGTGCATGAGCATCGTGGTGCCGATCCCGATGGCTGCGCCCTTAACGCCGGCCAGCAGCGGTTTTGGAAACGCGATCAGGGCACGCAGCAGCTTGATGACCGGCAACTCGCTATGGTCCGTCCCAGCGCCCGCGGCGAGAAAATCGCCGAGGTCGTTTCCCGCCGTGAACGTGTCGCCCCCGAAGAGGCCGACTGCTCGCACCGCATCGTCGCGCGCCGCGTCGTCGAGCGCGTCGACCAACGATTGATACATTGCGACGGTGATCGCGTTCTTCTTCTCCGGTCGATTGAACCGGATCGACGCTACCGCGCCGTCTTTGCTGTAGATAATGTTTTCGCTCATGGCCTCACACCGGGAGTGGAAGTAGCTTGGTCTTCGAGCGCGCGATAGCGGCATCCGGAACGAAAAAGTCCGGCATCAGCGACGAGCTCGGATCGTAGGCATACGTGGAGAAATCGGTGACTCCCTCGGAAACCAAAACCTCTTCGTCGATGAAGAAGTTTCCGGAGCACTCCCTGGCCGGACGGTGGAGAATGGCGATCGCCGCGTCGCCCATGATCTCGGGCTTGCGCGACACGCGCGCCATCGAATCTCCGCCCAGGAGGTTGCGGACCGCGGCCGTGTCGATCGTGGTCAGCGGCCACAGCGAATTTACGGCGATACCTTCATCCGCGAGCTCGGCCGACATCCCGAGCGTGCACATCGACATCCCGAACTTCGCCATCGTATACGCGACGTGATTCTTGAACCAGCGCGCTTGCATGTCGAGCGGCGGTGCAAGATTGAGAATGTGTGGATTGCCGGCCTTTGCAAGATGCGGGATCGTTGCTTTCGAGCACACGAACGTTCCGCGCGCATTGATCTGATTCATCAGGTCGTAGCGCTTCATCTCGGTATGTGTCGTCGGCGTGATCGAAATCGCGCTTGCGTTGTTGATGCAGGCATCGATCCCGCCAAAGCGCGCGACGGTTTTCGCGACCGCCTCTTGGACTTGCTCCTCGAAGCGGATGTCGCACTGAAGCGGCAGCGCCGCTCCGCCGGCAGCCTCGATCTCTTGTGCCGCGGTGTAGATCGTTCCCGGAAGCTTGGGATTCGGTTCGACCGTCTTGGCCGCAATGGCAACGTTTGCGCCCTCGCGCGCGGCACGCAGTGCGATAGCGAGGCCAATCCCGCGACTCGCACCGGTAATGAATAGCGTCTTTCCCTTGAGCGTCATGCGTCCATCCGGACAAAGGTCTTCATCAAAGCTCCTCAAAGGCTCCATGCAACATGGCCGAGATGACCGTTTCCACGCCCATCGGCGCAGTACTGCACATCGGGGCGGAGCAGGGCAGGATCGTCACCTGCGCGTTTCGGCCTGCGTCTCGCCTCGTCACGGCGACGCCGCGCGATCCGCTCCTGCGCGAGGCGCGCAAGCAGATCAATGCCTATTTTCGCAAGCGCCTGCGGCGTTTCGAGCTGCCGCTGGCGCTGAACGGCACCGCGTTTCAATGCGCCGTCTGGGAGCTCGTCGCAAGCCTCGAGGCCGGCGAACTGATTTCGTATAGCGATGTTGCTCGCGCCATCGGAGCGCCGCTCGCGCACCGCGGCGTTGCTGCCGCAATGAGGCACACGCCATACGATCTGCTGATTCCCGCGCACCGCGTCATCGGCGCTGACGGTACAATCAAAGGCGCGGGACCGAACTCGCTTCGCCGCCGCCTCCTCGTTTTCGAAGGCATCACTTTGAAATGAATTGGCGCCATTCGATAATGGGGCCGAAGCCGACATTTCGATCGGCGGCTTCGCCCGTGAGCGGATAACGCGCGGTGAAGTTCAGTGTGCGCAAGCCAATGAGCCATTGCGAATGGCGATGGGTGTAGCCAAAGGTGAGCGACGCATCGACCTCGGAGGCGCGCTCCGGCTTGATCGTGTTCGGCGAACCGTCGAGATAGACGTAGACATCGGATCCGGTCAAGTAGGGTGCCGCACCGGCGAACGCTTCGATGAAATGTGATTGACCGAACGGATGATGAAAGCGCAACGCGTAGCGCACGCCGGCAAGGCGCGAAGAAACGGTCTGCGCCTGCGCGGGGAGCGGCGTGCGCTGATTGTAGACGGTCTCGCCGAAGCCGAGCCATAGTTGCCCGCGGCGATCGATCGCGTACTCGGCATCGCCATTGAAAATGCCGAGCGCCGGAGTCGCTTGCCCGTACGTGGCCGACGGGCGCGTACCCGGAATGCTCACGACCGGAATGCCTTCGAGGTGTATCGCGAAGCGCGATCCGCCGACGTGCACTTCGAGCAATGGTCCGGCGCCAACGCCATATTGGCTCCCCGCAACGTCGCGGTGAACGCCGACAAGCGCGAGTCCTTGAATTCCGACGTATGAATACGACGGCGTTGCACCAGAGGTGAGAAACACGGCGAGCGCCGCGAGAATGCGGCGCTTACTCTTTGGCGGCATCGACCAGCACCACGCCGCGTTCTCCGGAATCGCGCAGCGCTTTCGCCGCTGCAAGCGCCGCACCGATCGGTTGCGATGGGTCGAGCGCTTGGCTCACAGTGAAACCCGTGCGCGATTTGGCCTGCTGGTCGATCGGATCGCGCAGGCTCTGCGGAAGCATCGAGTACTTGTCGATGAGGCCCAGCACGGGCCCAGCTTTACTCTCAAAGGTCGCGGGGTCGAGCACGACCACGACGAGCTCGCGGTTCTTGCCCCCCACCTGGTGTGAAAAGATCTGAAACTGCAAACCCATCGCCTGCGCGCGCCGGTGCGCCGCGCCGACACTCGAGCCGCTCGCGGCCACGCTGTAGCCTTGCGGCGGTTTCGCGCTGATGTCGTGAAGCCACCCTTCGAGCGCTTGGAGCGTCGCACCCGACTGCGCGATGACCTCGCGGCCCGAAACGGCGACGTCCGAACCGGTCGTTCCGCGCCAATCGCGCGCGGTGAGCACCGTACTTCCCGCATATAAAGGAAAGTCAATCGGATTGGTCGCCTGGGCGGAGGGTGAGGAGGACGATGTCGACTGGACTGACTGCTGCGAGCAGCCGGTCACCAGCAGGATGAGCGCCATCGCGCCAAGGGCTCGGTTCATGCGCGTCGCTTCGAGGAGAAGCCGCCCGAGCCCCGTATCCGGGGGATGTTATGAGTTTCGAAGAGTTTTGGCCGCGCTACCTGCAGGCGCACAGCGACCCGCGCACGCGCGCGCTTCATGTCGCCGGAACGATTGCCGCAACGGCGATCGTCCTCGGCGCCGTCGCGCTGCGCAAGCCCTGGCTTGCCGGCGTAGGGCTCGTGGCCGGGTATGGCCCGGCGTGGTTCTCGCACGCATGCATCGAGCACAACAAACCCGAGACATTCCGAGCGCCGTTTGCCTCGCTGCGCGGTGACTATCTGATGGCATGGCATGTCCTGCGCGGCTCAATCGATCAGGAGATCGCGCGCACGCAAGGAGCGCGCGCATGAAACGCTTTCTCATGGCACTTCTCGCCGCGATGCTGACCGCTGCGCCGGCCTCCGCGCTCAGCCCGCATTCGCCGGTCTTTATCGAGAGCGATGCCGCGTCGGCCATAACCGTTGCGCCAGGCGAGGACTTCTTTATCGCACTTGCCTCGAACGCGTCGACCGGCTATAGCTGGGGGCAGACGCTGCCCAGCGACTTGATCGTCGCCTATGAGGGCAACGTGCGCCAGCCCGCAGCCCAGGCGATGCCGGGCGCGCCGGGCCAACAAATCTTCATCTATCATGCCAACCGTACGGGAACCGCAACCATCGTGCTTACGTATACGCGCCCATTCGAACCGGACGCGCCGCCCGCGAAGACGTTGACCTACACCGTCACCGTTCAGTAGCGTGGACGATCGCCTCTCCTACGGCTCGTACCTGAAGGTCGACGAGCTGCTCGACCTGCAAGCCCCGCTCTCTCGCCCCGAGCATCACGATGAGATGCTCTTTATCATCATCCATCAGATCTACGAGCTGTGGTTCAAGCAACTCCGGCACGAACTGGAAGCGACCATCGAGGCGCTCGACCGCGATGAGCTGCTGCGCGTCTCGAAATACTTCCGGCGCGTACACACGATTCAGCGCTTGCTGGAATCGCAAGTCGACGTGCTCGAGACCATGACGCCGCAAGAATTCAACGCATTTCGCGACAATCTAAATCCGGCGAGCGGATTCCAGTCGATCCAGTTTCGCGAGATCGAGTTTCTCTGCGGGCTGCGGCGGACCGAGACGCTCGCGCACATTACGATGAACGACGCCCAGCGCGCGCGGCTGCACGCACTCCTTGAGGCTCCCTCCCTCTACGATCACGTCAAAGCGCTGCTCGCACGGCGCGCCTTCGCGAGCGAGGCGGGTGCACCGCTTGTCGAAAGCATGCGGCAGATCTACACCCACGCCGAAGAAAACTACGATCTTTATCTGCTGCTCGAGGATTTGATCGAATTCGACGAACGTTTTCTGCTCTGGCGCGGGCGACACGTGCGAATGGTCGAGCGCATGATCGGCCAGCGCACCGGCACGGGCGGCTCCTCGGGCGCGCAGTATCTGCAAGGGACGCTCGTCCACCGTTTCTTTCCGGAGCTGTGGGACGTTCGCAGCCATCTCGGTAAAGGTTCGTACGCATGAAAGGTTCGCACGCATGAGCGCGACGACGACGCACGCACTGCACCGCGACCAGTTTCCGATTCTGGCGAACTCCACGTATCTGGTCAGTCACTCGATGGGGGCGGCCCCGCTCGGCGCCAAAGCCGCGCTGGATGCGTACTGGGACGAGTGGGCGGCGAACGGTCCGGAAGCCTGGGAGGCATGGCTGCCGCGCATCGGCGCGATCGCCGACGGCATCGGATCGCTCATCGGCGCGCCGGCAGGAAGCGTTTTTCTCGGACCCAACGTTTCCGTACTCCAAGCTGCGCTCGCGAGCTGCCTCGATTTCAATGACACGCGAAACGAAGTCGTCTACGAAGCGCTGCAGTTCCCGTCCCTCACCTATGTGTGGACCGCGTGGGAGCGTTACGGCGCACGCGTCCGCGTCGTGGATTCTCCGGACGGGCGCACGATCCCAACGCAAAAGATCATGGATGCCATTACCAAGCGCACCGCGATCGCGGTGCTCTCGCACGCCTACTACGTGTCCGGCGCAATCGCCGACGTGCGTGCCATCCAGGCCCACTGCCGCAAAGTCGGTGCATTGCTCTGCGTCGATGCCTACCAGACCACCGGGATCTATCCGTACGACGTGCGCGCGTGGGATCTCGACATTGTCACCGGCGGCTCGCACAAGTGGTTGCTGGGCGGCCCGGGCTGCGGCTGGATCTACGTGAAGCCCGAACTGCGCGAGCACTTGAATCCGGCGGTGACCGGATGGATGGCTCACGCGCAGCCATTCAGCTTCGAAGATGCGCCGATTCGTTACGCCGAGTCGATGTATCGTTTCGGACACGGGACGCCGACGATTCCCGGTTACGTCGTCGCACAGACCGGTCATCAATTGATCGCGCAGATCGGTGTCGAGCGCATTCGCGAACACAACGTCCGCCTCACGACGATGATCGCGCAGATGGCGCTTGAGCGCGGGTTGCGCGTGAATACACCGCTCGAACCGCAGCATCGGACGGGATGGATCGGGATCGACTTCGACGGCTCGGATCGCGCCTATCGCGAGCTGATCGCGCGGCGCGTCTTCATCGATCACCGGCCGGGATGCGGGTTGCGCGTGAGCCCCCACTTCTACACCAGCGACGACGAGATCGAACACTTCTTCCGCGAGCTGGATGCCGTTCGACGATGACCGACGCGCAGTCCATGATCGTCGATCACACCAAGATAGGCGCCGCGCTGCGGCGCCTATCGCTGCCTCTTGCCGTGCAAATGCTCGGCGATCAATTGCTCGGCGTCGTTGACACGATTGCGATCGGGTATATCAGCATCGGGGCGCTGGCCGGCGTTACCGCCGCGACGACGGTCTTCTTCACGCTGATCATGCTGCTCGGCGGCCTCTGGAGCGGCCTGGGCATCATTGCCGCGCAGCGCATCGGCGCGCACGACGTCGACGGTTTTGCGCGCACCGTTCGCGCCGGCTTTCTCGTTCCGGCGGTCGCGGCGGTCGTCCTTACGCTGGCGAGCCTCTTCGGCGCGCAGCCGCTGCTCCATGCTATGCTCGGCGATCTCCCAAGCATCCACGCAAGCGCGCTCTACCTGATCCTACGCTGCGCCTCATTGATCCCGATCAACATTTCGGCCACGTTGATCGTTGGGCTCGGCGCTGCCGGAAATCGCAAGCTCGGCGTGTATCTGCTTGGGGTCATCAATCTGATCCACATCCCCTTGCTGGCGATGCTCGCGCTCGGCTGGCTCACCCACCGCCCATTCGGTATCGTGGGCGCCGGCATCTCAACGCTCGCCTCCGAAACAATCGCCGCGCTCTTCGCGCTGATCTATGTTGCGCGCAAGCCCGCCTACCGCATTTTTGCGCAGCGCGGCGTCGATCTCGCACTTGCGCTGCGCTGCGCCTGGCTTGGACTTCCCGAGAGCGTTTTCGGGGTGGCGATTGTCGCGCCCGACGTGGCAATCGTCGCGATGCTCGCCCCGCTGGGCTCAACGCTTGTCGCGGCGTTCCGCGCGCTCAACGTCGTCTCGGATCTCACGTTCGTCGTGCCGGGCCCGCTGCAGGGTGCGACGCAGACCGTCATCGGGCAGCGAATCGGTGCACGCGATCCGCTGGGAGCACAAGCATTCCTGCATCGTGCGCTGCGCACGACACTGGTTGTCACCACGATTGCGGGCGCGCTGGTCGCGATTGCTGCGTGGCCGCTCGCGTTTCTCTTTACAATGAATGCAGCGGTCGCCTCGGTCGCCGCGCTCCCGCTGGCAATGCACATGATCACGATGCCGATCAAGGGTTGGGCGATGGTTGCGCTTGCGCCGATCCGCGCGGCAGGTGACACGCGGTTCTCAATGGCCGTCGGCCTTGCATGCGGTATTTTGGTTCTGCCGATTGCCTGGTTTGCAATCGAACGTGCACACATCGGGCTCTTTGCCGTGCCGGTGGCGTGGATCATCGCGTGGAGCGTTCGCGCGGCGCTCACCGCGATCAAGCTCCGCTATGCTGCAGGCGCTTGGGCGACTTCCTCGATCGATGCGCGCCCGTAACCGCCATAGGCGGCGACGAGTACGATGAGCAGGTGCAGCGCGATGTCGTAGCCGTAGATCGGCGCCACGCCAAAGAGGGTGTTCGTGATCGGAATGATTCCCAGGATCACAACGAACAGATAGATCCAGGCGACGCTGCGGCAGTAGAGCACCGATGACTTGAAGCGCATGCTCGCGACCACGCCCCAGATGCCGAAGAGCAGATGCAGCACGTCATGCGCGACGTTCACCGGGAAGACCCAGAACAGCATGCGATAGGCGATATCGAGGGTGATGACCGGGGCTTCGAATGGCGCCGCCGGCGCGAGCGCCCACGGTATGAGAGCCGCAACCCCGGAAACGAGAAAGAGCAGACCGAGAATGCGAGCGATGAGCGACGCGTTCATGGCGCGTCCTTATCTCCGAGCGCGAGGACGCCCTGCAACTCGGCGTGGATTCGCCCGTTGCTCGCAAGAATGCTCCGCGCGTCGACCTGTGCCGGGGCGCCGTCGACACGCGTGACCGCACCGCCGGCCTCGCGCACCAACAGCGTCCCCGCCGCGACGTCCCATGCGTGCAGATCGAACTCCCAAAAGCCGTCGAATCGTCCACACGCGGTGAACGCGAGATCGAGCGCAGCTGAACCGTCGCGCCGCACGGCTTGCGCCCGCTCCGAGGCGCGGGCGAAATACGGAGCGTTGCGCCCGAAATCGGCGGGATGAAAGCCGGTGCACACCATCGCATCGCCGACGCGATCGATGCTCGACACCGAAGTCGCCGCCTCGCCCAAGCGCGCGCCCGCACCGTGCTCCGCCGCGAAACATTCATCCAGCGCCGGTGCGTACACGACACCGGCGATCAACTCGCCCGCGCGTTCGTAAGCGATCGAGACGCAATACAGCGGATAGCCGTGCGCGTAGTTGGTAGTCCCGTCGAGCGGATCGATGATCCAGCGTTCGTCGCTCGTACCCGCCGCGCTGCCGCTCTCCTCGGCCAAGATTGCGGCCGCGGGGAAGTCCGTACGCAGTCGAGCAATGATCGCGCGTTCGCTGGCGCGATCGGCGACGGTAACGATATCGGCGCGCCGCCCCTTTTCCTGGATCTCGAGCGGACGGTGCGCGTGCTCGAGCAACACCGCTGCGCCCTCGCGCGCCGCTGCTAAGGCGGTTACTAACGGATCGGGAGCGCGCACGATGGAATCACCCCGCAGATGTGGTTTAGCCTACGGATTCTCATTCTTGGTCTTTGGGTTGGCGCGATGGCAGGGTTCGCCTTCGTCTTTGCGCCGATTGCCTTCGCACATATTGGCGCGAGCGCGGCCTTTGCCGCGACGATCGCCGCGTGCGTGCAGACGATCGTGCGCACCGGCAATTGGGCCGCGGTCGCGGCGGCGGCCATCACCGTTTTTGCCGGACTGGAATCGCGGCGCGCTGCGGCGGTCATCGTGGGGTTGCTCGCGCTGGCCATTGCGTGCGGCGCGTACGAAACGGCGGTCATCGTGCCGCAGATGCAACAAACGCCGCTCC
>Ga0302180_10000537_pt1 | contig 30859 bp, 22 predicted proteins | sample I_Palsa_E3_2_FD_200575 | JGI IMG/M metagenome (GOLD analysis project Ga0302180, IMG submission 200575) | Peat permafrost microbial communities from Stordalen Mire near Abisko, Sweden - I_Palsa_E3_2 | ecosystem: Environmental > Terrestrial > Soil > Palsa > Peat permafrost | place: Sweden...
CGCGACGCGTGCGCATTCAGGCGGGTTCAGAGTCGTTGTGCGGCCGCGTCGGCGTGGTGCGTCGCTGGAGCGACTCGGCCGGTCAGGTGTTCGTGGACGGAGCGTTGTGGCGCGCACGCCACGAACAGATGGAGGCCGATGATCACGCTCTGCACGAGGGTGATTCGGTCGTGGTCGAGCGCGTGAGCGGACTCACGTTGTCAGTGCGCCGTGCAGAGGAGTGGGAGCTGATTCTGTGATCCTCGCGATCGGGATCGTCCTGCTCTTCCTGGCGGTGACCGCTCTGGTGATCGTCGGTACCTCGGTGCGCGTGCTGCGCGAGTACGAGCGCGCTGTCGTCTTCCGCCTGGGCCGTGTGACCAGTCAGAGAGGGCCCGGAGTCATCTTCCTGCTGCCGGCCGTCGATCGCATGGTCCGGGTCAGCCTGCGCACCGTCACGCTCGAAATTCCGGCGCAGGAGATCATCACACGCGACAACGTGCCTGCGCGCGTCACCGCGGTGGCCTACTACCGGGTGATCGACTCGACCAAGTCTGTGATCGAGATCGAGGACGTGCTGGCCGCGACCTCGCAGATCGCCCAGACAACTCTCCGCTCGGTGCTGGGCAAGGCCGAGCTCGACGCACTGCTGTCCGAGCGCGAGCGGCTGAACGAGCACCTCCAACACATCATCGATGATCAGACCGAGCCCTGGGGCGTCAAGGTCACCGCGGTCGAGATCAAGGATGTTGAGATCCCGGAGCGGATGCAGCATGCAATGGCGCGCCAGGCTGAGGCTGAGCGCGAGCGCCGCGCGAAGATAATCAACGCCGAGGGCGAATTCCAGGCAGCCGCTCGGCTCAACGACGCAGCCGATGTGATCAGCCGCAACCCCGTGACGATCCAACTGCGCTATCTGCAGACGCTGATCGAGGTGAGCAACAACCAGAGTTCCACGATCGTATTTCCGCTGCCGATAGACGTGCTGCAGCCGCTGATGGCCGCTGCGAAGAACCATCGCGAGGCCGGCGCCGCGGAGCACGAGAACGGCCGCCTGGACGAGGCGCTTGCGGCTGCGCGCGAGGCGCTCGACGGGGCAGCCGGCGATCCTACGCTGGTGGAATCCGCCACGCATACGGCCCTTGCTTCGAGCTCGCCCGAGCCGCCCGCGGCCAGCGGGCGGGATATGGCGGGTCCGGCGCCTCGTTGAGCCTGCCTCGGGCGGAGGAAGCCTAGGAGATACCGCTGCGCACGGCCTGCACAGCCGCCTGGATGCGGTTATCCAGGTGGAGCTTGGCGAGGATGCTGGCGATGTGATTTGAGATCGTGTTGGTGCTGAGTGACAGTTCGCGCGCGATCTCGCTGTTGCTTTTTCCGCTGGCGAGCCGGGTGAAGATTTCCAGTTCGCGGGGCGTGAGGGCGGCCCGGATCGTGCTGGCGGCGCTCTCTTCCTGAGATGCGATCGGAATGTCCAGCTCGCGGATGCGCTGCAGCAGTTTGCCGGCGATCTCGGAAGAGATCACCGATTCCCCGGCCGCTGTGGCCCTCACCGCGGCGATGATCGTCTCCGGCTTTGCGCTCTTGAGGATGTAGCCGCTGGCGCCGGCGACGATCGCCTCGACCACCCGGTTCTTCTCGGAGCGCGTGAGAATCAGCATGCGTGAGGCCGGGGCGAGCAGCCCGAGCTGCTCGATCACTCCCACACCCTGGCTGCCGGAGAGCTTGAGATCCATCACGACGACGTCCGGGCGCAAATCCATCACGACCTTGATCGCGTCGGCTGCGTTCGTGGCCTCGCCGACGAGCTCCAGTCCGTCTGCGGCAAGCGCTTGGGCGAGTGCATCTCGAATCAGCTGCTCGTCGTCAACGACCGCCACCGTAATCGGCCGTTGATGCTCAGTGACTGAGGCATGCTCCGCAGGCATGGGAACCGCTCCTTTCGGTCAGCTGCTCCTGCGTGCAGCCTACCAATTGCTGGGGGTTCCCCTGGACCCCGCACTGGTTCGTTCTGACCCCCCGTTTAGGTTCAAATGGACCATCTACCGGCTCGCGTGCGTTGCCGATGTGCACGCAAGGGCCGCCGTTCCTCCCAAGCGGCCCGTCTCCCCCAACGATCGAGAAGCCAGATGAGTCAGTCGGCGACTTCGAAAGTGATCTTCACATGAGCCTCAGCAGGGTCCTCGCCCGATGACGACTTCGGCCGTCGGGCAGGTTGCGAGCGACACCTGCGCGCCGGCGATCCTGCTCGTCGATGACAACCCGGTCAAGCGCCTCGCGCTGCGCGCGATGCTCGCGCCGCTGGGCCACCCCATGGTCGAGGTGGCCTCAGGACGCGCCGCGCTTCGTGCCCTCGCGCGCCAGACCTTCGCTCTGATCCTGATGGACGTTCGCATGCCTCGCCTCGACGGATTTGAGACAGCCAAGCTCTGCCGCAAGCAGTCGCTCGGATCGTGCGCACCGATCATCTTTGTCACCGCCATGAAGGAGGCCGATGCCGAGGCGCCGAAGGCCTACGCCAGCGGCGCTGTCGACTTCATCTTCACGCCGATCCTCCCCGACGTGCTGAAGGCCAAGGTGGCGGCGTTCGTCGATCTGTCCGTGCAGTCGCACGAGCTGAAACGCTCGCTGGAATCGATCACCGCCCTGAATGCGGCTCTCAGAGACAGCGACATCCGCACGCAGGCCGTACTCGACAACGTCGTCGACGCCATCTTCATCCTTGACGAGGAGGGAGTCGTCGAATCCGTCAACCGGTCGGTGCGCCAGCTGTTTGGCTGTCACGCCAGCGAGCCCGTCGGGCATCCGTTCGCGTCAGTGATCGCACCCGAGCGTCGCGATGAGTTCCTCGCCCTGAATCGCACGAGCGCGGAGCCGCTGCGTGAAGGAGACCTGCCCAACCGGGTGGTCGAGAGCGTCGGCTGCCGCCAGGATGGCTCCACCTTCCCGATGGAGTTGGGACGCGGCGAGATGAGGCACGGCGACCGAATGTTCACACTCGTCTCCGTTCGCGACATATCCGAGCGAAAGGCCCACACCGAGGCTCTTGAGCACCTTGCGCTCCACGACGGTCTCACGGGCCTTGCCAATCGCACCCTGTTCGGCAATCTCGTGGCCCGGGCGCTCGTGTCCGCCAAGCGCTCCAACGAGTCGCTCGCGGTGCTGGTGATGGATCTCGACGGTTTCAAGCTTGTCAACGACACGCTCGGACACGATCGCGGCGACTCACTGCTCAGGCAGGTCGCGGAACGCCTCACCACGGTCCTGCGCGAGGGCGACACCGTGGCCCGTCTCGGCGGAGACGAGTTCGGGATCCTTCCCGGCGAGGCCAGCGACCTGTCGGCGGCGGCGGCCGTCGCGCTGAAGATTCAGCAGGCCTGCGCACAGGAGTTCGTGATCAACGACGAGACGGTTCATGTGTCGCCAAGCATCGGCATCGCGCTGTTTCCCGAGCACGGCACCACCACGGCCAACCTGCTCCATCGAGCCGATCTGGCGATGTACGCGGCCAAGCGATCCGGGCAGGGCCACGCGGTCTTCAACGCGACGCAGGAAACGCAGACGGCCGATCGCCTGGGACTGCTCGTCGACCTGCGTCGCTGTGTCACGCGTGAGGAGCTCGTCCTTGAATATCAGCCCAAGTTCGATCTTGCGAGCGGCCGTGTCTACGGAGTGGAGGCGTTGGTTCGCTGGCTTCACCCCACGCAGGGGCTTCTGCCTCCCGCGAGCTTCATGGCAGAGGTGGAACGCACCCACCTGATCACGCCGGTTACGCGCTGGGTGCTCAACGCGGCCCTCCGTCAGCAGCGGATGTGGCGTGACGAGGGCCTGGATCTAACGATGGCGGTCAACGTCTCTCCCCGCAGCCTGCGGCGATCGAGCAGCCTCCCCGACACCGTGGCGGAGTTGACCCGGCTCTGGGACACGGCACCGGGCCGATTGGTTCTGGAGCTGACCGAGAAAGCATTGATTGGCGACGCCGCCCCCGCCGTGCTCGCTCGTCTGCATGGCATGGGAGAGAAGCTGTCGATCGATGACTTCGGGACCGGATATTCCTCGCTGGCCTACCTGCAGCGCCTGCCGGTGGACGAGATCAAGGTGGATGAGTCCTTCGTCGTGAATCTCGCCGCAGTCGGCGACGACGCAATTATCGTGCGCTCGACGATCGAGCTCGCCCACAACCTCGGCCTGACGGTCGTCGCCGAGGGGGTCACGGAGCAGCGGGCCCTTGATCTCCTCATCGAGTACGGCTGCGATGCGGCGCAGGGGTCCTACCTCGGCTGTCCCGCCACTCCCGAGAAGCTCGGCGAGCTGCTGATGGGTTCCAGCACCGCGCTCGCCGCCGGCGACGCAGCGCGCCCCGATAGGGGAGCGCGCGCGGATAGCCCCGTTCGCCCGCGCAAAGCGCGGGCGGCCCGGAAGCCTGTCGGTCTCACGCCCTCTTCTTAGAGCCCGATCGGGCGCGCGCGCGTGGGCGACGCCTGCAGGCGCGGGGACCGTCGCTGAATCAACCGGCTAATTTGTGCTCGTGATAACGGTTGCCGACGGGGCATCGATCATGGGTCCAGAGGTCCCTCGCCTACTCCCATCAGCGGTATGAGCAGGCGCCGGCCGATTCAGCGGCGCAGCCGCGAACGGGTGGAGCTGATCCTGCAAGCGGCCGCGGAGCTGCTCGCCGAAGGTGGCGTGGATGCGCTGACGATGCGCTCGCTTGCCGAGCGCGTCGAGATTCCCGCCGCGACGATCTACCGGTACTTCGCAAATCGCGAGGAGATCATCTCCGCATACCTCGATCTTGAGCTCGGGCGGATCGATGAAGCCGTTGCAGTGGCGGTCTCAGAACTCGATCGGGTCACGATCCGCTCGCTGGCCGAGACTGTGGCGCTCGCGCACATGCGCCACCATCAGGCCCATCCCGAGGGCGTCTCGGTTTGGTTCGGAGGTCGCCTGAATCCCGCTGTCCTTGACAGGGTTCGAGAGTTGGACGCCCGGCTCGCGGACTCACTCCGTGAGGCCACCAAGGCAAACGGGATGCTGCCGAAGCTGACGCCGGACTTCCGAGCCGAATTGGTCGTGCGCCTGTTTGACCGGATGTTCGAGTTCGTGTTCTTCATCGAGCGAACTGCCGAGGAGCAGGAGACGATTGTGCTGACGTTCGTGGACATGGTGGCCAGCTACCTGGAGGGTTTTGCCACTCCCGCCGGGCTCGAGGGGATACCCGCCGATCAGTTCATACTCGCGCTCGCCGAGCCGGACGCCGAGACCGATGGAGCCCCCGCCGGCAACGGCCGGCGGGGGCTCCAGGTCAGCTGATCTACAGCTTTATCTCTAGCTGACGCCGGCTTCGTTCAGCTTGCCGATGATGAATTTGGCGGCTGTCTTGTCGTACTTTTCGACGTAGTCGAGGTGAGCCTCGAGGTTGAGCCCTTTCGCGCAGAACGGGTCGCCCGTGTCGCAGTAGGACTGGATCTCTGAAGCGAACGATGTCAGCAGCTGCGTTTTCAGGCGCGGGAAGATGCCTTCGGCGCCCTTGTCGCTGCCGACGTCGAACGACTGGTTCGGGATGCGGCGCGGGTCTCCGTACTGGATCACGCCGACAACGTGTGACGTGACCGATGCAGCCGCAGGCGCGGTCGCGGGGCCGTCGCCGGCACCGTCGACCGATTTGTTGCCGCCGCCGCCGCCGAGGACGTCCCCGACGATCTGTGCTCCCTGCGAGTAGCCGAGCAGCACGATCTTCTGGTTCGGGCACGCTGCAACCTCTTCGGTCAGTTCTTTCTTGATCGCTTCGTCGCCCTTGACGACGCTCGGTTCATACGGGGTGAGTGCCGCCGGGTAGACGACCGAGCGCTCGCTGACCGTGGCTTTGACGCCTTTTTGGATTTCTTCTGAAAGTGCGCCGATCACGCCCGGGCCCTGGGCCTCGGTCGAGGCTCGTGCGACGATGTTCTGCACCGTCGCGCACGGCGAGTTGGACGACGCGACAGCCAGAGCGGGCGTCGCCTCAACGGCGAGCGCGCCCCCAACGATGGCGAGGCTCGAGACGGCCGTGCCGAGAACCACGCGACGTATGCGGGCAGCCCTCGCCGCCCCCACTTTATGAGACTTCATTTTCTCTCCCTCTCTCTCGTATGTGTCAGGAACGTCGATACTGCGCGGGCGAGCCTATCAGACATCGGAGCCGAGATGTCTCAAAGACAAAACGGGCTCGGTGTCTCATAGACGAAGGAAACCAGAAGGAAATCGGAGGATCTGGGGACTGGCGTTTAGACTCCCCTGCATGACATCGATCGCCGCCGTCCGGCTCGGCAGACCAGCCGCCGCCACGAAGGAGGAGGCGCTCGCGCTGGCAACCGATCATTACCTCGACGGACGGCGTGTGGACGTGCAGGCGATTGCCAGGGAACTGGGCCTCGCACGAGCGACCATGTACCGATGGTTCGGCACGCGTGAGGTGCTTCTCGGCGAGGTGCTCGCCACTCGCGCCGAGAAGCAGATGGCGCTGATCCGCCGGAGCGTCGGAGGCGTTGGAGCGGGCGCGCTACTGGAGACATTGGACCGCGGCGCGCGCGGTCTCGTCCAAAGCGCGGCGCTGCGAACTCTGCTTGCCCAGGAGCAGGAACGGGCCCTTCGGATCCTGACCTCGAGCGACGGAATCGTCCAGCCGCGCATGGTCGCGGGGTACGAGCGGATGATCGACGTCGAGGTGGAAGCGGGGAACTTCGTGGCGCCGGTTCCCTCCGGGACTCTCGCCTACGCGATCGTCCGGCTCGGCGAGGCGTTCGTCTACAACGACGCGGCGGTCGGGATTCGCGGAGACGTCATACGCCTGCGCGAGGTCTACGCAGCTCTACTCGGGATCAGCTGAGGCGTCATCAACCGGGGACGCGGCGGTGCGCCCCAGGCCCGCAGCTCGGTTCGCGGCCGGCTTGCAGATCGCCGCAACATCGACAACCGAGGCATACGCCGCGACGGTGAAGAGCTCGGTGAAGTGCTCGACGATCTCCTCCACCGATGCACTCACGTCGCCGTTGATCCAGTCGACCTGCGTGTCGACGACGGCGCCCATCAGTGAGCGCGCGGTGAGCACCGGGTCCAGGCGCATCTGCACTGCTCGGCCCGTGATTCGCCGCGAGTTCTGGACGATCAGGTCCGCGAACGCGTGCATGTTGTCGCGCCGCAGCCGTTCCAGGCGCTCGCTCACGCCGACGACCTCCAGGAAGATCACTTTTGCCTTGCGCGGATCCTCGGTGAGGATCGTCCACGCCGCTCGCAGGCCTGCTCGCGCCTGGTTCTTGATCGTCTTCTCCCTGGCCGTCACCTCGATCACCTCGGTGGCGACGGCGCGAACCGTCTCTGCGTAGACGTGATACAGCAGGTCCTCCCTGCTGCTGAAGGACTCATAGAAATAGCGTGAGTTCAGCGACGCCTGCTTGCAGACGGCACGAATTGAGCTGTCGGCGTATCCATCGGTACCGAACAGCTGAAGGCCGGCTTCAAGGAGCCGCTCGCGCCTCTGGGCGCGACGCTCCGACGGGCTGATCCCACGGTAGAGCCGAGGTGCCTGGTTGACCGACGCCATTCGCTCATTGTCGCATGGCCAACCCAGGCGGCCGGGTGCGTGGCCGTGCCGTGGCGCGCTCCAGCGTGCCCGCGCGCCCGCTCCGATCGTCCAGGGAGTCGCTCCATCGTTCCAGCTTCGCGGGGCGCTGGCCGATGAGAGGTTTGTAGCGAAAAAACCGCATACGCGCAGCGTCGACCGCGGCCCATAACCGCCCCGATTTCCTTGAACCAGACCCGAACCCAAGCTCCTTTGCCGAATGCCCGCTCCAACGGCGCAGGGTTCGTGCATGATGTGTTCGACCACAAGCACGCCGAGCGCCTCGACGCGGCCACACTTGAGCGCGCGCTCACGACGCTGCTGGCCATGTACCCCGACGCGCCCGTCGGAGCCCACGACGCACACGGCCTGATGGTCGCGATGCCCGAGTCGATACCGCTGCTGCAGAACCCCGTGCTCGAAGCCCGCTCCGGGCTCGACCTGATCATCCGCGATGAGCGCGTCCTCAGAGGCTGGGAGCGGCTGCTCGACAAGGGAGCGTCCCGTTACGCGGTCCAGCCCATCGCCAACCCTGAGCTCTCGGGCATCGTGTACGCGCTCGACCTGCGCGAGAGGCATGGGGTGATCCTGGTACTGAGCGTCTTTGCGCTGAACGACACGGATGAAGGCCACCCGATCGCGATCGCGGACGTCCCCGAGGCTGCGCCTCGATTCGCGACGCTGTGGAAGGACGAGCGCGGCATGGTCGTAAAGATCGACGAGTCGATGACGAAGATCCTCGGCTGGACCAGCGAGGAAATGGTCGGTCGCCGCTCGCTTGAGTTCATACATCCAGAGGACCATTCGCTGGCGGTCGACAACTGGATGGAGATGCTGGCCTCGCGCGGTCCCGGACGCCGGGTGCGCTTGCGCCACCAGCGCCGCGACGAGTCCTGGGTGTGGTTCGAGGTCACCAACCACAACCTGTTCGATGACCCCGACTACGGGTGCATCGTCAGCGAGTGTGTCGACATCTCGGATGAGATGCAGGCGCACGAAGAACTGAAGGCGCGCGAGCAGCTCTTGGATGGACTTGCCGAGGCGATTCCGGTGGGCCTCTTTCAGCTCGACGCCCAGGGTCAGATCGTCTACACCAACGACAGGCTTCACGAGATTCTCGGCGTCGAGCGCGCGGACACCGTCGAGGCACAGCTGGCCACGGTTAGCGAGGCCGATCGCGCGGTGCTGGACGCGGCCCTCGACGACGTGCTCGCCAGGGGACTCCAGGTCGACGTCGAGGTCGAGTTGCACCTGCCGCCCACCAACGAGCTGCGCTTCTGCACGATCAGCCTGCGGCCCCTGAGCGAGGACAACGGGACGATCAACGGAGCCATCGCCTGCGTCGCGGACATAACCGACAGCGCGCGCATGCGCGCGGAGCTGACGAGGCGCGCGACGTTCGACGAGCTCACGGGTTGCTACAACCGCGCGTCCATCATGGATGCGCTGGAGGAGAACATCGCCAGCGGTCAACGGCAGGCCGATCGGGCCGTCGTGTTCGTCGACCTTGATCTGTTCAAGGCGATCAATGACGAGCACGGCCACGCCGCCGGTGATGAACTTCTGAGCATCGTCGCCCAGCGCCTGCAGGGCGTCGTGCGCGACGGCGACAAGGTCGGGCGCATCGGCGGCGATGAGTTCCTCGCCGTGTGTCCGGACATCGGCGGCCCTGAGCAGGCGATGAAGCTCGCCGAGCGCCTGGCTCAAGCACAGCGCGAGGCGGTCCGTGTCGCGACCGGAGGCGACATCGTCGTGCAGGCGAGCGTCGGGGTCGCCTGGTCGGCAGGCGAAGGCGCCGATGCCGATGCGATGGTCGCCAAGGCGGACGACGCGATGTATGAGTCAAAGCGCGAGGGTAACGGCCGTCCGAAGCTCGCCATCGCCGCCGCGGCGGCCTGACATGGCCCGCTCGGTGCCACAGACGAACGCGCCACAGAACCGGCGAGCGCAGCTCGTGCGACGCAAAGTCGGCCCGCTCCGTTTCAAGGCGCGCCCGGTGGCGCCGGAGGCAGTCGGTCTCGAGCATGCGCTCGAGTTGGTGGCCCTCAGCGAGTCGGCAAGCGACGGGGTCATCGAGGCGACACTGTCGGGTGTTCTCACGGGCTGGAGCGAGGGGGCAGAGCGGATGTTCGGCTACACACCGCAGGAGATCCTCGGCAAGAGCCTCTTGCTTCTATCACCGGGCGATCGCGCAGAGGAGTCTGTCGCCCTGCACGACGCAGTGCGGGCGGGTGAGCGCTTCGAGTTGGAGACCGAACGAGTCGCCAAGGATGGGCGTGTGCTGAACGTGCGCATCACCGGTGCACCGGTCCTCGATGATGATGGAAAGGTGGCCGGCGGCATCGGCATCTACCGCGATCTCAGCGAGCAGCGCCGCACCGAAGAGGCGCTTAGGGCCAGTGAGCTGCGCTATCAGTCCGTCGTCGAAGCCCTCAACGAGGGTGTGATGATGCACGATCCATCGGGACGCGTCGTGACCGCCAACCGGAGCGCCGAGCGGATCCTGGGAGTGAGCGCTGGTCGGCTGATCGGAAGCACGTCAAAGCGACCGCCCGTATCGTTCGTCCACGAGGACGGTTCACGTTTTCTCCCCGACGAACTTCCCATGATCATCAGCATGCGCACGGGCGAGTCTCGCAACGGGGTGATCATGGGGGTTGGAGGCGAAGGCGGCGCGATCCGCTGGATCTCGATGAACACCTCAGCGCTCGCTGAGCCCGGCGAGCCTCAGCCGTACGCTTCGGTGTCGTCTTTCAGCGACATCACGGAGCTTCGCTCCACGCTTGAGGAACTACAGGCTGCCAGGCTTGAGGACCTCAAACGCCTGGCTCTGGTGGGCGAGTATCGGGATGACGACACCAACCAGCACACCGGCCGTGTCGCCCACACTGCGGAACTGCTCGCCAGCACGCTGGGCCTGGATGGCGAACTGATATCGACGATACACAGTGCAGCCGCCCTCCACGACGTCGGCAAGATCGGCATCCCGGACAGGATCTTGCTCAAGCCCGGCAAACTGACGGCCGAGGAGTTCGATTTCATGAAGACGCACACCGCGATCGGCGGGCGCATCCTCGGAGAAAGTGACGTTCCGATACTGAAAATGGCGACTGAGATAGCCGTCAGCCACCACGAGCATTGGGACGGGACCGGCTACCCGTCGCGATTGCGTGGAGAGGCGATCCCGATCACCGGGCGCATCATCGCGGTGGCCGACGCCTTTGACGCTATGACACACGCGCGCCCTTACAAGATCGCGTTCTCCGTCGGGCACGCCGTCGGCGAGATCAAGCGCTGCCGTGGTACCCAGTTCGACCCCGATGTCGTCGATGCGTTCATGACGCTCGATCATCACGCCCTCCTCCACAACGCCTGAGCCGGGCCCTCGCGCCTTCGGGTGAAGGTGCCCCTCAGGCCTTGGCGCCGGCCTGTGGATTCAGCCGGGACATCGTCACGGCAGCACTCACCACCGAGGTCGCGCCGCCCAGATACAGCCCCTTCACGGGCGGCACGTCTGCGTAGAAGCGTCCGTGGCCGATCTTCACGTGCGTCTCGCCGGCGAGCCTGCGGTTGGTCGGGTCCGCGCCCACCCACACCGGCTCGCCGTGCCCGTCGATTCCCGGCAGCAGCGCCTCAAGCCACGCGTGCGTGTCGACTTCAAGCGAGTCGGCGCCGCCGTCTTCGGGTGCCGCCCAAAGGTAGCCGGACACGTAGCGGGCAGCGATGCCGGTGCGGCGCAGGAGGATCACCGCAAGATGAACGAAGTCCTGACAGACGCCGGCTCCCAGCTCGAGCAGGTCGGTGACGGTGGAACCGACATAGGTCGCTCCTGGGCGGTATTCGAAGCGTTCGGGGATCAGCTGGCACAGACGCTCCAGCGTGTCGAGCGGGCTGGTGCCGGCAAGCGCGGCCTGCAGCTCGTCCAGGCCTGTCAGCGCAGGCTGGTCCTGCCAGGGCAGGGCGAACTCGCCCGCCGCGTCGAGATAGGAGGAACTGGCCAGGCTCTCCCAAGGACCCGGCAGCGGGCGCTGCGGCTCGGAGGTCACGACCCGCGCTCGCACGTCGATCGCCAGCTTCTCGTGACTGCTCGGAATGCCGAACTCGAGCACCTCGGTTCCGAAGTAGTCGAGATGGCGGCTGACGCGAGCCTCCGGCTCGATCCGCGTGTGAAACTCATCGCAACGCTGCGAGGACGTCGTTGCCGGCTTCACCCGCAGCGCGTTGAGGTTGTCGGTGACCGGCGCGTCATATTCATACCCGGTCAGGTAGCGGATCGCGAAGTGCATGCTCGCCTTCTACCTGCGCTCCCCCGCGGGGGTCGCCCCCGCGAAGTAGCGCTCGGCGACATCCTGGTCGATCTGGGCCAGCTCATGCTGGGTTCGCTCGCAGATGCCCGTCAGCTCGGCACCATCTGGGAGCGCCCGGCGCTGGAAGTCGAGGTCGGCCGCGAGGCGGCTCACACGCAGTACTGGCTTTGAGTTGCGCGGGCCCGCGTCAGCGGCGGTGAATGCCTCGTGCAGCGAGTCCACGCACGCCGCGACGCTGTCCGGGTAGGCACGCTCGAAGATCAGGAAGCGAGCGACCGGGTGTGCGTTGGGCGGCGCTGTCACCGCGCGAAGATATGCGTGGAAGCCGCCCACGGCCTGCAGCAGGATCAGGGCGTGCCCGTCGGCCGGGTCGCCCGCCGCGGGTGCGAGCGCGATGCGCAGCATGCGCAGCACCATGTCTGAGACCTCGATCAGCCCGCCGGCGTCGAGGAAGCACTTGGCTTCGTCGCGCAGCATCGAGCGGTTTGCGATGCCCCATATCAGCGCAGTGCGCTGCTTGACGTACTGCGAAGCCAGATACGGCCCCGCCGGCGCGGTCCAGCCGGACTGCTCGCCTCCACGCAGGTTGAGCGTGGTCGTGTTGATCGCCTCCCACATCTCTGCGCTGATCACGTCGCGCACGGTGCGAGCGCCTTCGCGCGCGCGTTCGATGTTGGCGAGCATCGAACCCGGCTGCTGCGGGTCGAGCGTCAGGCTCACGAGCGTCTCAGCCCTGTGCGCCGGGCGCTCCGGCTGGACGTGCCCCAGCATCGCGATCAGCCCGCCCGAGCCGAAGCTCACGCTCGGCATCGCCTCCGAGGTGCCCTGCAGCTCGGCCTGAAAGACGGCCTCCACCGCCCGCGCCGTGAACTCCGCACGCGCAAGGTTGCGTCCCAGCCAGTAGAGCTCGTGGGCGATGCGCGAGAGCATCAGCGGGTCGGCCCTCCCTGCTGCTGCTGCTGCTGCTGGCCCGTCCATTCGCCGTAGCGGAGATCCGGAAGCGCGGGCGGCAGGGTGTCGGCGATCGGCGGTCCCGCACGATCGGCGTCGTCTCCATCCTCGAGCACCCACGTGTCCTTCGAGCCGCCGCCCCGCGAGGAGTTGACGATCATCGAGCCATCCTCGAGCGCGACCCGCGTGAGGCCGCCCGGAACGATGTCGATGCGCTCGCCGAACACGGCAAACGGGCGCAGATCGACGTGACACGGTCGCAGCTCGCCCTCGGGGCCGACCGTCGGGACGGTGGACAGCTGCACGATGTCCTGAGCGATCCAGCGCTCGGGGTCGGCCTCGATCATCTCGGTCGTCCGCCGGATCTCGAGCTCTGAAGCCTGCGCTCCGATGATCACGCCCTTTCCGCCCGAGCCGTCGGTCGGCTTCACCACCAGCTCGCCGAGATGCTCGAGCACGTACTCGCGGATTTCCGGGTCAGACAGCAGGTAGGTGTTCACATTCTCGAGGATCGGATCCTCGGCAAGGTAGAAGCGGATCATTTCCGGTACGAAGCGGTAGATCGCCTTGTCGTCGGCGACGCCCGTGCCGAACGCGTTGGCGATCGCGACGCTCCCGGCGCGGTAGGCGCGCACGAGGCCCGGCACGCCGAGCACCGAGTCTGGCCGGAACTCGAGCGGATCGACGAAGTCGTCGTCGAGACGGCGGTACATCGCGTGCACTCGCTCGAGCCCTCGGGTGGTGTGCATGTAGAGCACGTCGTCGCGCACAACCAGATCGGAGGCCTCGACCAGCTCGACGCCCATCTGGCGCGCCAGAAAGGCGTGCTCGAAGTAGGCGGGGTTGGCCGGTCCCGGCGTCCACACCACGACGGTCGCCTCGCTTTCGGTGGACGGTGCAACCGAGCGCAGAGCCTTCAGCAGCAGCTGCGGATAATGGTCCACTCGACGCACGCGGTATGACGCGAACAGCTCCGGTACCAGACGCGCCATGGCGGCGCGGTTCTCGAGCATGTAGGAGATTCCCGAGGGGATACGCACGTTGTCCTCGATCACCTTCCAGGATCCATCGCTGTGGCGCACGAGGTCGCAGCCGGCCACATGGATGTAGACACCACCGGGCGGGCGAATCCCGTGCACGGCGCGTGCGAAGTGCGAGCAGGCGGCGATGCGCCGCCACGGCACGAGGCCCTCGCGGACTATCTCGCGGGCGTGGTAGATGTCGTCGACGAAATGGTTCAGCGCACGGATGCGCTGTGCAAGCCCGCGCTTGATGTCGCGCCATTCCTCGCCGCTGAGCACACGCGGGATCAAATCGAGCGGAAAAGGGCGCTCGTGTGACGATCCGTTCTCGCCGCTTGTCTCGAACGTGATCCCCTGCTGAACGAACACGGCGTCTCGCCTGCGCCCGGCCTCGACCAAGCCCTCCGGGCCGAGGCGGCTCAGCTCCCTGATCAGGGCATCAGCCACGGGCCGGGCGGAGCCGTCGGCTTCGAACAGCTCATCCACAAAGGGGGGACGAGGGCGGTAGTCCTCGATCGAGAGTGTGCCGGCTGGTGCGTTCGTCGGTAGGTTCACCGAGAAATTCTCCCGCGCAGCGCGGCCTGCCGCCTTCGACCCTTGGAGCAACAATCGAGCTCGCAGATGCTCGTTTGTCTGAACCGGAGTGCGCTCGGCCGAGGTTCGATCGCGCGGTCGAGGAGCATGCGGGCGTCAGCGAACGGCAAGGCGATAGACCGTGCCGGTGGCCCAGTCGCCGACGAGCAGCGAGCGGTCCGGAGCGAGCGTCGCCGCCAGCGGATTCTGGATGCCGGTCAGGAACGGTGTCACCGCGCCGTCATAACTCGAGCCGGCACGGCTGAGACGAACCCTCTGGACCTTGGACGATTGCCACTCCGGAACAATCGCTGAGGTTCCCGCGAGCCCGAGCTGGCCGGTGAGGATTGCGAGGTAGCCGACGGCGGCATGTTTGTCGAGTACCGCTACGGGTTGCGGCACCCCGCTGCAGACCGCACCACCCTGTCCGTAGCAGTCAGGGAAACCCCAGCTCTGGCCCTGGCGGACGAGCGCCAGCCAGTCGCCGGGCGTTGCGGCGCCGAGGTCGTCGCGCTGGTTCATCGTGACGAGCAGGTTGCTCGTGCCTGGAACGTATGCGAGGCCAAAGGGCGCGCGGATGCGCCCGGCGTACAGTTCCAGACCGCTGCCGTCGGGGCGGAACGAGACGATCGCCCCGGACCACCTGGACTTCGGAAGGCAGTGGTCGCACGACGCGGTGATGCCCATCACAAGGCGCCCGTCGGGCGCCAGGATCAGCGCGTTGTTCTCGCCTTGCGCGACCGGTCCGCTCAAAATCCTTCTGTGCTCGGTGAAGCGGCTGCCGTTGAAGCCGCCGAAGGCGTCGACCCTGCCGAGCGACGCGACATACAGCTGGCCCGCATGCCACAGCAGGCCGAGCGGGTCGTCGAGCCCGGAGATGATCTTGACCGCCGGCCCGCCGGATTTGGCGATCTCATACACGCCGTCCTGCGTGTGGGTTTCAAGGCCGGCGGCCGCAAGCCACAGTCGTCCCTGAGGATCGAAGGCCAGGGCTGCCAGCGTGGGCGGGCCCTTCGCGTAGACCGTGGCCTTTAACCCTGCGGGTCCATTGACGCCAGCGCCGATCGGCACGAGCGCCGAGGGTTGAGGCTTCTTCTTCGAAGCGCCGCAGCCGGAAAGGCCGAGCAGCAGTACGGCCAGCGAAACGGCGGGCAGAAACATCCCTCGGCGACGCATGGCAGTCGCGGAGACTATGGCGTTCGCCGCATGCGTGTCCGCGGGAGAGTCCCGCCGGCCAAAACTGGCAGCGCGATACATACCATACAGTTGCCATGTATCATTGGACGATGGCCAGCGCGCCAGTGGCGCCTGAGAGGGCGCGCCGCACCCAGGCCGAACGGCGAGCGGTGACCCGTGCTGCGCTGCTGGACGCAACGATCGAGTGTCTGGCCGAAGAGGGCTATGTGAACACCACCACCCGCCGCGTCGCCGAACGCGCCGGTGTCACGCCCGGCGCCCTACAGCATCACTTCGCCAGCAAGGCGGAGCTGTTGGGGGACGCCAGGCGCCACCTCGGGAGCAGATTCGCGCGGGAGGTCCTCGGGCACGGCTCGAGCGAGCTTGCTCCCATACAAGTGCGCACCGAGCGATTCCTCGATCACATGTGGGAGTTGCTGAAGGGGACGCTGTTTCAGGCGGCGGTGGAGCTGTGGGTTGCCGCGCGGACCGACAGGGAACTGCGCCAGGCGCTCAACGAGGCACAGCGTGACGGTGCCCACTGGATCGTTACCGGTGGGCGCATGTCCTATCCGGAGCTCGCCGAGCGACCTGGATTCCAGGAGCTGGCGGCGACGGGATGGGCGAGCATGAGGGGGCTCGCGATGCTCAGGCTCGTCAACGCGGCCGACGCGGACGCGGCCTGGTCGGCGGCGCGCACACAGATGCTCACGCTCGTTGCCCAATTTGCAAGCAACGCGGGAGTCCCCTCGTGACCGGGCAGAGCCAGCCGAGCGGGAGCGAGGAGACGGTCTCCGGAGTGCCCCGGCCAATTGGGCAGGCAGGCTCCCGCCGTTTCCTGGCGCTCAGGCGCGCGATGCTCGCGGGCGCCACTGCGTTTCTGGCGATCAACCTCTGGACCGGCGCCCCGCTGCTTGCGCTATGGGTCGGATCTCAGGCCGAGAGCGAAACGTCCCTCACCATGAGAGCGCTGCTGGTCGTTGTCGCTGTGTTCGGTGCCCTGATCGTCGCGATGACTCTGGCGCTCACGTGGCTCAGCAACACCTACGATCATCTCATCGGGCGCCCGGAAAACGAACGTCGGGCGCCGTGGCTGCGGAGCATGCGCGCAGAGGCAGAGATCGAGATCAGCGGCCGCGTGGGGATCACGGCGTTGGAGCGGATAGTGATGATCAGCGTGTACATCGCGGTCATCGCGCTGCTCGTCTGGCTCGTCTTCTTCGCCGGATCGTTCGTCCCCGGCCAGCTGAGAGGGTAGGCATCGCAAGTCCGGCGCGGGTGCGACAATCGCTTCTGTGAAGAAGCGCCTGCGCACCTCCGTTGGCGCGCCCCGCGCCACGACGGGGCTGATCCTTGCCGTTTGCATCGCGTGCCTGTCCGTCGCCCTGTGCTCCGCGGGCGCCTCGGCGGTGTCCCCGCGCGCACGGATTGCGGCACCCCACTTTGCCTGCAGCGGCCCCAACAGCGCGAACGTCCCGTGCCACTTCGCCACACCCAACGGCAACGTACGGTGTCTGTGGACGCCGAAACCGGACAACGTTGCCTGCGAGCGCGTGGCCTTTCGCCGTGGCTTTCGCCTGGACCCGACCGGCAGAGCGAAACCGATCAGCCTCAATCTCAAACGCCGCGGTGAAACGCTTCCGACAGACCAGCAGGTCGTGTTCCCACACAGCCTCTCCTGCCAGGACACCGACACGACGATGACCTGCAACCAGGACTTCGGCTTGGGTGAGTTCAAGCTCGGGCCTAAAATCTCGCACGGTGCCTGAGGCGGGCGCCGTTGGGAGACCCTCCGGGGCGGTGGCCGGTGACGCGGCGATCCTGGTCCTCCAGCACATCGCGTGCGAGCCACCGGCGGCCTATGAGGATGAGCTCGTCGATCGGGGACTGAGGCTTCACCGCGTGCAGCTGGACGAGGGAGAGCCGCTTCCGAGCCGGGGCGAATTCGCTGCGATCGTGGCGATGGGAGGTCCGATGGGCACCTACGACGAGGCGGCCTTTCCGTGGCTGTCGGCAGAGAAGCGTTTCATCGCCCGCGCCGTTCGAGCCGGAACGCCCTACTGGGGCGTCTGCCTGGGCGCCCAGCTCCTTGCTGCGAGCCTCGGAGCAGAGGTCGGTCCGGGAGCGGCGCCGGAGGTGGGCGTGGGACGCGTTCGGCTAACCGACGGCGCCGCGACGGATCCGGTTTTCGCTTCCGCGCCCGCGGTGTTCGAAGCGCTGCACTGGCACGGCGACACCTACGAGTTGCCCGACGGCGCTGTCAGGCTTGCCTCTTCCACGCAGTACGAACAGCAGGCATTCGTGTTTCAACGGGCCTACGGGCTGCAGTTTCATCTGGAGGTGACCGCGTCGCTGGCGCAGGAGTGGCTCGAGGTCCCCGCCTACCTCGACAGCCTGGAGCGGGTGATCGGAGCCGGCCAGGCGGCGCTCCTGCTGGAGCGTGTGGCGAATGCCTCATCAAGCGCGACCTCGCTGGCGCGCACGCTGTTCGGTCGCTGGCTTGACGAGGTCGTCGGCGTTTCGGCGGGCTCCTCTCAGCTCGTGGAGAACCGCTCGGCCTCCTCGGAGCCGCCGGTCGTATCTCCGGGGCTGTAGGCGTGCGCGCCGGCTCCGGCGAGCTTGCCGCCGTCGACGATCAGGTACTCCTCGCGGATCGGGCGACCGTCCAGCCAGCACTCGAGGATCTCGCGTGCACCGGCGGCGTATCGAGCCTGCGCGGACAGGCTCGTGCCGGAGACGTGCGGCGTCATGCCATGGTGGGGCATCGTGCGCCACGGATGATCCGCGGGGGCCGGTTGGGGAAACCACACGTCGCCGGCGTAGCCTGCGAGCTGGCCGCTCTCGCACGCGCGTACGACCGCATCCCGATCGCAGATCTTCCCGCGCGCCGTGTTCACCAGATAGGCACCGCGCTTCATCTTGGCGAGGAGCTCTGAGTCGAACAGGTTTTCCGTCTCGGGGTAGAGGGGGGCGTTGATGGTGACCACGTCGCAGACGCTCACCAGCGACTCGACGTCCGGGTGGAAGGTGACGCCGAGCTCCTGCTCGACCTCGGGGGCGAGCCGGTGCCGGTCGGTGTAGTGCAGGCCGACCTCGAACGGCTTCAGCCGCCGCAGCACCGCCGAGCCGATGCGCCCGGCCGCTACCGTCCCGACCTGCATGCCCTCGAGGTCGTAGGAGCGCTCGACGCAGTCGGCGATGTTCCAGCCGCCCTTCACCACCCACTGGTAGGAGGGGATGTAGTTGCGCACCAGCGCGAGGATCATCATCACCACGTGCTCGGCCACGCTGATGCTGTTGCTGTAGGTGACCTCCGCCACCGTGATGCCGTTGTCGATCGCAGCCTGCAGGTCGACGTGGTCTGAGCCGATCCCAGCCGTCAGCGCCAGCTTCAGTTTGGGTGCCTTTGCGATCCGCTCGGCGGTGAGATAGCCGGGCCAGAACGGCTGGGAGATCACGACGTCCGCGTCGGGAAGCTCGCGCTCGAACACGGAGTTGGGCCCATCCTTGTCAGAGGTCACGACCAGCTCGTGACCGCCGTCCTGTAGAAACTTGCGCAGGCCGAGCTCGCCCGAGACGGAGCCGAGCAGCTCGCCCGGGGTGAAGTCGATCCGCTTCGGAGTCGGCGTTGTCTGTCCATCGTGGTAGCGCTTGATCTCGGGGACGTCGTCGCGAGCGTAGCTCGGTGGGTATCCGTCGACCGGATCGGGGTAGAGCACGCACAGGATCTTCGCCATCACATCGGTCCTTTCCCTCGGGTTCTCGGTCAGTCTGACGTACCGCCGCCGGTTGGGTTCAAGTAGACGCTGCCGGATGACGATAGGTATAGGTTCGACCAATTCCATCAGTAGGAAACTTTCAAAGGAGCCGATGAGCCGATGACTTCCGTTGCCCCCGCCGGTCGTCGGCCGCGGCTGATGATCGCCGACGATGATCCAGTGGTTCAGTCGATGCTGAGCGTGTCGCTGAGCAGCGCGTTTGACGTGGTCGGCGTGGCCGGCGACAGCGATGAGGCGATCGAGCTGGCGAGGGTCAGTCAGCCCGATGCCGCAGTGGTGGACGTCGAGATGCCCAAGGGCGGCGGCCTGCGCGCGGTGCGCGGGATCGTCGAGGTTGCTCCGGGCACCGCGATCGTGGTGCTATCGGGCGATGAGTCGGACAAAGTCGTTCGCGAACTCATGCAGGCGGGCGCGATCGCGTACCGCCGCAAGGGCCTCGGCTCGGCGGAGCTGAGCGAGTCGTTGACCGAGTCGATCCAGGTTCATGCCGATGAGCGCCTGAACCCCGTTTGAGCGCTCCTCGGAGGAGACTCTCAGCTCGTGAATGACAGATCGAGCGTCGCGCCCTCTCGCGCCACCGTCACCTTGGGAGTGTCCCCGCGGAATCGCTCGGCGAGTTCATCGAGCTGCTGATCGGTCCGGTCCTGGCGGTGGTGAAAGAGCACCACCTCGCGCACGTTTGCGCGCCTGCCGAGCTCCACCGCGTACTCCGCGGCCGCGTGCCCGAAGCGCGCTTCGGATGCGAGCTCCTCTCCCAGCAGCTGTGCGTCGTGTACGAGCACGTCGGCGTCGCGGGCGAGCTCGATGGCGGCCGGATGGTAGGCGCCGAAGCCGTCCTCGCCTGGACCGAGCGCCGTCGGGCAATGGTCGGGCATGTAGGTGAGCGTTGAGGCTCCGTCGCTGACGCGGTAGCCGAACGTGCGACCACCCTTGTGCGGTATCTCGAGCGCAAGCACGTCGAAGCCCTCGATCTCCCGCTCGCCCGGTGCGATCTCGGCGAAGGTCCAGTCGCCTTCGAGCTCGGTCGGTCCGATCGGGAAGTAGGGAGGGGTCATCATCCCGGCGAGGACGGTGACCGCATTCTCTCCGGTCTCCTGCTCGGGGAGCCACACGGTGGTCCGCGCGTCGGCGCGGTCCCCGGCCTTGAAGAACGGCAGTCCGAGCACGTGATCCCAGTGCAGGTGGCTGAGCAGGATCGTCCCGATGAACGGTGAGCCTTGGAGCAGATCGGACGCGAGCTGAAGGCCGGCGCCCGCGTCGAGGATCAGAGTCGGCGCCCCGCCGTGCTGATGCGTGAGCGCCAGACACGACGTGTGCCCTCCGTAGCGAACGTACGCGGCGCCGGGCGCAGGGGCTGACCCGCGCACACCGCAGAAATCAATCTGCAACCGGCTCAGCTCCGGTCTGGTCGCGTCCGGCGGTGACCCTTGGAGATCTCCTGCAGCGCTCCGCGATCGAGCTCTCTCGCCTCGACCGAGGCCACCCTGCATGGCGTCACGGCCACCAGCGTCGAGGTTCGCTCGCCGCCCTCCAGGTGGGCTCGCTCCCCGAGCAGCGCACCCGGTCCGTACTCCGCCAGTCGCTTGCCGTCCTCCTCAACACGCAGCACGCCGTCGAGCAGCAGGAACAGCTCTGATCCGGTTTCGCCCTGCTTGACGAGCGTCGATCCAGCCTTCAGGCGCCGGATCGTGGGCTTCGCGCCGCCCGACATGATCTGCGCTGAGAGCGAGCGCTCGAGCGCGGTCTCGACCGCCGTCACGAGCGCCGAGGAATCGGTGTCGCCCCATGGCGTGTGACGGCCGAAGGACTTTCGGTACCAGTCCTTGAAGTCGGCAAGCCCGGACTTGTGCGACAGCCGGCCGTCATCGCCATAGACCCAGTGGCGTGGGAAGCGGCTGGCGCCCGTGAGCGAGCCCTCTGCGCTTCCATCGGCGTGCACGGTCAGGGATAGCGTCGTCCAAACCAGCGGGGCCTGCCATTGCACGAACGGGCGGCGGCGGACCCTGCGCGGGGCGGGCACGCCGGTGCGGCCTCCGGCGGTCTGCACGAACCGCACCCAGCCATCGCCCCGCTCGGGCTTCCTGACTATGTCGGGCAGGCCGATCGCCTCGAAGGTGCGCGTGAGCGGACCGAGCTTCACCGAGGTGCTGCCCATCAGTCCGCCACCCTCATATCCGCAGTCCTTGATCTTCCCGGAGCCGTCGGTCTCCACCCAGGCGCGCAGGGCATTGGCGAAACGGAATCGATCTTCGGCACACAGCGCCTGCAGGTCATCGATGACCTCGGGCGGCGGATCGTCGTAGTGGGCGACCCCGGCGTCGAAGGCCAGCCGGGTTGACCCTTCGATCGCCTCCGACGGAATCCATGAGAGCGACGTGATCGAGCGATGGTGGCGCACAGCGGGCATTATGCGCGATTCTCACAAACCGCGGACATATGCTTTGGATGTGAGAAGCCATGACGCACTGGTCGTCGGCTCAGGTCCCAACGGGCTCTCGGCGGCCATCACGCTCGCGCGCTCGGGCTGGCGTGTGCTCGTGCTCGAGGCGGCCGAGCAGAGCGGCGGAGCTGTCGCAACCGAGGAGCTGACGCTCCCGGGATTCCTCCACGACACCTATTCCTCTGTGTATCCCGCCGGTGCGGCCTCGCCGGTGTTCGAGCGTATGCCGCTGGAGCGCCACGGCCTGCGCTGGATCCATCCCGCCGCGTGTTACGCCCATCCGCTGGGAGACGACAGGGCCGTGGCTCTATACCGCGAAGTCGATCGCACGGCGGAAGGCCTCGACGGGGTTCACTCCGGCGACGGCGAGCGCTGGCGCGGGTTCGTCGACCCGCTGCTGCGTCACTTCGACGCGCTGCGCCACACGATGCTCGGTGGCTTCCCGCCCGTCAAAGCTGCGACGCGCCTCGCGGCGGGGCTCGGCACGCGGGGCATCCTCGACTTCACGCGCCTGTTGCTGATGCCCGCCAAGGCGCTGGGCGAGGAGCTGTTCGAGGACGACGGAACGCGCGCCTGGCTGTACGGCTCGGCGATGCACTCCGATGTGCCACCGGTTGGCGCGGGCAGCGCGATCGCCGCGGCCTACCTGAACCTGCTCGGCCACGGAGTTGGCTGGCCCAGTCCCGAGGGCGGCGCCGGGAGCCTCGCGCGCGCGCTGGTCTCCTACCTGCAGGAGCTGGGAGGAGAGGTTCGCACGGGCGCGACCGTGACGAGGTTCGCCTGCGAGCGCGGTCGCGTCGTCGGCGTTGAACTGGCCGGCGGCGAACGGCTCAGTGCGCCGGTCGTGGTTGCCGACGTGATGCCGCTGGCACTGGTGAGCCTTGCCGGCGACGCTCTGCCCGCAGCGTATGCTCGCGCGCTGCGCCAGTACCGCTATGGCCCGTCGACGCTCAAGATCGACTGGGCGCTCGATGGGCAGATTCCCTGGAGTGCGCCGCAGGCCCGCGAAGCTGGGACGGTGCAGATCGGCGGCCCTGCGCCGGAGGTGCTCGAGTCGACGTCGCCGGCCAACGGTCTGCGCGAGCGTCCGTTCATGCTTCTGGGCCAGCAGTCGGTCGCCGATCCCTCGCGCGCGCCGGCGGGAAAGCACACGGCCTGGGCATACACGCACGGCCCGCACTCGGTTGACTGGACGGCCGAGCGCGAGCGCCACGTCGAGCGCATGGAGGCTCAGGTGGAGCGTTTCGCCCCCGGGTTTCGTGAGCGCATCCTCGCGCGCCACGTGCTCGGGCCCGCTGACATGCAGGCGCGCAACGCCAATCTCCTGCATGGAGATGTCGGCGGAGGCAGTTACTCGCTCGATCAGGTCATCTTCCGTCCCGTGCCGTCGCTGGCTCCCTACCGCACGCCCGTGCGGGGCCTGTACCTGGGGAGCGCAGCGACCTTTCCGGGCGGAGCTGTGCACGGCGTCTGCGGGCATGCCGCCGCCCGGCTCGCGCTCGCGGAGGGGCGCGTGACTCGCTTTGTCCGTCCCGGGAGACGCCGCTGAGTGCTACCGCGGGGCGGGAATGGTCCACACGGGAACCGCGGCGACGCGGCCTCGGACCTCGAACTCGCCGACGAGGACCAGGTGCTCAGGCGACCCCATGCGCTGGCGCGTGGTGTCGGCGATGAATAGCATGTGGCCGCTGCCCTTGGTCATGCCCTCAAGGCGCGAGGCGGTGTTGGTGGTGTCGCCGAGGGCCGTGTACTCGACCCGCTGCTCGGAGCCGATATTGCCCGCCATCACGGGACCGCTATTGATGCCAACGCCCATGGCGAACGCGTGGTCGTGCCCCTGCTCGCCGAGCCAGGCGTTGAAGCGCTCGAGGCGCGGCCCGATCATCTCGGTGGCCGCCACGAGCGCCCGATCGGCGTGGTCGGGCTGCTCAAGTGGCGCTCCGAAGACGGCCATGATGCCGTCGCCCATGTAGGAGATGAGCGTGCCGCCGGACTCAAGGATCGCTTCGGTCATCTCGTTCAGGTAACAGTTGACGACCTCGATCACGCGCTGGGCCGGCTGCTTCTCGGAGAAGCTCGTGAAGCCGCGCAGGTCGGAGAAGAGCACCGTGCAGTCGCGCTCGACGGCCCCCAGTCGCAGGTTGTCGTCGGTCCGCGCGACGACCTGCTCGACCACGTCCGCAGGGACGAAGCGAGCGAACAGATCGTGCACGCGCTCGCGCTCTATCGCCGTGATCAGGTAGAGCACGGCAAGCGTCCCAAGCGTGCCGAGGGCAAGTGCGAACAGCGGATAGACAAAACTGAGGATCCAGCCGCCGTTGAACGCCAGCTGCACGGCGATCGTGAACAGCACAGCCACCGCAAGCGCGTTCAGAAACGCCCTCAGCGAGCGCAGGCGCAGACTGGAGAGTGGAGCGATCGCCCCCAGCAGCACGATCAGAAGCACGTCGAGCCAGCCGGGAACGTCTTTCAGGGGAGCTCCACGCAATATCGTGGAGACCGCGTTGCCCCACACTTCCGGCCCCGACATCGTGGCGTTGCTGGTCGTGGCGGTTGCGTGAACGTCTTGAAGGATCGGCGCTGACGCGCCGACGATCACGATCTTGTTGGCGAACAGAGCAGGATCCGGGGCTCCCGTTAGGACGTTGTAAAACGATTCATGGTGGAGGGTTTCGGGTGGTCCGGCGAAGTCGATCGGCAAGGTGCCTGAGGTGAACAGCGTCGAAGGAATCCTGCGACCGGTAGCCACTTCGGCTGTGGCGACGGGAAAGCTCCGCAGGCCGTTCGTGGCGTAGCCGAAGCGTCTGATCACGCCGTCGGTGTCGAGCGTCTCCACATCGCTCGCCGCCTTGGCCCCCAATTCGTTGTGCCCGTGATCTTCGCCCATCACCTTGGTTTCGCCGTTCTCCGCCACTTCGGAGGTGGCGAGGATCACTTTTCCCTGTGCGCGTTCGATCGCTTCGGCCAGGTCTTGGTCATCGGTCGGATCCGTCGGCTGGGTGAACTGGATGTCCATCGCAATCACCTTCGCACCGGCTTCGCGCAGGTGATCGATCACCTGCGCCTCATAGTGACGCGGGAAGGGGAACTCCGAGTAGAGGTGATGTTCACGGAGCTTCTGAAGCGTCTCCGAGTCGATGTCGACGAGCACGATGTTCGAAGGCGCCCGCTGCTTCCCGCGGATCGAGAAGCGGGCGTCGAGCGTCTGTAATTCCGTTCTCCTGAATAGATGCGTCGCGTACGCGAGCCCGCCGAGTCCAGCCGCCAGAACGGCGACCGCAATCAGCAGGGCCGTCTTCCGTCGCCGCCATGCCGCTCTACCCATTCCACGCAGCTCCTGTCAGAATCCCCGGTTCGGCCAGGCACTGATGCTAACCGCAGGGGAATACATCGACGGACTCGCCATGCGATCCCGACTGGTCGCCCCTTCGCTTTGCCTGGCCACGCTCCTCGTCCTTGGGGCGATGATGGTTCGCCCGGCGACTTCGCAGGCACTGACGCAGGGCGCCCTGTCCCAGCTGGCCCCTCCATCCAACTGCGTGACCGAAGAAGAAATTTCCAATACGAGTGGCTGCGGCACGCTCGTGCCGTTCGGACTGGACTACGCCTACCAGGTGCAGGTCAGCCCCGACGGCAAGAACGCGTACTCAGTCGCGGCGGCAGGCGACTTGATCGAGTACCGTCGCGACCCGTCGAGCGGTGCGCTCTCGGTGATCGGCTGCATATCGTCTGAGCCGAGCAGCCATCCGCCGTGCGCATCGAAAAACGCGACCATGAACGTGACCGCGGTCGACGAGCCGACGGCGCTCGCGATAAGCCCGGAAGGCAACAGCGTGTATGTGGTCAGCCAGGGCGGCGGCGCAAACGACCTGGCGGCGTTCAGCCGCAACCCAGAAACCGGCCTGTTGACGAAAGTCGGATGCGTCGCCCGCGAAGCGTCCGGGACGGAATGCGAAACACAGGGGGCGAAGGGCCTCTACCAGCCCTACGGGGTCACGGTCAGCCCGGACGGGAAAAGCGTGTATGTGGCGAGCTACTCGGACAGTGCCGTGGCGGAGTTCTCCCGAGACGGCAAATCGGGCGCGGTTGAACAGCTGGCTGCACCGAACAACTGCATCAGCAGCATCGCAGTGAGCGAATGCGGCACGACGGTTGCGGTAGGGCTCGAACGAGCCATCGGGATCGTCGTGAGCCCCGACGAGAAGGATGTCTACGTCGCCGCCGGCGGTGAATATGGCGAAGGCGCGATCGTCGCTCTTGAACGTGAAGCGGAGACGGGTGCGCTCACGCAGCTTCCGGAGGAAACGGGCTGCATAAGCAGCTTCAACGAGGCATGCGCTCACGGAACTGCAATCAACGGTCCTGAGGATCTCGTCGTCAGCCCGGACGGCAAGAACATCTACGCCAACTCCTACGACGACAGTGCGGTGATCGAGCTCGACCGCGACCCGAAAACGGGTGACCTCACCCAGTTGGGCTGCATATCGACCACGCATACCGGTGAAACGGAACACTGCACCCAGGTGAAGTCCATTGCCAATCCGCTCGGCGTGGCGATCAGTCCCGACGGCCAGGAGCTGTACGTCTCGAGCTTTGGCGAAGCTGCCGTAGCGGCGTTCGAACGCTTGGAATCGGGAGCCCTCGCGCAGCTGCCAGAACCGCACGAATGTGTGACCTCGAACTCCAGCGGCTGCGGCAAAGGGTCGACCGAACTGATCGGGCTCGATGGCCCACGGTGGCTGACCGTGAGTCCCGACGGCCTCAACGTGTACGTCGCCGGCGAGGCCGCCTCCACGGTCGTGGAGCTCGACCGCGCGCAGGTCACCCCGGTGATCAGCTATCCGACCTTCTCCGGTGCCACCGGTCTGCAGCTGAACGGGGCAGCCTCTATCACCGGCTCGTCGTTGCAGCTGACCCCGGCCGAAGAAGGCGCGAGCGGCACCGCATTCAGCCGCACCGAGATCCAGACGTCCGGATCGTTTGAAACGGAGTTCGAACTGAGGATGCACGAAAGCAACACGCTGGGAACGTTTGGCGCCTACGCGGACGGCATGGCGTTCGTGCTGCAACCGGACTCCGCCGAACAGCTCGGTCAGCCCGGAGGCGACATCGGCTACGCGGGCATCACGCCGAGCGCCGTCGTGCAGTTCGACATCTACCAGAACGGCTACGACCCCTCCGTTCCCTACATCTCCTTCATGGAGGATGGCAATCCGGAAGTGCATCTGGCAGAAAGCGGGACTCTACCGTTCGAGCTGTACGGCGAAACCCCTGTTCACGCCTGGATCAGCTACGACGCCGCAAGCCACGAGCTTTCCGTCTATGCCGCTCCCGCCGGCGCCAACAAACCGACCGAGCCGTGGTTCGCCTACGAAGTCAACCTGGCCGAACTGCTCCACAGCAACTACACCCTCGCCGGCTTCACGGCGGCCACGGGCAGCGGCGATGCCACCCAGGAAGTCCTCAACTGGCAGCTCTCAAGCGAACGCTCCACCGAACCCGTCAGCCGGCCGACCGTGGAAAGCATCTCCCCAAACACTGGCCCCGTAGGGCAGGGCACCCCCGTGACCATCAAGGGCACCGGCTTCCTTCCGGGGGCCACGGTCGAATTCAGCGGCGCCGAATCGGGAGAAGTGGTGGTGGTCTCCGAAGCCGAGATCACGACCACGACACCTCCCGGTCTCGATGTGCCTGCCGAAGTGGTGGTGCGCGACGCCGGCGGCACCTCCACGGGTGGCCCTGAGTTCACTCCTTACTACATCCCACCGACGGTCGAAAGTATCACCCCCTCCTCGGGCACCACCGCCGGCGGCGCGCCGGTGACGATCAGGGGCACCGGCTTCCTTGCGGGCGCGACCGTGGAAATCGGAACCGAGCAGGAAGCGAGCAACGTGGTGGTCGTCTCGGAAACGGAAATCACCGCCACGACGCCGGCTGGCTTCGCGGGCTCCGACGAAGTGGTCGTGACAGACGCCTACGGGACTTCCAGCGAGGGCGCGATCGAGGGCGCGAACTACACCTTCGAAGAGCTGGAACCGCCGACGGTGACGAAAATCGAACCTGAGGCAGGCTCGTCGGCGGGCGGCACGGAAGTCACGATCATGGGCACCGGCTTCGACCCCGGTGCGGAGGTCGACATCGGCAGCGAAGCAGCCGAAGTGCGCTGGGTGTCGGCACAGGAAATGGTTGCAAAGACGGCTGCGACCCCCGTCGGTAAATACGAAGTGCTCATCAGAGACGCGCACGGCGTCTCCGCTGATACTCCGACCTTCACGTACATCGCAGCCGGGCTGCCGATCGTGGAAAGCGTCACTCCATCCTCCGGGCCGACGGCCGGGGGCACCCCGGTGACGATCGAAGGCCAGCGCTTTGCGCCGGGCTCGACGGTGAGCATCGACGGAAATGAAGCGACGGAAGTGGACGTCATCTCCGAACAGGAGATCACCGCGAAGACACCATCAGGCAGCGCTGGACCCTTCGAAGTGAGGGTCAATGGTTTCGACGGTAGCTCGGCGGAGGGGGCGGAATTCACCTATATCGCTCCGTCGCCCCCGTCGGTCGAAAGCATCACCCCGAGCCAGGGGCCGCTGGGCGGAGGCACGTCGGTGAAAATCAAGGGCAAAGGCTTCCTCGCCGGATCGACGGTGAAGATCGGGGGTGCGGCGACGAACGTCAAAGTGGTCTCGCCGACCGAAATCACCGCGGTGACGCCGGCGGGCGAGGGCACACCGGAAGTGACCGTCACCGACGAAGGCGGCGTTTCCACCGGCGGGCCCACATACAGCTACCTCCCCGCGCCGACGGTGACGTCGATCGAACCGACGCATGGCCCGGCCGCCGGGGGGACTCCCGTGACGATCAAGGGCAAAGGCTTCGTGTCTGGGGTGACCGTCGCGATCGGCTCCGCGGCGAGCTCGGTGCTCGTCCACTCCTCCGAAGAAATCACGGCGAAGACCACCGCCACCGCAGCGGGCGCGGACGAAGTGGTCGTCACCGGCGAAGGCGGTAAATCGACGGGAGGACCCAAATACAGCTACCAGGCGGCCGCTTGCAGCGACGCCTGGATCAACCCGGTGAGCGGCTCGTGGAGCACGGCAGCAGATTGGTCGACCGGGTCGGTGCCGACGGGGACCGACAACGTCTGCATCACGACCCCAGGGGAATACACGGTGACGCTCACGGGAAGCGCCAGCGTCAACTCACTCACGCTCGGTGACTCCTCGGGTGCCACCAAGCAGACGCTGCTCGTGGGCGGGCCTGCTGCCACAGGAAAGCTGACGGTCGCGGAAAACAGCGCCGTCAAGCGCACGGGAGTGCTGAACATGGAAAGCGGGTCCGGGGACGACGCGGTCGTGGTGGCGCCCGGGACGGCGATGCTCGACAACGACGGCGAAGTGGTCTCCTCGGCTCACAGCACGAACTACCTGGAGGCGCCCCTAGTCAACGAAGCGTCGGGGCTTGTGCAGGTCAAGACCGGCGAACTGCGCCAGGACGAAAACACAACGACGACGAACGAAGGCGCCTTCAAGGTCGAATCAGGCGCGACATTTGCCGCGACGGCCAGCAAAGATGAGTTCGTCAACAAGGGTGCGCTCGCCAACGAAGGAGCCGTGTCTCTCTCCGGCAACGCGTCGTGGACGCAGGAAGCGGGAGCGGCGGCCGAGACCGGCCATGCGGTGTCGATCTTCAATAGCGGGGAGCTGACAGACGTGAGCGGCGCGGGCAGCTTCGATCTTATCGACACCGCGATTCTCAGCGGGACGATTCCCAAAGAACAGGCGGTGGCGGCGGAGGCGATCCAGTCTCACAACGCGGAGGTCAAAGTCTCAGGGACGGTCACCAATGACGGCACCCTGGCCTTGGCCTCCCCGTCTGGAGGTGGGGACTCTGAGCTCGTCGGGCCCAAATCTCAGATCGACAACGACGGCATGCTCACGGCGCAGACGGCGTCGGGCAATCCGACGTTCCTGGAGGCGCCTCTCATCAACGAGTCCGCCGGGATCGTCGAGGTCAAGAGTGGTGAACTGCGCCAGGACGAAAACACGACGACGACGAACGAAGGCGACTTCAACGTCGAATCAGGCGCGACGTTTGCCGCGACGAGCAGCAAAGATGAGTTCGTCAACAAGGGCGCGCTGGCCAACGAAGGAACGGTGTCTCTCACCGGCAACGCCTCCTGGACGCAGGAAGCGGGAGCGGCGGCCGAGGCCGGGCATGCGGTGTCGATCTTCAACAGCGGCGAGCTGACAGACGTGAGCGGCGCGGGCAGCTTCGATCTCATCGACACCGCGATTCTCAGCGGGACGATTTCCAAAGAACAGACGGTAACGGCCGACGCGATCCAGTCTCATAACGCGGAGGTCAAAATTTCAGGAACGGTCACGAACCGCGGCTCGCTGGCGCTCGACTCTCCATCGAAAGGCGGAGAGGCTGCCTTCACCGGCGCCGCTTCTCAAATCGAGAACGAAGGTCTGCTGACGGCGAAGAGCGAATCGAGCGAGTCGACCTTTCTGGAGACGAAGCTGACGAATGCTGCCAACGGGACCGTCGAGGTCCAGGCCGGCGAACTGCGCCAGGACGAAAACACGACGACGACCAACGAAGGCGAATTCACCGTCGAAAGCGGTGCGACCTTCGCCATGACGAGCAGCGCGGATCTGTTTGTCAACGATGCGAAAGCGCCGTACAGCGTTATCGATGGAGGCACGATCGAGTTGACGGCCAATGCTTCGTGGACACAGAACGGGGTGGAGACGGGGAAGGCGGTCTCGATCTTCAACAGCGGCGAGCTCACCGATGAAAGCGGCGCCGGGAGCTTTGACCTGGTCGACACCGCGATTCTCAGCGGGACGATTCCAAAAGAACAGAGCGTTACGGCCGATGCGATTCCGTCTCATAACGCGCTGGTCAAAATCTCAGGCACGGTGGTCAACGAAGGCACGCTGGCCCTGGCCTCCCCGTCTGGTGGTGGGGAGCCGGCGCTGGTGGAGGTGAGCACTGCGGCGCAGATAGACAACGCCGGTCTGCTCACCGCG
>Ga0302180_10000541_pt1 | contig 30693 bp, 23 predicted proteins | sample I_Palsa_E3_2_FD_200575 | JGI IMG/M metagenome (GOLD analysis project Ga0302180, IMG submission 200575) | Peat permafrost microbial communities from Stordalen Mire near Abisko, Sweden - I_Palsa_E3_2 | ecosystem: Environmental > Terrestrial > Soil > Palsa > Peat permafrost | place: Sweden...
CGAGTTGATGCAACCCGGCCAGGTCTTGTTTTCGATAACTGCGCAGCTGAACCACCGTACCCTCAAGCTTTATGGGTTGTGGGCCACGGCTACCTTGGAGCCCGATCCCTGCGGCTCCAGGACCACTCCGTTGTACGACGTTGCGGCGAGCAGGCGGCCGCCCATGGACCGCACATGCCGTACCTTCCAGCCCGGATCGTAGAACTTGAAGGTGCGGTCCGCAGGATTTACAGCCAGTACCCAACTCGATGCCCAAGACGTGATAACGACGCGTTTCATATCCGCGTCGTAGCTCAGGCCGCTGATGTCGGAGAGCGGAAGAGACTTCATTTCGCTCCAGTTCTGACCGTGATCGTCGCTGTAGAAGACACCCTCACGGCCGCCCAGCCACAGGCTGCCACTGTCTGTCACAGCAACGGATTGCAGCCACGTCAGCTTCTGCGGCATCGCCAGGGGCTGCCAGCTCTTCCCTTCGTCGTTGGACATGGCGAGCGCGGTTCGGTCCGACGCCACCACCAAGGGTCCTGAGACCACAACGGAACGGTACTCCGGTTTGCCCAATACCGGGCCGCCTTCCCAGGTCGCCCCTTGATCGCTGCTGGAGTAGATTCCCTTCGCAGTGGCTGCATACCAGGTGCTTCCGGATGCGTTCACATCGTGGATCCGCTCATCGATCTGACCGGCCGGCACCATCACAGTTTTCTCTGTTTTGGTGCGTTTGCCCTTACGCACTACGTAGGAGGTTTTGGTCTCACTCTTGACGATTTTCCCAATGGGATGCCAGTTAGAACCGTCGAGGCGAAGAATACCGGCGTTGGTCCCGGCCAGTATGGTGCCTTGCGGAGACTGGGTAAGAATGAAAACGTCGCGTCCCTGCAGTCCGTCACTCTGTTGGGTCCAGGTGGCGCCCTCGTCGTGCGAAACGAACACGCCGCCAAAGGTCTTGTCGTTCACCACTCCGGCGTAAATGGTTTGTGTCTTGGCGTCGACGAGCAGCGTGGACACCTGGCGCTGTGAGAAGCCGGGATTGGATGCCCTGAAGGTAAACGCCGCGTCGTCGCTCTCCAGAACCCCATTCCGGTCGGTCGCCAGCAGCACATGCTGTGCATTCTTGGGGTCGACGTAGACGTCGTTGACGATCACATCCGGACCCGTCATCCGCTTCCACTCTTTCCCCCCATCGAGGGTCTTATACAAACCTTCAGTGGTGCCGGCATAGACGGTATTGGGGTTGGTTGGATCGAGCATCAGAACGCGCGTCCGTCGCGCGGTCATGGGAATGCCCTGAATCTTGTGGTAAAGCTCGCCAGCGCTGTCGCTGCGATAGATCCCGGAACAGGCGCTGGTGTAGACCACGTTGGGGGCAGTGGGATCGATGATGATCGAGAACACATCGGAGTCGTCGATCAGCCCCTGCTTGATGTTGTGCCAATTGGCGCCGCCGTCATTTGTCTTCCATGGCAAGTGCCAGGTGCCGGCATAAATGGTGTGCGCATCCTTGGGATCGATGGCGATGGACTCAACTTCATGCAGGTCCGCGCTGCCTTCCGGAGTTATCCGGTTCCAGGTTTGGCCGCCGTCTTCGCTGCGAAAGACTCCCTTGAGGGTGCCTGCGATCACAGTCTTCGGATCCGAAGGCGCCTGCGTAAGCGCGCGGATGGATTGTCCCTTCATCGCTTCGACCGTGGTCCAGGTCTTGCCGGCATCGTGGCTGATGAAGAGACCACCGGCCGGGTGATCCACGACCCACGCCCCTACCAGCAGGGTGTTGGGATCGGAAGAGTCGACCACGATGTTGTCCAGCAACAGGTCGTCGGTCTTGGCAAGCTTGGCCAGCCTGCGCCAGCTGGCGCCGCCGTCTTCGCTCTGGTAGATCCAGCTATTGGTGGTCCCCAGGTAGATGTGTTTGTCGTTATTTGGGTCAGCGGCGAAACTGCGCGCGTCACCGCCGTCGGGCCCGACGGGAACCCAGGAAGTGGTTTGTGACAGGGCCGGTTGATTGGGAACAAGAGCGACCAGAAGAAACGCTGAGGAGAGGTAACGCCAGATGCATGTAGTCATGTTTTTCTGCTTGTGTGCCTGAGAGGCGGAATAACGAATTGTCCGCATTCACCGTGCATCTGCAGAGGGCACAGGGTCAAGCCAAATGAAAAGGGTGGCCATTACCAACTGGCCACCCTTTCCTGTTAAGGCTACCTCGACCGCTTACTGGGCCGGGGGAGCTGCTGCTGCTTTCTTGTGCCGATGAACGGGAGCGGGTTTGGTTCTGGACTGAACCTTTACCGTGCTCTCGTCAACTGCCGTGGTGCCGGTTACGTCGGTGTCGAAGGATGCGCCGGCTGGGACAAGGTAGTTTTCCACTTCCTTGTTGCCCTGGGTTCCGGTGCGGGTGGTGACGCGGGAAGGATCAATGCCCTTCTCCTTCACCAGGTAGTCCTTCGTGTTGACAGCCCGTTGAGCAGCAAGCGTTTCGGCCTTCCTCTCATCGGGTGCTGCCTCGCCGACCACGACTGCGTTGGCATCTGTTTGTTGTTGCAGGTTCAGAGCGACGTCATCGAGGCAAGCCTTAGCCTCGTTGTCCACACGAGCCGGGCGCTTCTTATCCCGATCGAAGGTGATCGAGCAAAGCGTCTTGGTCTTGGGAGCAGGCGGTGGCGGCGGCGCTTCCACATTGACCGAAGTCGAGGAGGTAGCCGTCTGACCCTTGTCGTCCTGCACGTTGCAGGTAACGGTGATGGTGCCGGCAGGTGCCCCGGTTGTGCTCAGGGTAGCGGTGTTGCCGCTGCCGCTGACTTGGCCGGACGACGCACTGAACGTATAGGTCAGTGGCCGGTTCTGCGGGCTTACACCCTGCGCAGTGATCGTGGCCGTACCACCCGGTTGAACAGTGGTCGGATTAGCCGAGCAGCTTATGGTCGGCGGATCGTACTGCTTGATGGTGAAGTTAGCCGTGCAATCCGCGAATTGGCCAGGCTTCTGGCCTTCGGAAACGTGGCCGGTTGCCGTGTAGTTGCCAGGAGCCAGGCTGCCGGTATCTATCTGGCCGACATTGCTGTCGCCGGTAACCTTGACGCCCTCGCCACCAGTCCAGGTATAGGCCGGTGTCTTCTTCGGGTTCAAATTGGTCGCCGTGCCGGTCACTGTAATGGGATCGCCAGGAAACGCCGGAGACGGCGCCGCGGTGCAGGCATAGGCCACGGGAGGCGGAGGAACAATGCTTCCCATGTGATAGATCAGGCCGGTGCTGAGGCGCGCAATCTTCAGGTTGGCCCGGCCGCCGGTTGGATATGGCGGTTGAGGACCGAAGTTGGTGTGGAAGTACTCGTAGTCCGCCTGGAACAGGCGCAGGCCAAGATGACCACCGAGGAACGGCAGGGAATAATCCATACCGCCACCGACAATCAGCGCAGGTCCATAGGTGTAGGGTTCATGAACCGGGCCACCCAGACGGTTATAGCCGGCGTCTGCGTGCACAAATGGGGTGATCTCCGCAGTCGGATAGCGGAAGACCATGCCCAATTCACCGCTAGAGGCACCGTCATTGTTCCCAGAGGGATGGTTTGCGTATTCAACCTGGCCACCTACGTAGCGGTTGAAGTAGTAAGTAACGCTCCCAATGGCTCCGTAATTGATTGCAGAGTAGGTGACGGGACCATTCACACCGATGGCTGCGCCGTCCGGTACGGTGAGGGAGCCGTGCGGCGCCCAGTACGAGTAGCCGGCAAAGATATCGATTCGAGAGGCCGGCGACTCGGTTGGAGCCATCGGTTTTGGGGCTGTACTGGTCGAATCCTGGGCTAAGAGACTCACTGAACCGAGTCCCACAACGCCAGCTGCTAACAGAATTCGGCCCAGTGAAGACAAGGGGCGAGAGAGCATGCGTCTATCCTCCGCAACCACTGGAAAGTCATTCAAAAAGCTGAAAGTCATTCAAACAAAGCTAACGAGCCAAATTGGACGTGGCTCGACCAAAAAACAATTTCGCGACACCCAATTCAGACCGTTGGATGCAAAACAGCTACATCCGGTAATCTACCTCATATTTATTATCACGACTACCTTAATTTTCAACATCTTAACGATGGCGGCGCGCAGGGAGTAAGCGTTTAGTTACTCTTTTCGCCAACAAGAATGTCGGGAATACGCAAAAAAGAACCGCCCAGCAAAGTTATTACAATTGCACAATTATTGGAAGTTTAATGCGCGTTTCGCGCTTCCCCGCTCGCGCAGAATTTTTTCTTGCAGCAGGGTTATCGCGTACATCAACTGTTCAGGCCGCGGCGGGCAGCCTGGCACGTAGACATCCACGGGAATAATCTGGTTCACTCCCTGCACCAGCGCGTAGTTATTGAACACTCCACCGGACGTGGCGCAGGCGCCCATCGAAATCACCCATTTCGGCTCCGGCATCTGCTCGTAGAGGCGGCGGATGACCGGGGCCATCTTCTGCGAGACCCGGCCGGCGATCACCATCAGGTCCGACTGGCGGGGGGAAGGACGAAAAACCTCGGCGCCGAAACGCGCCAGGTCAAAGCGAGCGGCCCCCATTGACATCATTTCGATCGCACAGCAGGCCAAGCCAAAGGTCATGGGCCAAATGGAACTTTTGCGAACCCAGTTGACGGCAAAATCCAGGGAGGTCATAACTACCCCCTCAGGCTGCTCGTAGCCGAAATTTACTTCGCGGACCTTTTCCTGGTTCTTTGCGCTTGATTCCAGGTTGCCGAAAAGGTACCGATCGCTGGCCGGTGTGGTCATAGCTACCACTATAAGGCATTATTGGGGCGGGATTGGTGGCATCCAGAATCGTTACCTCCGGATGCGGCTATACTCTGGAAATCAGACTTATGCAAAAGATAGAAGCTGTCATTCAGCCGTCAAAACTCGACGCCGTTAAAGATGCCCTGCTCGCCATTGGCGTCGAAGGCATGACCATCCTTGAAGCACGCGGCCACGGACGTCAGAAGGGCCATACCGAGTTCTACCGGGGACGCGAGTACACGGTCGACCTTCTGCCTAAGATCAAGATCGAGACCGTGGTCCCGGACGAGCTGCTGGAAAAGGCCGTCCAGGCCATCATCACTGCCACTCGAACCGGGAAGATTGGGGACGGCAAGATCTTCGTCTCCGCAATCAACGAGGCCATCCGCATTCGCAACGGCGATCGTGGTGCGGCAGCGCTCTAGAAGTTCGTCCGACCTCCCGCAACCATCAATGTTCGGGTGCCCCATCCTTCGCGTTCTTTGCGAAGGGTGGGAAAAGCAGAATGTGCGGGGAAGGGCTTCGGGGCAGAGCAGTGTATCCCACCCTTCGCAAAGAACGCGAAGGATGGGGCACCCGGTCATTGGTGGTTGGGCAAAGGCGCCAGCCCTCACGGGCTAAACAGGCTGCGAAAAATTCTGTTTTGTATCAGGGCACGACGTCGGGCTTTAGCCTCTGAGGTAGTCTTTCATCCCCGGTCCTGGGTTTTTCCGAAGCCTGTATAGCAGTCCTCATTTGCGGTCGACATGAAAACTGCATTCACGTCTCATCAGCAGTTGCGAGAGTACTACCAGGCCGAGATGGCGGGCATGCGGCTGTCGTTCGAGCGCTCCGGAAACGGCGTGCTCTGCATCCGCCGCCGCGCCCTGATCGTCGACTGTCTGCTCGAACCACTGTGGCGTTTCGAAAGCGATGGACCGATCCCTCCGGGGCTGGCGCTGGTGGCCATCGGTGGTTTCGGCCGCAAAGAACTCTTCCCTTCCTCGGACGTCGATTTGCTTTATCTTTGTGCCGACGAGCAGGTGGAGGATAAGTTTCGAGAGACCATCCGCAGCTGCAATCAGGGCATGTGGGATCTCGGCTTGCGCGCCAGTCCGATGATCCGCTGCTTGAAGGAATGTAGCCGCTACGATCCCGATAACATCGAATTCACCCTCTCTCTCCTCGATCGGCGCTTCATCGCCGGTGATCACAGCCTGTACCAGACTTTGCAAACGCAAACGCTCCCTGAAATGGCTCTGCGGGAGTGGAGCGGCATCGTGCATAAACTGGCCGACCTGGCCCGCGCGCGCCACCAAAAGTATGGCAACACCATCTTCCATCTCGAACCAAACATCAAGGAATGCCCGGGCGGCCTGCGCGACCATCAACTGGCCCACTGGCTCAACCTGATGCACCACGTGCAGGAAAACAAAGCCTGGCCCAACAGCTTTGGGAACTCCCTTTACGCGGTACACAACGACGCTGCTTCGGCGTTTGAATTTCTCAGCGCTACGCGATGTTTTCTGCACCTGCGCAGCGGCCGCGACGACAACAGCCTCGATTGGCACGCGCAGGATGAAGCAGCAGCGCAAAGTATTGGCCTCGAAACCAAGGGCACGTCCGACCCTGCCTACTGGATGCGGACCTATTATCGTCACGCACGCACCGTGTACCGCCGCGCCATCCTGGCTATGGAAGCACTCCCCCCCGCGAGGCGGTCGTTCTACCGGCCGCAACGGCGCAAGCGCGTTCCCATTCCAGGCACTGATTTCGTAGTCCAGGACGGCCGCGTCGATGTTTCGGAAGCCGCCCTGCTCACCGGTCCAGAGGGCATTTTGCGGGTTTTTGCCCTGATTGCTGCCCATGGCTACCGGCTGACACAGAATGCGGAAGATCGCCTGGCGGACGCGCTCCCGGTGCTCGATGTGCACATCCCTGAAGGCCCGTTCCTCTGGAATGGTCTACGCGAAATACTGCTCGGGCCGCACGCCGCGCATGCGCTGCGCACCATGCATGCGCTGGGCATTCTGGAGTTGCTCATCCCTGAATTTCATGGCATTGACGCGCTGGTGATTCGCGACTCGTACCATCGCTACACCGTCGATGAGCATACTTTTCTGGTGATCGACAACGTGCACGCCTTGCGCCAGCCGCACCTGGCCTGGGAGCGCCGGTTTTCCACCTTGTTGGGAGAGATCGACCGCCTCGATCTCTTTTTTCTTGCAGTGCTGATGCACGACACCGGCAAAGCCCGGCGCACCGGCGACCACACCGTGCAAAGCGTGGAGCTGGCCGACAGCCTGCTGGCGCGGTTGGAGCTCGACGCCGAAGAGCGGGACCAGGTGCGGCGTCTTATCCGCAATCACCTGGAAATGTCGGTAACCTTACGACGCGACATTTTCGACGCGGAAACGATCCGTGCCTTTGCCGAAAAGGTGGCATCGCAGACCCATCTGAAAATGCTGTGCCTGATAACTTACGCAGACGTCAAAGCGGTCAATCCCGACGCCCTTACACCGTGGAAGGCAGATAGCCTGTGGCAGCTTTATATCGCCACTTCTAACTTCATGGACCGCAGCGTGGACCAGGAACGCTATCGCGCCGATGTAGATCCTACCCTACTGAAACGCATCCTCACCCTTGCTCCGGAGAGCGCCCAGGAGCTGCGTAGCTTCCTGGAGGGTTTTCCCCAGCGGTACTTGCATACGCGCATGCCGGAACAGATCCGCGATCATTTTCAGATGGCCTTGCAACTTTCCGAATCCGCAGTGCAGATCAACCTGCGCAGCCAGCGCCAGCTGTGGGAACTCACGGTGATCACGCGGGACCGGCCGCTGCTGTTTGCCGATATGGCCGGAGCACTTTCGTCGTGGGGCATGAACATTGTCAAGGCCGAGGCGTTTTCGGATGACGCCGGGATTATTGTCGACACCTTTCAGTTTTCCGATCCGTTCCATACGCTTGAGCTCAACCCGTCTGAACTAGAGCGCTTCCGCGCGAGTCTCCTGGATGTGATCTCACTCCAGACGCCGATCGAAGTGCTGTTGCGCCGGCGCCAGGCTGTGCGCACTCCCATCATGGTGAAAGTAGGGACCCGCCTGGATTTCGATAACACAGCATCCACCCATAGCACCCTGCTGCAAGTTGTCGCTCAGGACGGGCCCGGATTGTTGCGCCAAATCGCTACCACCCTGGCGGCCCGCGATTGCAACATTGAGGTGGCCTTAATCGATACAGAAGGGGAGATCGCGATCGACGTCTTCTATCTCACGATTCGGGGCTCTAAGCTTGATCAGGAGACCCAGGAACAGCTGCAGGCGGCGCTCCTGCTCGCCGTCGAGGAGCTTCGGCCGACGCACGCGACTTAGCCTTGCTTGACCGCGTTTCTTACCGCAATGGCGTGAAGGAAGGGTGGCGAGCTACCATCGAGAGAGCGCCTAAGTGAAACTGGGACGGACCATTCGCAAGTACTTCCGTCTGCGCCGTCATTCGCGGCAGCGGCCTGCGTTCGCGCGCGCCAAGGATGAGTTGCGCGCGCGGACGAAAGCCTTCACTGCTTCGACCACTCTGGAAACGCAGACCGCCACCTTTACCCGCCTCTTTCATTCCATCTGGACCGGTTCCAGCGAACGCTCCTTCAATGTTCGGCTGTTGTGTTGGATTCGTATGCTGGAGCACGACGATCTGCTTTGCCTGGACTTTCAGGAAACCTTGCAGTCCATGCTTTCCCAGCTCGACTCCGTGGCCCTGCTCGCCGAGGCCGGACTACCCAGGCACCACGCCCTGTTCTCCGAGGGGATACGCCGCCTGTTCAACCGCCTTTTACCTTCAGCCATGGCGGTCACGGATAGCTCACGGTTGATGATTTCGCTGTTCGCTCACTCGCGCCATGTGGAGCGGTTCCTGGAGCTGCCGCAATCGCTCTTTGCGCGGCTCAGTGTCATTGTGGCCCCGCCTCCCACGGGAGGTGGGCCGCGCTCTTCGCCTCGCCTGCAGAGCGATTTGCGACAGGCACTTTGCCTCATCGCCACCCGCATGGGAGGCCGCGGTGTCACCGCCGCCATGCGCGAGCGAGGAGGCCGGGTCGAGGTGCAGAACTCACCCTTTTACCATCTGATTTTCGCCACTCAGGACTTGGTGGCAGCCCAGGACGCCGAGGCCGCCGCGGGCCGCTTTGAGGTCTGGAAAACGGCCATCAGCAGTTGCCGCAAAGAGCTCGGCCAGGTGCGCCTGGGAATGGAGACAACCGGGGTCAGCGCTGACTTGGTTCTTGACCTGCGGAGTATTGAGCTGGGCCTGATGCGCATGCACGGGCTGGCCAGGATTCTTACCTTCGGCACGGTGCCGGTACCTGGGGTCACCGATCGCCTGGCGGCCGCCCGGAACCTGCTCAACCAGCTCATCGAAGGCCGTCTGGAAGATAAACGAGTCTCCGCCCTGCTCAAGCAAAACCTCAATCTTCTAGCGCGTAAGACGGTGGAGCGCACCGGACACAGCGGCGAACACTACATTGCCCAGACCCGCAGAGAGTACTGGCAGATGTGGCTTGCCGCCGTGGGCGGCGGATTGCTGACGGTGCTGACGGCTGCCTTCAAGATGCGCATCGTGGAGCAGGGCTTCCCGCTGTTTGTGGAAGGATTTCTTACCGGGACCAATTACGCGATCAGCTTTATTCTGCTGCAGGTTTTTGGCTTGGCGCTGGCGACCAAGCAACCCTCCGCCACCGCCGCTACTTTTGCCGGAATCGTGCGCAACAATCCAGGCAATGCCAGCTGGAGCAAGATCTCTGACTTCACCGCACGTATCAGCCGCACCCAGCTGGCTGCGGCCATCGGAAATGTAACCGCGGTGTGCATCGGCTCGGTAGCCCTGGAGCGCCTGTGGCGGGTCATGTTTTCCGAGCACTACCTCCCCGCGGAGAGCGCCCGGCATGTGTATGAGGCGCTTCATCCTTTTGCCTCGGGAACCATTATTTATGCGGCCGGCACGGGGGTAATCTTATGGCTGGCAGCGCTCATCGGCGGCTGGTGTGAAAACTTTGCGGTGTTTCACCGCCTCACGGAAGCGGTCTCTCAGCATCCGTTTGGCTTGCGCATCGGACACAACAGGATGACGCGCCTGGCGGCCTGGATCGAGCTGAACCTGGCCGGGTGGAGCACCAGCATCGCGCTCGGGTATCTGCTGGGTTTTGTACCCGTGATTGCCCGTTTCTTCGGCATACCTTTTGATGTGCGCCACGTGACGCTTTCGACCGGCACTTTAGCCCTGGCGGCCGCCCGGTTTGGCACCAGTTCCTTCGGCCACGACTGGTTCTACTACGCGATGGCGGGGATCGGGGTCACATTTGTGCTGAACCTGGGTGTCAGCTTCTCGATCGCGTCTTTTGTAGCCTTGCGCGCTTACGATGTGCACGCCCGCGAACAGTTCATGCTGCTTCGCTATTTGCTGCGGCAGATTGTTCGCTCTCCACTGAAATTTCTCATTCCGGTGGAACGTGAGGCGGCGCCGCCGGTCTCCGTTCTTACTGTCGTGCCAGAAGAAAAATAGACCTAAGAAGACGAAACTGGCGCAGACGGAGAATGAGTGGGTGGGCCAGGTCTCGCTTTTGAGACCTGGGTGCTCCGGCCAAGACCCATTTGCGAGAGAAACCCAGGTCTCAAAAGCGAGACCTGGGCCACCCACTCATTCTCTGGGGGTCGTAGCTTTGTTTTAAACCGAGACCACGTGTGCGGTTGCTATTTCGAGGGTGGCGTGGCCTGGGGCTTGTCGTTCAGGGCGTAAATAACTTCGCCTGGCTTGGCGTAGCGCAGGATCACCCTCGCCTCGTGTTCGATGGCATCGGGATCGGACTGCAGATGCTGCACGTGGTCCTGCAGGCGGCTGTTCTGCTGTTGCAGTTCGAGAATCTCTTTCTGCAGCACCTGATGCTGATGGCGCTTCTGCTGGTAGTCGGTTAAGCCATTCGCTCCAAAAGTTGCGTGGTAGCCCAACGCAACGGCAATCACTATGGCCACAATGGTCGCTACCCGGCGGCCGGAACGAGAAAGATACGATGAGATGTGCAGCTTCACAATGGCCTCGCAGTCTGCTGCTTTATCTTCTCAATGAACGTGTCTTTTGCGTCCACGCTTTGCGCATAAGGAACCATACTTGGTAAACATATGTCCGATTTTCAAATTGTTCTCTCCACCTGCGGCGAGCGTGAGACCGCGGAACGGATCGCCCATCGGCTGGTCGAACAGCGTCTGGCTGCCTGCGTCAATATTCTGCCCGGGGTGCAATCGGTTTACCGCTGGCAAGGCGCGGTCGAATCCGAGTCTGAAGTCCTGATGTTGATCAAGACCAAAGCTTCCCTCATTCAGGAGGTGCAATCGACCATCGCCAGTTTGCACTCCTATGAAGTTCCCGAGTTCCTGGTGCTCCCCATCTCGGGTGGTTCAGATTCTTATATGGCGTGGCTGGAGGCCAGCCTGGGGTAGGCCGTCCCTTTTTTTGTTATCCTTCAAGTTGTTCTGGCCCGGTCGTTCTCTATGCGGCTTTTGTTCGTGGCGTTCGCGATCAGCTTTTGCGCATTAGTGTGGGTGGCTTTTTCAGTTGCCCGGCGTATTCTGCGGCACCCGCAACCGGGCGCAGAGACGGATGCCGCGGCTACCAAGGGAGAGTTGAAAGATGGAAGAAATCGGCTTTAAGCAGGTCAGTATTCGTCCGTTGTCCGCGCCGCTGGTTGGCTGGAACACCGGAATGGCCGTGGTCCTGGCGACCGGCCTGGTGGCGACCTGCGCGCATATCGCCCTGCCGCTCGGCTTCACCCCCGTTCCCGTCACCATGCAGACGTTCGCCGTGTTGCTGCTGGGGTTGCTGTTTGCTCCGGGGCCCGCCTTTGCGTGCCTGGCGCTTTACCTGATGGAAGGCGCTATTGGCCTGCCAGTGTTCAGCCCTCATGGTCCGGGCGGGATCGCCCAGCTGCTTGGCCCTACTGGCGGCTACCTGCTCTCCTATCCCTTTGCGGCCGCGGCGGCCAGTCTGCTGTTTCGCCGCTGGCGTGGCTCATTCCTGGCTGCACTGGCTGCCTCGGGGCTGGCCAGCATCCTGATTCTCACCGTCGGAGCCACCTGGCTTGGGCTGCTGACCCATATGAAGCTTTCTGTTGTCTTCGCGCAGTCGGTCGCACCGTTCCTCCCCGGCGACGCCGTGAAGATCCTCGCCGCGACGGCCTGCGTAAGCATGCTTGGCTCGTTTGGCAAGGATTCCCGCACTCGAACTAATTAGAAGAGGATTTGTGACCACTACTCCGATTTCGCCTGTCTCCGACGTCCCAGCTCAGGGTATCGAGAAAACTCCTTGCCGGGAGATCGCCATCGCCCATAGTCCAGACTCCGATGATGCGTTCATGTTCTATGGCCTGGCAACGGGCAAGATCCGCGTTCCTGGATACAAGTTCACGCATACCCTTTGCGATATCGAGACGCTCAACCACAAGGCGATGAATGAGGCCTTTTATGATGTGACCGCGATTTCGTTTCACGCCTATCCATACGTCCAGAAGGACTATGCGTTGATGTCTTGCGGCGGAAGCGTTGGGGAAAATTACGGTCCGATGATTGTGGCCACTCAACGGTTTTCGACCGATGAGATCAAGCGCGTGAGGCTCGCTGTTCCTGGAACTCTGACCACTGCATACCTCGCTTTGAAGCTGTTCGCGCCGGAAATTGAGACTGTAACCGTTCCCTTTGACAAGATCATTCCCGAGGTCGTCGCGGGAAATTTTGACGCCGGTCTCATCATCCATGAAGGGCAGCTGACCTACGGGGCGAGCGGCTTGCACAAGGTCATCGATCTTGGGCAGTGGTGGCGGGAACAGACCGGCCTCCCGTTGCCTTTGGGCGGTAATGCGATTCGCCGTAGTTTGGGGCATGATGTGATGCTCACCGTTACCCAGGCATTGCGGGACAGCATCCAGCACGCGCTCGATCACCGCGAAGCGGCGCTCGAGTATTCCATGCAATTCGCGCGTGATCTTGATCCGCAGATGGCCAACCGGTTCGTCAGCATGTATGTGAATGAGCGCACGCTTGACTACGGCGACGACGGGAAAGAAGCGATTCGCAAGCTCCTGACCATGGGTCACGAGCGCGGGATTATTCCCCAGCCCGTACAGGTCGATTTCGTCGGCTAGCAGGGCTTTAAGACTCTATCCCCGCCACCAATGCCCCACATCTCGCTCGTTTTTCGCGAGATGTGGGATACCGCACCAGCATAAGCAACAGAAGTACATGGCTCGAAAGTCCATAAAAACGACCGAAAGTCTTTGTCCTCATCAACACTCAGAGGTACTTCAACACCAATTTCCGCATTGCAAGCGTTTCAGTTACCTGACCCCCAATTGTCATTACAAAACTCTTACGAACGGCAGATCGGGCGCCTGTTAGGTTCGAATTAGCGAAAAAAGGATTCTCCCAGATCATGCTGACAGAAATCGTCGAAACCTCATCCCCGACTGTTGTTCATCCCCGGACTGCTGAGCGCACGACCGATGTGCCCCATCTTGAGCAAAAGCATGCGAACGTTCCTGTGCTTGGCCGTGGTACCCAGGCGCACCGGACCAATTGGCTGACCACCGGCTTTATGCTGGCTTTTCACGTGCTCGCGGTGGTTGCGTTGTTCATGTTCACCTGGAAGGCCCTTTTCTGCTTCCTCGGGCTGTGGTTCGTAGCCATCAATATGGGCATCGGTATGGGATATCACCGTTTGCTGACCCACCGGGGTTACCGTACACCCAAGTGGTTGGAGTACGTCCTCTCAGTCTGCGGCACGCTCGCACTGGAAGGCGGACCGATTTTCTGGGTGGCTACCCACCGTGTTCATCATCAACTGACCGATCGCGAGGGAGATCCACACACTCCTCATGATGGCGGCTGGTGGTCGCACGCCGGATGGATTCTTTCCGGCGACGCCCTGCACCACGAGACCGCGCTTATGGCTCGCTATGCACCCGATCTGGCCAAGGACAAATTTCAGATCTGGCTGAGCAAATATCATTACGTTCCCATGATCGTGGTTGGCCTGGCCCTGCTGGCATTCGGCGGATGGTCTTGCGTGATGTGGGGAATTTTCCTGCGGGTGACGCTTGGGCTGCACGCTACCTGGCTGGTGAACTCTGCCACCCACATGTGGGGATCGAGGCGCTTTTCTACCCGCGATGAGTCACGTAATAACTGGTGGGTGGCGCTGCTGACTGGTGGCGAAGGATGGCACAACAATCACCATGCGCATCCAGTTTCGGTAAGGCACGGGTTAACGTGGTGGGAATTCGACGTGAACTACTACGGGATTTGGCTGCTGCAGAAGGTGGGTCTCGCCAGGAACGTGAAAGTGGCGCAGTTCGATCCTCATGATCCGCGTCCTGCAGGTGTTTAAGAGTGAAACCCAAGTCAGGCTTTGGTGGCGGTGAAGGTTGCCGCCCCATATTCACCCATCTTCACATCTCCTGAAAAACGATCCCCGGCGACCACCCCGGTGAAGACAAACGGCACCTCGTAGCCGTTGGCGGCCATCCGGCTGGTCAGCGTTACATGATCAGCATCCACCTTGCCTTGAAATTCGGCATGAAAGATTTCGCCTTTTTGCTCGCCGGTAAGTTGATTGCCGTCCTGCTGCAGGATGAACTGCTGCTCCCCTACACCGCGCACATATTGAATAGCGACATTCCAGGTGCCGGCAACGCTCGCTGCGGGCCCCGTGTACACGGGTGGATTCTCGTAATGACCGGGATTGCGCAGGTATTTTGAAATGGTTTCAGCGACAATTTTGTAGTCGCCCGGCTGCATCATGTACGGCATGATTCCGACCGAAGAAGCCATGTTATCGGGGCGGCTGCCGTGTCCCGCGGCCACCAGAACGCGGGGCGTTCCCTGGTCGAGCTTCTCCACTAGCTCCGTGCCGGTGATGCCCACCTTGGCGGCGTCCCAATGGATGCTCAGGGTTGGCGCGCGGTTGGAGAGATCCTCGTCGGGCATCTTGATTTGCGTGGTCACAGAAGGAATATCCTTGACCGCGTTGGCGATGTAGTTGTCCCATTCCAGCCACTGTTTCTGTTCCGCATCGTGGTCGCGCTTGTACCACTGTTCCACCGCGGCCAGCATACCCATGGCCTCTTCTTTCCCCACCTTCAGCGCGCGGCCCCAGTTGTGATGGGGCGCAGAATTCCAGAAGGCGGAATAGCAAAGATCCTTGGGGCCGAGCAGCACGCCCGCTGCCTGCGGACCGCGCATACACTTGCCGCCCGAGTAGCCAACAAGGGTCGCCCCTGCGGCCAGGTGGATATTGGGGCAGAGAGGTTCCTCCGCGGCCGCGTCGACAAAAACCGGGATGTTCTTCTCTTTGGCAATGGCGCACACGCTTTTGATGGAAAGCGGCTCCTGAAAGGCGCGAGGCCCGGAAAGCAGATAAATCATCGCCACGCGGTCGCTGAGCTTGGAACGGAATTCCTCTTCCGTTTCTACTTCGACAATTTCCGGACCAGACATGCGAACGCCAAAGTCGTAAGGGTTGCGCGAATACTTGGGAATGATGACCTGGTTTTTCGCTTTGACGTAAGGCATCGCCTGCGACCGCTCAGGATCGGTGCCGCAGACACAAGCGACGGTGGCAGCGGCAATGGCGGCTTCGCAGCCGGTGGTCACGATCGCGCTGGGTGCGCCCATGTGCTTGGCGATCTCAGCGCCCACTGCCGCCATCAGCTCATCCATCTGGACGTAGTAGTGCGAGGCCTCAAACATGGCCTGCTTCACTTCAGGCAGCGATTGCGAGCCGGAGATGATCGTAAACGTGCCCCGGGCATTCACAATGGGCCTTACGCCGATGCGGGTATAGAGATTATCGGTGCCGGTGTTGACAGCATGCATTGGCGAGGAAGACTCCATTAAGGTGGCGGCGGAGAGCGACATGGGAGCAGCCGCGGCGGCAGAAAGAATTCCGGTTGTTTTGAGTAGATCTCGCCGGGTCACGCGGAGGTTTTGATTTTCCAAGATGAAGTTCCTCTTTGCTTAGAAGGTTAAGCTTTGCTGGTAAGTGCCTCACGGATTCGGCGGCCGACGACCGCATCTTCCCCTGGTTGCAGCATCCAGACTCCCACTACCAGGGTATTCGCGTTCGACGGAATGCCCTGGTTGGGTGGTTGTCCAGTATTGGGATTGAGTTCGATCGACGGGGTGCCCTCGCGCAACCTGGTCACGATCTGCCCGGTTGTGACTCCCGTCATGGACGGATCAAAGCGTATCAGCAGGTGAGGAACGTGATTGGCGATCCTGGGAACAACAGTTTCCGTGGTAACGGAGGGAATTCCCTTCACCGCCGCGGCGATGAGATCCGCGCGCTTTTGATAATCGCCCTGCATCGATTCTTCGGTGTGCGAGAGCACCCAGTCGACCGCCGCCACCATGCCGACGATCTGCTCCTTGGCCACCTTCATGCCGCGACCCACGCCTTCTTCGGGATTATTGTTCTGCTGCGCCAGCTCGGTGAGGTGCTTTTTGCCCAGCAGCAGGCCTGCATTTTGCGGGCCCCGCATTCCCTTCCCGCCGGAAAACGCGACCAGGTCAAATCCCATGCCGGTGTATTTCCATAGGTTTGAGATAGGAGGCATATCCGCGGCAGCATCCAGGTGGCAGGGAATGTTGTGCTCGTGGGCAATCTGCAGCCACTCTTCGCGGCCGATTTGTGCGGTACCAGCGATTCCGTCTTCCTCTTCGGCCGCGTTGAAAAAGTTGGTCATGATGGCATTGCCGGCGGCGCAGGCACGCTTGTAGTCGTCGATCGTGACCACCTCCGTAATCCGTGCGCCGCATAAAAATATGGCGTGATCGTAACCGTAGCGGTGTGCTTGCTGCGCGATCACCTGGTTCTTCGTGCCATCGATGGCTTGCGGCATGGAGAGGGGGTCAATCTTGTTGGCGTATTGCAGGCAGGCGGCCGTGGCGAGAGTAATGGCTCCGGCGGCGCCGGAGGTCACGACGGCGCCCTCGCATTTGAGGCGCCTGGCGATGTACTCACCGGACCGGGTCTGCAGATCGCGCAGCCGCACCGGGTGCAGCGCTGCCTTCTGCACCGCAGCCAGGACCACGGGGGGCATACAGGCGGCTGTGAGGGTAGTGTAGGTGCCGGCTGCGTTGATAATTTTCGCCACACCCAGCTTGCCGTAATAGTCTTCCCCGTCGTCTACCAAAGCGCCGGCAGACGAGAGCAATGGCGCCGCACCCAGCGCGGCAGCCACAGAACTGGTCCAGCCAAAGAAACGTCTACGGGAAAAGGAAGTCGTCAAGGACATGTGTGCTCATTATCAACCAGGCAACGGTATCCTTCCAGACTGCGGTTTCCATACCCCTCACCTCTGCTCCGGAACATAACCACCCTGGCCTTGTCATCCCGACCGGAGCGTAGCGAAGTGGAGGGACCTGCGGTTTTCTGCTCCGCCAGAGAAAAGCAAATCATTGGTAGGCGTGGATCAACTCGACGCTGACGCCGCCAATCGAGTCAGTATCCATGTAGTCATACTGGCCGGAGTCCTTCTTCCCCACATCGCCCCACGCCCCGGATTGCCACACGTGGTAGCCGAGCTTTTCATAGTCAGCGACCGCTTTGCTCAGGTCGTCTACCGGCATGCCCAAATGCTGAATTCCCTCTTTATGCGCTTTCAGAAAATCAGCGTAGATGTTCGGAGGAGTCGCGGGGGCCGAAATCCATTCGTAGCTGAATTGATCGTAATGCTGGTAGCCCACTTCAAAGGCGAACCACAATGGCTTGCCGCGATAGGTTGAGTCTTGCCGCGGAGTGGCGTGCTCCATGCGGAAAGCAGGAAAGCCGAGCTTTTGCCAGTAAGCCGACACTGGCTGCAGGTCAGGAACCACGAGCCCCAAATGCGAAACCTTACCCGGTGGACCAGGGGCGGGGGCTCCTCCAGGCCAGTACACCAGCCCGAGAGCGAATTTCCCCTGGGGCGCGGTGTCAAAGTAGGTATAAGTGACGTGCTTGCCCTCGCGCTCAAAACTTAGCTGCTGCAGCACACCTACGCCAAGCGCGTGCATGCGGTTTACTTCCTGGGTCATCTCGGCTTGGGACTTTACCTCGTGCACGATGGAGAAAATGCCGTCGCCGTGCTTGCCCAGGAAGTCGTTCCAGGTGTTCAGTTGGCCTTCGGCAGGCTGGATCATTTCGATCGTCAGGTTCCCCAAATGGCCGGTCACTTCCCAGGCCCACATCTTCACCGGCTTACCGTGGTCTTGCCCCGTCAGCTCCACGTCTGGGTATTCGTGAATGTCTGAGAGCCCCAGTTGGACCCACGCCTCTTTTGCCAGGTCTACGTTCTGTACCAGCCAGACGACGCGATTCACCGACTGATAGCAGGCGGGGACTTCAGCGTGGCCGGTAAGGCCGAGAGCGCCCATGAGAGCGAAAAAGCCGAGAAGCTTCATTCAGATTTTCCAGCGGTAAAAAAAGATTGCCTGACGAGTGAGGCCGGTACATACTTGTTGGCGACATACTAATGAAACGTTCCTAATTAATCAAACCATGCATCGAACCCTAGCCCAAACCCGAGCCATGGCCTTCGCGTTGCAACTCTGCATAGCCCCTTGCCTGTGGGGCCAGATGACCGGCATGGCGAAGCCTGACTCGGCTGCCCTCCCGGTCACCAAAGCCTCGAATCTGACCTTCACCAGGGACGTCGCACCGATCCTGCAGCAGAATTGCCAGAGCTGCCACCGTCCGGGGGAAGGCACTCCGTTCTCCATGCTCACGTACGAAGACGCCCGGCCATGGGCCACGGCGATGAAACGGATGGTGGTCACACGGGCCATGCCGCCATGGTTTGAGGATGGCCACACCGAGAAGTTTGAGAACAATCGATCGCTGACGCAGGCGCAGATTGACACCATTGCGGACTGGGTGGATGCCGGCGCGCCCAAAGGCGATCCAAAGGATTTGCCTCCTCCGGTCGACTTCGTCAAGGGCTGGGCAATCCCCAAGCCCGACAAAGTCTATCGACTCCCGCGGGCGTTCTCCGTGCCTGCTACCGGAATTCTTGATTACCAGTACGTGATCATTCCGACCGGGTTTACCAAAGACACGTGGGTGCAGGATGTGGAGGCAGCGCCGACGGATCGCTCCGTGGTGCACCACATCGTAGCCTACGTTCGGACCCCCGGTTCGAACTACTTCAAGGGGCAGCCGAAAGAAGAATTCTTTGTCGCCCCGCCTGCAAAGACGGATGAGAAGGTGGCGAAGGATGATGTGCCCAGCGACTGGCTGGTTGGCTATGCCCCGGGCCAGCCGCCGGATATGTTTGGACCGGGACAGGCGAAGCTGATTCCCGCCGGCTCAGACATTGTGCTCGAAGTGCATTACATGCCGGAAGGCAAAGCCGCCACCGACCAGGCGAATCTAGGGCTGGTGTTGGCGAAAGAGCCGCCTACAGAACGGGTCATGACGCTTTCGACTGGCAACGAGAAGTTCAAGATTCCACCTGGGGATCCGAATTATCGGGTGGATGCCTCGTTTACCTTCCGCCGCGAAGTGACGCTGCTGGGTATGCACCCCCATATGCACATGCGGGGGAAAGACATGTCGTACCGGCTGGTGTTTCCTGATGGAACGACACGATCGATCCTGAATGTGCCGCACTATAACTGGCACTGGCAGCTTTGGTACAACCTGGCCAAGCCGATTGTTCTGCCAGCGGGAACCAAAGTCGAGTGCACGGCGCATTACGATAACTCGGCCGGCAATCCGGAAAATCCCGATCCCAGCAAGACCGTCACCTGGGGTCAGCAGAGCTTCGACGAGATGATGGTTTGCTTTTTCAACGTAGCTTTTCCGGCGGATACGCCGTCGAAAGAGCTGCAGCCGCTTCCGGCAACAGAAACGGCTGCGCGTACACAATGATGAATCGAAGAACGTTCGTGAAAACCGCAGTGGCAGGCCTTGCGGCGAGCGCTCTGCCCGCTTATGCGTTAGCCCCGTTGACCATCGGCATCGGTACCTTTAGCTATCATGCGCTGTCGTTCGACGACATGATGGCACAGCTGGAGATTCTGCTGCCTACTAATGGCCTGCATAATCAGCAGATCGAGATGTCGCGAGGCGAGTACATGATCCTGAGTCACCCCAACGAGGCGCTGTTTCAGACCGCCCGGGCAAAGCTCGATAAAGCTGGGATCAAGTGCGTTTCTTACTACGCGGCCACGCTCAAGAACGAGCAGGAAGTAGCCCAGGCAGTGACTTTCGCAAAATTACTGGGCGCGCACAACATCACGGGGGATGCCACCGGCGCCGATCTGCTCAAGCAAATTGACCGCAGCGTCAGTGAGGCCGGGCTCACGTTTTCCATTCATAACCATTTCTTTGCCGGGCAGAAGTTTCCTTACGAGAGCCCGGACGACGTGCTCAACGCGCTTGCGGGCCTTTCGGCCAACTGTGGCGCTACCGCGGACACGGGCCATTTCGCAGCATGTGGGTACGATCCGGTCGAGGCGGTTCGTAAGCTTGCACCGCGGCTGAATTTGGTGCACCTGAAGGACGTGAAGGCCAAAGGCAGCGGGGACAATGTTTTGTTGGGATCCGGGATTGCGAAGATTCCTGAGGTAGAAGCGGAATTGCACCGTCAGAATTTTCGCCGCCTGGTTGCGATCGAGTACGAAAAGGAAGGCGATGACGACGTGCGCGACGACATGCGCACCAATGTCGCCTTTGCCTGGAAGTATGGATTTTCCGGGGCTTAGCAGTCCGCGGGGGAAGCGCAGGTCCCGGAAGGGCACGGCTTCAGCCGTGTCCCCATGAGCCTGTGGCTCATGCAAGGTCAGCGGCTAAAGCCGGGTATGGCGATACTATTTGCGGCACGGCTGAAGCCGTGCCCTTCCAGAAACTGGTGATTCAAACGCAACTTTTGCGTCACCGCAGGGAGAGAAGAATGTCACGGATTCGGTCTGTCGTTTGTTTGCTCGCTTTGCTGATGTTGCCGGCCGCGGGGTTGGCCGCGAACCATCCTATCCTGCAGATTGGTTCGGCGGCACCGGACTTCTCGCTGCCCGGGGCGGATGGAAAGATACACCAGCTTAGCGACTACGCATCGAGCAAGATTCTTGCCGTGGTCTTTACCTGCAATCATTGCCCGAACGCCCAAATGTACGAGGGCCGGGTTACTCAGATGTACAACGACTATCGAGACAAAGGAGTCGCCCTCGTCGCCATCAGTCCGAATGATCCGAAAGCAATCCGCATCGACGAGTTGGACTCTTCCGATATAAGCGACACTCTCGACGAGATGAAGATCCGGGTGGCTTACAAGCATCTGCCCTACCCCTATCTCTACGACGGAGACACCGAGAGCGTTTCGCGAGCTTACGGTCCGCAGGCTTCCCCACATATCTTCGTCTTCGATCAACAGCGCAAGCTTCGCTACGAAGGCGCGATCGACGACAGCTACCGCGTTGAGTTCGTGAAACGGCACTATGCTCTGGACGCCCTCGACGCGCTGTTGGCGAATAAAGACGTAGCGGTCAAGCACACGGGCGCGTTCGGTTGCTCGACCAAGTGGAGCGATAAAGAAGCAGCGAATGTGGCCTTTATGGAGAAGCTAAACGCCCAGCCGGTGGCGCTTGAGATGGTATCCGCGGATGCGCTTAAGTCCCTGCACACAAACGCCGATGGCAATGTGAGGCTGATCCAATTCTGGTCTACTCGATGCAGCGCCTGCCTGGAGGAGTTCGCCGGTATTCAGGACATCTATCGCATGTACAGCGATCGTAACTTTGAGCTGGTCGTGGTTTCGATGAACAAGCCGGACGAGAATGCAGCAGTCAAAGACTGGTTGGACAAGAAGCATGCCACCAGCCGCAACCTGCTCTTCGATTCAGAGGACACGGCTGAACTGCAGAAGGCATTCGATCCCAAGTGGGATTCTGGCGTGGAAGTCCCTTACACCATCCTGCTCGACGCGGATGGCAACGTACTCTATCAAACTGCTCAGCCGGTCGATCAGCTGAAGCTCCGCCGGACAATCCTGGCCAACCTGCCGTCGGCTTACATTGGTTTGAACAATTATTGGCTGCAAAAGTGACACGAACCGGAATCGTGGTGTTTGCCGCGATCATCTCGCCGGCGGCACTTGGAGCGCAGACCGTGGTCAAGACGGTTCCCGTGGGCACAACTCCGATCGCAGTTGCCTCGAATCCGCTTACACACAAGGTCTACGTGGTCAATCACGGCAGCAACTCGGTGACCATCCTTGACAGTGAGACCTATGCGACCTCGACCCTGAATGTCGAAGATCGTCCGGAAGCAGTTGCCATTAATCCCGAGACGAACAAGGTCTACATCACCAATTCAGGCAGTGATTCGGTTTCCGTGATCGATGGTAAAACCGGGACGATCAGCAGCACGGTGCATGTGGGCGACTATCCGCAAGCGCTGGCGGTGAACACAGCCACCAATAAAATCTACGTGGCTAATAATTTTGGCCATAGTGTAACGGTGATCGACGGCGCAACCAATGCGACGACGACGATCCAGGTGGGGCAGGGTCCGCGCGGGATCGCTCTGAATGCTGTGACCAATAAGGTGTACACGGTCAACTATGGAAGCCAGGACGTGACTGTCGTTGATGGAGCCACCGGGGCTACCCGCTCGATCGGGATCGGCAAGCACCCCTGGGCCATCGCGGTGGATGCGAAGGCGAACAAAATCTATGCTGTCAGCGAAGACAGCGCCAGCGTGTCGGTGATTGACGGCGCGACCAATGCTTCGACAACGGTGAGCGTGGGAGCAATTCCTTTCGCCGTCGAAGTGAATCCGGCTACCCAAAAAGCTTATGTGTTGAGCTACGGGAATGACAGCATGGCGGTCATTGATGGCTCAACTGCAACCGTGACGACGACGGTTAGTCTGGGAACGCCGCCGCTGGCAATCGCGATTGATCCCAAGAGCGACCGTATTTATATAGCAAATCAGCGAACTGCCAGCCTGACCGTGATCGACAGCAAAACCAGTCTCCCTGCCGCCACCGTGAAGGTCGGCACGATTCCCTATGCCCTTGAGGTCGATGGTTCCGCGCATTTGCTTTATGTGGCCAATTTCAGCAGCAACGATGTAACCGTGGTGGGAAAGTAAGGATGAAATTCTCGAGAAAAATTCTGTTCTTCCTCTTTGCCCTGCTCTGTGTGGGGTTTCAAGTGGGCCGGGCGGCTGAGACGCCGAATCATCCGGTCAAGTTCCGGGTGTTGGCGATCGCAGAGAACGGTCCCACTCTCCACGATGGCTTTGTGGCGGCGGCCAAAGTGTGGCTGGCGCAGCTGGCTGCCGAAAACGACTTTGCCGTCGACTACATCAACAACACAGATCAGATTAACGATGCTTTCCTGGCAAAGTATCGACTGTTCATTCAGCTCAACTATCCGCCTTACCATTGGACGCCAGTGGCGAAAGAAGCTTTTGAGCGCTACATCACCCGCGGAACAGGTGGGTGGATCGGTTTCCATCATGCAATGTTGTTGGGTGACTTTGATGGATACCCTATGTGGCCGTGGTGGTCCCACTTTATGGGCGATATTCGATACACCAGCTACATTGCGCAATTTGCTACCGCGACGGTCAAGGTAGATGATCCGAACCACCCTGCCACCAAGGGGCTTCCCCATTCTTTCGTCATTGATAAAGAGGAGTGGTATACGTGGAGCCGGTCGAATCGACCGAACGTGCGGGTTCTGGCCAGTGTCGATGAGTCAACCTACCAGCCCAGGAGCATGATCACCATGGGGGACCACCCTGTGGTGTGGACCAACGAACATGTGAAGGCCAGGAACATTTACATCTTTATGGGGCATCACGCAGAATTATTTCAGAATAAGGATTTTACTCAACTGTTCCGGAACTCTATTTTCTGGGCAGCCGGGCAATGATCAAGTCTCTCCTCGCGCTGGTCTTGTGCTTCGCCGCGGCCGGGGCGCAGGAGGTTAGCCCGAAAGCGCCTAAGCCGCGCGTGCTGCTCCTTTACTCGCTGAATGTTGAGAACGATCATGTTTTGTTCGCGGTCGATGCACTTCGCTTCTTCGCGGACCTGGCCCAGAAAGACGGCCTTACGCTCGAGGCTACTACCGACTGGGAAGCGGTGAATGATACGAATTTGAAGTCGTACAAACTGGTAGTTTGGCTTAACGAATTTCCCCACAACCAGGCAGAGCGCGAAGCCTTTGAACGCTACATGACAAACGGCGGCGCCTGGCTGGGCTTTCACGTCTCTGCCTATAACGATAAAACCACCCACTGGCCCTGGTTCATGAAGTTTATCGGCGGAGGCGTTTTTGACGCCAATAGCTGGCCTCCCTTGCCCGCGAAACTCATCGTGGACGACCCAAACAGTCCGGTCACGCGCAATCTTCCGGCGAGTTTTCTCTCGCCGACGAACGAATGGTACCGCTGGAAGCCCAGCCCTCGTGCGGATAGCCATATTCACGTGCTACTGACTTTGGATCCCGCAAACTATCCGCTCGGCATTAAGGGATTGCTGACCTCGGGAGACGTTCCGGTGGTTTGGACCAATACGCAGTACAAGATGGTGTATATGAACATGGGCCACGGTGACAAGATCTTTACCAGCCCAGTGCAGAACACGCTTATACAGAATGCTGCCGAGTGGCTTCTGGGCAAGTGAAGCTGTCAATAGGCTTGATTTTCCTGACGCTAGCGCTGGGAGCGAATGTCGCTCTGCATGCGCAGACATGCCCGAGTAGTGGGCTGCCACAGCGGCCGGATTGGCCGGTCTACGGCGGGCAGCCAGAAGGCGATCATTACTCTCCCCTGTTGCAAATTAATCGAGGCAATGTCGGCCGGCTGAGAGAGGCATGGAAATTCGATTCGGCCGAAGAGGGTGGGCTGGAAACAAGCCCCATCGTTGTTGGCAGAACTCTCTTTGCCTACACCGCATCGCAAAAAGTGATTGCACTCGAAGCCTCGACGGGTACGCTGCTTTGGAAATTCGATTCCAACATTCATAGCAGTCAACCCGCGCGCGGCCTTGCCTACTGGACTGATGGCAAGCAAGGACGCGTGCTCGCAGGCGTCATGCATTATCTCTATGCCCTGGATGCGGTGACAGGAAAACCGATCGCCTCTTTCGGCGAGCAAGGGCGCATCGATCTGCGCAAGAACCTTCGGGGAGATTACCTGTCGCAATCGGTGGTGCTTACCAGCCCGGGGATTATTTATCAGGATTTGATTATTGTCGGGGGCCGCAATCCTGAAACCTATCCGTCTCCTCCCGGCGATATCCGTGCATTCGATGTGAGGACGGGCAGCTTGCGATGGACTTTTCACACCATCCCGCATCCGGGAGAGTTCGGCTACTCCGCCTGGCCGGCCGAAGCCTGGAAAAGCGCCGGCGCAGCGAACAACTGGGCGGGGATGGCGCTCGATCCCGTGCGGGGTATTGTCTATGTTCCCACCGGATCTGCAGTGTTCGATTTTTATGGAGCCGACCGTGCAGGCGACGATCTGTTCGCAGATACGCTGCTTGCGCTCGATGCCAAAACCGGCAAGCGCCTCTGGCACTTCCAGGGGGTCCATCATGACATTTGGGACCGCGATTTTCCTTCGCCGCCCGCTCTACTCTCGGTAAGACACAACGGCAGGTGCGTGGATGCAATCGCACAAACAACCAAACAAGGGTACCTGTATGTGTTTGACCGATCCAATGGGAAGCCGCTGTTCCCTATCGAGGAACGACCGTATCCGGCGAGCGAAGTTCCAGGGGAGGTTGCTTCGCCCACGCAGCCTTTTCCCACGATGCCGGAGCCGTTTACAAGGCAGAGGCTCACGCAAGACTTACTAACAATACGCACACCCGAAGCACACCAGGCAGCGTTGAAAGAGTTTGTCGGCTTTCGTAGCGGAGGCCAGTTTGTGCCCATTGGCCTTGATCAGGAGACGGTCGTGTTTCCCTGCTTTCTTGGCGGCGCTGAATGGGGCGGTCCCGCCGTCGATCGCCGGCGCGGCGTGATCTATGTGAACGCGAACGAGGCGGCGTGTGTCCTCGCCCTGACCCAGAACCGGCCCACGGCAAGCACCGGCGAGAGGATTTATCACAATCAATGTAGCCTGTGCCATGGCAAGGATCTGGAAGGGTCTCCGCCGCTCTATCCCCCGCTGGTCGACGTAGGAAAGCGTCTAAGCACGGAGCAGATTGAGGCGAAGATAGCTCAGGGCGGCGGCCGCATGCCATCTTTCCCCAACCTTCGCGATGAGCATTTGCGCGCGCTGATTCAGTTCTTGAAACGGCAGCCCGAAGGCAATGCCGCAGATCCGGATCGGGGCGGAATCTACTCCGCTGCGGCCGATGGCGCCACGATGAAGTACGAGGTGACAGGATCGCGGGACTTTTTGGATAGCGAGGGTTACCCGGCGATCACACCGCCCTGGGGAACACTGAATGCGATCGATCTCAACACGGGAAAATACTTGTGGAAGATACCTCTCGGTGAATATCCCGAGCTCGCCGCAAAGGGCCTGACCAACACCGGTTCGGATAATTACGGCGGCCCGATGATCACCGCAAGTGGTCTTTTATTCATAGGCGCGACTGCCTACGACAAAAAATTCAGAGCCTTCGACAGCAGCACAGGAAAGGTCCTGTGGGAGACGCTGCTGCCTTTCGCGGGCACAGCAACACCCGCAACCTATATGGTCGACGGCAAGCAATATGTCGTGATCGGCAGCGGCGGAACCCAATTTGCCCGCGGCCCCACAGGCAGCGTCTACGTCGCGTTCAAGCTGCAGTAGCGGTTCGTAACTCTGTCCATCCAAGTCGCTAATCTTCCGAAACGTAACCGCCCTCCCCTTGTCATCCCGACCGGAGCTCCGAAGGAGCGTAGTGGAGGGATCTGCAGTTGTCTCCTCCACAACAAATCCCAGACCTCTGCGTTATATCGGGCTTTAACGTGTGTGAGGACCCGGCGGAAAAACCGCGGATCCCCTACTACGCTTCGTCCTGGTCTAAGGAACAAGCGGTAGGTCCGGAATTCTTCCGCAGCATGTAAAGAGCGCCGTTAATCTTCTAGGGTCGGTCACGGGCTGGGCAACAAAACAGAAGGAATCATCTCCAGCGCAATCGCGATCCCGCCCCAAAGCACTGATGTATTCCCAAGCTTCCCCGCCCCAATCTTCGTAACCGCAAATTCACTTTCCTGAAGCTGCTTCTGAACCGCGCTGATGAGCGTAGGGTGCCCCCCTACTTCCCCTTCAAGCAGAATCAAACCAGGATTCAAAATAAGAGATAGATTGACGACGATATCAGCCACAATCCCTGCCCGATGCTGCACGATCTTTTCAGCCCGGCCATCGCCTGCCTGAGCAAGATTCAGCACCCCGAGCGCATCCATCTCGCTGTTCGTACTCTTTTTTCCTTCGTTCCAGCTCTCCAGAATCCCCGAACTCGTCAGCACTGTCTCAAGCTCGCCAAACTCGTGCAGGGTAGGCCGGCGCCGGGATGTGTTAGGCAACCGCAGATACCCGATTTCTCCCGCGGACCATTGCGACCCGTGATAAATTTGGCCACCCAGCACGATGCCGGCGCCCACATTAGGGCCAATGTGAATGAGGATAAAAGTTTCCTCGGCTTGCGCCGCGCCGCAAAAACGTTCGCCCTGCGCCGCCAGGTTCGTATCGTTCTCGACAATCACCAGGCAGTCGACAATCTTGCTAAGCTTGGCGCGCAAAGGAACAGAACGCCAATTTTCCAGCGTGCTGATCGACAGCACCATGCCCTCGTCCACGTTGGTGATAGCCGGTACCCCCACCACCACCGCCAGCAACTGCTCGCGCTTCTTCCGGTGCTTGCGCAACAGGCGCCGCACTTCTTCGCCGATCAAAATACAAATAGCCTCGGGGGTCGTCTTGCGGCCGCCGAGAGGGATTTCGTGGGTGTCGAGTGGGTTACCGTTTAGGTCAGCCAGCAGAAACGACAAGCTGTCTGCCGTGATCTTGACCGCCAGCACGCAGCCCCGCTCCGCTTTGAAGGCAATGATGTCAGGAGGCCTGCCACCATTCGACTCGCCCTCGCCCAATGCCTTGATCAGGCCGGCCGAGAGCAGATCGCCGACGACATTGGTGATTGTAGGGGCGCTGAGGCCAGAAGCACGCACCAGGTCAGCTTTGGAACACGACCCGCTCTCACGCAGGAGCTTGAGTACGCGGAGCGCGTTGGTATGGCGCAGTAGTGAGGGCCTGCCGACCGAGATCGATTCGTTCTTCAATGAAAACCGGCTTACGAATTAGGGACTGCCCTGAACCTCCCTTTTATACCACCTACCGGCGCCTACGATGATTCTAACTAAACATTATGAAGTGTGCTACGATTCTGCACACAACCCATGCGAACCCTCTTTTGTAACCTAATCGCAATCTCCGCACTGACTGCTGCGCTCTATGGCCAATCCCGAGGACCCCAGCATCCGCTGGATGCGCTGACCACCGAGGAATATTGGACCGTGCACGATGTTCTGGTGAAAAGTGGCCACCTGTCTGAGAAAAGTCTGTTCTCGAGTGTGCTGCTGCGTGAGCCGGTCAAAGACAAGGTGCTGGCCTGGAAGACGGGTGATCCCATTCCCCGCGAAGCGGATGTGATCCTTGAGGACAACGGTAAAACCATCGAAGCCCGGGTCGATGTTGCGGCGCACACGCTCGAGTTCTGGAAAGAGGTTCCGGGCATGCAGGCGCCCATTACCGGGTCTGAGCTCGACACGATGAACGACATAGTCAAGAAGGATCCTCGCGTGATCGCTGCGCTCAAGCACCATGGGGTGACGGATCTGGCCGGTGTGCGTTGTGAGCCGATCCCGATCACCTGGATGATCTTTCCCGAGCAATCCAGCAGCCGCATTGGCTTTGGCGATTGCACCGACTCTCATGGCGTGTATCACCCCTGGGGACGCGCCATCGAAGGGGTTTACATCCTCGCCGACCTCACCAGCGAGAAGGTCCTGAAAGTCGTAGACAATGAGCCCGTGCCCATGTCGACCGCAGACATCAACTACGAAGAGGCAGACGCGACGCCGCGCCCCGGCACCAAACCTTTGCTGGTGACTCAGCCGTTGGGGCCGGGCTACACCATCGACAAAGGTGAGGTGGTATGGCAAAACTGGCATTTCCGTTTTCGGCTGGATCCCCGGGTTGGTCCCGTCATCAACCTGGTGCGCTACCAGGATGGCGATCGCCTGCGTTCTGTAATGTACGAGGGTTCCCTGTCGGAAATGTACGTGCCTTACATGGATCCCGATGAAGGCTGGAGTTCGCGCGCCTTTGTAGACGCGGGTGAGTTTTTGCTGGGCGGGTTGATCAAGCCGGTTGGGCTGGACGACTGCCCGGCGCATGCGCAGTACTTTACCGGCCTGGTGCCATCGGATGCGGGCGCTCCCGTGTTGAAACCGCAACTGGCTTGCCTGTTTGAACGGCCCGGCGATGGCCCGGCATGGAGACACCTGGAAGGCAACGTGATCAGCGGGCGTCCCAGCCGGGAGCTGGTGCTGCGCACGGCCGCGGTCGCGGGTAACTATGACTACCTGCTCGATTGGATCTTCCAGCAGGATGGCACCATCCGCGTGGCCGTCGGTGCGACCGGCATCGTGGAAACCAAAGGAGTGAAAGATCAGATGGCCGCGATGGAAGAACCAGGTAAGCTGCAACACGGCACTCTGGTCGCACCCAACCTGGTCGCCGTCAATCACGATCACTACTTTTCTTACCGGCTCGATCTTGACGTGGATGGTCCGGCCAACAGCTTTATGGTCGACAGGCTGGTGCAGGAGCCGCTCTCCGGCAAGACACGCAAGACCATCTGGGCTGCCCAGTCATCCATCGCGCAGAAAGAGAAGGACGCGATTCTCGACATCGATATGCGTACTCCGTCGATGTGGCACTTTATCAATCCCAATCAGCATGATGCACGCGGCTACCCGACGGGGTGGGAAATTATGCCTGGCGCTACGGCAGTGTCGAGTATCTCGAATGACGATCCGGCGCAACGCGTGGGAGCATTTTCCGGGCACCAGATGTGGGTTACGCCCTACAACCCGGATGAACGCTACGCAGCCGGCACCTATGTGACCAACAACGACGGCCTGCGTGGGCTGCCCGAATGGACCAAGGCAAACCGTTCCATCGAAAATACGGATATTGTCGGTTGGTACACGTTGGGCTTCCACCACGTGGTTCGCCTAGAAGACTGGCCGGTGATGCCAACCCTCTGGCATGATTTTCTCATTCGACCGGTCAACTTTTTCGATCAGAACCCGACGCTGACCTTGCCTCACCAACCGTAACACCCAGGTCTCAAAAGCGAGACCTGGGCCACCCACTCAGGGTTTTCGGTACGCTTTTACTGTTCCATCACGCCGTATTGAAAGCGTGGCGGCAGCCGGCAACCCATTCGCTCCACCATCGCCAGCGTTAGTGCCTGCGGTACGAGCAACGATGTGATTCCTTCCCAGGGCTCTGCGACAGCCTCGATTTTGACGGGAAAAAGTTTTTCCGTGGGGTTGAGCTCGTGGCTCGACACCAGCACCACCTTGCCGCCTCGACGATTGCATTCCTGAGCCAGCTTGATGCCCAACTCGGCCGTGTGGCCGAGAGCAAAGATGATGGCGACGTGGGTCTGGTCTACATCCAGATTAGGGCCGTGTTTGAACCCGGCGCCGGTGTGCGGAGCCGCCCGAAAGCCACTCATTTCGCGAATGCACAGTGCGCTCATAAACGCTCCGCCGTAGGCCGCACCGCGACCGATCACTTCAATATTGGCCGCTCCCTGGCAGAACCGGTCGAGTTCGCCACGCATGGTGAAGATAGGATCCAGGTAGCTGGAGAACACCTGGGCCGCATGCTCCGCCTCCTGTTGCCACGGCCGTCCGGCGATGG